>Ga0209018_1002787_pt1 | contig 11799 bp, 8 predicted proteins | sample YNPBryBLVA2012_FD_185814 | JGI IMG/M metagenome (GOLD analysis project Ga0209018, IMG submission 185814) | Anoxygenic and chlorotrophic microbial mat microbial communities from Yellowstone National Park, USA - YNP Bryant BLVA 2012 (SPAdes)... ...
GGTTTGCCCAAAGGCGCTTATCAAATAGTCGCTGTACAAGTCCAGGAGTTTGCCGTTTTTCATACACCAAGTTTACTCAAATCTGCGTAAGGTGAGTTAGTTGGTACTAAAAAAATGGTAGTAGAGTTGCTAACTGGCTAGTTATTGCCGGTTTTGTTGAAAATTAGGTAAGTAGACTACTTTTGCCCAAGAGAGCCGGAAGTTGTTTGCTTGTTGCCTAAGTTCAGGCTGACCTAAATAAAAAATTCTGCAACATCATCGCGCCCCCTTCAGTAGCGAAAGATTCTGGATGAAACTGAACACCTTCGATAGGGTAGTGTTTATGCCTTAAACCCATAATTTCTATGGAATCTAAATGCTGGCTGAGTAAAGTTGGTAAGTCTAGATCTTCTAATAAGTCAGCATCGTGACTAGTAATTGCGGTTATTTCCAAGCAAGATGGAAGGGTGTGAGGATTAACTACCAGCGAATGATAACGCATCACTTCTAGTTTTTGGGGCAAATTGGTAAAAACTCCTTGGCTGTTGTGTTTGATTTGACTAGTTTTGCCATGCATTGGCAGTTTGGCCCTAATTACTTGACCACCGAAGTAGTGACCCATCCCTTGCATACCCAAACAAACTCCCAAAACGGGAATAGTTTGACCCAATTCCAGCAATACTTGGCTGCAAACCCCAAAGTAACTAGGATCAGACGGATCACCAGGTCCAGGAGAAATGATAATTCGGTTATATTGTTTTTTTCGAATTTCCTCCAAGGTAATGGCGTCATTGCGCACTACATCAAACACAAATGGTGCTTTTTGTTTAGACAACAGTTCCCCAATCAACTGGTACAAGTTGTAGGTAAAAGAGTCGTAGTTGTCGATAATTAAGGCTCGAATCATCGAGCTATGAGAGGGAGTAAAATTTTTCAAGCTGTCAACTGAGGGATGTAGGTTGTTTTAAAAATTTAATCGGTTGTTTACAAGGAATTTGAGGTTGCGATGTATCTTAAAAATTTTAAACTTGGTAACCAATTTGTTTGGTTAGGCTGGTTACCAATTGCCTAATTTCTATTGCAATCAACTACCAGTTGATGAGGGGATTAATATGTAAAAAGTTTAGATTTTTGACAAAAACTAGCGTCTGTTTCAAGTTGGCCGAGTATGCCCGAGAAAATAGACAAAGTCTTGTTGATTTTAGCCGCCAATAAGCAAGAAACCAAGAAAGAAGAATTCATTGTAGATCTGTGTGAAGAGTTTGGTCAGGTTTGTCGAGCTAAAGATTTGAAAGTGGATTGGATTGATTTGTACGCGGACGTTGCCAAAGAAGAGTTTGATCCGGTGGGTTCTTTACATCAAAAAGACGCCAAAATTATCGAGTATCGTCTAAAAATTAAAAGAGCCGACTTGTTGGTATTTTTTCATCCAGTTAGATACAACAGTGTGCCAGCTGTGCTGAAAGGTTTTTTAGATTTAGTTTTTGCTTCTGGTTTTGCTTTTAAAGCCATTGCTGAACATTTAGAACCCCTATTAAAAGATAAACAGGCTATAGTACTCGCTTTTAGCGAGCAACCAGAATGGAAAAATAAACTGTTTTATAATGACACGTTACGAGTGTTTTGGGCTAGGGGAGTGTTTGCTGTGGCAGGTATTCAGGGAGAATTTGTGTCTTTAAGTGGTTTGCAAGACTTCAGTGAGAAAAAACAAGAGAAAATTCGTCAACAAGTTTTAAGATTAGCTAATAGGTTAAATTTTAGTGAGTCTTGGTTAGATTTATTCTAGTAGTTATGAATTTAAAAACTGTCACTTCGATTGTACTTAGCACGTTGTTGTTAGTTGCAGCTTTTTTTGCTGGTTTTTTCTATGGCAATAGAGAGAGAGTTAATAGTCAGCCACCCACTGTAGAGGTAACAGCCGCTAATCTAGCTCGGCGTAACTCTTTGAGTGATATTCGGGTGCTGGATATTTGGGGGGCTGTCAGTACCCAGAAAAAAGCCGGTTTTGGGCAATTGTATTACAAAACCTCACTTACACAAACAGAAATCTTGGTGCGCTTGCAAAACGTTCCCTTAACCATTTCGGGAAATAATCAAAAAATTAGTCTACCAAATTCGTTGAGCATCAAAATAGCTAGGCGGACTAATGATGGTTTAAACTATAGTTACGAAACCATTGGACAAATTATGTTAGACGAACCAGTTAACGCACTACGTGCGGGTGAGTTTAGTACGATTTTAGATTATTCAATTAACGATTTAGATAAACGTGTGGAAAGAATTATGTTCTATTCAGCTGACACTACGATTAATAATATCTTTTTAGATGATGATCCCAACCTTCCAGTCCAAGTTAGACGTGAACCTGCACCTTTTTTCTGGGTAGTTTTGTAGTTGATTGGCCTTTTCGATAATTTTTTACCCTCAATTAGCAGGGCTGGGTGATACCCGCGTTTAACGGTTGAGTGCTGGTTGATGGCTAATTTGATTAGTTCTGTTGGGTAGAGTAGGTTTTGTATTTTAACGGCAAATTAGAATAGTGTCTGGTTATCCTCAAAGTGGTGTCCCCAACATTTATATGCCCAACAATAATGTAACTCGAGGTGAAATGGCTAAGAGTTAATTTAATAAACAAGGCAAACAAGCGTCTGTGGGAATTTAGTAAAATTCTTGATTTGTAAATTGTTTAAGAATCTTGGCCATTGTCCAATTAGTTTTGCATAAAAAATTTAATAATTTAATCTAATCTGGTTTACTTGGATTTTTAAGATAACCGCAATTTTAGTGGCTAATTTACTTGAATTCACTTGTCTAATGTCTTCTAAATTTAGCTCTAAACCTAAAAATCAACTTTAGCTAGTTAAGTAGTGCTTGACAGAATTACGTTAACTAGCGAAATAGCGAAGGCTATTAAACTTTTTAAATAACTAAAATACTCATCGTATGAGTGAACACAATCATCCTAGCAGTCAGGTAACCAACCAAAGTCCTTATTGGGAAATAGAAACTTATTGGCAACAGTTTTGGTATCAGCATAACTTGTATAGAGCCATCGACTTTGATAGTCGGCCTAAAAAGTATATTTTAACTGAGTTTCCCTATCCTTCGGGGACTAGTTTACACATTGGCCACGCTTTCAGATATACTGTACCCGATGTATACGCCAGATTTTTGAGAATGAATGGATATAATGTTCTTTTTCCGATGGGTTGGGATGCTTTTGGTTTACCTACTGAAGAAAGAGCTCGCAAAGAAGGCAAAAACCCTCGGTTGATCACTCAAGAAAATATTCAGAATTTCAAAACTCAACTGTTGAGAATGGGCTACGGTTTTGACTGGGACCGAGAATTTTCTACCACTGATCCAGAGTACTACAAATGGACGCAATGGATTTTTGGAGAATTTTACAAAGCTGGTTTGGCCGAACAAAAAGAAATGGAAGTTTGGTGGTGTCCAGAGCTAAAGACGGTGCTGTCTAACGAAGAAATACTAGATGGACCTAATGGTACCAAGGTTAGTGAACGTGGTGAACATCCAGTAGTTCGTAAAAAGATGCGTCAATGGGTATTGAAAATGCCAGAATATGCCGAAAAATTATTATCTGGCTTAGAGCAAACCCATTTTCCCGAGCACATTAAAGAGATGCAACGAAACTGGATTGGGAAAAGTGAGGGTTGCGTGGTTAAATGGCCAGTAGTCACTGATCCGGAAACTAGCAAACTGCAAATAGTTATTCTGCATGGCTACGGTGCTGACAGTAAAAGCAATTTCTTTCCTTGGTTAAAATTAGAACTGGAAAAACTGGGTCATTCGGTGTGGCTACACACTTTGCCTAATACTGAAGATCCAGATATCACAGAGCAAGTTGAGTTTGTTCTCCAATCGGTAGCTTTGGACGCTAGAACAATTTTGGTTGGCCATAGTCTCGGTGGTGTCGTAGCTATGAAAATTTTGGAAAAATTAAGTCAGCCGATCTTGGGTTTGGTTTTAGTGGGCAGTTTTTATAAGCCAGAGTTGCTGATAGATTTTCAACCCAATTTTGTAAGTACAATTGATTGGCAGTGGGATTTTGCTAAAATTCGTCAACAGGTTCAAAAAATCAAAATTTTAAGCGATTTACAAGATTGCTATATCCCCACTACGCAAGGACGAGAATTAGTTGAACTGTTACGAGCTGAATTGTTTGAGTTTAAGGCTGAAGGAACTCACTTTATGAGTGTTCAAGAGCCACGGGTTCTAGCTGCTATACAAAAACTAATTAAAAGTCACTTATTAACTCAGGTAAACACTTCAACAATCACTATTGAGACTTTTACTACTAGAGTAGATACCATCTTTGCAGCTACTTTTTTGGTTCTTGCGCCTGAGCATCCACTAGTAGAGCAGGTTACTACCACAGAATGTTCTGAGACTGTGACAGATTATCTAACCACAGTAGCTAACAAAAGTGAACGCGAAAGACAAATTGGAGCTGAGAAAACTGGAGTGTTCACTGGTAGTTACGCAATTAATCCGGTTACTGGTGGACTTGTACCAATTTGGGTGGCTGATTATGTTTTAGGTGGTTACGGTACCGGAGCGATTATGGCTGTGCCAGGACATGACGAACGTGATTACGAATTTGCTCACAAGTTTGGTTTACCGATAGTGGAAAACGTTAGGCCAATTCGCGGCGACAAGGTCACTACAGTTTTCACAGACCACGGTATTTTATACAATTCTGGAGAATATTCTGGATTAACAAGTGAAGAAGCTAAAGCTAAATTAACTGAGGAATTGGAAGCCACAGGCCGTGGCTATCGACAAGTTAACTATAAATTCCGTGATTGGGTTTTCAGTAGGCAACGTTATTGGGGCGAACCCTTTCCATTTGAATATTACAAATTAGAATCGTTGGATTCTAAAGATGCTGGCAGAACCATAGAAATTGACGGGGAAACATACCAAGTTAAACTCTTAGGTGTAGAAGAATTACCGTTAGTGTTGCCAGACGTAGAAGATTACTTACCCTCTGACGATGGCCGATCACCACTAGCCAAAACTGAGTGGATTAACATTCGTGACGAACAAAGTCGAATTATCGGTAAACGTGAGCCAGACACTATGCCTAATTGGGCTGGTAGTAGTTGGTATTACTTACGTTTTTGTGATCCCAAGAATAATCAGGAATTTGCTAGTTACGAAAAGTTAAAGTACTGGCTACCGGTAGATCACTACTTTGGCGGCTCTGAACACACGACTTTACACTTGTTATATTCTCGATTTTGGCATCGCTTTTTATATGACTTAGGTTATGTACCTACTCCCGAGCCGTATGATTATCGCACCAACGGAGGTTTACTACTGGGTCCTGATGGACGTAAAATGTCTAAAAGTTTAGGCAACGTAGTTAGTCCAGATGAAAAACTAGCTTTGGTTGGGGCTGATGCTTTACGTTTGTACATTAATTTCATCGGTCCTTACGACGGAACTGTGATTTGGCAAGATGGTGGCTTAAAGGCTTGTAAAAGGCTGGTAGACAACATTTGGGCTTTACGACTTAGGGTTTCTCAACCAGCTGAAGCCAAGAGATCAATGATTTCAGCTTATCACAAATTACTTCGTAACGTTACTCAACAGATTTCCGAGTTACGTACCAATGTAGCCGTGGCGGAACTAATGGGATTTGTAAATTTGTTGAAAGAACAAGAACAAATTCCGGTAGATATTTGGAAAGGTTTTTTGCAAGTGCTAGCGCCATTTGTGCCTCATGTAGCTGAAGAACTGTGGTACACTATCAACGGTTTTGACCGAACTGATCCTACTAAGTCAATCCACTTGTCCAAGTGGCCTAGCTTTGATTCGAATCTATGTATTGATGATGAAGTAACCATTGTAGTTCAAGTAAATGGAAAAATTCGAGGCGAGTTTACGGTTTCCAAAGATTCTCCTGATGATTTACTAATTAACAAGGCCAAAGAAGTAGCTAGTAAGTGGCTATTAGATAAGCAAATTAAGTTTACCAAAGTGATCTCTAACAAGATGGTTACTTTTGCTGTTGAGTAACAAGCTAGTTTTAGCTTTGCCTGCCAATTAATCTTTCTAAACTTCAATTATCTCTTAATTCGAGTAAAATGGCTGTATCTAGTGAGTTAAACTTAATTAAACCAGATTTTCTGGGACGTCTGGAGTTTGTATTCAGGATGAAAAGTAATCGGACCTAAGCTGGGGGCTAACCTTTGTTGGAATTTTACCTATTATTTTAGTTTTTTAAGTAGGATATGATTTTTGATTTCAAAATTAAAACCGCTAGCCAATTAGCTGAGCTAAAAAATTTTCTTTTGGTTTATTTCCCAAAGCAGGTTAATCTTGCCAACACTAGTAAAAACGACGATTTATTTACTTTGGCTAGTAATCTGTCTTCAATAGACACACCAACTACAATTTGTTTGCACTATTCTATTGCTAACAACTATCACGGCAACCTAACTAAAGCAATCGATAGGTTTTTGGGGTTTATAGATTGGGTTGAGCGGGTGAATCCTAAATTAGACATTTTGCTGGTTTCCGGTGGGCAAAAAAAGAAATTAACTACGGCCGATTTACTTGAATTCTATAAGTCTACTTTTCCCACTATCCAAAGACGCTTTGGAGTAGTTTTTAACCCTTTTCACCCCGACTTAGAATCCGAACAGCAAGCTTTAAGGCGCAAGCTCAATACCGGTTTGGTGGATAGTATTTACTTCCAGTTGGGTGATGATCTGGCAAAACTCCAACAAGGACTGGAATTGGTTAAAACCAAGTTAGAGGCATCGGGGCTCAATCAGATTATTAGGTTGTTTGGCAGTGTACTTTATGTTACTAGGTGGAACTTGTTGAAACTACAATTCCGACCACTAACTGGAGTGTTTTATAGTAGAAGTTTTTTCAGCAGCGAACTGGTTGCTAGACAAATTAACCAACAAATTATTAGTTTGTATCAGAATTTCGGTTTTGCTATTTTGTGGGAATTCATCACTATTCCTCAAGCTGCTCAGCTGATGATTGAGTCACACAAATCGACTAATTAACTTATTTTTTGGTTTTAAATGTTGACAACATTGAACCGTTTTTATTATTCGATGCCTGTCAAACAGGTTTAATTTATGTCTTTAAGACAAGACTTTTCCCAAAAATTGACCAGCTTTACTTCTTGGATACGCACTTTGTCTTTACAAGAATCTTTAAAACAAGTCTGGGTTAGATTTCCTTTGTCAATTTTGTCTTTAGTGATTTTAACTTTTTCTTGGTTGTTGATTACTGATTTTGCTTATGGAGTTTGTTGTCTTGATGGTTTCAGACTCTATTTATTTACTAACCTGTATTTCTTTTTTAGATTAGCTATAGTGGCAGCTATCGGTGTAGTATTATTTACAATTATTAGACTATATTGGGAGTCACAACAAGTAGATCAAAATAGGTTGTTAGTTTATTACGCTATTGGTTTAATCATTTTGAGTTTAGTTTTTGTGATCTTCCCTTGGCAAACGCAAGACCTGGCTTTGCAATATGTTTACCAAACGTTTTTGTTGGGCTTAGCTTTGGTTTTTTTGTTTCTCATAGTTCCTTTTGTTTATAGTTACACAAACCAAGGTGTATGGTCTTTTTGGTATTCCATGGGTTATAATTTTGTTATTGCTTACGCTTTTGGTTTAATAATCAATTTAGGGTTGTCGTCGGCCTTAGGTTTTGCTAGTTTTTTGTTTAACTTAGATATTCCTCCAAAAATTTACGTAATGTTATTAGTTTTGTCAGTTATTACTTTTGGCACTTGGTACTTTTTGGCTAGTTTGCCAGATATTAAGTCTATACTTGCTCACAAAGAAGTCGTTTATCCTAAGTATTTAAAATTTTTAGCTAAGTATATTTTGCCTTTTATCTTTGCAGTTTACCTTTTGATTCTTTATATCTATAGTTTCAGAATAGTCATTACTCAAAACTGGCCTTTCAACCAAGTAGCTTTGCCGGTTGTCTGGTTTGTAATTATAGGTTTTGGTGCCGTTATTTTGTTGTTTCCTTGGCTACAGGAGTTATGGGCCAAGAGGTTGAGCCAAATAATTTATATTTCCCTTTTGCCGATTATGGCTGTCTACTTTTTGGCTGTTGGTCTGAGAATTAATGATTTTGGGTGGACTATTGATCGCTATCTTTTAGTTGTTTTTGGTATTTGGGTGGTGTTGATTAGCTTATATTTTTTGATTTCTTCAAAACCGCTGTTGAAAACCTGGTCTGTAAGCATAGTTTTGATTTTATTGGTCGTTAGTTTTGGTCCTTGGGGAATTTTTGCTGTTTCTAAAACCGATCAGTTGCAACGGCTTAAAGAAGTGTTGCAGGCCCAAGGCCTTTTGGTCGATGGTAAAATTAGACCCACAAATAAAGTTTTAGCCTGTACAGAAGAAGCCAAAATCAAGAATATTATGGAATATTTAGTGAGCAATCATGGGATAAATTCGTTGCAAGATTTATATACTCCTCAAGATTGGGCCAAGATTATGCAAAAAATAAATCAAAACAATCAACCTCAAGATTCGGGAAGAGTTTATTACTATAATGCTTATCCTGATTTTAATCAGGTAATTATAGCACTAGTTGAACAGATGGGTTTAGACACGAATTTAATACGCAACTGTGATTGGTTATCGACAACTAATCAAACTGCAACTTTTTATTATCGAGCTACAGAAACCAGTAGTTTGAAATTTGTAAAAGATGCGGAAGTAGTGTATTTTCAGATTAATTATTGGGACTTCGTAAACTCTTCGACATCTAACGAGATGGCTTACACTATTGCCATTAGTGATGAGCTGGAATTGGTGGTGGAGTTGGTGGCTATTAAAGAGGCTGACGCTCAGAGTTACGAAACAGTTCAAAAGATTGATGAGCCAAACCAGCTGGATAAATATTTACCATCAACTGTTGCTCCAATTAACGGATTTGTTAGTCTAAATTTACAAACTAAAAATTATCCTCAAACAACTATAGATTTGGTAGGTCCGCTCAAGCAATCAATTCTTAGTTATTTAACTGAGTCAGTCAAGTCAGTCAATTTTAGGGATTTTGATTTGCAAAACCATTTTGGCAAAAAGCCGTTTATCTTACTTTCTCAAAGACCGATGAACAACCTGGAAGTGACGGTTATGCTAACAGAATTGCAAGTTGGTGGTCAATATACTGAATTCGACGGTCAAGTTTCTTTGGACTTGATTAGGGTTCGTGAAATTCAAGGACTGATTTTAGTTAGCAAGCTTAATTAAATTTAAGTTAGTTCTCAGTTTTGTTGTGGCTTAACTCTACTTAACTCTCCCGTTTGATGTGGCCGCACTTTAAAAGCAGCCGCCTCTTTATTTAAATTTGTATAATGATTGGCTCTAGACCATAAAAATTTTTTTGATCAGTGGAATTCATTTTTAAATCCTGCGATGGTGTGTAGTCTAGTTTTTTAAGTAAAATAGATACAGATGTAGGAAAATTATTAAACCTCAAAGCCAAACTTTGGGAAACGGTTTAACAACATTAACTAATTGACAATTTATTACCTAATTGTTCTTTGTACTGGTATGTCTCTTAGTAACTTTAACCAAGCTAAAATTTTGACTCCTTTTTACGATCCCTTGCGATCCTATGAAGAAAATTACGTTCAAGGTCCCTTTGGAGCTTTTGCTGATCAGCAAATTTGGACTCAACCAGGAGAGCCAGAGTACGATTTTTTTGGTCACAAAATCTATTTACCTTTTGGGATTCCCGCCGGTCCAGTGCTTAATAGTAAATATTGCCAAGCTGCTTTTGCTAAAGGGTTTGATTTGGTAGTTTATAAAACTGTACGTAGCGACAGTTTTCCGTGCCATCCCTATCCCAACGTGTTGCCTGTGGAGGTGACCGGAGATATCACTTTAGACAAAGCGAATCAAGGCTTACAAACCAAATCTGTTTATGAAGCTCCCTTATCGATTACTAACTCTTTTGGAGTTCCGTCTAAACCTTATACGGTTTGGCAGGCTGATGTTAAACAAGCTTTAAACTATGTTGGTAAAGGTCAAGTATTGATTTTGTCTTTTATGGGTACAGTGCGCCCAAACCAAACTCAGGAAGAATTGGTAGCAGATTTTGTGTTGGCAGCTCAACGCTCGGTGGAAACCGGAGTTAAAGTTTTAGAAGTTAACCTTTCTTGTCCAAATATTGGTAACGAAGGTTTGATTTGTTATTTGTTAAAAGCCAGAGAACAAGTTTTGCGAGCTGTCAGGCAGGCGATAGGCAACTTACCTTTGATTGTGAAAATTGGTTATTATCATGACCTAGCTGACCTTGAAGATATGGCCAGAGTAGTGGCAGAATATGCTGATGGAGTATCGGCAATTAACACCATTCAAGCAGCTATTTACGATTCTCAAGGCAATCAGGCTTTGCCTGGTCCTAACCGATTACGTTCGGGTGTGTGTGGCGCTGGCATTAAGTGGGCTGGTTTAGAAATGGTACAAAAATTGCATCGTATTAGACAGCAAAAAGGTTATTCTTACAAAATTATTGGTGTCGGTGGAGTAATGACTCCTCAAGATTATGTTGATTACATACAAGCAGGAGCCGACGCAGTGATGAGTGCTACCGGAGCTATGTGGAACCCTTATTTAGCCCAAGAAATTAAGCAAATCTACACGCAGTAAAACTAGGTTTTATTTACTAATTTACTTTTATTTCTCCAGTTTGCGTAAACAAGGTAAGTTCAGCTGTTTGGCCATTTGGATTTTTTACTCCTTTGGAAAGTATAGTTTTTTGAATTGCACCACGACCTAAGCCAGTTTGTATAGTTTGTACTTCAATCTCGCCCTGATTTCTACCAAATTTAAATAAAATATCTCCGGTTTCGGTTTCAATGGTATTTTCGCCTTGAAATATTCCATCAATCACTTTAACATCTCCAGATTTAGTTATTATTATTTCGGATGAATCTAATGTTGTTCCAGCCACTTTAACATTTCCAGTTCCATTTGTTATTTTAGATTTTACCATATTACATGCCTCAATTCTAATATTGCCAGAACCTACTACTGAGATATCGCATTCACCAGTCACATTTTCAAGTGTAATATTGCCAGAACTTGTTAAGATATTGTATTTACCACCAGTCACATTTTCAACTGTAATATTGCCAGAAGCAATTTCAATAAAATATGCAGTCTTAGGTTCTTTCCCTTCATTCGCAGGCTCAGGTTTTTTCCCTTCATTCACATTTTCTGAAACAGGAACTTTAAGAACAATTCGCGTTTCCCTTCATGGTGTTGGTTGAGAAGACCCAATTCGTAGCCCGTTTATATTAATTTTATTATTTCTTCCAACACTAACCCCGACCATAACAACATTTTTTCCTGGTGCTCCTCCTATTGAAATGTCTTCAGATTCTCCAGAAACAACACCTGATGACCCTTCTCCTGTAACCAAAAGAGACTCCGAGCCCGCGAGCACATTAACACCGCCGCCGTTTTTTGTGTAAAAAACTCTTGCTTCAGGTTCAGAATCAGCGAAAACCTTTCCTGTTATAGTTAATTCTGGTTGTTGTACTTCATCTGTTCTTATAATATCTACATCTCCTCCTCCAGTTAGCTTAATCCTGACTTCTCCTATAGATCCTAGTTCTAAAACTTGTTTAGTTTCAACCACTAGACATCTTTGTCTAGAGTCCCATGTTTCTGTTGTTTTAGGCTCTTCTCCCCTCGTTGGATTTTCTCCACGCTCAACTTTTTTCGATTTTGCTGGACTGGTTGTTTGGCTGTTCTCAGGTCCTGCTGTACCGGTTGGTTGGTTGGTTGG
>Ga0209018_1002792_pt1 | contig 11789 bp, 9 predicted proteins | sample YNPBryBLVA2012_FD_185814 | JGI IMG/M metagenome (GOLD analysis project Ga0209018, IMG submission 185814) | Anoxygenic and chlorotrophic microbial mat microbial communities from Yellowstone National Park, USA - YNP Bryant BLVA 2012 (SPAdes)... ...
CCTGCTGCGGCTGGCGCGTCTGAAACCCGCGCTCGCGTAGCTCCGCGGCCGGCGCCCTGCCTCGCCGCCGCCCACTGAACCGCGACTCACCCACAACCACCATCCCAAACCCGCCGAAAACACGCCGGAGAAATACACTCCATCCGCAGAACCGGGTTGCTTATCAACCTGCTAGCCGCAGCAGCACCTGATGCACCAGGTACGCGCCGCTCCTGGTCCTCTTGAACCGCTGGGCCGCGTTCGTCCGCAGCCGCACACCCGCGAACGGCGAAGGCTGCGATTCTGAGCGCAGTGGGGAATCCGCGGGCAACTGCCGGAAGATGCTCCGCCTCGCCCGGCATGACACGTCCAACCATTTGCGCCCCGGGCAGTGGCCGAAAAACTCGAGCGCTTCCGCGCCGAGCGTGGGGATGCCTGCGTTTGGGGACGTGAGCTGGCGCGCGACGGCCGGTCAGAGTCTGAGCCGGCGGTCCCTGGCGCACTGCTGGACGGTGTGCCGGTGGTACAGGGCGCAATGTCCGGGCAGGGTTTGAGCCGCTCGCGCATCAGCGCTTGCGCCGCACGACGGCGAGCCGGTAGATCTGCCGGCCCTCGCGCGCGTACTTGAGCTCGAAATTGCTGGCGATTCTCCCGCTGTCCGCGACGAACTGCGGGTCGTCGAAGTTCGTTTCCGCCAGTTCCGGGTGCCCCAGCAGCAGTTGGCGGATGACGTGGTAGTACTCGGCGTGATCGGTCTGCACGGCCAGCCGTCCGCCCTCGACCAGGCACGCCACGGCCGCGTCCACGAACACGGGTTTGAACAGGCGCCGCTTGTGGTGGCGTTTCTTCGGCCACGGGTCGGGGTGATAGACGTGCAGCGCGCTGACCGAATCGCGCGGGCAGAGCACGCGGAAGAAGTGGTCCGCGTCGACGCGTGCCATCCGCACGTTGCTCACGTTCCAGCGCCGCAGCCGGTCCGCCGCGAAGCGGAAGTAGCGGTTCGCCCACTCGATGCCCAGGAAGTTGCGCTCGGGATGCGCCCGCGCCCGGTCGAGCAGGAAGCCCCCCTTGCCGGTCCCGATCTCGACCTCCACGGGGTTGTCGTTCCCGAACAGCCGCTCCCAGCGCAGCGCCTCCAGCGCGCCGGCGTCGACCGCGATCGGACTGACGTTCAGCACTCTGCCCATGACCATAGTCCCGGCCGCGACCAGCAGTTGCACTCAGCTTCTGAGGCCGGCTGGCCGATGAAACAGAAGGCACGACGACCGGCGCATGCCGTCGGACGGGCCTGCCCCGACTAATCTAGCAGTCGCGAGAAACACCATGCAACCGACGCAACGGCTGGCACAGCGACGCGCCGCCCGCCCCGGGCCCGGCTCGTTCACCTTCTGGTTCCGACGGCCCGACAGCACGCGGCCGATCGGCGCCTGGATGCTCAACCACGACCAGCAGGAGGCGGCGTTTCTGACAACGGCGGGGGACGCGCCGCGGATCGGCGAGAAGCTGGAACTGACCGGTCTGGGACTGGGCCGCGCCGCAACTCCGGAACCGATCCCGCCGGAGCTGGTGCCGCTGCCCCGCTTCGGCCGTGTCATCCGGCTTGATGAGTCACGGGGCGTTACCCGGCGCGTCGCCATCCGCTTCGAGCCGCAGCTTGCGCCCGTGTCCACGTAGCCGCGCCACACAATTGGTGCCGGCGGCGGCGGCGGCAGGCGGTCCCATCTGCCGGCCGCAGGTTCCCGGCGGCGCCGGCAGGCGCGCGCTGCGACGGGGCGCGCAGCGCCCGGCTCCGGGCGTTGACCGGTGCCGGCAGCAATCGTCTTGCCGGCGGGCGTCGGGCCCGGGGATAGACGCGGCGTGCGTGGTGGAGGGACGCCCCTGGTGGGAGGGCCAGCACACTGTGTCATGCACCTGCTTTCTCAGGTTCTGCCCGCAAACCGGTTGTCGCCGGGACTGGCGCGGGCTAAACTGGCTCTAAGGCAGGGCCGTACCGGCGATTTCGGCGGCCGGCAGTGAGGAACAGGGCACGTTTCTTGGGGGCCAGGGGCGCGCCGATGGCGATCGAAGAGGTTATCCGATGGCTCCGCACCGAGCACGATGATCTGCGCGAGGTGGCCGACCGTCTGCGCGAGCGCGCTGCTGCTCCGCCGCGCGGCGGGCGGGAACGGTGGATCGCGGAGCTCCAGGCGCGCTTCGACGAGTTTGCGGGCCGCTTGCGTCGGCGCACGGCCAAGGAAGAAGAAGGCGGGTATCTCAAGCCGGTGCTGGCGGCGCAGCCGACGTTGTCCGAGGCCGTGGACGTGCTGCGGCATGAGCACCGCGAGCTGGGCTGCCTGCTGGATCGCCTGGAGCAAAGCGTGCACAGGCTTTCGCCGCGAGACAACTTCCTGCTGCGCGACTGCTGCAAGCGCATCGAAGACCTGCTCTGCTGGCTGGAGCGCCATGAGGAGCACGAGAATCATCTCGTGCTGTACGCGCTGGGGTATGGTGCCAGAACCACGCCGGCCCCGCAGTGACGCGGCGCTGCGCGGGGCGGGAGCTACCCCCCGGGGCGCCGCTGTCGGCCGGCCGGACTGTGGTCCGCGGCGTGGAGAATGGTATGCAGGCAGATGAGCTAGCCGACTGGATGCTGGCGGAGCACGAGCAGATCCATGCGCTGAGCGGCCAGTTGCGGTCCAAGGTCGCGGCCCCGCCGCGCGGAGAGCGGGCGCACTGGATCGATGACCTGCGCATCCGGTTCGATGACTTTGTGACCCTCTGTCAGCGCCACCTGAAGCGGGAGGAGCAGGACGGCTACCTGTCGCAGGTCGTGGATCTGCGCCCCACGCTGGCCGAAGCGGTGGAGATCATCCGGCATGAGCACGAAGAGCTGAACCAGATCTTCGCCGAGGTCCAGGCCGCGGTCCACGAGCTGGGGCCGGCGGATCTGCTGCTGCTCCGCGACTGCTGCCGGCGCATCGAGTCCCTGCTCACCTGGCTCGAACGCCATGAAGAGCACGAGAACCACCTGGTGCTCTACGCGTTCGCCGAGGACCTCGGAGCACAGGATTGAAGCCCCGCCTGACCCGGCCCGGCGCGCCGTTGCCGCGCCTCACTCGCAGTTGTCCCCGTATTGGCTGAGCAGATACGCCAGGTCGGCAAGATCGACGCGGCCGTCGTGCGGCGGCGCCACGTCGCCGTCGACGATGCGGCCCGGCCGGCCGTAGTTGCTCAGCAGGACGGCCAGGTCCGCCAGCCCGACGCGGCAGTCGCCGTCGAGGTCGGCGTCACAACCGGTCAGCGAGCACTCGCAGGTGTCGGGGATCCCGTTGGCGTTGGTGTCTGCGGCGGTCCCCTCGGCGATATCGCACTCGTCGGGGCGACTGTTGGCGTTGCAGTCGTTCATCGGGCCGTAGCGCATGTCATTGGCGTAAACGCCGGAGCTGGTAGCCAGCAGCAGCCGCGGTCGGTCGCCGAAGGCATAGTGAAGCTGGCGCTGCGCGCCGGCCGACTCCAGCCCCCAGCCGAAACGCTCGAATGAGGCGCCGGAGTTGTACGAGGCCATGACGGTGGTCGTGCCGGACTTGTTGATGTAGACCATGCGGGCGTCGGTCGGGTTGCAGACGACCTCCCACAGGACGCGGCCCGCGTAGCCGGTTCCGGCCCAGGTCTGGCCACCGTCGGCCGTGACGTACAGGCCCCCCGTGCCCGTGCTCTGGTCGCCGGACGCGAAGTAGAACGCGAGCGGGTTATCGGGCCACGCCTGCAATGCCTGCCCCTGAGCCGTCGCCGGCAAACCGGCTGAAGACTCGGCCCAGTCTGCGCCGCCGTTGGTCGAGCGCAGCGCGCCGCCCACGTGCGGGTCCCAGCCGAAGTAGCAGGCGATCATCACGCTGTCCGTCCCGTCCTCGACGATGGCGATATCATGGACCTCCTGATTCGATCCCGCGGCGCTCTCGTACACCTTGTCCCAGGTCGAGCCGCCGGTGTCCGTGCGGAAGATCGTCCCCTCCCAGCCGGCGACGCCGAAATCGTTTCCGCCGGTCAGGATCAGGTTCGGATCGTTGCGGCTGAAGCGCAGGGTGCGCAGCTCGGATTCGAACAGCGAGCCCTGATCGGGGCCGAGGCCGGTCCAGCTGCCGTCCGCGTTCCGGCGGTAGACGCCTTCCGGCGCGATAGTCGACGGACCGTCAGAGATGGCATACAGCGTGCCGTCGGGAGCGAACTCGACGACGCTATAGCGTGTCGGCGGCAGGTTGGCCTCCAGCGACCAGGTCATGCCGCCATCCAGCGACGTGTAGACGCCCCCGTCATTCAGCCCCTGGAAGGCGATCGCCAGCTCGTCGATGTTCTGGGCGTTGGCGGCGACCCAGTAAACATCCATCTCCTTGATGCCAACGGACGACTGGCTGAACGTGGCGCCGCCGTCGGTGCTGCGCCAGACCGCCACCGAGCTGGCGCCGAGAAAGATGCCCTGGGCGTTGCCGGAATCCAGGCGCACCGAATTGACCATCATCGCGCCGCTGCCGCCGATCCCGAACTCCCAGCTCTCGCCGCCGTCGGTCGAGCGATACACCCCGCCGCGAACGGCCAGAAGGATGTGGCCGGCGTTGGCCGGGTCCAGCTCGATGTCGTTGACGACCCGCGACGGCCAGGTGGAGTCGTGCAGGGCCGTCCACGTCTGCCCGTTGTTGCTGCTGCTGTACAGCCCGACATACTGCGAGCCGAACGCCTGCCCGCCGCATACCAGCACCCGCGCCCCGTCGTGCACCACGTCGTTCATCGGGTTGTTCGGCAGACCCGCCGACCGGTTCACCCACGACGCCGCGCCGTCGGTCGAGACCCAGACCTGCCCGCCGCCGAACGCCCCGCCGAACGCCGCGAAGATGTTGTTCGAGTCGTTCGGGTTGATCGCGATGCCGCGGCAGGACATGACCGTGGTCATCGGCGGGGTGATGTTCGTCCAGGTACTGCCCCCATCCGTGGACCGCAGGACATTCTGCGTCTGGGCGCCCATGGCGTCCGCGACGCCCGCGTAGACCACATTCTCGTTGTTGGGATCGAGCGCCACGCGGAACACCTGATCGTTCAGGCCGATGTTCAGATTCAGTTGCGTCCACGACGCTCCGGCGTCGGTGCTCTTCCAGACACCGTCCAGCGTGGCGACGTAGACGACTCCGGTCGGCGAAAAGACGATGTCATACACCGCGGTCGCGGTCATGCCCGCCACTCTGGTCCAGGTCGCACCCTGGTCGGTCGAGCGGTAGAGCCCCCCCGCGGCTCCCGACGCCGGCGCCGTGCCCGCCAGCACGATGTTCGCGTCCACCGGTGACATGGCCACGTCCTCCACGTCGCCGCCATATGGCCCCAGCGAATACCAGTCGGCGGTGCAGGGGTTGCCGCCGCCGCGACGGAAGAAACCGTCGTCGCCGCCGGCCGGCAGCGCCGCTGGCCTCGGGTACGCGGCAAACACCACCGCGGCCCGCTGGCCGTGCATGTCACTGCGCACCACGGGTTCGGCAGCGCTCAGCAGCGCCGCCGCACAGCAGCCGACGGTGGCCAGCCCGGTCGCAATGCGTTTCATCTTTCAACCTCCATAGCTTGAGCTGCGTTCGAGCCAACGACCGGATACGGCGCCCCGCAGGCACTCTGCTCCACGCGCGCCGCTCCGGTACGCACCAGACGTGCCCCCTACCCGGGCTGACATTATAGCACAGCCGGCCCGCAGACGGCGACGTTGCCCGCGCCGCCGCCGCACGGTTGCGCGAAGCCGTTCGACACAGTAGTCCGGACCGGCCGCTGAGCGCAGCCGCCGTTGACGGCCCCCTGCCCGGCTCCTACGCTTACCAGTGGGATTGCCGGCCGGCGAACAGACCGCGACCGAGACGAGAACGGCCATGAGACGCGCGATGCGACTGACTGCGGGACTCCTGCTGCTGGGGATCCCGCTGCTGGGCGGGTGCGGCAAGCAGGACGAGCAAACACCACGCTTCAATGAGGTGCTCGGTGGAACGGCGGTGGGCGTTCCCACCGGGCCCGGCCAGGTCGACCCGGGCGTGCTCCAGGACCTGACGCGCTACAGCCCGGCCAAGTATCAGCCACTGGACGTCGGCGTCGCGGTCGCCGCGCCGGAGGGAGCGCCGGCGTCGGAAGCTGAGGCGATTCAGGCGGTGCTGGAAAACGCCATCCGGGACGCGCTGGGCGAGCTGGATTTCGAGGCCGCCCTCGACGCGTTCGTGCCGGAACAGGTGGCGGCGCTGCGCAGCGACGAGTGCCTGACGACCTTCCAGGACACGCGCACCGTGCTCCAGCAGGCCGGCGCGGCCCTCAAGGCCAAGGCCACCGGGCCGGAACTGGAGGCGGCCGCGGGGTTTGATCAGCAGCTCCCCGGACTGCTGACCGCGCTCAGGAGCGCCATCAGCGTGACCCTCGTCGATCAGGAGAACGCGGTCGCGAGCTTCGACTTCGCCAGGCTCGAACTGCCCGCCGACCTGCGCGAACAGATCGCCAGACAGATGGCCATGGGAGCGTCGACCGGCGCGCCGGCAGGGCCGGCGGGTCCCGCCGCCCCCGGACGCGTCGCGCCCGGAGCGCCGGCCGGACCGCCGGGGATGGCCGCCGGGGTATCGCCCGACATGCTGTTCCAGATGCTGGCCAGCGTGAAGTTTTCGCTGCCGTTCCGCAAGGTGGCGGGCGCGTGGCGGATCGTGTTGCCCTTCACGATCGACCAGGAGTGGGCCGAACTGATCAACGACGGTTTTGTGCTCCTTAAGGATGTTGTCGGAGATGTGATGCGCGCGGTCGATCAGGCCGAGACGCTCGACGGTGCGACGTACGCCCAGATCGTGACGCAGGCGCAAATGAAGAACATGGGGGCCATCATGGGCTGGCTGGCGCGCTTCCAGGCGCTGCTGCCGGGCCAGGCAACGCCGCCGGCCGAGGCCGAGAAAGCCAGACAGGAACAGCAGGGCCCGGCGCCCCGGGAACCGAACGCGGCCGAATCCGGTCCCCCGCGGCCCAGCCGCGGACGCCGGCCATGACGCCGGTGCGGCCCCCGGCCAGGAGGGCGCCGTCGCCGCGCCGGAAGCCAGACCCGCCGCTCCGGCGCCGGCGCGGGGTCGAGAGGAGCCGGCACCGGCGGTCGAGCTGCCGGCGGCAACCGGCACCGGCCTTCGGTGACCGGCGGCGAAGTGGAAGGGGAGCATGACGAAAGGCCAGTTACGCACGCATCGCGCCGTGGCGGACCTCCAGGCCGGCCAGCGCCTGGAGGACGAGGTCTACCTCGTCATCCAGAAGGACCTGCGCACGACCACCAACGGCGGCCTGTACATCCACGCCGTGCTGGCCGATCAGAGCGGCCAGATCGTGGCCCGCATGTGGAACGCGTCCCGCGAGATTTACGACTCCATGCCCGACAGCGGGCTGATGCGCGTCACCGGGCGGGTCGAAAGCTACAAGGGCAAGCCGCAGTTTATCATCGACGGGCTGCGCACGGTCGAGCCCGGCAAGTTCGACCCGAGCGATTTCCTGCCGACCACCACCCGCGACGTCGAGCAGATGTGGGAGCGGGTCAAAACCATCCTCCGCGGCGTGAAGAACCCCGACCTGCTGGCCCTGCTGGGCAAGTTCATCAACGACCAGGAGTTCGTCGCCGCCTTCAAGCGCGCCCCCGCCGCCCGCACCAATCACCATGCCTTCCTCGGCGGCCTGCTGGAGCACACGCTGAACGTCCTGGAGCTGGCCCTCGTCGTGCTGCCCCGCTACCCCGCGGTCAGCGCCGACCTGGTGCTGACCGGCGTGTTCCTGCACGACGCCGGCAAGACCGCCGAGCTGTCGTACGCCACCAGCTTCGCTTACACCAACGAGGGGCAGCTCCTCGGGCACATCGTCCAGACCGCGATGTGGATCGACCGCAAGGCCCGCCAGCTCGAGATCGAACAGGGTCGCCCCTTTCCACCCGACCTGCTGGCCGCCCTTCAGCACATCATCGTCGCCCACCACGGCCGCTATGAGTTCGGCAGCCCGAAGCTGCCGGCGACGGCGGAGGCGATCATGGTGCACTACCTGGACAATCTGGACGCGAAACTGGCGATGGTTTTCGGCGCCATCGACTCGGACCTCGACGAAGCCAGCGACTGGACCGACTGGGTCCCGGCGCTCGAAACCCGCGTCTTCAAGCCCGATCCGACCAGGCCGCGCGGCACACCATGAGCCGCCGAGGGGCGCGGCTCGGCTCCCGCTGCGTTGCTCGAACCTGACCCGTGGAGCAGCGCCGACGCCGCACGCCGCCGCCCCAGCGCCCCGCGGCTGTCCGCCGAGCCCAGCGGCCGCGCGGTCGGCAGGCTGCTGCGCGGAGTGTCGGCCGGTTGTCGAGGCGGCCGTCGGATGCATACTCCCGGCGCAGCCGACCGGCGTCCGGGAAGCCGAAGCGCGCTTCCGCGGACGATGCGGTTTCCGCAAGGTCGGTTGCGAGCCGCGGACATGTCCTCAGGTCTCGCCCGCGCGGTGGCAGGCCACCAGATGGTCCGCGGGAGCCTGGGCGTGTGCTTGCAGCGGCGGCGCGTCGCGGCGGCAGCACTCGAGCGCCAGCGGACAGCGCGGGTGGAAGGCGCAGCCGGGGGGCGGGTCGGCCGGGTCGGGCGGTTCGCCGCTCAGCCGCGGGGGTGCGTAGCGGGCGCGCGGGTCCGGATCGGGGACGGCGGCCAGGAGGGCGCGCGTGTACGGGTGTTGCGGATTGCCGAACAGCTCCGCAGCCGGCGCCTGCTCGACGATCCGGCCCAGGTACATGACGGCCACGTGATCGCAGAAGTGGCGGACGACGGCCAGGTTGTGGGCGATGAAAAGATAGGTCAGCCCGCGCTGGGCCTGCAAGTCGGCCAGCAGGTTGAGAATCTGGGACTGGATCGACACGTCCAGCGCCGACACCGGCTCGTCGCAGACGATCAGTTTCGGGTTCAGGGCCAGTGCCCGCGCGATGCCGATGCGTTGCCGCTGCCCGCCCGAGAACTCGTGCGGATAGCGCCCCAGGTCGTCAGCCGAAAGGCCGACGGTGCGGAGCAGCTCGGCGACGCGCTGGCGGCGCTCGGCCCGCGTGCGCACCAGGCCGTGCACCGTCAGCGCCTCCCCGACGATCCGCTCCACGTCCATGCGCGGGTTCAGGCTGCCGAGCGGGTCCTGAAAGATGATCTGCATGTCGCGCCGCAGCGCGCGCAGTCGGCGTGGCGGCAGGGCGAGCAGGTCGTGGCCGTCGAACCAGACGCGGCCGCTGGTCGCGGGAATCAGGCGCAGGATGGTGCGGGCCAGCGTGCTCTTGCCGCAGCCGCTCTCGCCGACCAGGCCGAACGTGCTGCCGCGTTTCACGTGAAACGTCACCCCGTCCACGGCGCGGACGATGCCGCCGCCACGCCCCCCCGCGCGGGCTGGAAAATACGTACGCAGCTCCTGGACGCGCAGGATGGCGTCGCTGCTCGGTTCCTGCGCCGCGGCAGTGCCGGTCGCCCAGGCCATAGGACGCATTACTGGCGCCCCGGCCGCTGCCCGTCAACCGCGGCGCCGTGGCCCGACCGGCTGTAGCGGCGCCGGGCGTGTTCGACGGCGGCCAGGAGGGCGGCGACCTCCTGGTCGGTGTCGAAGATCCAATCCAGCTCGCAGATGCTGGAACTGCTCAGCCGTCTGATGCGCGGCACGCCCAGCAGCACCGTCACCTCCCCCAGGTCATTCCACGGGACCAGGCAGGCGCCGCGCGGCGTGCGGGCCTGGATGCCGCGGGGCGTGACGGCGGCGAAGCGGTGGCCCTCGGAAAGCAGGACGCGGAGGCGCGGCACGGCCCACCACAGCGTGACCAGCGAGGCCAGCGCGCCGAGCACGATGGGCGTCGGCGGCCAGCGGCGCAGCAGGACGAGCGCCGCCAGGAAGTGCGCCAGCCAGGGCAGGAAGACGGCGGTGTTGACGAAGAGGAGGTAGATGCGCCAGGGGCGTCGGGGCCGCCAGATCAGCGTGTGCTCGTCGTACTCGAAGCCACAGTCGGGGCAGGCGCCCGGGCTGAGCGGCAGGAGCGGCTCATGGCCGCACTCGGGGCAGCGGTCGGGGCGGCAGACCGGCATAACCTCATGTTACGGCGCTGCCGGCGCCGGCGGCAGCGGCGGCGAGCCGCGAGGGTGGGCAGCGGGGTGAGCGCGGCGAATCGGCCGGCGTCCTGCGCTTTGAAGGTATGACGGCACCTTGCCCGCCCGCTCTGCGGGTTAGCCCGGCAGCACGGGCAGCGGAACGGTGTGACCGCCTCGGTGGAGGGGTGGCGACGACGGTGAACGGGGGGGCGATACGACGTCGACGAGGCGTGCGAAAAGGGTCTGCGCCGAGGCGTCTTCGATGGCGACGCGGACGATGGCGCCGGTCAGGTCGGGCGGGCCGTCGAAGATGGTCATCAGGTCGCCGGGCGTGCGGCCGACCAGTTGGATGGTCTGTCGGGTTTCGCAGAGTTGTCCGTCGCGGCCCGGGACGGGGCGGCCGGTGGGCCGGGCCGCACCCCGGTGCGTCGGGCCGCGCCCTGCCGCGAAGGCGGGAGTGTGTTTGCCGCGCGTGCGGAGCTGGGCGCGGGTTTCGCCGCGGGCTTTGCGGGCGGCCTTGCTGGGGCCTTCGACAAGCAGTTCGACGGTCTGGCCGACCCAGGCGCGCTTGCGTCGCAGGCTGATCTCGTTCTGCACCGCCAGCAGCTCATGGTTCCGCCGGGCCTTGATTTCCTCCGGCACGTCGTCGGACAGATGACGGTCGGCCCTGGTGCCCGGGCGCGGCGAATACTTGAAAACGAAGAGGCTGTCGTACTCGACGCGGCGGACCAGCTCGATGGTCTGGCCGAAGTCGTGCTCGGTTTCGCCGCAGAAGCCGACGATGAAATCGCCCGCCAGCGCGATGTGCGGGACGTACCTGCGGGCGGCGTCGATCAGCCGGAGGTAGCCGGCCGCCGTGTAGCCGCGTTTCATGGCGCGCAGGATGCGGTCGGAGCCGCTCTGCGCGGGCAGGTGCAAGAAGGGCATGACGCGCGGGCAGTCGCGCATGACGCGGAAGATGTCCTCGTCCCAGTCGGCCGGGAAGCTGGTGACGAAGCGGATGCGGTCGATGCCGGGGACCTCGTGCACGCGCTGGAGCAGCCGGGCGAGCGTGACGGTCTGGCCGTCCTCCGGATACCTGTAGCTGTTGACGGTCTGCCCCAGCAGCGTGATCTCGCGGCAGCCGCGCTCCGCCAGCAGGCGGGCCTCCTGCACGATGTTCGCAGGCGGGCGGCTGCGCTCCGGACCGCGGACGAAGGGCACGACGCAGTAGGTGCAGAACTTGTCGCAGCCGCGCTGCACGCGCACGTAGGACTGGAGCACGCTGCCCTCCAGGTCGGGAGCGCGGGAAAGGTCCAGGGCTTCGAGGCTGTCGTATTCCCGGGCGCGCTCCAGCACCTGCGTGCGCCGGGACTGGCTGCCGAGCAGCGCGGCGAGGCGCTGGCGGCGCCGGCGGACGTCCTCGATCAGGGCGGGCAGCTTGTCCAGCTCGCCGGGCCCGCAGAGCACATCGACGTGCGGCGCCCGGACGAACAGGTCTTCCCTGACGCGCTCGGCCATGCAGCCGATGACGCCGAGCACCACCTCGGGGTGCTGCTCTTTGAAATGCCGGAGCTGGCCGAGACGGGAATAGACGCGGTCCTCGGCGTGCTGGCGGACACTGCACGTGTTGAAGAGGATCACGTCGGCCTGACGGTGGTCGCCGACCGGCGTCATGCCGCGGGCGCGGAGCTGGGCTTCGACGAGCTGGCTGTCCAGGATGTTCATCTGGCAGCCGAACGTTTC
>Ga0209018_1002793_pt1 | contig 11786 bp, 7 predicted proteins | sample YNPBryBLVA2012_FD_185814 | JGI IMG/M metagenome (GOLD analysis project Ga0209018, IMG submission 185814) | Anoxygenic and chlorotrophic microbial mat microbial communities from Yellowstone National Park, USA - YNP Bryant BLVA 2012 (SPAdes)... ...
TTCGTTTTGCTTTGACGACAGATACCGGTACAGAGGAGCGGGAGAACACCATGTCCCACCGTAATTGCCCGGCGTGGACGCCCATTGGCAGCGCGCGGCTTGATCGAGCTTAGGCTCCTCTCCCGCGCGCTGGGGATCTTAAGGTCCTGGTTGTTTTCCAAAGCGGTGCGGATCAGCGTCTGGAGCTGTGAGTCCAGGAACACCTCCCACCATGGAATATCGGCCAGCAGCGTACCGGTCGTGACGGGTTGCGCCGCGGCTGTGCCGGGCTCACGGTAATCCGGCGGCGCCAGGTTTGTGGGACGCTGATAAATAGGATCCACGGCACAGCCTCCGGGCTGCGCAAGGGGAATCAACAGGCTGATTTAAACGTTGCATGGAATCCATCGTGTTTCTACTTCCCTCCTCTGCCGGATGCTCCGGAACTGATTGGCGCGCCGACGCGCACGGTGGCGCCGTCGGCCAGCGAATCGGAGGGGTTGAGGATGACCCGATCGGTCAGATCGACTCCTGCCAGGATCTCGACGGTCTGGCCAAAATCGCGGCCCAGCTTCACGACGCGCAATTCCACCCGGCCGTCGGGCCGCACAACACCCACCTGTGGTCCCTCGGCGCGAAAAAGCAGGGTGTTGCCCGGTAGCGTTAACGGCGCGGCGCCCTTGGTTTCGGCAAACCGCACTTGCGCAAAACTGCCCGCCAGGATTTCGCCGCGCGCGTTGTCCACTTCGAGTTCCACGAGCAGCGTGCGCGAATCGGCGTCGATCGCGCCCGCGGTGCGCGCCACTTTGGCCGCAAAGACCTTTCCCGGCTTTTCGGGAATCAGCAGCTCGGCTGCTTGGCCGGGAGCGACAGCCTGCGCGTGAGTCTGGGGAACGCGAACATAAACGCGTAGACGTTCCGTTTGCGCTAGCCGGAAGAGTTCCTTGGCGCCGCCCGCGGCGATCAGGTCACCCACGTCGGTCTCGCGCGCCGTAATGACACCGTCAAACGGGGCGGTGACGCGGGTAAAGGACCGCAGATCCTCTAGGCGGCGGAGATTGGCGCGGGCGGCATTGAGCGTCGCCGCCTTGAGCGCCAGATCGGCTTGTTTCTCGTCATTTTCCTGAACACTGATGACCTCTCCGCCCACCAGCGCGGCGGAACGCTGGGCGGTGGCCTCCGCCAGAGCCAGCGCAGCCTCAGCCTTGGCTAGTTCATGGCGGGCGGTTTCAAGTTCCTGGTCAAGCTCGGGCGCTTCGATTTCCGCCAGCAACTGGCCGGTTGTTACGCGCTCGCCAAGATCCGCATACCAGCGTTTCAGGTAACCGCTGGCGCGGGCATGAATCGACGCTTCGGCCCAGGGCTTGACCTCCGCCGGCAGCAACAGTCCGGCCGCCGCCTTGCCCGGCGCGGGCGACACAATCGTGACGGTGGGAATGGCCAATTCGCGGTTTTCGTCTGCCAGCGCGGCCCGTTGGCGCTGGCGCGGACGCAAGCCTCCAAGATAGGCGGCGATGACAATGAGTGCAATCACGAGCAGAACCACGGCCCACGCCACGCGAGAAGGCTCCCCTGTTGGCGGGACGCTGGCGGGTGTATAACCAGCCGTGCCAGGGCGATCAGATTCACTTGCAGTCATAAGACAATCCTTTCTATCGATTCGCCGTCTTGGGGATGGCGTCATCGAAATCCTCGGTCCCTTTGGCCTGCGCATGTCGGTGCAACAGCCGATACACGACCGGCACGAAAAATAGGGTGGCAAAGGTGGCGACCACAAGGCCGCCGATCACTGCGCGCCCCAGCGGTGCGTTCTGTTCGCCGCCTTCGCCCAGGCCGAGCGCGAGCGGAAACATGCCGATGATCATCGCCAGCGCCGTCATCAGCACCGGTCGCAAGCGCCCCGTCCCGGCCTCCCAGGCAGCCGTCAGCGGGTCCATGCCCCGGTGCAGATTGTTGCGCGCGAAAGTCACTACAAGCACCGAGTTTGCGGTGGCCACGCCCAGGCTCATGATTGCGCCCATCAGCGCGGGAACACTGAGGGTCGTGAAGGTGAGATACAGTCCCCAAACGACCCCGGCCAGCGCGCCTGGCAGTGCCATGATGATGATGAACGGGTCAAGCCAGCTTTGGAAATTGACCACCAGCAACAGGTAGATGAGGGCCACCGCCGCGATCAACCCCAGGCCAAGGCCGGTGAAACTCGAATTCATCGTCTGGGCCTGGCCGCGGAGAATGATGAAGTTGCCGCGCGGCAGTTCCTTTTCCGCTTGGGCGACCAGCGGCTTGAGGTCGCGCAGCACGCCGCCCAGGTCCCGGCCGCTGACGCCGGCGAGGACATCGATAACGGGCATCGCATTATAGTGATTGACGATGGGCGGACTGTTGCTCCGGCGCAGTGTGGCCAGATTGGCAAGCAATTGAGCACCGCCATCCGTTTGACCGGTGCCCACCGGAATCTCTCCGAGCGCCGCCAGCGAACCCATCGCAACCTGCGGCGCACGGACGTTGACAAGGTATTGGACACCGTTCTTGGGATTGAGCCAATACATCGGCTGCACCTGGCCGCTGCCGCTCAGGCTGAGCAGCATCGAGTTGGCCACGTCCCGCTCGGTCAAGCCCATTCCCGACGCCTTGTCGCGGTCCACGATAAATTGCAACCGCTGCAGATCCGCGGGCTGTTGCACCCGCACGTCCGCCACGCCGGCGATGTGGCGAATTTTTTCCGCCAACCGCCCGGCGACGGCCCGGTTCTCGGCCTGGTTGCGGCCGACGAACTGAATGTCGATCGGCGCCGACAGGCCGAAGTTGAGCGTTTGGCTTACGATGTCGGCGGGCAGAAAATAGAACGTGACGCCGGGGAACGCGCGGGCGAGACGCGGACCCAGGCGGCGCACGTACTCTTCGGTTGGCCGGTGCCCCTTGCGAAGGGAAACCAGAATGTCCGCGTCGCCAGTCCCGACCAGTCCGCTATCGATGTAAACAAGCGGAATGCCGCCCCCTGGTATGCCGATGTTATCGAGCACGCCCGCGATTTCGCCCGGCGGGATTTCCCGGCGAATCTCCGCCTCGACCAGGTCGGCCAGCTTCGCGGTCTCCTCGATGCGCGTTCCGCTGCGGGCGCGCAGATGCAAACGGAACTGGCCAGCATCCACAGCCGGGAAGAAGTCCTGGCCGAGTTGCGGCAGCACCAATGCCGTGGCACCGCAAAAGGCCAAAAAGATAAAGCTGAACGCGGTGCAATGATGCAACGCTCCCCAGAGCCAGCGGCGATAGCCTTCGCGGAAGCGGGCGAAGGCGCGCTCGAAACCTGCTTGCACGGCCACGAACGGGCGCATCCATAACGGCGCTGTCCCCACAGCCACGGCGTGCTCGTGGTACCCGCCGCGGCGGTAGAACCACATTACCAGCGTGGGCACCAATGTACGCGAAAGTGCATAGCTCGCGAGCATGGCGAACACGACGGCTTCGGCTAGCGGCACGAACAAGTAGCGCGCCGTGCCGGTGAGGAAAAACATCGGCACGAAAACGATGCAGATGCAGAGCGTGCCCACGAAGGCCGGCAGGGCGATCTCCTGCGCGCCGTCGAGGATCGCCTGCACGGTCGGCTTGCCCAGCGCCATCTGGCGGTGCACGTTCTCGATTTCGACCGTGGCGTCGTCGACCAGGATGCCGACGGCCAGCGCCAAGCCGCCAAGCGTCATCAGGTTGATGGTCTCGCCCAGCGCGCTGAGTATCGCGAGGGAGGCCAGCACCGACAGCGGGATCGAGAGGGCGATAATCAGCGTGCCCCGCCAGGCGCCCAGGAACAGCAGGACCATGAGAGCCGTCAGCGCCGCGGCGATCGCGCCTTCCCGGACCACGCCGTCTACGGCCGCCCGCACGAAGATGGATTGGTCGGCAAATTCCTTGGCTTCCAGCTCCGGCGGCAACCCGCTCAGCACGCGCGGCATGGCGGCCTTGACCCCGCGGACCACGTCCAGCGTCGAAGCCGTCCCGCTCTTGAGGATCGTGAGCAGGACCCCGCGCACCCCGTCCAGGCGAACGACGTTTTGCTGCGGCTGGTAACCGTCATGCACCACCGCCACGTCGCGCACCCGGATGACCGCGCCGTCCACAGTCTTGATCGGCAGGTCGTTAAGTTCGTTCAGGATTTCAGGGCTGCTGTTGAGCGTGACATCGAATTCGGTGGAGCCGATCTTCGCGGTGCCGCTGGGCAGGATGAGGTTTTGGGCATTCAGGGCATTGACGACATCCGTCGGTGCGAGATTCTTCGCCTTCAGCGCCGCCAGATCGAGATCCACCGCCACGACGCGCGCCTTGCCGCCATAAGGATAGGGAATGGACGCGCCCGGCACGTTCATCAGGCCCACGCGCACCTGGTTCATCGCCATGTCCTGGAGTTCTGGCTCGGAAAATTTCTTGCTGGCCAAACTGAGCTGCAGGATGGGCACCGTGGAGGCGTTGTAGCGGATGACGATCGGCGGTGTGATGCCGGCGGGCAACTGGCGCAAGATCGCCTGGCCCGTGGCGGTGAGCTGCGCCACGCCCGTGTCCACCGAGGCCCCGGGCTGGAGGAAAACCTTGATGACACCGGCGCCGTTGTAAGCCGTGGATTCGAGATGCTCGATGTTGTCCACGAGGGTGGCAATCATGCGCTCGTGATTGTAGAGGATGCGCTGCTCGATCTCCTGCGCGCTCAGGCCGTTGTAGGTCCACACTGCGGCAACCACCGGGATGTTGATCGCCGGAAAGATATCGGTCGGCGTCCGCCACAACACGTACGGCGTTAGCAGTATCAGCAAAAGCGCTAGAACCACGAACGTATAGGGACGGCGCAACGCTAAACGAACGATCCACATATTAGAATCCTCTGCCTGACAACGCATTCGCCGACATGGCAATCGCAACAATAATCGTGAGAATTCCGGAGATGGTTTTCAGGCTTTTGGGTTTTGTTTTGAGCTCGATTTTGCTTCCAATCAAACCGCCTATAATGGCAACCACCCCGTAGGGAATCGCCATCACCGCATCAAACCCGCCATGCAAAGCATTACCGGCGAAACCGGTCAGGGCTGTCGCCGCCAACATGGCTGCTGCGGTGGCGACGGCCGTGGCACCGGGGCATGCCGCAACCGACTACCATCAACGGGACAAGAAAGGAGCCTCCTGAAATCCCCACCATCCCGGAAAAGAAACCGGTCGCCATGGTCAGCGGCACGGCAATCCACAAATTGACGACATACCAGTTGTCGCCTTCGTGGATATTCCAATAACCCAAGCGTGAAAGTGCGGCCTTCGTGGCCTGTTTTTCCGGGAACAGCATGGCGACACCGGCGATGAACAATAAAACGGATAATACAATTTTCAAGGTTGTGCCGCCGAACGCATGGGCTTCGAAACCTCCGACAAAAGCCAGCGATGCGTTCAGACCGCCGAAGAAAAACACCAGCGGCCACGACATTGTCCTTGCCTTTCCAAAGACTATAGCTCCCATTAACGCGCTCACAAGCAGGATGAACTGACTGGTGGTGGACGCCGTATGCATGGAGACGCCCGAAAGAACGAGAGCAGGCACATAGAAGTTGCCCCCCGCCGTCGGACTGAAAAACCGTCCGATCGATTCCCAGGCGATTCCTCCCATGGCAAGTAGCAACAGAATCGAACTGGCCGGGGAAGCTAGAATGGTCAACATGCGCAACCCATAGGTTCGTCTGGCTATTGGGCTGTTTGAGCAAGCACGTTGGCGCCCCAGGCAAGCAGCAGGGTCAGAACATCTCCAAAATTGTGCCCAGCATCGGCAAGCAGGGCCAGGGAATGCGCGGAAATCCCGTACCACGGTCTCGATGACAATAAACAGAGCATTGAGCATGATGCCAAAGGCAGACACACGGTTGAAATCGGGGGGATCGTGATGATGGTGAGTCTCGTTCATGTCAACGCTCGCTTTGAAGGTCTATAGACGGTTTTCGTTCACCAGCACGAGATGGTTTTCCCGGATTAGGGCGCGGACCTCGTTGAGGAATTCGCCGATGTCCTGTTGCTCGGTGGAGACAACCTCGAAGGTCATGTGCGACGGTGTTTTCTCCAGCGCGCCTTTGAGCGTGGGCACTTCGAGTTTCAGGTTCACCACGTCGCACGGCCGGTCCTTGATGAGCGCCTCCAGCTTTGCAAGAAAACGTTTCTCGCCAAACTCGCCCGCGACGTGGAAGGCGACGCGGGTCACCGCGGCGGCCACGGCGTCCTCCGCCCGTGCGCGCGCCTTTTCGGCATCGAGCTTCGCATGTTTGGCGGCCGCTTCCTGGCGTACAATGGACAGAATCTTGTGCTCGCGTTCGATCTTCCGGACGATCTCCTTGTCCGGGAAGGCGATTGCCTGCGTCGGGCAGATGTTCGCGCAGGTCGTGCAGCCAACCATGCAGTTGTACGGGTGGACCGGGTGCGCCTTTTGGTCGCGCATCTCGAAAACGCCGCGGCCGCACGTCACGAAACACAGCTCGCAGCCGATGCATTTGTCCAGGTTGACGGTGGGAAACCACGGAATCGTGTGGCGGGGGATGCCGTGCCAGAGTTGTTTTTCGTTGCTCATCTGTTTTCTCCTTCTTTTAGCATATTCATTTCATGCACTCTCATGCATCCGTCCGAAGGTTTTCGGGCAGGCCGTGACCGGGACGGCGCTCATAGATCAGGAAATAAACCACGGGGATGACCAGCAGGCTGAACAGCGTCGAGGCGATCAGCCCGAAGATCAGCGCCCACGCCAAACCGGCGAAGACGCTGTCCATGGTGATCGGCCAGGCGCCCAGCATCGCCGCGCCCGCGGTCAGGAGGATCGGACGCAGCCGGACGGCACAGCTTTCGACCAGCGCCTGCGTTAGGCTGCGTCCCTTGGCCAGGGACAGATGCACGAAATCCACGATAATGATCGAGTTGCGGGTGACGATGCCCGACAGCGCGATTACGCCGATCATCGCGGGCGACGAGAAGAAGAAGGGGTTGGGGTACGCGCCGACCGTATGTGCGCCCAGATGGTTCAGCAGCCAGAAGCCGGGCAACACGCCGATGACCATCAGCGGAATGGACATCATGATCACCACCGGCAGCAGGAAAGACCCCGTCTGATAGACCAGCAGCAGGTAGATCATGAGCAGCGCTCCGGCAAAGCCGGCGCCGAGGTCGCGGAAAATGTGCATGGTCAGGCGCATCTCGCCCTCGTCCCACCATTGCACCTGGATGCCGGCGGGAACCGCCCAGGGCTGGCCGCCCCCTTTTTTAAACATGGTTCGCGTCGCCAGCGGGCGCGGCGGGGCGTTGCGGACCGCCTCGGGCAGCGCCGCGAGTTGCTCCGGCGTCACCTGGTCAGCGCGTAGGTCGAGAATGGTCTCCACCGGCGGGCGTCCGGCCATCTCGGCCATCACGTAAACCACCGGCTGCAGATTACGGTGATAGATGGTCTTGTCCTGGACCCGCCGCTGCCACTCCCCCAGTTCGCTCAGGGGAACTCGCTCCCCGGACTGCCCACGCACGTAAACGCGGCTCAGTTCGTCGCGGCCCGAACGCTCGGCGCGGCCCGTCCACAAAACAATGGGAACCGGCGAGCGGTCGGCCGTGGTTTCCAGAATGCCGACCGACTGGCCTGCCAGGATCGTTTGCAGGGTTTGTGTGATATCGGCCATGCTGACGCCGTGAGCGGAGGCTTTGAGTCGGTCCGGCACGAACACGTCCTTCGGCTGATCCTCATCGACGGAATCATCGATGTCCACGACGCCGGGCTCCTTTTTTATCCGCGCTTCGACTGTTTTGGCCGCGGCAATCAGCTCCTCGTAGTCCTGGTCGGGCCGGCCGTAAACCGCCGCCACGAGCGTAGACATCACCGGCGGTCCGGCGGGCAGTTCGACAATCTTGAGCTTGACGCCGTGGCGCTGGGCGATCGAGGTCAGGTCCTGGCGCATCCGCAGGGCCAGCACGTGGCTGGACGCATCGCGCTGCGTCTTGTGGATGAGGTTGACGCGGATATCGGCGCGGTTGGCGGCCTCGCGCAGGAAATACTTCCGCGATAGCCCATTGAAATCCACGGGCGAATGGATGCCGACGTAGCTCTCGAAATCGGTCACTTCGGGCACCTGGCGCAAATACTGCTCGAAATCCCGCGCGGCGGCGTCGGTCCGCTCGAGCGTCGTGCCGAAAGGCATGTCCAGGACCAGCAGCAGTTCGTCCTTGTTGTCGAACGGCAACTGCTTGGGCTGCACCCGGCGGGTCAGCACCAGCAGGATGCTGCCCACGAAAAGCACGAACACGAAAGCCAGAAACAGATAGGCCCGCGACCGCCAGACCAGCAGCGGCTCCAGGATGGGACGGAACACGCGGTAAAGACGGGTTTGCGTGACGTCTTGTTCTTCATGGCCCGATGCCGGCGACTGCGCCCGATTCCGGTAACGGTAGCGCAAAGCGTGATACGTCAGCCAGGGCGTGATCGTGAACGAGACCAGCATCGACATGATCATGGTCATCGGCACGTTGACGGCCATCGGCCGCAGGTAGTCGTGCATTTCCTCGGTCACGAAAAACAGGGGCAAGAACGAAATGATCACGGCCAGGGTCGCGGCAATCAGCGGCGGGCGGATTTCGTTGACGGCTTCCAGAACGATGTTGCGTGTAGCCTTGCGCCGCAGGTCGAAGTGGCGGCGGATGTTCTCGACGTCCACGATGGGGTCGTCCACCAAGAGGCCCAGCGCCACGGTCAGCGCGAAAAGCGTCACGCGGTTGATCGAAAAACCGAGCCAGTAGTTGATGATCAGCGTTAGTCCGAACACGCACGGCACAGCCACGGCCACGACGAGCGACTCCGTGAAGCCCAGGCCCATCGTCAGCAGGCACAACACCACCACGATGCCGACGGCGAGACCCTCGACCAGTTCGTTGACCTTGTCGTCCGCCGTGACGCCGTAGTTGCGGGTGATGGCCACCGACACGTCCGAGGGGATGACCTGGGCGCGAATCTGCTTGAATCGCTCCAGGATATCGCGGGCAACCAGGACGTTGTTCGATCCCTTCTGTTTGGACAACGCGATCGTGACAGCCGGTTGTTGATAGGCGGCTAGGCGGGTTGGCGCCGGGGATTGGAAGGCCCAATTGCCCGCCGCCTCGGCGGTCTCCTGCCGCCCCCAGGCGGGTCCCTGGCTGAAACGGACGTAATTGACCACTTCGCCAGGGCCGTCGCTGATTTCGGCCACGTCCCGCAAGTAAACCGGACGCGCTTGGCTGCCCGATCCGCTGCTCGACACGACCAGGTTCTCCAAGTCGCGCTTGTCCCGAACGAACTGGCCGCTCTCGACCCGGATTTCCTCGTCAGCGCGGGTGTAGGCGCCGGTTTGGACGTAGGCATTGGTCGCCTGGATGGCGCGGGCGATCTCCAGCGGCGTCAGGTGAAACCCGGCCAGGCGTTCGAGGCGCAGGCGCACGATCATCTGCCGGGGCTCTCCGCCCACGATCGACGTCAGGCCGACTTTGGGGACGCCCTGCAGGCGGTCCAGCACTTCCTCCGCCACGCGCCGCAATTGGTAAGTGCTTTCGCTCGGGCTGGTGAAGGTCAGCGTAACGATGGGCACGTCGTCGGTTTCAACGGGCTTGACGACCTTTCCGGCAACGCCCGGAGGCATCTTGTCGGCGTTCTGTTCGAGCCATTTGTTCAGTTTCACCAGGCTGCGTTCGCGGTCCTGGCCGACATAAAAGCGGACCGTCACAATGGCCTGTCCGGGCATGGAACGCGAATAGACGTATTGCACGCCGTCAATCTGGGAGAGATTACGCTCCAGCGGGGACGAGACCAGTTGTTCGACCTGCTTGGCCGAACGCCCCGGAAAGGAGACATAGATGTCCGCCGCGGGAATCACGATCTGCGGCTCTTCCTCGCGCGGCGTCACCGTCAAGGCCACCACGCCCGCGACTAGAGCGAGCAGGATCAGGACAATCGAGATGTTGGATTCGAGAAACTGCCGGACGATCCGAATGGTAAGGCCGTGTTGTTCTTCGCTCATGGACGCGGCTCCTCGCTGGCGGCGGGCAGCACGATGCGCTCGCCGGTTTTAAGTCCGCTCAGGATCTGGACCTGTCCGCTCGCCAGTTCTTGCCCCGGCACCACCACCCGTTGCTCCAGGCCCCAGGGCGCCTCCACTGTAACCATGTCCAACTGTCCGGTCCGGCGCAAGGCGCGCCGGGGCACCAGGATGTCTTCCGTTTTGCCAACCGCAAGATGCATGCGGCCAAACAAGCCCGGATGTAGGCGACTATCCACGGGAAGACGAAACCGGGCCAGGACGGTTCGCCCACTGGGGTCCGACTGCGGCACGATTTCAGTCAGCGGAATCGTGAATTCCTGCTTTAGGGCGTCTATCTGGACAAGGTAGTCTTGGCCCAGGGTCAGCAGCGGCGCGTATTGCTCCGAAACGCTGGCCTGAAACCACAAGTGACTCGAATCGAACATGACCAGCAACGTTTTTCCGGGCGTCGCCAAGTCGCCGACATTCGCGGCGCGGTCGATAATTATGCCGTCAACCGGACTCTCGATTTGAGAGTAGCTGAGGGCTACCTTTGCTTCGTCGAGGGCATGCTGAAGCCGATCCACCTCAGCGTCCGCCTCCTTCAGACGGGTATCCGCAACATCGAATTCCTCCTTCGAAATGGTGCCGGTCTCGGTGAGTATGCGTTTCCTCTCGCGTTCAACTCGCGCATAATCTCGAGTCGCCTGAGCGTGAACGAGCGCCTGCTGCGCCTGGTTGACGCGCGCCTGAAGATCCCTATCGTCGAGCACAGCCAGAACCTGTCCCTTGCGCACGCGCTCGCCGGATCGAACATCCAGACGCACGATCCGGGCCGTGACCCTCGCAGCCACATCAATCTCGAATTCCGGTTTGACTTCGCCGACCATTTCCACTGCAACCTCGCGTGCGGTGGCGTTGACCGTTAACACTTCAGCGTCGGCCGGCGCCTGTTGCGCTTTGGGCATTGTATCCGGCCGGTTCGCGATACGGTCGTGTCGAAACGCTCCTTTCAGCCAGAACATCGTCATGATCAGTACCAGCGCGGGCAACACAACCCGACCGATGAATCGAACTCCACGGGACAAACCCAACATTGTCTCTTTCATGGTTATTCTTCTCTCATTGCCAGAACGATCTGCGCACGGACGACATGGACGTCGGCCAGCGTGCCGTAGTAGCTTGTTTGGGCCTCGAGCAAAGCAGACTGGGCATCGAGAACGTCAACGATAGCGCCTTGCCGAGTTCGTATTTCTGCCGTTCGATGCGCAAACTCTCCTCGGCCTGCTCCACGGATTTGCGCAGCGTCTAGACTCTTTCCGTCGAGAAACCGAAATACAAAAGATGCGAATCTGCATTGTGACCTCCTCGGGAAAAATCTCACAAAACCTTTTCTGCTCTATTGCGTCTAAAAGAAAGGAACACTACTTCTGCTCGAAGGAGCAATGCGAAAATGAGTTACTCTCACGTCGCGAGCCGGATCAAAATCTGCGTCCACAACACGTTTATTCCCATTTCGGTTGCCTGTTTGGTCATGAGTTTTCTTACAACACCGTTGTGGGGTTTGGGGATCCTGGTGCCGAGAAGACCGGATGTTCTACCCATTGAGCCAGGACGTTCGGAGGTCAAGGTCGATATATCAAATAACATAGCACGAACGAGAATCCATCAAGAGTTTTACAATCCTAACCCGCGCCCCCTCGAAGCAGACTTTGTGTTTCCGCTCCCTCCGGGTGCCAGCGTCACTGATTTTGTTCTGTACATAGATGGGAA
>Ga0209018_1002794_pt1 | contig 11771 bp, 10 predicted proteins | sample YNPBryBLVA2012_FD_185814 | JGI IMG/M metagenome (GOLD analysis project Ga0209018, IMG submission 185814) | Anoxygenic and chlorotrophic microbial mat microbial communities from Yellowstone National Park, USA - YNP Bryant BLVA 2012 (SPAdes)... ...
GATGGCCCCGTCCGCTGCACGAACCGCGATGGCGGGCCAATCGCCTGCCCGGCGGAAGGCATGACGGTGCGGGTCGAGGTGCAGACGGGGGCGACGTATCTATTGGTCCGATAGGTATATCATGGACACTATACGTCAGGTAAGACAGGTATTATATGCTATAATCGCCAGGTAGCTGAGGTTTTGCAAAATCGAGAGGGGGTTGCCAGCGGTAGTAGAATGGAGGCATCAGGACGCGGTTGAGGCGAGGTCAGGAGGGCAGGATGCCGGCCATCGTCGACTTTCCCGAACTGGTACATCAGCAGGTCGCGCAGTACGGAGACCTGTTTGCCAATGAGCCAGAGCGACGCCATTTTGCCGAGTACTTGACCGGCTTGTACGTCGCCGAGCGCAAGAATGTCAGCGGGATCAACCGCGAGTTTGCCGTTACCACCGACCAGTCGTGCCTCAATCGCTGGCTGACCGAGGTGGCCTGGGAGGTCAGCAAACTCAACGAGCGCCGGCTGGAGTTGCTCCAGCGAGACAGCAGCACACGCTGGACGCCGTGGGGCAGTATTCCGCTCGACAATACCCTGATTGACCACGATGGCAAGCTGATTGAGGACGTCGGCTGGTTCTGGGATCACGCCGACAAGCGCCACCTCATTGCCCACGACTACCTCATCATCAACTACGTGTGTAGCTCGGGCAAGCACTATCCGTTGGAGTTTCGTCGCTTCCGGAAGCGGGAAACTTGCGAAGCCGAGGGCACGCCGTTTGCCAACCACACCGAACTTGCTTGCGAGTTGATTGATTGGGTGATTGCCCACGACATTCCCGGAACCTTCACCTTTGACAGCTACTTTACCAACGCCGAGGTGCTCAACCACATCCACCTCAAGCAGCGGGTGTATGTGGGCGACATGAAGCTCAACCGCAAGATTGAGGTCGGCGGGCAGGAACGGAAGCTGAGCGAATGGGGAGCCAGCCTGCCCAAAGACGCACGCCATCCGATCACCATCAATGGCAAGACGCAGTATTGGTTCTCCAAATCGGTGCGTCTCCCTAAGGTCAAGCATCCAGTGCGTCTTGTGCTGCTGTGGCGTGACAAGGACGCGAGCGAACCGCACAAAGTGTTGGTGACCAATCGTACGTTCTGGGAACTCACACGCATCCTCAAAGCCTATCGGCATCGCTGGACAGGGACAGAGACCTTCCATCGGGACGGGAAGCAGCATCTCGGCATGGGCGAGTGTCAGCTCAGGAACGGCGATGGCCAGACCCGGCACATGTATCTCGTCTTCCTGGCGTACAGCGCGATTATGACTGAGTTGCGGCAGGCCCGGCCGCAGGAGTGGGCTCAAGAAATGCTGACGACCGTCGGCCAGGCCTGTCGCACGATGTCACGCGAGGTCTTGGGGAAAACCATCGCCTGGGTCGTCGAGCGAACGGAAGAGGGGTGGAGTCTGCCCAAAATCAAGGCGCACCTGGCGCTCGTCTAGCTGGACTTTGCAAAAGTCCAGTTCCATTTGTCGGGAGGTAGAGCAGTATCTGATAGCTTCTCTGTCCACAGGGCGTTTCTAGCGCAGTCTTTATATGTTGAAGAACGGTGTTTACAATGTGACCGGGGCATTGGTTCGCGGTGTAATCACCATCGCAACTGTTCCACTGCTGATTGCTGCGCTTGGGGTCGACGAGTACGGAACCTGGAGCCTCGTCTTTGCCATGCTAAGTCTGGTCGTAATGGTTGAGGGTGGCCTCTCTGTTGCGACAACCGTCTCTTTGTCCCAGGATTTGGCGAAGGTGGATGCCCGCGGTCTCGCCGAGACACTGACTGCCACCATTGCCGTCGCCCTGCTACTTGCTACCGCTATTGCTGGTCTCGTCTGGGGCGCTGCTCCACTCGTAGCAGGTTTGTTCTCCAGCCTGTCTCCCGATCAGCAACAGACCGTTGTCGCTGCACTTAGCATCAGTTCCCTCGCCATCTGGCCGCGCCTGCTCCAGCAGGTGCCCCTTGGCATCGAGCAGGCCTTTCGACGCTTCGACCTGATGAGCCTGTTACTGACCCTGCAGTCGCTCGTGACGAATCTCGGCATGCTGCTGATCGCCTGGCGGGGTGGGCGTGTCGTTGCGCTGATGCAGTGGCAGGCCGTAATGGGCGGCGTGATGCTGATCGGGCATGGTCTGGTGGCAATGTATCTGCTGCATAGCTACGCCGTGCGCCTTCGCTGGAATGCGTCCCGCAGCCTATATGTGCTGCGCTTTACGACCTCGACCTGGCTCACCCTGATCGGGACGACGATCTTCAGTCAGGTTGACCGGCTGCTGGTCGGTGCGCTGCTCGGGGTACGCGCCCTCGGCGCATATGCGGCGATCACCAGCGTCACTACGCAGATCAACGCCTTCTCGGCACTGCCAGTGCAGCCCCTGCTGCCCGAGCTCAGTCATCTCGCGGCTGATCCGGTGGGGAGCGAGCGGGTCAGGCACGCGATGCGCCAGGCGGTGTTGGTGAATGGGGTCGTCGCGCTTGGCGCCGGGGCGGTCCTGATCGTTCTCGCGCCGATATTCATCCCCGTCCTCATTCCCGAGGCCTCGGCGGCCGAGTTCGGGCCGCCGTTCCAGATCGCCGCAACGATCTACGCGCTCTACTCGCTCAACGCCATCGGCTACTTCGTCCTCCTGGGTCTGGGCGCAGTGCTCCCATGCCTGCTCATTGTAGCTGCCTCCGGTTCGGCTGCCCTGCTCTTGATTGCTGTCGGCGGGATGCTGTTTGGCCTGCCGGGTGCGCTGGCCGGCAATGCTGGATATATCTTGTCACTCCTACTTAACCGCAGCGCGCGCCGACGGCTGGCCCTTGAGCCTGGCCTGTGGGAGCGCTGGCTGCGACTACCCCTCATCTGGTTCGGCTGCGTCAGCCTGATCGGCGTCGTTGCTCCACCCCAGCCATTGTTGCGCCTCACCCTGATCGGTGTTGCCCTGCTGCTGCTTGTCTGGTGGTTTCTGGCCCAGAACTATGAGTCGCTCCTGGTTGTGGCACGACGCCTGGGCGTGAAGAGGAAGTGATCCTTGTGAAGCAAGCATCTTATGCGGCTGGGCCTGCTGATACCCGCACGCTACTTACACGCCTGAGCGATGCCTATGTGGCACGGGGCCGCCCGCTGCTCCCGCTAACCCGCTGGTTGCGTGGCCCGCTGCGCTGGTACTACCATCGCTCACGGCTGCTCCGCCATGATCACCGGCGCTTTCTCAAACCCAGGCTGCTGACGCGCCTGCATACGACGTTTGTGGGCGAGTGCCCGGCTGATTTCACTATCTACGGGGGCAGGGTTCGCTTTCGCTCGACTGGCAGCGTGATGTCGCTGCAGGGCTACTATGTCGGTGAGATCGAGTACCACCTGATGCGCTATGTCGTCAGTCAACTGCGACCGAACATGGTGATGCTCGACGTGGGGGCACACCACGGGGCTTTTACCACCGTGGTCGCCTACGAGTTGAAGCAACGTGGCTGGAAGGGGCTGATCCACAGCTTCGAGCCGGATCCGCGCAACTTTGCGCTACTTGAGCACAATGTCCGCAGCAATGGACTCACGGATTATGTCGTGCTCCACCAGCAGGCGGTAGCCGATCGCAGTGGGGTGCAGACATTCCACATGTTCCGCCAGGAGAATAGCGCCAATACGCTCGAAGGCGCTGATGATGTGAGTGATTTCGCCCCCGACACAATTGTGAGCCAGCAGGTAGAGACGGTTGCGCTTGATGACTTGCGAGATGTTCTTCCGACTGTGCAGTTGATCAAGATGGACATTCAAGGTGCTGAGCCACTTGCCCTTGAAGGGGCTCGCGATGTTCTTGTGCGTGACCGTCCGATTCTAGTTATCGAGTCCGTTCCAGGCCATAGAGCCGGGCCACCAGTGGTCTCCTTCCTCCAAGCAAACCGATATACGATCAGCGGCCTCACCGCTGACAGCCGCCTGTGTGCACTAAATAGTCCGGAGTTGTATGTTTCCTGGGATTGGGTGGCTCTGCCCGAATAGACAGTCCGCTTGACGAGAATGCAACTATGACTAGGACCAGAGTCTCACACGCCGTTCGCCTGGCACGCCACTGGCTCGCGCCGGTTGCTGACCCAGTGAATGCGGCACGCGGGCTGATTGGCTATTGGCAGTATGTGAAAGATTGGCGCAGCTATCAGGCGTTGCCTGGAGCCGAGCCCATCACCTTTGTCGACAGTTTCCCACAGGTACACGATCGGACGTCCACCTCGACGATTGATCCCCACTACTTCTATACAAACAACTGGGCGATGCGGCGTGTGATCGCCATAGCACCTGCCCTTCACATCGATATCGGCTCGCAGACAATCTTCGCCAGCCTACTTGCCAGTACCGTAAATACGGTCTTTGTTGACTACAGGCCATTGCATGTGACCCTTTCAGGTATGCACTCGCTTGGAGGGGATTTGCTTGGGCTGCCCTTTGCTGACGGTGCCCTGGCATCGCTCTCGTGCCTGCACGTAATCGAGCACGTCGGCCTTGGGCGCTACGGTGACCCTCTCGACCCATCCGGTACATATCGAGCAGTGCGAGAATTGGTTCGGGTCCTTGCCCCAGGAGGAAGCCTGTTGCTTGCCACGCCCGTTGGCCGTCCACGCCTCTGCTTTAACGCTCACCGTATCCACGTCGCCGAGGACATCCGTGCGATGGCCCCTGAGCTCGAGTTGCGCGAGTTCTCTGGGATCGATGATAACGGCACCCTGCACGAGGGTGTTGAGCTCTCAGCCTTCAAGGACTGTGAGTATGCCTGTGGCTTCTTCTGGCTGCGGCGTCCTGTGGGTCTGTGAAGGGTTTCCGAGGCGAGGCGTTGTCGGAATCGATCTTTAGTTCACAACCTGTCAGAGGAATCGATGAGCAACTGGCGTCCGTCGGCCCAATACCGCAAGATTGCTGAGGCGAATCGTCAGTACTATGCGCACATGGCACACCTCTATGACCGCACCGAAACCTGCGTTACCAGCGCCGAGATGCAGCAACGTCTCGCGGGTGATCTCGACCGGGCCCTGGCGGTGATTGGCAAGCCCCCGCTTACGATTCGCGCCCTTGATGCCCGCGGCGGGTCTGGCAACGTCTCACTTAAACTGCTGCGCCGCGGTGTAAGCACGGTCACTTGCGATATCTCAATCGAGCTCCTGCGTATCTTCCAGGGATACTGTGACGATGAAGGCCTGGCACCGCGCATCGTCTGCTGCGAGATCGGCGACTTCCTGCGGGCCCACCCCTCACGTTTCGATCTCATCGTCTTCTCCTCGGCACTGCACCACCTGGTTGATGTATGCGGTGTCCTTGACCTGGCTTATGACAGCCTGACGCCCGGCGGGGTCATCTTCACAAGTTTTGACCCGGCAGCCTACAGAAACGAATTCGAACGCCTGATCGTGTACCTCGACTTCGTGGCCTTCAAGATCCACCGCCAGCCGGTTGATCTCTTCGCTGCTGTAGCGCGCCGTGCACAACGGATCATTACTGGTGCCACGTCAAAGGAACGCGCGGCGGTAAATCAGGCCACAATGAGCATTCTGGCCGAATACCACGTCGACAAAGGGATCGATGACATAGCTCTGGTCAGACACATGAGTGAGCGTGGCGCCGAGGTGGTCGTTCACGAGCGTGAGGCTGGCGGTCGTTATGCTCCTACCAGGGCGCTGCTACAGTCAATCGGTGCTGTAACGACATTCAAGCTCTTGCTGCGCAAGCCCCTACGGTGAGCGCTGTACCCTTATCTTCCCCGCTAGCGTCATGCTATAATGCGCTGCGTCGTGTTCCGCTGTTCGGGGGCTCACGGCCGCCGGGCAAGTGGGCAACGCCGGAGGAGCGCCGCGAGGCGTATGGATATGAAGGTTGACCAACCCTCCCCATTGGCTGAGGTGGTTCCTCCGCTGAGAGGACTCTATGGTGCCGCTCTCGCCATAGTTGCCCTCCTCGCCGTCATCGTTGCCTGTACCCCGGCCGTTCGCTACTACCTCGCCCTCACTGCAGGTACGCTTGCTCTCAAGGCCCTGACTCAAAACCCTGGCGATGAGGTGGCGTTCACTACGGCACGAATCCAGCTCGAACGTGCCCGGGTTCTGGCTCCGACTGACCCGACGACGCTGCGCCGCCTCGGGCAATTCTACCGACGCACTGGTCAACCTGATGCAGCAGTCGCGGCCCTCTCACAGGCAGCCATCCGCTTGCCGCAAAGCTTGCTGGTCAAACAGGAACTGGCCCTCGCCGCCGAATCTGCCGGCGACACGAACCTGGTTGACAAACTACTGGCGGAGCTTGACCTCGCCCCAGATCAGATCGCGCCCCTTGTGCGACGGAGCTTCGAGCAGGGGGAATATCAAACGGCTGCCGACTGGTGCCCGCTGGCCGAGCGATTTAGCGGTCGCCGACCCGACCAGGACTATCTGTGCGCCGTTGCCGCCTCCGTTACGCTTGCCCCTGACGCCGAGTCGCGTGTTGCTGCGCTGCTTGCGGCTGATCCCTCGTTGCGACCTATCTCTGTGAATAAAGGGTTGCGGGTTCGCGGAGACCAGTTACGCTGGGCGACGGAGATTAACGAAGTGGTTAGCTACGGGACACCTCTCTCATTTGGGAAACCTCCTGACGGCAATGGGTATATGTGGTGGAGTGGACACGCCATCGCCTGGATTGAGGTCGCGTACGCTGGATCCTACCTGTGGCGCCTTGAGGCCCAGCACACCCCGCCTGCCCCGGTTGAACTCGTCTTAGGGCTTGATGGCGTTGAGGTGTCACGAGTCAGCCTGGACCGCGGCGACGACACATTTGAGATGCTCGAAGTGCTGCTTGAGCTCCGGCCAGGGCTGCATACTCTGAACATCTGGTATACCAACGATGCCGAGATTAACGGGCAAAACCGCAACGGTGTCTTCAGACAGTTTGAGCTTATACTTTACCCACTCCGCTGATCTGGCTGAGACTATGCGTATCTTTCAGGTGCTCGAAGGCAACGCCAACACGGTCGTCCCCCAGAACCAGACCTGGTACCGGAATCTCTACGAACCGCTACTCGATCTTGGCCACGATGTGCTGCTCTTCGATGCTCGCGAAGGCCGCCAGGCGATGGCACGCAACGATAAGACCCTGCGGTCCAGTTTCAGTCAACGCCTGCTCGACACCTTCCGCCGAGAGCACCGCAAAGCACCGTTTGACCTGTTCTTCGCCTACCTGATGGACGGCATGGTTGACCCAGGAGTAATCGACGAGATCCGCTATCTGGGTGTGCCTACCTGCAACTTCTCGTGCAACAACATCCACCAGTTTGACCTGGTCGATGAGCTTGCGAGTCACTTTGACTACAATCTGCACAGCGAGCGTGATGCACGCGCCAGGTTTGAGCAGATCGGGGCAAAATCGGTCTGGTGGCAAATGGCCTCAAATCCGAAATACTTTAAGCCTATGAATGTGCCACGTGATCTGCAGGTCTCATTTGTTGGCGCGAATTACGCACTGCGCACACGGTATGTCGGCTATCTGCTCGAGCAGGGCATTGAGGTTCACGCCTTTGGGCCGGGTTGGCAGAGCGGCGCCCGGACCCCGCTGCGTTCGTGGGCCAAATATGCCAAGCTGCTGCTTGACCAGTGTCTTGCCCTGACGCCCGAACGCCAGTACCGGGTGGCGGCCAACCTGGCCGACCATGCCCTGCGCCGCTACCTGAGCGCGCGTTTTCCGCGGAACCTGCATGCCCCGATTAGCGATGATGGCCTGATCGCACTCTATAGCCGTAGCCAGATCAGCCTCGGATTTCTCGAAGTGTACGATGGGCACGACGCTAGTCGTGCCCCGCTCCAGCACCTCCATCTGCGCGAGTTTGAGGCTCCGATGGCAGGTGCCCTTTACTGCACCGGTTATACCGACGAGCTTACTGAGTTCTTTGAACCTGACCGGGAAGTGCTGGTCTACCGCAATCAGTTTGAACTTCTTGAAAAGGTACGGTATTATCTCGCGCGTCCAGAGAAAGCCGAGCAGATCCGCCAGGCCGGCCATGCACGCGCTCTGCGTGACCACACCTATCATCGTCGTTACCAGAGTCTCTTCGAGATCATTGGTATATAAGGAGTAGCATGCCTCGCGTAAGTATCGTCATTCCGGCCTACAACCGTGAGCGGCTCATCGGCGCTACCCTCGATAGCGTCATGGCCCAGACGTTCCAGGATTTCGAGGTCGTGGTTGTTGATGATGGCTCGACTGATGGTACAGCCGAGTTGGTGAGGGCCTACGGTGCGCGTGTGCGTTATCTCTACCAGCCCAACCAGGGCCCGGGGGCGGCACGTAACACCGGCTTGCGCGCCGCGCGCGGCGAGCTGGTGGCCTTCCTTGACTCGGATGACCTGTGGGAGCCGAATAAGTTGGCGTTGCAATTAGCGGCCCTCGCCGATCGTCCCGACTGTCCCTGGATCTACACCGACGCCTTCGTCTTCGACGGAGCCACGGGGCGGCGCCAGTTCTTGTTCAGCCGCCAGTGCCGTCCCCATGAGGGTATGGTGGCTGACCGGCTCTTACGAATGAACTTCATTGCCTCACCGACCCCGGTGATCCGCCGCGAGGTCTTTGACCGGGTGGGCATGTTCAACGAGCTTACGCCGCAGGTTGGAGAAGATTGGGATATGTGGCTCCGCATTGCGGCTCGCTACCCCATAGCCTACGTGCCCGAGGCCCTCGCCGGCTATCGGTTGCACCAGGCGACCATTACCGGAAGCCACACTCCGCTCGCGATCTATGCTAAAGCACTGGGGACAATCGAACACGTTGCGGCGCTCGAGCCCGAGATCTACGGCTCGATCCGGCACCGTGGCATAGCCTCGATCAGTATCATTGCGGGGCGTATGCTGGTCAGCCAAGGGGATATCGTGACCGCACGGCGCCTCTTCGCCCGTGCCTCATGCCTCGACCCCTCACAACCTCTGCCGTACCTGCTCTGGGCGATCTGCCTTGCCGGTGAGCCGGCGATGCGTGCGACGGTGGCCCTCCATCGCTGGTGGCGTTACCGGATGAGTCTGGCGAAGATGCAGCGGGTAGAGGTGCCGGATCAGTTGACTGAGCCAGAGGTGGACTGCCGGTGAATGAGAAACTGTATCAGGAGCGCGCCCTCAGGGTTAGCCCGAGCGTGTTACTGCTAGGGCTCTTTGCGGCCATTGGTGTGCTGCTCGGAGTTACCTTTCTTGCGCGCGCAACGGTGTTCGTCTGGTTCCTGGCACCGACAGTGGCGCTCTTGACACTCGGGTCGGTCGCACTGCTGCTGCGCATCCGCTACGCTTCTCATTACCTGCTCGCCCTCTTGATGGTGAGCGTTACCTTCCAGGGCAACAACTTTGGCATCCGCCTCAAGCCTGACGCCATGATTGTTCCGCTGCTGGGCCTGGTGCTGCTCCTACACTCGCCGGGACGCTACCTGTGCCTGCGCTCATACCCGTTCTTTATCCCGGCTATCGGCTTCCTGGCGGCCAATTTCGCCGCTGCGGCGCTTCATTCGCCTGTGCCCGAGACTAGTCTGGCCCAGAGCACCATCTTTGTCGGCCGTGTAGCGACCTTCTTCCTGGTTGTGATGGCGATCCACCACATGCCCGAGTTGCGAGGACGCCTGCCGATCTATTTCATCATCTTACTCATTGGTCACACCCTGGCGAGCATCATTGCTGTGTTGCTTTACCCGATTATGCCAACGCCTCTGGTTCTCTATAACCAGGATGGTCGTGGCTCCCTCTCGGTGAACGGCTTCTTCCTCGAACCCAATCTCTACGGGATATTTGTGCTCTGCGTGCTTGGGATCATGATCGGCATAGGCCTGTACGCCCCAGCCCATCAGTTGCGACTCCTCGGAGCGGCCGGACTGATTGGGCTGATTGGTCTGCTGCTCGGCTACACGCGTAGCACCTGGCTTGGACTTGGCCTGCTGATAGCAGTCCTGGCGATGATCGTCGCCACCAGAGGTACAAGGCGCGCCTTTGCACGGTACAGCGTCATTACGACACTTCTGGCCGCTGGCGCTATCGGCCTCCTGGCGCTGCTAATGTTGCTCAGTATTGCTGGCTACGAGATCGGGTTGCTTAACCGGTTCCTGCAGATTGTCGATGTGGGAAGTGACTCGGCCGCTGTGCGCACCATGGTCTGGGGTTTAGCCATCGATGCCTGGCGCAAGCACCCCTGGATCGGCAATGGCCCGCTCTCGTTTCCTTACACCAGTGGGTGGATCTTTAGCTCGATGCTGCAGAGCCTCCATGACAGCGGTATTATCGGGCTGATCTGTATGCTATGGATATGCCTTGGTACAATGGCTTATACCTGGTATGGCTACTTTCGCGCAACGGAGCCCCAGGATCGGGGGATCCTGCTTGGCTATTTATTGGCCCTGATCGGGCTCTTTTTCACCTCGCAGTTCTCTTCGTTCTTCTGGGGCGGTTTCTCCTGGGTGATGTTCGGCCTCGCTGTAGGCCACGCAGGAGTAGTGATCCGAAAGTGGAAACAGAACCAGCATGCAGGTATTGATGCTGCGACCACAGTGTGAGCTTGGTGGTGTTTCTAACCACCTGGTGCTTCTTGTTGGTGGATTGCGCCAGCGAGGTCATAGCGTCATGATGGCGACCACGGGGGGCTCAATGGCTGCACGCGTCGCCGCCGCCGGAGCGAGTTTGCTCAGAGTCCCCGAGCTTTATCCCTCGCGGCTGACCGGCATGCTTCGCGCTGTGCTGCGCCTCAGCGTCCTTGTGCGTGTAAGTACGGTTGAGGTACTGCACAGCCATCATCGCTTCACCACTGTTATCGGCGGTTTTGTCGCCCGCCTGACCCGCCGTCCCCTGGTGGTTACAATTCATGAGTTTAAGACGAACTGGGCCGGGCTGTCAGGATTCTGGACAGGCGACTCGGTGATTGTTCCAAGCAATGCCCTTCGCGATCACCTGGTATCGTTTTATAACATTCCCGCGCACCAGATCACGGTTGTGCCTAATGCTATCGCTCTGCCAGAGACGCCCCTACCCCGGTTGTGCGCTAGCCAACGCCCGCCGATGATCGGCTATATCGGCCGGCTCTCAGAAGAGAAGGGTGTGCGTTATTTTGTCGAGAGCTTGCCTCTGATACGCCAGGCAGTACCTGCCCTCCAGGCGATCGTGGTCGGTGATGGGCCTGAGCACGGGCTGATCCGCTCGCTGGCGCAGAAGCTCGGGCTTGACCCCGATCAGTTGCTGCTGGGCTCCTGTGATGACGTGCTCGCCCTGATGAGCAAGCTCGATCTGGTGGTCGTACCCTCAGTGGCCGAGAGTTTCTCGCTGGTGGCCCTTGAGGCGATGCACCTGGGCCTGCCCGTCGTCGCAACCCGCGTCGGTGGGCTGGTCGACCTGGTGCGCGACGGCGAGACTGGGCGGCTGGTTGAGCCGCGTAACCCGGTGGCGCTCGCTACTGCGGTGATTGAACTCCTGGACGACCCAGCACTGATGGCTGTAATGGGAGCCAGGGGCCGCCAGATCGCCGTGCGCGACTATAGCCCGGACAAGATGGTGGAGGGTACGATCAACGTTTACACCAGGGTCCTCGCCAGGTTGCCGCAGCATACGCATGTCTGAATAGGGCAATGAGCCACACAAAGATGGGGTAAGCCTATGAGCCAGCAAGTCCAGCATAATCGCCAGTTGATGCCGCCTCGCACTACGGTTGAGGTCCTTGGCGTCACTGTTGATATGGTCACCTTAAGTGAACTCCTCGATACGATTGAACGAGCGGTTCAGAAGCGCGAGCATG
>Ga0209018_1002795_pt1 | contig 11771 bp, 13 predicted proteins | sample YNPBryBLVA2012_FD_185814 | JGI IMG/M metagenome (GOLD analysis project Ga0209018, IMG submission 185814) | Anoxygenic and chlorotrophic microbial mat microbial communities from Yellowstone National Park, USA - YNP Bryant BLVA 2012 (SPAdes)... ...
AATGGAGTGCCTCCAAAGACAAGCCTACGGATTTCGGAACTTTGAAAACTATCGGAGGAGAGTTCGGGTATTGTGCGGAGGAGCAGCTTGAGAAAGGCCGGTCCCCCAAAAATGGCGAAGAGCCAAGAGCCGACAAGCAGCCTTGAGGCTGGTGGGCGGTACTGGACTTGAACCAGTGACCCCTTCGGTGTGAACGAAGTGCTCTGCCACTGAGCTAACCGCCCGATTCTGTTTTTTGTCGAAAGCGAACAGCCTGACGAATCGCAACACCTGTCCGTCAAGAGTCATTGCAGGAGTTGATTATGGCACGTGGACGCGCAAGATGGCAATTCGGCGACTGATTTGTAGGGACTCGTTCTCTTGTTACCGGTAAGTGCTGGGCAGGCGGGCAGGATGCTGAAAGTGTAGGGCAAGTGGATGCGGCGTGCGGGCGATGGCCAAAACGGCGGCCACGATCAGCAGAAGCTCGACGCGTTCGTTCGACAGCATTCGACTCCTGACATATAGCCGAGAGCAAAAAGCGAAAAAGGCCAAGTGCAATTCATGACACGGCCTTGGCATCCGTGCTACAATTCGGCTGGAAGGAGTTGCCATGAAATCAGACTCGTCTTACATATCTGCACAGAAAAGCGCTGAGCTGAAGAAAGAAGCCTTGCGGTTGGCGATTGTCGTCGTCACAGGCCTGATCTTACCGTCGCTCGTCCACTTGATCCCCTCGAAAACGCCGCTGGGGCCGGTGCTCATGCCGCTGTTCATTCCCGTGGCGATCGCCGCCTACTGTCTGCCACTGAGGTCGGCCCTGGCCGCCGCCGCGATGCTGCCGCTGGTTTCAATGTCTCTAACCGGAATGCCCCCCGCGCCGATCGCCGTTCAGATGATCGTGGAGGGTTTCGTTTTCGTTGGCGTCGCATCCATTACGTCGGCTCGGACCCGCTGGTTTTTTTCTTACCTGCTCAGCGCGTTTGCCAGCCGCGCCGTCGGACTCGCTTATTTGGCAGCCTTTACCGGTGCGCCGCTTGCTTCCTCTGCCACGACCATCGCACTAGGTTGGTTAGGTCTTGGCATCGCGGCCGTCGCACTTCCTGTTCTATTCAAGGCTTTCCGGTTTTGATGTAGTGAAAATCTGGCTCGTCGACGATGACGGGCTGCTCAAACCCCGCTTTGGCAAGCCATTCAGCGATTTGGCTGTTTAGCGGAATGCGGTCTTCGCCCACCGGGCCGCCAGCTTTGGCGTGGATGCGGTTGACCGCTTCGCGACCGATTGGGTGGGAGATCACCAAGATCCCCCCGGGTGACAGTAGCCTTGCGCATTCCATCAGGGCGAGCGGCTTGTTTTCGAAATGTGGAAACACGGCGTTGCATAAAACGGCGTCGTAGGCCGAGTCGGGCATTCCGGTGCGGTGAATGTCGGCCAGTTGGAATGAAACTTGGGAGTCTTGCCATTTGGCGCGGGCCTTTGCCAGCATCGCCGGCGATATGTCGATGGCCACGACGCTTCCGTTCGGCCCAATCCGCCCCAGCAAGAAAGGGATGAGAACGCCGGTGCCCGTGCCGACATCAAGAACACGGGCGCCCGGACGAAGGCCCGACAAGTTGACTACGCGCTCAAGCTTGGCTTGAATGTCGGGCGACTCATCTTGATCCCACCTTTCCGCGCAATGATCAAAAAAGGATGCCCTATTGGTCATAGGTCGTGTCCCAGAATTTCCTCCAGGTCGCTTCCGGCACCACAACAAGCGGAACGTTGTTCTTGGTGATCGGCATGCCCGAGGCATCGATGTGGTCGGTGTTGCTGTGGTAGACCTCTGGCTTCATCCACTTGACGTGACCGTCGCCATAAACGACGTTCGAACCGTCGCCATGGACTCGGCACACCGCCCAGAAGCTAGTAGCGCCCCCCGCCAACAAGGTCTTCGGCCCGACCGGCGCGCCCGCGTTGCAACGGTCCCATTCGACAACCAACAACTTGATGCTGGGACTGACGATGGACGACTCGCTCCTCTCTGGGAAACCGATCACCGACGCCATGGGCACGCCCATGTTGTAGCCCTGCCCGTAATACCATGGTAGGTTGGGCCGGCTGGGGCACTTGTTGATTTCGAAGGATTTGATGTACGGCTGGAGGCGCGTCTTCCAATTGTAGACCGGCGTGTACACGTCGTCGTAGTCAGCGTTGTACATGAAGAAGGCCAAGCCCAGCTGGCGCAGGTTGCTTTGGCAGGTCGCCGCTTTTGCCTTGTCTTTGGCTTGGGCAAAAACGGGGAAGAGGATGGCGGCCAAAATGGCTATGATGGCGATGACTACCAATATTTCTATTAAAGTGAAACCTGTTTTTCGTGTTTTGAATTTCATTTTCGTGTCACGCATATGTCGAAAAGGAATCAATCAGGCTGCTAGGACAGCTCCTTGCCGGTGGTCGTGCAGACAAGTTGCCCGTGCCTCACGCCTTTTACGCTGATCAGGCGGTTGGCCAGTTCGCGCACATCCTTGGCGCGTCCCTTGACAACAATCACTTCAAGGCAATTGTCCTCGTCCAGGTGGACATGGGTCGTGCAGCAAACCTGTCCGTGGTAGTCGTGCTGCATTTGGGTCAGCGCTTTCGAAAGCTCGCGCGTGTGATGATTGTAGACGATCGTGACGGTTCCGGCGACCTCGCCTTCGCCGCCCTCCCAATCGTGCCGAACAAGATAGTCGCGCATCAGGTCGCGGATCGCTTCGGAGCGATTCGGATACCGCTTCTCTTCGATAACCTTATCGAATTGCTGGACTAGCTCGTGGGGTATGGAGACCCCGAACCGCGTCAAGTGGGACATGCTGTGCTACCTTACCCAAGATCATAGCACGATAGGCGTTTCTTGCGCAACAGCGAAAACAACCCGTCAAGGGCCATTCCGTTATCTTGTGCCTGTCCGAACCTTTGGAAAAACCTGCCTCCATGGTTCTATGCGGAATCACGAAACGGCTTGGCTGGGTGACGTGTTTGGTTTTCGCAAGCCGATTGACGCTTGCCGGCGGCGCGCCAGACACGCCTTTCCAGCAGAAACCGAAGGAGAAGATCAGTCGAGTGATGAGAGAGATTCGCGCCGATTTGAGAGACGTTGCGGGAAAGTTGAGCCGGACCTATAGGCGGTGCGTAGGCGCCGGGCGTGCGAACGAGGGTCTGCGCGCCGACTGGCAAGGCCAGCTGAGGCAAGCCAAAAAGGCTTGCGGCTTTGAGTACATTCGCATGCATGGTTTGCTGACCGACGACATGGGAGTCTATCGCGAGGAGCGCGGCAAGCCGGTTTACAACTGGCAGTACATCGACGCTTTGTACGACTTTCTCGTCGACCTAAAAGTCAGACCGTTTGTTGAACTGGGCTTCATGCCGGAGGCTCTCGCCAGTGGCAGTCGGACGATCTTTTGGTGGCGCGGCAACGTCACCCCTCCCAAGGACTATGGCCAGTGGGGCGATCTCATCGAAGCTTTGGTTAAGCATTGGGTTGAGCGCTACGGACTGGACGAGGTTAAGAAGTGGTACTTCGAGGTATGGAACGAGCCGAACCTCGAGGCTTTCTGGACAGGCACCCAGGAGGATTATTTCAAGCTCTACGACTTTACGGCCATGGCGGTCAAGCGGGTGTCGAAGGATCTTCGCGTCGGTGGCCCAGCGACGGCGGGCAACGCTTGGGTTCCCGAAACCATCGCCCACTGCGTGCAGGCCGGCACGCCGCTCGACTTCATCACCACCCACACCTACGGCGTGGACGCCGGCTTTTTGGACGAGTTCGGCGGGCGGGGCACGGCGCTGAGCCGCAATCCGGAATCGATCGTTGGCGACGTCCGCGGCGTGCACCGGCAAATCCGCGAATCCAGCCTGCCCGGGCTTCCCCTCCACTACACTGAGTGGAGCGCCTCGTACACTCCTCTTGATCCGATCCACGACAGCTACGTTAGCGCCGCGTACATTCTGGAAAAGCTCAACGGTACGATCGATTATTCCGACTCCATGTCGTATTGGACCTTTACCGATATCTTCGAGGAGGCCGGGCCGCGCGCCACACCCTTCCACGGCGGGTTCGGCCTGATCAACTACCAAGGCATTGAAAAGCCTGCGTTCCGCGCCTATGAGTACCTGAACAAGTTAGGCCCAACGAGACTGAAGTGCGAAGACCCGAGTGCCATCGTGACGAGGGATGCGAAAGGGGGCGTGCAGGCCTTGTTCTGGAACTTTACGAACGACTTGCCGGAAAACACGAACAACCAAGACTATTACATCCGGGACATCAAACCAAATCCGTTGGGGGACGCGAAGACCACCATTAGCGGGTTGGAGCCGGGTAAATATCGGCTGAAGGTGCACCGTGTAGGGTACCGCGTCAACGACCCCTACGCCGTTTACTTGGACTTAGGGCGCCCAAGCCAGCTAACGCGCGAGCAGACGGCGAGGATTAAGGAGTCCAGCACAGGCAAACCGGTGCTGGAGACTACTGTGGAAGTTGGCCGAGACGGCACATTCACTCGAGCGTTTCCCATGCGCGAGAACGACGTCTATCTCGTGTGTGTGGAAAAGATCCGTTAAGACGCGATCAATGTGGACGTTTGTTGAAACTTTGAAACCTTAACACGAGGAGTAAACCGATGATTGAATCAGTCGCTTTGTTCTTGCTTCTTTGGGGGCAACAACAGTATGTCGATACGAAGGCCCAATTGGTCAATCAGTTTTTGCAGAAGCACGGTGCCGTCGGCGTCGCCGTGGCCGTGGTGGACGGCTCCAACGCGTGGCATTGGGAGGCGGGATACGCCAACAAATCGAAAAAGCGAAAGGTCGAGGCATACACGCGCTTCCGACTGGGTTCCGTGAGCAAGCCGGTCGCGGCGACGCTGGTGATGAGTCTTGTCGAACAAGGAAAGCTCGACCTGGACAAAGGGGTCGCCACTTATGTGGCCGGATACCCGGATCAGAACGGCACGATCACGCTCCGGCGGATTTTGTGCCACACGTCGGGCATTCGCCACTACAGTCAAGACAAGAACGACGTATTTTACAAGCCGTGGACCACTGCCGAGGCCTTGGCAGTGTTCAAGGACGATCCGTTGCTCTTCACCCCTGGGGAAAAGTACTCGTACAGCACCCATGCCTATACGGTCGCCGTTGCCGCCATCGAATCGGCGTCACGGGTGCCCTATAGGGATTATTTGAGAAACTGTATATCACAAAAGGTAGCGCTGACGCTCGACTGTGAGGTTTTGAAGGTGTCGAAGCCGGAGCGCTCGGAACTGTACAACAGCGCGGGCAAGGTTTACAAAAAGCGCCAGGACAACTCTTGGAAGTACGGCGGCGGAGGTCTGGAGTCGACGGCGGTCGATTTGGCCTGGTTCGGTTCGTTTGTGGCGCGAGGCGGGCTGTTGAACACGGAGACGGTTAACACGATGTGGACCAAGCAGAAACTGAACGACGGGACTCCCATCAGCTATGGTTTGGGCTGGGACCTTGGCAAGGCTGGCTTTGCCCGCCACTCGGGCGGCCAGCAAGGGTGCAGCGCCTACTTGCTCGTCGACAGAGGGACACAGGTGGCGGTTGCCGTGCTCTGCAACACGGATTCGAAGCCGGTGCAACAACTCGCCGAAGACTTGTACGTGGAGCACATGAGGTCCCGCTAACTGGAGCGTGGCTTGTCCCTCAGTAGCTGCGAAAGAAGGTATTCGATGGCCTTGGCCCAGGCTCGGTAGCCTTCCGGCTTCAGATGAAGGAAGTCCCGGGCCATCAGCTCGGGATTCGCTTCGCCGCTGGAGAGCAGGAACACACGGCCAATGTCCTGGTAAAAAACTCGCTTCCCGTCTTCGAACTTTGAGATGAGCGCGTTCACCGCATCGACCTTTTTGCGAGTCGGCGCCTCGGGTTTTTGTCCGTAAGGGAACAGACCCAAGAGCAGGACTTTGGATTCCGGCGTTTTCGCGGCCAGCCGTTTGAGAACGGCTTGGATACCCTCAGCGACCTGCTCCGGCGTGCAAGAAGGGACGTTGTTGACGCCGATTAGTAGCACGATGACGCGGGGCCTGGCCTTGTCGAAGTTGCCGTGGTCGATTCGCCACAAAAGGTGCTGGGTGCCGTCCCCGCTGATGCCGAACGAGCAGGCGTTTCGGTCCTCGTAATATTGCTTCCAGACTTCAGGCGCGGCCTGCCAAACGTGTCGGCCCTCGCCTCCCCACCCTTGGGAGATCGAGTCGCCGAGAAAGACGAGATCCAGCTTTCGGGTCCTTCCGATTTGGTTGATGTCCTGGTGTTGTTTCAACCAATCGCCGCCGCGCAGCCAGCCAGCCGATGAAGCCCGGTTCTCGTTGCTGGGTACGGGAACGACGCAGGGGTTTTCCGATTGCCGAAGGGCCATGGCCGACAAGGCGATGAGCGTGGTAAACACAGCCTGATTATGCCTGGCCTGCAAGGCTTTGAGCGAGCCTGCCATAATTCGGGGACGAGGATCATGGCCGGCTAGCCCAGAAACGGGCCAAAAGCACTTGACATTTGCAGAGCCGACTGTTCATACTCCCCCTTTGCGTGGACTGCGTTTCGCGCAAAACTGAATTCGAGGAGGCTCGTTCGCCGAACCAACAAAGGACAAGGGAAAACCCAAAACAGCCGAAGGTTTATGCGAGGAGTGCCCCTCTCGATAATCTCGAAGGGGTTTTTTCGTGATAATCGAGCGAAAAGTCCGAGAACCGAAGCGCTGAACAGAGCTGAAAAGCCAGAAGAGCGAGGAATGAATGCCGACAGTTAACCAGCTTGTACGTAAAGGCCGATCGACGCCGAAAACAAAATCGAAGTCGCCGGCGCTAAAGCAGAACCCGCAGAGGCGCGGCGTGTGCACCGTTGTCAGGACGATGACCCCGAAGAAGCCGAACTCGGCTTTGCGGAAGACCGCACGCGTGCGTCTGACCAACGGGATCGAGGTTACCGCTTACATTCCCGGCATCGGGCATAACCTTCAGGAGCACTCGGTCGTTCTCGTTCGGGGCGGCCGTGTCAAGGACCTGCCGGGTGTCCGCTACCACATTATTCGCGGAACCCAGCAGACGGCCGGTACGAACAACCGCATGCAAGGCCGAAGCAAATACGGAACCAAGCGGCCCAAGGCAGCCAAGAAGTAAGGAGCAAAAGATAGATGCCCAGAAAAGGTGCAGCACCCAAGAGAGTTATCTTGCCTGACCCAATCTTCGGGTCCGAGCTCGCTCAGCGATTCATCAACCGCATGATGCTCGACGGCAAGAAGTCAATAGCCGAAAAGATTTTTTACAATGCGCTTCGAACGGCCGAGGAGAAGGCCAACGTTCCCGCGATCGAGGTGTTTGAGAAAGCGTTGCAGAACGTGATGCCTTCCGTGGAGGTTCGCCCCAGGCGCGTTGGAGGGCAGACCTATCAGGTTCCGATGGAAGTTCGCCCCGAGCGCCGTCGCGCGCTCGCTCTGCGCTGGATCATCGGCGCGGCGCGCAAGCGGTCGGGCAAGTCAATGACCGAGAAGCTTTGCTCGGAAATCTTGGACGCCTATAACAACACGGGTGCCGCCGTCAAGAAGCGAGAGGACACCCACCGCATGGCCGACGCCAACCGCGCGTTCGCCCACTATCGCTTTTAGTTAGGAGATCGATGGCTCGCACTCACCCGTTGGAACTGGTTCGGAACATTGGAATTGCCGCGCACATTGACGCGGGCAAGACGACCACGACCGAACGGATTCTCTATTACACAGGCAAGTCGTACAAAATGGGTGAGGTGCACGAGGGGACGGCCACCATGGACTGGATGCCCGACGAGCAGGAGCGGGGCATCACCATCACCTCAGCCGCCACGAGTTGCTTCTGGCGGGGCTCCAACGAGGACAAGCCCGAGCATAAGATCAACATCATCGACACCCCGGGGCACGTCGACTTCACCGTTGAGGTCGAGCGCTCGTTGCGCGTGCTCGACGGATGCGTGGCCGTGTTCTGCGCGGTGGGCGGCGTCCAGCCCCAGTCCGAGACCGTCTGGCGCCAAGCCAACAAGTATGGCGTTCCGCGCATCATCTACATCAACAAAATGGACCGCCTGGGGGCGGATTTCTTTTCCGTGGTCGAGCGAATCAAGGCCCGCCTCGGAGCAAACGGCGCTCCCATCCAAATACCCATCGGAGCGGAGAGCCAGTACCAAGGCTACATCGACCTGGTTACCATGCGCGCCACCGTTTACACCTCGGACGACGGCAAGCAATACGAGGTCACCGAAATTCCGGCCGAATTGGTGGACTCCGCCAACCAATGGCGCGAAAAGATGCTTGAGGCCATCGCCGATGTGGACGACACGATTCTGGAGCGCTACCTCGAGGGTCACGACATACCCGCAGAGGACATCAAGCGCGCCATCCGCAAAGGTTGCTTGGCCAACACCTTGGTCCCCATTCTGAGCGGATCTTCTTTTAAAAACAAGGGCGTTCAGGCCATGCTGGACGCCATCGTCGATTTTCTTCCATCGCCGGTGGACATAGGGCCCGTCAAGGGCGTCGATCCAGTCACCGAAGAGCCTCTGGTTCGTGAGCCGAGCGACGACGCACCCTTCAGCGCTCTGGCCTTTAAGGTCATGAGCGACAAGTACGTCGGGCGGCTGACCTACCTTCGCGTCTATTCCGGCCAGCTGAAGAAGGGAACCCAGGTTGCCGTAGCCTATCGGGATCCGCAGACGAACGAATTCCGAGTGCGCAACGAGCGCATCGGTCGCATTCTGCAGATGCACGCCAACAGTCGCGAGGATCTTGACATTGCCTATGCAGGCGACATTATCGGCGTCATAGGCCTGCAGGAGGTCAACACGGGCCACACCGTGTGCGACGAGAAGTATCCGATCGCGCTGGAAAGCATCAAGTTCCCTGAGCCGGTCATTCAGATTGCCGTTGAGCCGAAGAGCAAAGCCGACCAAGAGAAGCTTGCCAACAGCCTGCTCAGGCTGGCCCAAGAAGACCCCACGTTTCGGGTGCACGTCGATCCCGAAAGCGGCCAGACCATCATTTCGGGAATGGGCGAATTGCACCTTGAAATCATTATGAGCCGGCTCGCTCGGGAGTTCCAAGTGCAGGCGAACCAGGGCAAGCCGATGGTCGCCTATCGCGAAACGGTGCGGGTCAAGTCGAAGGCAGAGGGGCGTTTCGTTAGGCAGACTGGCGGGTCCGGCCAATATGGCCACTGCTGGATCGAATTGGAACCGTTGCCCCCAGGGTCTGGCTTCGTCTTTGAGAACAGAACTGTCGGCGGCTCGATTCCGAAGGAGTTCATTCCCGCCGTTGAGAAGGGGGTTCGCGAGGCATTGGACTCCGGCGTCGTTGCCGGATTTCCGGTTGTCGACGTCAAGGTTTCGTTGATCGACGGAAGTTACCACGAGGTGGACTCCAACGAGAACGCGTTCAAACAAGCCGGGGCTATCGCCTTTCGAGAGGCCATGAAGAAGGCGAACGCCGTGCTAAAGGAGCCTATCATGCATGTCGAAGTGACGGCACCGGAAGCGTCGATCGGCGATGTGATCGGCGATATCAACGGGCGGCGCGGCAGGATCGAACGCATGGAACCCACCGTCGGTTCGATGACGATCGTGAGCGCGCACGTGCCTTTGGCGGAAATGTTCGGGTATGTTACTACGTTGCGTTCTTTGACACAAGGTCGGGCAACGCCGAACGTAACCCCGTCGCACTATGAGGAAGTTCCTCAGAACATCAGTAAAGAAATTATTGAGAAGTCCCAAGGCGGGCGATAGCAAGAGGTTAGGAGACACAAAGCATGGCTAGAGCAAAATTCGAAAGAAAGAAGCCGCACGTCAATATTGGCACCATCGGCCACGTTGACCACGGCAAGACGACGTTAACCGCAGCGATCACGGGCGTGCTCGCTCAGCAGGGTCTGGCGAGAGTCCAGAGGTATGACGAGATCGACAGCGCTCCCGAAGAAAAGGCCCGCGGCATCACCATCAACATCTATCACGCGGAATACGAGACGGAGAAGCGACACTACGCCCACGTCGACTGTCCGGGACACGCTGACTTCATCAAAAACATGATTACCGGCGCAGCCCAGATGGACGGTGCGATCCTCGTCGTTTCGGCGACCGACTCCGTTATGCCCCAGACCCGTGAGCACATCTTGCTTGCCCGCCAGGTGAACGTTCCTTGGATCGTGGTCTACATCAACAAGACTGACCTTGTGGACGATCCCGAACTGGTCGAGCTGGTTGAAATGGAAGTTCGCGACCTGCTGAACAAATACGAGTTCCCCGGCGACACCACGCCGATCATCAAGGGTTCGGCTGTGAAGGTCACCGAAATGATGGAAAAGGGACCGCTCGATTTCAACGACCCGAACGTCAAGTCGATCGTTGACTTGATGAACGCCGTCGACACCTACATCCCGACACCAGATCGCGACAAGGACAAGCCGTTCCTGATGGCGGTTGAAGACGTGTTCACCATCACCGGCCGCGGCACCGTCGCGACGGGCCGTGTCGAGCGCGGCCAACTGAAGTCGATGGAAGAGGTGGAGATCGTTGGCCTGCGGCCGGAGAGCCGCAAGACCGTCGTCACCGGCATTGAGATGTTCCGCAAGACGCTCGACTACTGCGAAGCCGGCGACAACGTCGGCCTGCTTCTCCGCGGCGTGGATCGCAAGGAGATCGAGCGCGGCATGGTTTGCGCGAAGCCTGGTACGATCAAACCTCACACTAAGTTCGACGCCGAGGTCTACGTCCTCTCCAAGGAAGAAGGCGGGCGCCACACCCCGTTCGTCTCGGGATACCGGCCGCAGTTCTACTTCCGAACCACTGACGTGACCGGGACCCTTATGTTGCCGGCGGGCGTCGAGATGTGCATGCCCGGCGACAACATTACCATGACCATCGAACTCATCCAGCCCATCGCCATGGAGCAGGGTTCGAAATTCGCCATTCGCGAAGGCGGCCGAACGGTCGGTGCAGGAACGATCACGAAGGTCTACGAGTAAGAAAATTGAGAGCCTCCCCCGATCCTATGATCGGGGGAAACGCCCTAGAGATAACCCAAGCATGCGAACGACAAAAGTAAGAATCCGATTAAGGGCCTACGATCATCGCGTGATCGACCAGTCCGCAGAGAAAATCACCGAAACGGCTCGCCGAACGGGCGCTCGAGTGGCTGGGCCGATTCCCCTGCCCACCAACATTCGGCGCTTCTGCGTGATCCGCGGTCCGCATATCGACAAGGAATCGATGGAGCACTTCGAGCTTCGCACCCACAACCGCCTCATCGATATCCTTGAGCCTTCGAACAAGACGATCGATGCGCTAATGCGCCTCGACCTGCCTAGCGGCGTCGACATCGAAATCAAGACTTAAATTTTCCCGTCTTCCCGGTTTTGCGAAGCCTGCCGCTGACGTAAACGGCGGCGGCAGGCTTTTCGTTGTTGGTTCCCCGCGAATTTTTCTCGGCTCGCGTACGCACCTTGAGACAAGTGACCGGTCCGCAAAGCACCGCCCGGCTTCAAGCAAGCCCACACGGCAACTGAGTCAAGTCAAAAATGGCAACGCCCTTGCAAAACGCACGCCTAAGCGAAATCAAAGGAGGCGTCGTGAACGATGGGCAGACTACAGGAGCAACGCCGAACCAGAACCGCTCCGAGGGCAAAACAGGGTTAGAAAAGAAGTGGAGCGGGGGATCTAGATCATTAATGGGGGCAGAGCCCGCCTCAAGCTGATAAAACATCCTTGAGGTGAACATCTTGACCAGCGATGAAGCGATAGTCGGCCT
>Ga0209018_1002796_pt1 | contig 11770 bp, 11 predicted proteins | sample YNPBryBLVA2012_FD_185814 | JGI IMG/M metagenome (GOLD analysis project Ga0209018, IMG submission 185814) | Anoxygenic and chlorotrophic microbial mat microbial communities from Yellowstone National Park, USA - YNP Bryant BLVA 2012 (SPAdes)... ...
GGCCTGATCGCGTCGATGTTCCTGGAGAGCGAATTCCTTCCGCCCGACGACCCGCGCGTCCGCCTAGTCCGCGACACCCTCGAGCGCCGCGGCGGCCTCATCCTCGGCATGTGCGAATTCGACGGGGGCGTCGATCACGCGTACACCTACGGCTACTGGCTGAACTGCCTGCGCGCCGCCGACGCGAAGTCCGGGCGCGACAACCGCGACGATGACATCCGCCGCGTGCTGCTCGGCTTCTACGGCACGCTGGCCTGCGGCATGGGGCGGGAGACGTACTGCGGCGTGGAGGTGACGCAGATCGTGACGGGCGAACCGACGCCGACCACGCCGCACCTGTATTCCGGCACGCAGCAGCTCCGCCTGCTGCGGATGATGCTGCTGCACGAGGACGGCGACGAGTTGGTGATCGGGCCGGCGATTCCGCGGCCCTGGCTTGCAGCCGGCCGGCGGATCGCGGTGCGCAACGCGCCGACGGCGTTCGGGCCGGTGTCGTTCGTCATCCAGTCGCTTGGAGAGCAGGAGCAGGGCATCCGGGCGCCGAGCGACCGAGAGGCGACAGGACTGATGAGCCAGGCGACCGGGCCTTCTACGGAGCCGGACCCCAGTCGAACGGAGGTGCGCATCGAGCCGCCCACGCGTCGACCGCCGGCCGCAATTCGCGTTCGCCTGCGTCACCCGAGCGCGTCTCCGATCGCGCGGGTGCTGGTCGACGGGCAGCCCACCGAACAGTTCGCCGGCGACGAGATCCGCTTCGTTCCCGGCAAAGAGCCGGTCTGTATCGCTGTGAGTTATTGACGCGGCTCAGCGCGAGCTCTGCCCGCCCGCCAGATGGGCGTGCGCCGCTCCCCGCCGCACCAGCCACACGCCGACCAAAACGATGATCCCGCCGCCGACGGCGTTCGCTGTGATCGACTCGTCGCACAAGACCCTGGCCGTGACCAGCGTTACAAAGGGCTCGACGTACAGCAGCGACGCGGTGCGCGTCGGCCCTTCGTCGTGCGTCGCCGAGAACCACAGCCAGTACGCCACCCCGCTGCAAACCACGCCCAGGAATACCAGGGCGGCCGCGACGCGCGCCGTCATGGCCTCGACGCGGGCGCCCATCCCCGCGGTCGCCGCCGCGACCAGCAGCGCCGCCACGCCCATCGCGAACGTCGTCACGCGCAGCGGCCCGCTGCGGGCCATCGGGCCGGCGGCGGCCAGCGTGTAGAGCGCCCAGGTGAAACAGGACGCCACCTGAAGCAGATCCCCGAAGCGGGCGTGCGCGAAATCGGGCGGCGCGACGGCGGTCACCGTCAGCACGCCAAGGCTCCCGGTGGCGACGCCGACCCAGCCCAGCGCGCTGAGCCGCTGCTGGCCGAGCAGTTGCGCCCCGATGGCGATCGTCACCGGAATGAAGCCGATGATCCACCCTGTGTTGATGGCCGAAGTATGCTCCAGGCCGTAGGCCTGAATGAGCAGGTGCAGGCTCAGCGTCAGGCCGAGGGCAAGGCAAGTCGGCACGTCCCGGCGCAGCGGCAGCAGACGCTGCCGCCGAACCTTGAGCAGCGCGCTGAGCAGCGCCGTACCGACCAGCAGACGAATGGCGACGAGGCTGAACGGGTCGAGCGCCTGGAGCGCGATCCGCGTCGCGACGAAGGAAGCGCCCCAGGCGACGACGGCCAGCAGCCCGCGCCACGATAGCCCGTGGAGCAGCGATGCGACGCGATATGCGATGCGTCTTCCCAGCCGGCCGTCCTCCAGATTCAGAGCCGACATGTTAACAGCCCGACGCACCGACGCCGGCACGATCAGCCGGCGCCGGCCGCGCGCGTCGCCTCCGCTGCGCCCAGCCCGGCGGCCTTTCCACGCCGGCGCCGGCTACATATAGTGCTCTTCTACAGCGGCTCGGGTCGGCCGCTGGAGGACCAGCTTCGGCGGAGGTCGTCATGGGACTCGACGCGGTCCTGCTGTCCCGGATCCAGTTCGCGCTGACGGTCGGTTTCCACTACCTGTTCCCGCCGCTGACGATCGGCCTGGGCGTACTGATGGTCATCATGGAGGGCCTGTACCTGGCGACCGGGAACCGCCAGTACGAGGCGCTGGCCAAGTTCTGGACCCGGCTCTTCGGGCTGATTTTCGCGATCGGCGTCGCTTCCGGCATTGTCATGGAGTTCCAGTTCGGCACCAACTGGGCGAGCTACTCGCGCTACGTCGGCGACATTTTCGGGGCGGCCCTGGCCGCCGAAGGCATCTTTGCCTTCTTCCTGGAATCCGGATTCCTGGCGGTGCTCGTGTTCGGATGGGAGCGCGTCTCGCCGGGGATGCACTTCTTCTCGACGATCATGGTGTCGCTGGGATCGATCTTCTCGGCGATCTGGATCATCGTCGCCAACTCCTGGCAGCAGACGCCGGCCGGCTTCGAGCTGATCACCCAGACGCTGGCGGATGGAACGACGCTGACGGTGGCGCAGCTCACGGACTTCTGGGAGGCGGTCTTCAATCATTCGACGGCGCAGCGGCTGCTGCACGTGCTCATCGGGGCGATGATCGCCGGGGGCTTCCTGGTGCTGAGCGTCTGCTCCTACTACCTGTTGCGCGGCCGGCACGTCGATTTTGCCCGCCGCGGAATCGCCATCGCCCTGCCTTTCTCGCTGGTCTTCTCCATCCTGGCACTGATTTCGGGGGACTGGCAGGGCAAGAACGTCGGCCGCCACCAGCCGGCCAAGCTGGCGGCGATGGAAGGGCTGTACCGGACGCAGACGCGGGCACCGCTGCATCTGTTCGGCGTGCCCGACGATGCGGCGCAGCGCGTGCGGTACGGGCTGGCGATCCCCGGTCTGCTCAGCTATCTGACGCACGGGGACGCCGGCAGCGAGGTCATCGGCCTGGACGCGTTTCCGCCGCAGGACCGACCGCCCGTGCAGCTCACGTTTCAGTCGTTTCACGCCATGGTCGGACTGGGCGTGTTCATGATCGTGCTGACGATCGTCGGGGCGATCCTGCTGGCCGCCGGAAAGCTCTACTCGCAGCGCTGGCTGCTGTGGATCTTCGTCTTCGCCATCATCGCGCCCATGGCGGCCAACCAGCTCGGCTGGATCGCGGCCGAGGTCGGGCGCCAGCCCTGGATCGTCTACCCGCAGTACGAGATGCGTGACGGTCGTCTGACTGCCGCCGGCGGGCTGCGGACCGCGGATGCGCACTCGAAAGCCGTGGACGCGGCCGAAGTGCTGACCTCCATCATCGTGGTGAGCGTCATTTATCTGCTGCTGCTGGTCACCTGGCTGTACGTGTTCGACCGCAAGATCCGGGCCGGCCCGGAAACCCCCGCGGAGCTCGAGGCTGCCGCCGCCCGGCGCCGTCCCGGCTGGGTCGCGGTCGCCGCCGCACGGGCCGACCACGCCGGGCCATCGCTGACCGACGCCCGGAACGCGGATTGAGTCCGGCACCCGCGTACGGAAGGGCATCATGGAAATCCCGCTGCTGAACCTGCTGTGGTTTGTGCTGCTCGGCGTGCTGCTGGCCGGCTACGCCATTCTCGACGGCTTCGACCTGGGCGTCGGCATCGTGCATCTGGGCGCCCGCGACGATCACGAACGGCGCATCTTCATGAACTCCATCGGCCCGCTGTGGGACGGCAACGAGGTGTGGCTGGTGACCTTCGGGGGGGCGTTGTTCGCGGCGTTCCATGACGCGTATGCCACCGCGTTTTCCGCCTTTTACCTGGCGTTCTGGCTGCTGCTGTTTGCCCTGATCGGGCGCGCGGTGGCCATGGAGTTCCGCAGCAAGCTGGAGTCGCCCGGCTGGCGGCGGTTCTTCGATCTCTGCTTCTGCGCCGCCAGCACGCTGGCCACGCTGCTGTTCGGCGTGGCGGTCGGCAGCACGATGAGCGGGCTGAGGATCGGGCCGGACATGGAGTATCAGGGGACGTTCCTGGATCTGCTCGGACCGTTTCCCATCCTGGTCGGGCTGTTGACGGTCGCCCTGTTCGCGATGCACGGAACGATCTATCTGTACCTGAAGACCAGCGGCGAGCTCCAGCAACGCATTTACGGCTGGATGTGGACCGCTTTCGGCTTCTTCCTGATCACGTACCTGCTGGCGACCATCTACGCGCTGGTCAGCGTCCCCAGCGCGACGCACAACTTCCGCGAGCACCCCTGGTGCTGGGCGGTCGTGTTCCTGAACGTTCTGGCCGTGGCCAACGTGCCGCGCACCATCTACCGCAAACGCCCGGGCTGGGCCTTTCTCTCCTCCGGCTGCTGCATCGCCGCGTTCGTGTTCCTGTTCGGCGCAGCCTTGTATCCGAACCTGCTCGTGTCCAGCATTGATCCGGCCTACAGCATCAACATCGTCAACGGCGCCTCGTCGCCCAGGACGCTGGGCATCATGGCCATCATCGCCGCCATCGGCATGCCCCTGGTCCTGAGCTACACGGCGATCATCTACTGGACGTTCCGCGGCAAGGTCGAAATCGGCAGGTTCAGCTACTGAAGCGCAGCGCCGCGCGCAACCCTGCGACGCACAGCAGCGGGACCGAAGCCAGCGCGCCTACGGCGCCGCCGGCGTCCTTGCCAGCAGCCGCTCGATGAAGGCGTTCTCGAAGCGCCGGGCGCGGACGATCGTCGCCCGCTGGCCGCGTTCATTGCGCTCGGGACACAGATAGCGCCAGACGACGTCGCCGTCCCGCGTCACCTCGAAGATCTCGCCGCTGTCGGAATTGGCGATCAGCGTGTTGCCGTTCGGCAGGCGCTGCGCCGACCCGCGGCTGGCGGTGTAGAAATCGGTCGGCGTGGGCGCTTTGAACTCCCAGACGATCTGGCCGCTCAGCGGATCGACCTCGATCACGCGCGACCAGCCGCGATTCACCCCGTTGTCGAACAGCAGAATCCGCCCGTCCTCCAGCACCTGGGCATCGTGCGGGGCGGAAACCTCCCGCAGCCCCCAGGCCCAGACCACCTCCCCCCGCCGCATGTCGAACACCGCGATGCGGTGCTGGTGGCGGAAACAGACCAGCACGTTGTCCGGACCGTACAGCGGATGCCGCTCGAACAGGTGCCGGTGGTGCATCCATTCAAGCGAGTTGGCGTGAAACAGGTCCACCCACGGCTCCTTGCCGAGCTGCGTCACCGGGTTGCGCAACAGCGGAAACGCGTCCGGCCGGCGCCGCACCGTGTCATAGAACGACATCTGGCCCACGAGGTCGCCCTGCGGCGTGAGCAGCATGATCATGTCGTCGCGCACGTCTGCCGTCGGGTGCACCGCCGGCAGCCGACGACGCTGAAACGCCAGCACCATCAGGTTGCCGTCCGGCGTCGGCGCAACCGCATGATGGACCGGAAGCCGCCGTTTCCACTGGACCGCGCCTTCCCAGCCCAGGCGCATCAGGTAGCGGTCCGCGTCTGCGATCTGCTCGTCGTTGCCGGTGTCGGCCCCCCCCTGCCGCTCGACGCCGATCACCAGCAGTTCCCCACCCGGCAGCAGTTCCACGTGCTGCCATTCCCGCGCGTCCGGATCACGCCACTGGTGCACGACGGCCCCGGCGTGGTCCACCAGCAGCGCCCCGGCAAGCTTGCGGACCGTGAACAGCGTGTAGCCCGCATACGATCGCGCCTGGTCGCAGAACACCAGACCGTCGGCAGTCGCCATGTCTTCTTGGACCCAGCCGGCGTACGGCAGGGCCAGGATTTCGTCCACGCTCTGGCGCGCCGGACCCGAAGCTTCCCGGTCGGGGACCGGGTGGTCCGGCGCCCTCCGCGTGGTGGCCGGCCCGCCGGTCGGCGGCTGCTCGCCGCAGCCGCGCAGCAGAACGGCAGTCAAGGCTGCCGCTGCTAACCTGTACAGCCAGCGCATCCGATGACTCCTGCAAGCGGTCCGCTCTGTGCGCAGCGCCACGCGTCGGGGCGGGCGGCCTGTCGCGCCCCGGCGCACCGCGGAGCCGCCGCCTGCCGACGGGCGTTTCACATGGTAAGCGGCAGACGCGGGGAGGCGAAGAGGAGCCGTTCCCGGCACGTTCACAGCGGAGTTCGCCCGCGTTGGCGCCGGCGCAAGTTATCGGGACAATGTGGGCAGACAGGCCCGTGCTCTTGCGGTAGCATAGGACACGGCACTTCTCTCGGCACGTTCCGCTGGTCCGCACGCGGCGCGGCAACGCGTCCGCTGTTACGTTCGGGAGAGCCTGGGGATGAGGTGCACCCACGTTGCGTTGCAGGTGCGCGACATGGCGCGCTCCATCGAGTTCTATCAGCAGTACTGCGGCATGCGTGTGGTACGCGACTCGACCGAGGAATCTCGCGTCGTCTGGATGAGCTGGGAGGACGACCCGCAGCAGTTCGTGCTGATGCTCCTGGGCCGCCCGTATGCCGCCGGTGAGCCACCGCCCTGCCAGCACATCGGCATAGCGGTCCGCGACCGGGAATACGTGGACGCCCTGTACGCGCGTGCCACCGCGGAGGGCATCAGCAAAGTCTGGCCGCCCACGGACGGCGGCCCGCACATCGGCTACTTCTGCGGCATCGCCGATCCCGACGGCAACATGATCGCCTTCTCGCACCGACCGGAGCTTTGCTGACCCGTCCCACCTGCTGCCCCGGCCCCGGCCCGCCGGCGCCGCCCGCGTGCACTCAGGGACGAACTCACTCAGGGACGTCACAGGCGCCCGAGCAGTCTGGCCCCCCTGCGGGCCGCATGCTACAGTCCGCGCCCCCGGCCTCCCTGGAGCGGCGACCACCCCGGCCGGCGACGAACGACGCCCGTTCCAGATGATGTCCGGCGGTCAGCGAGACCAGCGCATGGCCGAGTACCCGATAACGGTGGATACCCTGCCGCCCCCCTACCGCGACGGCTTCGTCGCCCTGGCGAACACGCTCCGCGTCCTGGCGGGCGAGAACCTGCTGGGCCTGTGTGCCTTCGGCGGCTGGCTCGCCGGCGACCCGTTCTTCGCCGGCACGCCCGGCCGCAGCGTCGTTGTGCTGCGACGCATCGACCTGCGGATGCTGGACCGGCTCGCCACCTCGGGTGCGAAGTTCGGCAGACGCAACCTGCGCGCCCCGCTCATCATGACGCCGGAGTACGTCCGCAGCTCCTGCGACACCTTTCCCCTGGAGCTGCTGGAGATTCAGCAGACGCACGTGGTCGTCTGCGGCGCCGACTACTTCGCCGACCTCAGGTTCGAGCCGCGCCACGTGCGCTTGCAGTGCGAGCGCGAGTTCAAGAGTGAGCTGATCCAGCTCCGCCAGGGTCTGCTGGCCGCGGCCGGACGACGCAAGCTGCTCGGCACCTTGTGCCTGGACGTCGCCGAGCGGACGCTCCGGGTTCTGCGCGGCGTGCTTTACCTGGCTGACGCCTCGCAGACCGCCGGCCCGTCGGCCGCCCTCGTCCGACAGGTCGCCGCCCACACGCGGCTCGGTCTGCCTGCGCTTGAGCGTCTGGTGGCGGGCCGGCCGGAAATCGGCCTGCCCGAATTCGAGGCCCTGTACCAGGACATCGCGCAACTGGCCGGCTACATCGACGAGCTGCCCACGCCGGCCGCAAGCGCTCCCTGAGGGGTACAGGCGTTCGAAGATTCGGTCATGCCTGTAATGGACGCCGCCGAATCCGCCGCTAACTTCTGCGAATAGCATGAGGACGAAGGCCAACAGGCGGTCAGGCGGCGTCGGCGACGGGCTGCTCGGCGCCTCGGTCCTGGTACTGCTGGCCGCGCCAGGCGTTGCCGGCCCCAGAGACCTGGCGCCGCCACGCTATCACGTGGAGGATCGGGCCAGCGTGTTCGACCCCGCTGTGCGCTCGCGACTCGATGGCTATCTGACGGAGCTCGAACGCCGCACCGGCGCCCAGATGGTCGTGCTGACCATTCCCAGCACCGACGGCATGCCCATCGAGCAGTTCGCCTTTGAACTCGCCGAGCACTGGCAGCTTGGCCAGAAGGGGAAGGACAACGGCGTGCTCGTCCTGATCGCGGTGAACGACAAGCGCGGTCGCATCGAGGTCGGCTACGGACTGGAACCGGTGCTGCCCGACGGATTCTGCGGCAGTGTGGGCCGCAACTTCATCCGCCCGGCCTTCCGCGACGGCGACTACTCGCGCCACCTGTACGAGGGCGTTCTGGTTCTGGCGAACAGGATCGCGGCCGCGGCCGGTGTCCGGATCGCCGGGATGCCGCAGGCAGCGCTGCCCCCGCCGCAGGGCAGCGAGCTGCTCCCGTGCGCCAGTCTGCTGGTGCCGCTGCTGGCTGTCCTGGTCATCTTCAGCGTGCTGAGCCGCCAGCGCGCCTACCGCCGCTGGGGCTACGGCGATGCCTGGTGGCTGTGGCTGCTGCTGGGCAGCATGCTGTCGAGCGGCCGCCGTCATTACGGCGGGTGGGGCGGCGGCTGGGGCGGAGGATGGGGTGGCGGCGGCTTCGGCGGCGGCGGTGGCGGGTCGTTCGGCGGTGGAGGTGCATCGTTTTGAGAGCGGTACGGTGTCCGAAGTGTGGAACTGAGGTACGCGGTTCTCCCGGCCGGTTCTGCGCCTATTGCGGTGAGGTACTCAGCATGAGAAAACGATCCAGCGTCGCCAGCACGCTGCTGGCGGTCATCGGCGTCCTCTGTGTCATCGCGCTCATCGTCGGCGGCTGCGCCTACAGCGGCTATCACAGGGCCGTGCGGCTCGACGAAAGCGTCAACGCCGCCTGGGCCCAGGTCGAGAACGTCCTGCAACGCCGTTACGACCTGATCCCCAACCTGGTGGAAACCGTCAAGGGCTACGCTCAGCACGAGGAAGAACTGTTCAAGAGCATCGCCGACGCCCGCACCAGGTACTTCCAGGCCGACGCCCGCGGCGAGAAGATCGAAGCCGCGCGCGGCGTGGAGGCACTGCTCTCGCGCCTGCTCGTGCTGCGCGAGACCTATCCCGAGCTGCGCGCCCAGGAGGGCTTCCTCAAGCTCCAGGATGAGCTGGCCGGGACGGAGAACCGCATCGCCGTCGAGCGCAAGCGCTACAACGAGGCGGTCCAGGCCATGAACACGTTCCGCCGCGGGATCCTCGGCCGCATCTACTGCGGCTGGGCCGGCGTGAAGGAAGCGGAGTACTTCGAGATTCCGCAGGAGGCCCAGGCCGCTCCCAAAGTGAAGTTCACCGACGGCTGATCCTCGGACTGCCGCCGGCCCCACCGCAGCATCCCGAGGCTCGTCAGCAGCGTCCCGCGCCGACCGTGCCGGGGCACCGGGCCGCACCGCCCGCGATGCGCTTCCGGCTGCGGAGCCCGACGCCGGTTTGCTGATTCACGTTGCGCGCCCCTCGTCCGGCGCCGCCGGGTCATCGTCCAGCGTCTGCGAGGGATCCTCTTCCACGACCGGCTCGCCGCGCCTGGCCCTTCTCCGCCCCTTCTGCGCCGTGGCCCCGGGCTTTCGCCGCGTGGCCGGCGGTGGGCGCCAGCCGGTCTGCGCGTCCTGCTCAAGAGCCCGCTTGCTCCGCAGAATGTGGTGGTAGTGCTGTCCGAAGCGGTGCGCCTCGTCGCGAATGTGCTGCAACAGCCGCAACGCCTCGTTGTTGCGCGCCAGCCGCAGCGGTGCCGCTCGCGCCTGCACGTAAACCAGCTCCTCGCGTTTGGCCAGCGAGACGACCATCGGGGGCCTGGCCGCCCGCCCGCCGTCGGCCTCCACCGCCGCGTGCATCTGCTCGAACGCTTCCAGCGCCGCGTGCAGGTGTCCCAGCCCGCCGTCGATCAGGATCACATCGGGAAAAAGCTCCTCGGCGACGGCAGCATAGCGGTAGCGCCGGGCCAGCACCTCGCGGATCATGGCGTAGTCGTCCAGCCCCGCGACGGTCCTGATGCGGTAGCGCCGATAGCCGCCCTTGAACGGCTTGCCGTCGATGAAACACACCAGCGACCCGACGGAGTCTTCCCCGTGCAGCGTCGCGATGTCGATGCCCTCGATGATGCGCGGCGGCTCGGGCAGGTCCAAGAGCTTCTGGAGCTTCTCCAGCCCGGCCCGGGGATCGACGAAGAAGACCTCGGGCTGCACGTCCTCCTCCGGCCTGCCGCTGAGCGCCAGCGACTCGATCGCCTTGATACGATCGCGCAGCACAGCCGCCTCTTCGTAGCGCTTCTGCTCCGCCGCCCGCTCCATCTCACGGCGCAACTGGCGCAGCAGCACGCTGCGCCTGGACTTGAGCAGCTTGATCAGCCGCTGGATGTCGGCCGCATAGGCCTCTCGGCTGATCAGGTCCGCGCACGGGGCCGAGCAGCGGTTGATGGCGTGGAGCAGGCAGGGGCGGAAAAAACGCCGCTGCCCATCGGCGGCGGCAATGGGCAGTTCACAGGTGCGGAACTTGAACGCCCGCTGAAGCACGTTCACGGCGTCCCGCAGCCCCGTCACGTCTGTGAACGGGCCGAACAGCTTGCTGCCTTTGGGCCGCGGCTTGCGCGTCACGTAGACGCCCGGAAAGTCGTCCCCGGTCGTTATCTCCAGGTACGGAAAGGTCTTGTCATCCTTCTGGCGCTCGTTGAACGGCGGCTGGATGTCTTTGATGAGACGGCTTTCCTTGAGCAGGGCATCAACCTCTGTCTCGCAGGTAAGGAAGTCGATGTCCTGCACCAGGCTGACCATGTGTGCGATTTCGGGCCCCCGGGAGCCGAGCAGGTCGGCCGAATCCTGGAAGTAGCTGGCCACCCGCGATCGCAGGTCCGACGCCTTGCCGATGTACAGGACGCGCCCTTCGCCGTCCTTCATCAGGTACACGCCGGGCGCCTTGGGGAGACACCCGATCTTCTCGCGCAGGCTGGTAATGCGCTCGTCCCGCGTCTGGGCCATCAGGTGCGGATTATACAACCGGCGCAGGCAGCCCGGCGCCGGCGCACCCGAGCGGACTCTGGCCGCCGGACGCCGGGCCGATAATCAGACGGCGACGGCTTGCCAACTGGCAGCCGGAGTGCTAGAAACCCCTCCGAGAAACCGGTTTCGGATCAAGGCAAGCCGCAGCGGCGGCCGAGGGGCTGATCGCCAGACGGCACCGTGCGTGCCGAAGCCGTAGCGCCCGGAGATAGTGCATGGAGGAGTACGAAAAGCTGAAGCGCCTGGTCGAAGAGGTGGCCGAAGACGTGTACAAGGCGATCGGCGGAAACAAGGCCGCCGGCACCCGCGTCCGCAAGGCGATGCAGGAAATCAAGAACACGGCCCAGGCGGTACGCAAGCGCATCCTGGACATCCGCACCGAGGAGCCGGCGCCGTAGCGGCGCGCGCCCTGGCCTGCCGCGGCGCGTGCAGCGCCGTCGTCCGACAGCTCGATGCCTCCACCGCCCATACTGGATCCGTCGACCCTCGACTTCTCGCGGCTGCTGGCGGACCGCGAGCAGATCATGCGTGTGAACCCTCACCGCTTCGAATTCGCGTTGCTCGACGGGATCGTCTACAGCGACGACGAGGCGCGTGTCTTTGCCGGGTACCACGATGTCCGTCAGGACGCCTGGTGGGTCCGCGGCCATGTCCCGGGACGGCCGCTTTTCCCCGGCGTGCTGATGATCGAGTGCGCCGCCCAGCTCGCCAGCTACCTGACGCACCGCGTGCTGAACATGACCGGCTTTATCGGTTTCGCGGGCGTCGATAAGGTCAAGTTCCGCGGAACGGTCACCCCTCCGGCACGCTTCGTCGTCGTCGGCCGGGGAAAGTCCATCCGGCCGCGACGGATCGTCTGCGAGACACAGGGCTTCGTGGACAGCCGCATGGTCTTCGAGGCCGAGATCACCGGCATGCCCGTCTGAACCCGGCGCCGATACTGCCCGTCGCGCCAAGCCGCTTTGGCGTCCGGC
>Ga0209018_1002799_pt1 | contig 11764 bp, 11 predicted proteins | sample YNPBryBLVA2012_FD_185814 | JGI IMG/M metagenome (GOLD analysis project Ga0209018, IMG submission 185814) | Anoxygenic and chlorotrophic microbial mat microbial communities from Yellowstone National Park, USA - YNP Bryant BLVA 2012 (SPAdes)... ...
GTTCTAAAGTCCTAATTTTGGAGATTGAAGGCAAGGAAAGGTTCAGGATAAACAATTTTTGGGGAGTCGAGATCGCGTAATTTTTGCTGCAGCGCTGCAGCCGCTTTGGTCTCGCCGTGTACCAGGAAAATCCCCTTCAGAGAGGGAACAGCCCGGGCATAGGGGATCAACAAATCCTGCCCGGCGTGAGCCGAGAGACCGCCAATGGTGACGACTTCGGCGCGACGCATATACGTCTCTCCAAAGATGCGCACTTCTTGTTCCCGTTCAGCCAGGCGGCGCCCCAGGGTGTTGGGAGCCTGCCAGCCGACAATCAGGATGGTGTTGCGGGCATCTTCGATATTGTTTTTGAGATGATGGAGAATCCGCCCAGCCTCGGCCATGCCAGAGGCAGAGATGATGACCATCGGTTCATGGCGTTCGTTGAGCGCTTTTGATTCTTCCACCGTCTCGATATACTTCAGCCCATCAAAGGAAAGGGCCGGGTGTTTTCCAAGACGGATGAACTGCAGCGTTTGCTCATCGTAACATTCAGGATGTTTTTCGAAAATTTGGGTAGCGTGTAGGGCTAAGGGACTATCCACGTAAACAGGCACATCGAGCGTACCGGCTGCTTTCATCATGTGCAGGCTGTAGACCAGTTCCTGGGTCCGCCCCACAGCAAAGGCGGGGATGATGACCTTGCCACCGCGCTGGACGGTGCGCAGGACGGTTTCCTGGAATTCCAGGTGGGCTTCTCGCGGGTCACGGTGAGGCTTGTCGCCGTAGGTGCACTCCATGATGAGATAATCCACGTCGGAGGGCAGAACCGGGTCGCGCAGCAGGGGCAGGTCGCGGCGGCCAATGTCGCCCGAAAACCACAGGCGCGTGGTGCGCCCCTTTTCGCGGACCTCGAGGCGGATGGCGGCTGAACCGAGGATGTGCCCGGCTTCAATGAATTCGGCAATGATGCCATGAGCAACCTCGAAGGGACGGTTATATGGCTGGGGACGAAAGAGCGGCGCCACCTGGGCGGCATCCTCTTCGGTGTAGAGCGGTTCGATGGGCAGTTCGCCGCGTTTGATCCGCCGTTTGTTGATGAAAGCCGCGTCGGCCTCCTGGATGTGTCCCGAGTCGCGCAGCATGATGTCGGCCAGGTCGGCAGTGGCGGGGGTGGCGTAAATCGGGCCGCTGTATCCCTGTTTGACCAGGTTCGGCAGGTTACCGCTGTGGTCAATGTGGGCATGGGAGAGTAAAACAGCGTCTATGCTGGTCGGCTTGAAGTGGAAATTGAGGTTGCGTTCGTAAGTCTCGGCCCGACGACCCTGGAACAAGCCGCATTCGAGCAGCACTCGGGCGCCGTTGGCTTCCAGCAGGTATTGGGAACCAGTGACAGTTTGGGCAGCACCGTTGAAGGTGATTTTCACAGACGCCTCCGGGATCAGCGGGTATTCTCGATGATTTTCAGGATGGCGGGGCCGAATTTTTCCAGCCGCCAGGGGGACTCAGGCATCAGGGCGGTCAGTTCCTCGAGCGTTTGCGGTGCGCCTTCGGCGATGGCCTGCATCCAGGATTTGGGTAAGATCAGGTCCGATTCGAGACCGAGGGCCTGGGCCTGTTGTTTGCGCCACTGGCTGAGGGCCTTGAGGCGGGTGAGAACGGCATCATTGGGGCGACGGGACCGTTGGCGGGAGGGGGGCGGAGCACTCAGGCCGGTTTTCACGGCGCGCAGGATCTCCGGTCCAAACCGCCGCTGCTGGTACTGGTTGAGAAAGGGGGCAAGATCCTCGGGTTGCCCGGGAAGTGCCTGGCTCAATGCAATCAACCGCTTTTCGTCAAGGACTTTGAAGGCCGGACGGTCGAGGCGCTCGGCAACCTGGTCGCGCCATTCGCACAGGGCTTTCAGGACGGCCATTTGTTGGCCGGTCAGTTGGGTGCCGTGGCTGATTCTTTCCCAGGTGGGAGATTCGTTTTTCCCGTTGCCGTCCAGTTTCGACAGACGGATGAATTCTTCGTGCGCCAGTTGCGAAAGGTTCGCTGCTTCGAGTTCGGCCTGCAGGTTATCGCGCAGGCGCAGGAGGTAATGGGTGTCGAGACGGGCGTAGTTGAGCATTTCGGGCGAGAGGGGGCGCGCTCCCCAGTCCGCTTTTTGATAACGTTTGTCGAGGTGGATGCCGTATTTGACGGCGAGCAGAGCGTCCAGCCCGACTTGTGGATAGGCCAGGATGCGGGCGCTTTGCATGGTGTCGAAGATGTTGGTAACTTGAAAGCCGAAGTCGCGTTTCAGGCAGATGAGGTCGTATTCGGCGGCGTGAAAGATTTTTTCGATGTTGGGGTCGGCGAAGAGAGGGGCCAGGGGGGAGAGATCTGAGAGGGCAAGCGGATCAATCAGGTAGTCGGTTTGGGGCGTGGAGAACTGGATCAGGCAGACCTGTTGGCGGTAGGCGTGCAGGGAGTTCGACTCGGTATCCACCGCCAGGCGCGGTTCGCGGAGCAGGACCGGCAGCAGGTTCTGCAAAACTTCGGGGCGGTCTACCCAGACGGGTGGGGGGAGCAAATCGGACATGGCGTGATTATATCGCTTGGTTGCCTGTTCCGAGCAGAAAGGTAAGGGGGATGTGCACGCGCGCCCGCCAGGCGGCTTCGTTGTGTTCGGCGCCTTCGAACTTGCGCGTGATCCAATCTTTTCCGGCGGTGTAGTTTTTGGTGTGCAGGATGGCGTCCATGTGCAGTTGATAGGGTTCGTAGTTGGCGTCGAGGGTGGCGGTGCCGTAATCGAAGTAGAGTTTGTGTTCCCCGGCGGGACGAATCAGTTCACCAAGCGCCTCCACCAGCGGCCTCTCTCCGGCCGGCCAATGGGTGGAAAGGCAGCCAGCCCCTCCGAAGATGTGCGGATAGCGGCAAAGTGCATAGAGAGAAATCAGGCCGCCCATGCTGGAACCCATCACAAACGTGTTGGCCCGGTCGGGCAGGGTTGGGTAGTGAGCGTCAATGAATGGCTTGAGTTCTTCCACCAGAAAGCGCAGATACTCCTCCGAAAGCGGCTCGCCGCCGGCTTTGGCGAGGAAGTTGCGGAGAATGGTTTTGACGTTGCTGCCCTTGAGTTTGACTGCCGGCATGTATTCGCGCCAGCGCTGGGGCGTGTTCCAGACGCCGACGATGATCGCACCGCGCAGGGTACCGGCCTCCATCAGCCGGGTGACGGCGTCCTGCATGCCCCAGTCCACGCCGCCATAGGCTGTTGAGGGGGAGAACAGGTTTTGTCCATCGTGCATGTAGAGAACGGGCAGGCGCTCGCCGGCAGGGACAGGATTGGGCTGCCAGACGTCCACATGACGGGCGGGCACAAAGCGCGAGGGGAAATTTTCGTGGCGGGTCAGCATGAGGATGCTCCGGTGGGGTAGAGTTTTTCCATCACGATTGCATGGCCTCCATCCTTGTAATATCCGCGCCAGGTGTCAATGCGGACATATCCTTCTTGTTCGTACAGGCGTATTGCTTCGATATTTTCTTCCCGCACACACAGGCGGAGACGGGGAGATTTCATCTGCTCCTCACAGGCGCGCAGAAGCGCCCGCCCAATGCCGCGGCGGCGATAGGCGGGCAAGACGGCAATCGTGGCGATCCAACCAATGTTTTCCGCCCGGCGCAAGTCCCCGGCGATAAAGCCAACCATCCGACCGTTTACCACTGCTTTCAGGCGGATGACGTCCGGGTAGGTCAGGACAGCGATGAGGTCCAGCAGCGGCCAGGCATCTTTGGGGAAGCACTCTTGTTCAATATGGCGCAGGGAAGGCAGGTCTCGGAGCGATGCGGGGAGAATTTCCATAAAGGAGGCATAGTGAAAGAAACGCAGCAAGTGGAAGCGGGGGGAAGCAAGAAGAGACCTCTCGCTTCTCAGCAGGAGGTCTCTATTTTACCCTTTTTCCTTTTTCCTTTTCCCTTTTCCCTTTTCCCTTTTCCCTTTTCCCTTTTCCCTTTTCCCTTTTCCCTTTTCCCTTTTTACTTCTTACTCTCTTGCCCCTTGACGAAATTCTCCAGCATACTGGTAAATTCCATCGGGAAGATGAACTTGGTGGCCGAACCGGCGCCCAGCGCTTTGAGGGTCTCGAAGTATTGCAGCGTCATTGTCTTCTGGTCGATGGACTGGGCAGCAGAAAAGATTTTCTCGAGCGCCATCGCGAAACCTTCTGCCCGCAGTACTTGCGCCTGCTTCTCGCCTTCGGCTTGCAAGATGGCTGCCTGTTTCTGGCCCTCGGCTTTCAAAATGGCTGCTTGCTTCTCGCCCTCGGCGACGTTGATGGCCGCTTCGCGCGTGCCAGTTGATTCGGTCACGACTGCCCGGCGGACGCGTTCAGCAGACATCTGGCGGTTCATCGCCTCTTGCACTTCGCGCGGCGGAATGATTTCGCGAATTTCGACGTTAGTCACTTTGACACCCCAGCGCTCGGTGACTTCGTCCAAACGGGTGCGTAGCATAGTGTTGATGTGTTCACGCTCCGAGAGGACATCGTCGAGGTTGATTCCACCGATGACGGCGCGCAGGGTGGTGGTGGCCATCCCTTGGGCTGCTACTTCAAAGTTGCCAACCTGCAAGACCGATTCGGCCGGGTCGAGCACCTTGTAGTACCACAGGAAGTCAATGGAGATAGGCGCGTTGTCCTTCGTAATCGAGGTCTGGTGTGGAATCTCGCGCACCTGTTCGCGCAGGTCTACTTTGACGGCCCGGTCAATGACGGGGATCAGCAGGATGAGGCCGGGGCCTTTGGTCCCGATACAGCGACCGAGGCGGAAGACGACCAGCCGCTGATATTCGGGGACAATACGGATCGCATTCATCAGGAAAATGACGATGATGATGAAGATGAATGCCACGACACACAACAGAAATGTCCATTCCATGAGTTATGCCTCCTGAGCAATTGAGATTTGAAATTATTCGGCTTTTTCCACTACCAGGACAAAGCCTTCACGTCTTGTGACACGGACAGGGGTTCCTGCTGGAATTACTGTTTCACTGCGCGCCGACCATAATTCCCCGGCCACCTGAACCGAGCCACTTTCGGAAATCTCGGTCTTGGCTTCTCCGAGTTTGCCGATCAGCGCTTCCAGGTCATGGGCGGGGCGCATGGCGTGCGCCTGAATGGCTTTGCTGACGGCTACCCACAGAAAGCCACCCGCCAGTGCCGAGACAAAAAGTGCGAGGAGCGGATTGACTGCCGGCAGCCAGCCTTCAGAATTGAAGAGATAGAGGGAACTGATCAGCATGGCGGCCAGGCTGATTGCCAACCACAGTTTGCGTTGCGGCGCACGCGTGGCATAGATGAAGGGCACCAGGCTGAGAATCAGCACAATCAACGACCAGGGATTGAATCCGACCTGATAGGCAATGTAGGCGACCAGCGCCAGCAGGAACAAAGCCCCCACTTCGAGCATGCCGGTGCCCGGCGTTACAATCGCCAGCATCGTTAAGAGAAAACCGATGACCAGCATGACGTAGGCTACGTTTGGATTGAGAAGAAAATCCATATTCATCCTTTCGCTACAGAGATTATACAACACATCTGCGCTTTTTGATTTTGCTCTGTTGCAAACATCTCAAAGTCTGTCCCTGCAAGCAATGCGAAGCAGTCTCCCGGCCAATCAGGGGATTACCTCCCCTTCGGGTATGCTTATCGGTTGCTGCCGGAGCCTGCCGCCAGCGCCGCGTGGCGGGCGGTTTGCACGGGCATCCTGGCGATATTGTCCCAATGACGATTTTACGCGAGACTGCCTTTAGGGTAGAATACACCGGTACATTTGCCCGTGAAGGGTAAATCGAAATTCCCGGCCAACATAGCCGGAAACATTTGGGAGTTGCTGTGAAATTCAAAAAAATCTGCATCATGGGACTGGGCTACATTGGCCTGCCCACCGCGGCGATGTTCGCCGTTAACGGCGTCCAGGTAGTGGGGGTGGATGTCAATCCGAAGATTATCGAAACGCTGCAACGCGGAGAATTGCACATCCAGGAACCAGGCTTGCGCATTGCTGTTAAAGCGGCCGTGAAATCTGGCAATTTGCGCGTCAGCCTGCAGCCAGAAGAAGCAGATGCCTTTATCGTTGCCGTCCCCACGCCTTTTTATGAGGACAAGTATGGGGAGTACAACGGCCGCAAATACAAACTGGCCGATATGCGGGCCGTGACTGCCGCTACCGAAGCGATTGTCCCCCATTTGCGGGCGGGCAACCTGGTGGTGCTTGAATCCACCTCGCCGCCGCGTACCACGCTCGACCTGGTCGCCCCCATCCTCGAAAAATCTGGCTTGAAAGCCGGACAAGATTTTTACCTGGCCTACTCGCCCGAGCGCGTCCTTCCTGGTCAGATTCTGCGTGAACTGATTGAAAATGCGCGCGTGATCGGCGGCGTAACGCCTGCCAGCGCCGAAGCGGGGCGAGACCTGTATGCCGTCTTTGTCAAAGGGGAAATTGTCACCACCGACGCGACGACTGCTGAGATGGTCAAGTTGATGGAAAACACCTACCGCGACGTCAACATTGCCATTGCCAACGAATTCGCTCGTCTCGCCGAGCGGTTTGGCGTCAACGTGTGGGAGGCCATCGCCATTGCCAACCTGCACCCGCGCGTCAAAATCCTGCGCCCTGGGCCGGGGGTGGGTGGCCATTGCATCAGCGTCGATCCCTGGTTTTTCGTCGAATCCGCTCCCGACCTGGCGTCGTTGATTTATCAGAGCCGGCAGGTCAACGATTCGCAGCCGCATTTTGCTCTGGAACTCGTCCGCCGCGCCGCGGTGGGCAATTTGCGGGGCCGCCGCGTGGCTGCTCTGGGCCTCTCGTTCAAAGAAGACGTGGACGATTTGCGTGAAAGCCCGGCGGTCGAACTGGCCGGCTTGATGCAGCGCGAGGGAGCGCAAGTCAAAGCCTTTGAACCCCACAAGCCTGATGCCCACTTCGAACAGTTTGAGACGGTTCCTACCCTGGAGGAAGCCTGGAACGATGCGGAGTTGCTCGTCCTCCTTGTCGGTCACACCATGTTCAAACAGTTGGACCCACGCCAGGTCGCGGCCCAGACCCCTGCCCGAATTATCGTGGACATGCGCGGTGTTCTTGACCGAAAGGCATGGCAGGCGGAGGGATTCGTTGTTTTCACCCTGGGGGTAGGTTCTGCACCCCAAAAGGTAGAGTGATTATATGCGTGTTCTCTCTGTCTTTGGCACTCGCCCTGAAGCCGTCAAAATGGCGCCAATTGTCCACACCCTGGCCCGTACGCCGGGGATTGAGTCTGGAGTCTGTGTCACGGCGCAGCACCGCCAAATGCTCGACCAGGTGCTGAACCTGTTTGCGATTCGCCCCGATTACGACCTCGACCTGATGCGCGAAAATCAGTCGCTGGCCGACCTGAGCGCCCGCATCTTCCGCGACCTCGACCCGGTGCTGGCCGATTTCCGGCCGGACTGGGTCCTGGTTCAGGGCGATACAACCACTGTAGCCATTACCGCTCTCCTGGCCTATTACCGCCGCATTCGCGTGGGACACGTGGAAGCCGGGTTGCGCACCCACGACAAGTGGCAGCCGTTCCCGGAAGAAATCAACCGCCGCGTGGCCGGTGTCATTGCGGATTTGCATTTTGCTCCGACTGAATGGGCGCGCCGAAATTTGCTGGCGGAAGGAATCCCTGATTCCATCATCGCCGTGACGGGTAATCCGGTTATTGACGCTTTGCATGTAGTCGCTTCTCAGCCCGCTCCAGGGGACGTGACTGACCTGCTTGAAACGCTCCACGTTGGCCCTGGCCGGCAACATCTGGTACTAGTTACTGCCCATCGGCGGGAGAACTTCGGCCCACCGCTTGAAGAGATCTGCCTGGCCTTGCGTGATCTGGCTGCCCGTGGCGACCTGGAAATTGTTTACCCTGTCCATCTCAACCCAAATGTCCAGGAGCCGGTTTACCGCATTTTGGGAAATGTGCCGCATGTGACCCTCTTGCCGCCGCTCGACTACTTGCCGCTGGTCCATCTCTTGAAACGGGCCACGCTGGTCCTGACCGATTCAGGCGGGATTCAGGAGGAGGCCCCGGCGTTCGGTGTGCCGGTGCTGGTCTTGCGGGAGGTTACCGAACGCCCCGAGGGTGTGGAAGCCGGGGTGCTCAAACTCGTCGGCACAGACCAGAAGCGGATTGTGAGCGAAGCCACCCGACTTTTAGACGATGATGCCGCCTATGCGGCAATGGCCCGGGCGGTCAACCCCTTTGGCGATGGGCGGGCTGCGATTCGCATTGTGGAGCGATTACAGGCGTTCTCGGCCTCGTAGCCCTCCCTCCACTTTCCCTGCTCTCTGTTCTCTTCTCTCTCCTCCCTACCTACTCATTCTTCTCCACTCTCTCCTTTCCACTTCCACTCTCTCCTTTCCACTGACTGCTCTCCACTCTCTCCCTCTTACCAGTGCTTGTTTCCGCTTTTCTGTGCGAGTATAATAACTATGTGAGTCTCACCCGCAAAATCTGTCTCGTTTTGGCTCTTGTGAGCCTTTTTATTCCTTTTGCCGCGCCGATCCAGGCGCAGCAAGAGGGGGGGCAGTATTTTCCTCAGACGGGGCATAACGTAATCGGAGAATTTTGGGCTTTCTACCAGAGTGTTTCCGACGCGGCAATCGTGTTTGGCGCGCCCATTACTGAGCAATTCCTGACCAAAGATGGCTCTGGAAAACTGATTCAGTACTTTGAGCGGGCGCGTTTTGAATTAGACCCTTCGAAACCGGTCGGCCAACGCGTGCAGACCACTGATTTAGGAACCCTCCTTTACAAGCCCCGTATTCCATCAGTCAATTTGACCACACCCGGCGCCTGCCGTATCTTCCCGAATGGCATCGGTGTTTGCTACGATTTTTTGAAATTTTACGATCAGCATGGAGGCAAGACTCGTTTCGGCGATCCCATTTCTGGGTTTGAGTTCCAACAGGATGGCCGCATTGTCCAGTATTTCGAAAAAGCCCGCTTTGAATACTACCCGGAGCGTGGAGCGGGCAACACGGTTCGACTTGCCGATTTGGGCCGGATTTATTTCCATCTTGTGGAAGACCCGTCGCTTCTGAATGCCGTTCCCCCCTCGGCCAACATTCCCCGTCTGGATACTTCGATCACTTCTTTGAAGGTCACGGCTTTTGTCTGGCGAGCAGTGACGTTGCCCACCGACACGCAGAAAGTGTATGTGGTCGTTCAAGACCAGGCTCTCAAGGCTGTCAACGACGCGACAGGGACAGTGGTGGTCCACCTGACCAATGGGCAGGACCTGATTTACCCGTTCACGACCAACGCAAGTGGCATTGCTGTCATTTCTGATATTCGTTTCTCCAATCAGACACCAGGGGACTTGATCGAGGTCAATGTGAAAGTCTCTTATCAAAACCTGGAGGCCAGTACAACGACCTCTTTCCGCATTTGGCGCTGAAAACAGGCCGTGGAAAAAAGGCAAATGCCCGCTGGCATTTGCCTTTTTATTGGGGCAAAGTCAATAATCTTGCGATGCATCCGTTATAATACCTGTAGGAGGTTCATATGAATATCGCTGATTTTGTGCAAGGAATTGCTACACTTGCCTGGCTGGTTGTAGTAGGCCTGATTGTTATGGCTGTGGTTCGTGCCTCGCGCAACCGCCCGACCCGCCATCTCACCGGCCTTATTCTGGGTGCCCTGGCTGCCGCGGCTGTGTTGACTCTGGTGGCAGCGGGGCTTGTCTTTGTCCAACCGGAGGAGCGGGGCGTAGTCATCTCCCCCTACGACCCGCAGGGGTATCGTTCCAAAGCGCTTGCACCGGGGCTGCACTGGATCATTCCGGGCGAGGTCGTGCGCCTCTACTCGATTTCCCGCCAGACCTACACTATGTCTGCTGCGACGGGAGAAGGTGATGTCTATGGCGATGACTCGATCCGCGCCCGTACCAAAGATGGCCAGGAAGTGTACATTGACGCTTCGGTCATCTTTGCCATCAACCCTGAACAGGTTGTTCAGTTGCACATTGACTGGCAAGACCGCTATCAGCAGGAATTGGTGCGTCCGCTCGCTCGCGGCATCATTCGCGACATGGCCTCCCAATATGGCGTTGAAGAAATCGTCAGCACCAAACGCGCCGAACTTGAAGAAAAGATCACCAATGAATTGGGCGCTAAACTGGCAGCAAACGATTTGCTCTTGATTGATTTTGTCCTGCGCGATATTCACTTCAGCGAGGAATATGCGGTGGCGGTTGAGCAGAAACAAATCGCCGAGCAGCAAGCCTTGCAAGCCCAGTTCGTTGTCGAGCAAAAGAAACAGGAAGCCGAGCAGGCCCGCCAGGTGGCCCAGGGTCTTGCCGATGCCGCAGTGATCCAGGCCGAAGGCGCAGCCAAAGCGCGCATCATCGAGGCCGAGGCCGAAGCCGAAGCCCTCCGGCTGATTGCGGCAGTTCTCGCCGATAATCCCGAACTGCTTCAGTACCAGTACATCACCAAACTTGCCCCCGATGTAAAAGTTATCCTGATGCCGAATGGCTCCCAGTTCATCCTGCCTCCGGAGTTAGTTGCACCCTGAGATGAGCGAATTTCATCCCACCGGACGTCAGATCCGCCTAACCAGCCTCTCCAACTGCGCGGGTTGAGCATCTAAACTCAACGCGGAGACGCTGGCGCAGGTTCTGCGCCCGGTTCAGAATCTTTTCGATTCTCGTTCGTTCCCGGACCTCCTGGTCGGCCTCGGCGGACCCGACGACGCCGCCGTCTGGAGGCTGGATTCAGCGCGCGCCCTGGTCATCACCACTGACTTCTTTACCCCCATTGTGGATGACCCCTACGATTACGGTCAGATCGCCGCCGCCAACAGCCTCTCGGACGTTTACGCCATGGGCGGACAGCCTTTCCTGGCCCTCAACGTGGCCGCCCTCCCGCCCGACCTGCCACCCGAAGTCAACGGCGAAATTCTGCGTGGCGGGGCCGAAAAATGCCGCGAGGCGGGCGTGGTCATTGCCGGGGGGCATACCGTTCAGGATAAAGAGCCGAAGTATGGGCTGGTTGTCTTGGGCTTTGTCCATCCGGAGAAATACCTATCGAAAGGCGGGGCAAAGCCTGGCGATGTCCTTGTTCTGACCAAGCCGCTTGGCTTCGGCGTGACCACCACCGCCCTGAAGCGGCAAAAAGCCGATCCTGCCGATGTGGAGGAAGTGGTCGGCTGGATGAAACGTCTCAACGACAAGGCCGCCGCCCTGGCCGTGGAATTTGGCCTGCGCGGCGGCACAGACGTGACCGGCTTCAGCCTGCTTGGTCATGGTCTCGAAATGGCCGAAGCCTCCGGCGTGGGGTTCCGGCTCGAGATGGAAAAAATCCCCTTTGTTTCCTGTGCTCAGAAATACGCCGAAATGTGGACCTTCCCCGGCGGCGCGGCGGACAACCGCCTCTACTTCGGGCCGCGCGTCCGTTTTGCGCCAGCAATCACCGAGGAGCGGCAAATGCTGTGCTTCGACCCGCAAACCAGCGGCGGGTTGCTGCTGGCTGTCCCGAGGTCCGAAATCGCTGCCTTCCTGAAGCGGGCCGAAGAGATCGGTCAGCCGGTCTGGGTCATCGGCGAGGCGGTCGAGGGCGCAGGGATTGAAGTGGTTTGAGTTTACTCAAGGGGCGTGCGTCCACCGGCACTCTTCCAAAGATTCTCCTGAACATCAGGAGTAACTGTTCAGCCATGTCATTGCGAGCCGTTTTCTGGCGAAGCAATCTCCCACTTATCAGGCCAGATTGACCGCTTGGGGATTGCTTCGTCGCAAAG
>Ga0209018_1002800_pt1 | contig 11760 bp, 8 predicted proteins | sample YNPBryBLVA2012_FD_185814 | JGI IMG/M metagenome (GOLD analysis project Ga0209018, IMG submission 185814) | Anoxygenic and chlorotrophic microbial mat microbial communities from Yellowstone National Park, USA - YNP Bryant BLVA 2012 (SPAdes)... ...
GCGCCAGCTCCTCTGCCGCGACACCGGCCTGGGTCGGCCCCCGCGCTGTGCCCGGGTCCTGCGTGGCGCTCATCAGGCTTCTTCGAAGTCCAGCAGTTTGAGCGAGTGGGCGGGAATCGTCAGCTTGCCGGCGTCCAGGTAGCGCTTCTTCCGCGGGTAGGCCGTGTCCACCAGCTCCCGCCACAGACCCGGGCTCTCCAGGTTGGGCAGCGTGAACTCGCAGGGCCGGTCACCCGCGTTGACGATCAGCAGCAGCGTCGCACCGCTGATCAGTCGCCCGCGCTCGTCCACCTCTTCCGTGGCCTGCCCGTGAATCAGCATGCCCAGCACCTGCCGCGAACGATCATGCCAGTCGGCAACGGTCATCTCCTTGCCGTCCGGCCGCAGCCAGGTCAGATCCTTGACCGGCTCGTCCGACACCGGCACCCCGCGGAAGAACGACCGCCGCCGCAGCACCGAATTCTTGCGCCGGATGGAAAAGACCAGCCGGGCGAACTTCAGCAGCTCGCGCTGGCGCTCGTCCAGATTCCAATCCAGCCAGCTGATTTCATTGTCCTGACAGTAGGCGTTGTTGTTGCCCTTCTGCGTGCGGCCCATCTCGTCGCCGGCGGTGATCATCGGCACGCCCTGCGAGAAGGCCAGCGTGGCCAGGAAGTTCCGCTTCATGCGCTCGCGAATCTCGATGATCTTCGGGTCGTCGGTGGGCCCCTCGACGCCCCAGTTGCGGCTCAGGTTCTCGCTGTGACCGTCGCGATTGTCCTCGCCGTTCGCCTCGTTGTGCTTCCGCTCGTAGCTGACCAGATCGTGCAGCGTGAAGCCGTCGTGACAGGTCACGAAGTTGATGCTCCCGAACACGTGCCGCCGGTAGCGCCCGTAAACGTCGCTGCTCCCCGACAGCCGGTAGGCCAGCTCCGCCACCATCCCCTCGTCGCCGCGCCAGAAGCGCCGCACCGCGTCCCGGTAACGCCCGTTCCACTCCGCCCAGCCGCGCGGGAAGTTCCCCACCTGGTAGCCGCCCTGCCCCAGGTCCCACGGCTCGGCGATCAGCTTGACCTGCGCCATCACCGGGTCCTGCTGGATGATCGCGAAAAAGCGGCCCAGCCGGTCCACCTCGTGCAGCTCCCGCGCCAGCACCGGCGCCAGATCGAACCGGAACCCGTCCACGTGCATCTCCTGCACCCAGTAGCGCAGGCTGTCCATGATGAGCTGGATCGTCCGGCGGTGGAGCATGTTGAGGCTGTTGCCGCAGCCGGTGAAATCCAGGTAGAAGCGCGGGTTCTGCGGATCGAGCCGGTAGTACGAAGCGTTGTCGATCCCGCGCAGACACAGCGTCGGACCCAGATGATTACCCTCGCCGGTGTGGTTGTACACCACGTCCAGAATCACCTCGATGCCGGCGCTGTGAAAGCGCTTCACCATCGTCTTGAACTCGGAGACCTGCTCGCCACGACGCCCCAGCGCATAGCGCGTGTCCGGAGCGAAGAACCCGATCGAGTGATACCCCCAGTAATTCGTCAGCCCCTTCTCGATCAGATGCCGCTCCACCACGAACTGATGCACCGGCATCAACTCCACCGCCGTCACCCCGAGCTCCAGCAGGTGGTCGATGATCGGATCCGACGCCAGACCCAGATACGTCCCGCGCAGCTCCGGCGGAACATCCGGATGCCGGATCGTCATGCCCTTGACGTGACACTCGTAGATCACCGTCCGCGACCAGGGCGTGCGCGGGTGCCGGTCCTCGCCCCAGGCGAACGAGGAGTCCACCACCACCGACTTGGGCACGTACGGGGCGCTGTCACGCGGATCCCACGACAGATCCTGCTTCGGATCACCGACGGCATACCCGAACAACGCGTCGTTCCACTCCACCGGACCGCTGATCGCCTTGGCGTACGGGTCCAGCAGCAGCTTGGCCGGATTGAAACGCTGCCCCTGCTCCGGCGCGTACGGACCGTGCACGCGATAGCCGTAGTACTGCCCGGGCCGCACGTCCGGCAGGTACACGTGCCAGACGCCGTGCGTCCGCTCCCGGACCGGGATGACGTAGGTCTCCTTGGCGCCCTTCGGCTCGTCGAAGAGGCACAGCTCGACACCCGTGGCGTTCTCGGAAAACAGGGCGAAGTTCACGCCCTCGCCATCCCAGGTGGCGCCGATGGGGTACGGTTCTCCCGGCCAGACTCGCATACGTCACGATTCCCTGTACACCTGCGCGGCAGCTTCAGCCGGCGCCGCTCCGCGCCCACTCGTCGCGTCGCGCCCCAAACCCGCGGTCGGCCACCCGGCTCCGGTGGGCCGGGCAGCCCGCGGCGGCAGCAACGGGGAGCATATTGCTATCCGACGGCCGCACTTTCCGCAACCAGAGGTGCGGACTCTGGCCGCCTCGGCCTCCGCGCGACGCCTTCGCAAGAAGCGCAACCCCGCCCGGCAAAGCAGGTTGGCGTACGTCTTGCGCACAAGTATAGGCGCGCCGCAGAGACGGGCAACGCCCGATAATCGCCGCTTCCCCAGGCGCGCTTCTCTTCCGGCGCGCCGCAAGCCCAGGTATCGGATGTTTCGGTCGCGCCGCCACAGCCCCAGCATTACTCCCCGGCGCACGCTCCCTCGGGCGGCCTCCTCGTCAGTTGGAACACGGTCTCCGACACCGCCCTGCCAAGCGAGCGCGCGCGACGCCCTGATCGGCGCCGAGCCGCCTCCCGCCCCGCCGGCGGCGCGCTCATCGGGCTGGCGGCGCTGCGCTTCGGCCGACACCGATGCTGAGCGCAGAGAAAGCTGGACCGGCGCGCCAGCAAGACAGCGCCTACGCGGGCTCCAGCAGCGTGGCGACAATCGCGTCCAGCAGCGTCTCCAGCGTCCGCAGCGGCACGCGGGACTCGAAACACGTGCCTGCGATGTTCATGCGGTCGCGCGTCGTATTCACGTCCACCGCGAACCCCGCCGTCGGCCGCGGCGTGCGAAAGCCGTAGAAGTTGACCAGCTCGGCCCCGCAATACGTGCGACCGACGCGCGGCGACGGCCCCAGCAGCCCCAGCGGCAGCGACGGCGGTGGCAACAGGGCTGCACGGCCGGCGCCGCTCCGTCCACGCTCGCACGCCCCGACGAACGCAGCTACCGCCGCCAGCGGCGCGCGCATCAGCAGCGACAAGACCACCATGCCGCGCAAGCGGGTCTGCTCTGCCACGTGCGCCAGCATCTGGTCACGGATCGCGTCCGCGATCCGCGCCGGATGGTCGGCGATCCGCGCCGGAACGCTCAGCGGCAGGCCGCTGGTCAGGTTCCAGCACACCGGCCCCGCGTCGCGCCCTTTGCGCGCGTTGACCAGGTTCAGCGTCGTGTACACCGCGTCGGATGACACCGGCCGCCCTGCGACGCGGTGCAGCGCGTGGAGGGCGCAGCCGCGCACATAGTCGCCGAACCGCGCGAAGCCGCAGACCCGCAGCGCGTTGTCGCTCACGCGCCGGGTCTGCTCCGGGGTCAGCCGGCGCAATACGAAGCGCGGCGGCCCGAGCACCTCCGGCACCGGCCCCCGCGCCAGGCCGACGACTTTCCGCGGTGCCGGCTTCCGGCGCGCCAGCCAGTCGCAGAGGATGCCTGCCCGCCGCGCCGGCGCTACGCCGGCCACGATGCGGGCGAAATCGTCGCGCTGCTCGTCCCCGGCGCTGCGGAGCGTGTCCGGGTCGGGCGCTTCCTCGTACAGCCGGTTGATCTCGTCCAGCAGCGCCATCCCGCCGCGGGCGTCCATCAGCGCGTGCGGCCAGCGCATCAGCAGCACATCGCCGCGCGCCAGCCCCTGAAACACGTGCAACCGCACCGGCGGCCGGCTGGCCACATCGAGCGCCCGCGCACAGACATCGTGAATCCGCCTGGTGAGTTCCGGCTCGGTAGGGGGGTCCACCCGGTGGAGCGTGACGACGCGCCTGGGATCCGGTGACTGCTCGTGCAGCCGCCAGCGCGGCCAGCCGGTCAGCGGCGCTCGCTCCAGGCTTGCGGCTGCCGTCGGGTAAACACGGTACAGTGCCCGCAGCGCCTGGTGGAAGCCCGGCAGATCGAGCCGCCCGCCCAGCTCCAGGACGATGTGCACGTGCAGCGCCGGCCACCCCATCCGCCGCGCCGCCTCGTCCGACGCGAAGAACATCCGGTCCAGGGGATTGGGTCGCTGGTAGATCGGCACAGCAGACGACCGCTCCAGGCTCCGCGCGGGCCTCGACCGCCGCGACGGCCAGACCTTCCCGCGCGCCTATCCCTCGCGCAGCAGGTGGCGCGCGATGACGATCCGCTGGATCTCGCTCGTCCCCTCGTAGATGCGCGTCACGCGGGCGTCGCGATAGAGCTGCTCGATGCGGAACTCGTTGCAGTAGCCGTAGCCCCCGTGAATCTGTACCCCGCGGTCGGCGATCCGCGTCGCCGCCTCGGACGCGAACAGCTTGGCCATGCTCGCCGCCTGCGTGTACTCCTGCCCCTGGTCCTTCAACCACGCCGCCCGGTCCACCAGCCCCTGCGCCGCCGCCAGCTCCGTCTGGCTGTCGGCCAGCATCCACTGGATCGCCTGGAAGTCGGCCAGCGGGCGCCCGAACTGGACGCGCTGGCGCGCATACCTGACCATCAGGTCCAGGCACGCCGACGCGATGCCGATCGCCTGCGCCGCGATCCCGATCCGCCCTCCGTCCAGCGCGCTGAGCGCGATCCGCAGCCCCCAACCCGGCTCACCGAGCAGGTGCGATTCCGGGACCGCCACCTGCTCCAGGCTCATCTCGGCGGTCTCGGAGCCGCGGATGCCCATCTTCCCGCGGATCATGTTCCGCTGTACGCCGGCCGCCTGCGCGTCCAGCAGGAACATGCTCAGATCTTTGCCCCGTGCACCAGACTCCGCCTCCGGCGCCCGCCCCGCAGGCGCGGGCCGGGTAGTGCGCGCCAATACCACAAACCAGCGGCCGCTGATCCCGTTGGTCACCCACATCTTCGTCCCGCTCAGCCGCCAGCCGTCCGCCTCCGCCTCGGCGCGCGTGCTGGCGGCCGCCGGGTCCGAGCCGGCGTTCGGCTCGGAGATCGCAAAGGCCGACAGGTTGCCCGGGGCCGTCAGCCTCGGCAGCATCTCCGCTTTCACCTCCTCCCGGGCGAACTGGTTGATCACCTCGCACACCATGCTGTGCACGGCCACCGTGACCGCCACGCTCGGGGAGGCGTACGCCAGCTCGCGGATGATGTGCGCGTAACAGGTCGTCGGAATGCCCAGCCCCCCGTACTCCTCCGGCACGCGCAGGCTCATCAGGCCCAGCTCGTACAGCGGCCGCAGCTCCCGGCAGCAGGAGGCCTCGCTGCGGTCCCATTCGATGTCGCGCTGAATCAGCTCCGCGCGGGCGAACTCCCGCACGGTCTCCACCAACAGCCGATGATCCTCTGAAAGTGATCCCAACACGCCGCGCGCCTCCCCCGCGCCCGCTTGAACGCCGCAGCCGGGAACGACGCGGCGGCCCCCGGACCCGCGGCATTTCAGCCCGGGCAGCGGTCGGCTAAGATTCTAACGTCCGGCGCCGGCGTCAGCACGCGCGCCGCAGGCAAAGCCTGTACCGGCGCCGACCCCAGGAGAATGCCAGCGCGCGGTCCAGCCGGCGCAGCCAGCGCCGCACCCGGCGCGCCGGCCGCGCACACGCCGGCCTGCCAAAGGTAATCGACCATGACGCACGCCGAACGCATCTACGTCTCGACGCGGGGCAGCTCGCAGGTCATCGACGTCAACGAGCAGGTCAAGCAGGTGGTGACCAACAGCCGCATCCACAACGGCTTGGTGTGCGTGTTCGCCGTCGGGTCGACGGCGGCGGTCACCACCACCGAGGCCGAGCCGGGCCTGCTCAACCACGATCTGAAGGCGTTCTTCGAGAAGCTGGCACCGGAAGACGCCTACTACAAACACGAGGAAACCTGGCACGACGACAACGGCCACGCCCACGTCCGCGCCTCGGCCCTCGGCCCGTCGGTCACCATCCCGCTCGTCGACGGCCGCCTCACGCTGGGCACCTGGCAGCAGATCGTCCTGCTGGACTTCGACACCCGCCCCCGCCGCCGCGAGCTCGTCGTCCAGATCATCGGCGAATAACCGCACCGCGCGAAAGCCGCCCCCAAGCGCCCGGCGCAGCGCAGCCCCGTCGACCCTGCCGCGCTGCTTCCGCGGCCTCAATCCCGCCGCGGCGCCTGACAGTTCCAGCACACCTCAAAATGCAGCGGCACGTCCTCCCCGCACGCCTGGCAGCGCCAGGCCTCGTCCGCGTGCCGCCGGGCCTCCACCATCTCTCGCTCCGCCCGGCGGACCAGCCAGCGCACCTCGAAGAAAAACTCCATCGGGACCAGCAGGCGCGAGCCGACGACCGGCGTGCCGCCGTAGATCTCGCGCAGCAGCCTGCTCGGATGCCGCGCGTACGGCACGCGCTCGTGCGCCAGCAGAATCTCTACGCCCGCCAGCGGCACCGCGCCGCAGAACGGCTGGTCCACGACCAGCCACTCGCGGCCCGCGGGCACAAAGGCGCCCGGCTCGAACGCCGCCCCGCAGTGCGGACAGTTCCAGCGCCGCGCGCCGGCCAGCGGCCGGCGGCAGCCGCGACAGTCGAACCCGAAGTCGGGGAACGGCAGCTCGCGGCCGGTGAAACGCGGATCGCGGAGGCGGTGCCAAGGCTTGACGATGGCGCTCATGTCAAGGGCCGTGCCGCATTCCGGGCAGCGGTGCGACGGCAGCCCGCGCAGCAGATAGCGGCAGCGGGGGCAATGCAGGCCCCAGTCCGGGATCGGCAACTGATTGAGATCGATTTCCGCCACGCCCATCGGGCGCATTATATGCCGCTGCCCGCCGGCCCGGCCCCACCGGACTGTGGACTATAATGGGTCTCGATGGTCCGCTGCCCCGCCTGCTCACACAGCGCCGCTGCCGACAGCCGCTTCTGTCCACACTGCGGCACCGCGCTGCCGGCGGCGGAAGAGGCGGAGCACGAGTCCACCATCCTGGCGGGCAGCTCGATCCTGATCGACGATGAGCCGTCCGGCTCCTTCGACCACGGCAGCTTCCTGCCGGGAACGCTGATCGCGCAGCGCTACCGCATCGTCGCCCTGCTCGGCAAGGGCGGCATGGGCGAGGTGTACCGCGCTGACGATCTGAAGCTCGGCCAGAGTGTCGCGCTCAAGTTCCTGCCCGCCAGCCTGGCCGATGACGCCCGCCGCATCCAGCGCTTCCATGAGGAGGTGCGCATCGCCCGGCAGGTGACGCACCCCAACGTATGCCGCGTGTACGACATCGGCGAGGTCGAAGGGCACACCTACCTGTCCATGGAATACGTGGACGGGGAAAACCTCGCCTCGCTCCTGCGCCGCATCGGGCGCGTGCCGCGCGACAAGGCGGTCGAGATCGCGCGGCAGATCTGCGCCGGACTGGCCGCGGCCCACGAGCGTGGCATCCTGCATCGCGACCTCAAGCCGGCCAATGTGATGATCGACGGGCGCGGCAAGGTGCGCATCACCGACTTCGGCCTGGCCGCCCTGGCTGACGAGCTGAGCGGCGCCGCGTCACGTGCGGGGACGCCGGCGTACATGGCGCCCGAGCAGCTCCGCGGCGAAGGCTTCACCGTCGCCAGCGAGGTCTATTCGCTTGGTCTGCTGCTCTATGAACTGTTCACCGGCAAACGCGCATTCAAGGCCGACACTCTGGCCGAGTACACCCGCCTGCACAGCGAGGTGCCCCCGGTGGCGCCGTCGGCCATCGTCGCCCACGTCGACCCGGCCATCGAGCGCGTCATCCTCCAGTGCCTGGAAAAGGAGCAGCAGAAACGCCCGCGTTCCGTCCTCGCCGTCGCCGCCGCCCTGCCCGGGGGCGACCCGCTGGCAGCGGCGCTGGCCGCCGGCGAAACCCCCTCCCCCGAGCTGGTCGCCGCCGCCGCCCCCGCCGAGAGCTTCCCCGCCAGCGTCAGCCTGGCCTGCTGGGCGCTTACCCTGGCAGGCATCGCCGCCTTTCCGTTCCTCAATGACCAGGTGAAACTGCACGCCTTCGCCCCGCTCGACAAGCCGCCGCAGGTGCTCGTCGACCGCGCCCGCGGGATCGCCGAGCGCCTCGGCTACCAGCTCCGTCCGGCCGACGCGGCCTTCGGGTTCGAACGCAACGCGGCCCACTTCGACGTGGCCGAGGCCTACGTGCGGCGCAGCGACAAGTACCAGCAGGGCACGGCACGCTGGGCCCAGCTCGCCCACAGCCGACTGCCGGCCATCGCCTTCTGGTACCGGCAAAGCCCGCGGCATCTGGTCCCCACCAACGCGGCGGGGATCGTCACCTTCGATGACCCGCCGCCGATCGTGCCCGAGACGATCCGCGTGCGCCTCGACCCGCGCGGGCGGTTGCTGACCTTCCAGGCCGTGCCGCCGGCGTATGACAGCCTCGGCCCATCCCGCGAGCCGGACTGGTCGGCCCTGTTCCGCGAGGCGCAGCTCAGCCCGGCGCGCCTGCGCCCCGTCCAGCCGGAGCGCCTCCCGCCGGTCTACGCCGACCGCCGGGCCGCCTGGGTCGGCGATACACCCGACGCGCCCGGGCTGGAGCTGCGCGTCGAGGCGGCGGCGTACCGCGGCAAGCCCGTCTTTTTCGAGGTCGCGGCCGATGGCGCCCCGGACGACAGCTCCAACGCGGCGCGCGAACTGACCGCCCTGCACGCCGGCCAGCTCATCAACGTCGCCCTCGTGCTCGTCTGTCTGGCCGGCGCCGCCGCCCTGGCGCGGCGCAACCTGGCCCAGGGCCGCGGCGACCGGCGCGGCGCCCGGCGCGTCGCTGGACTCGTCGGCGGCGCGTTCGCCGGCGCCTGGGCACTGCGTGCCGCCCACGTCCCCGGCGCCGTCGATGAGCTGGCAATGCTCGCCGTCGCCGCCGGCCGCAGCCTGCTGGGCGCCGGCGTCTGCTGGCTGCTGTACATCGGCCTGGAACCGTACGTCCGCCAGCGCTGGCCCGACATGCTGATCTCCTGGAACCGCCTGCTGGCCAACCGCTTCCGCGACCCGGTCATCGGCCGCGACATCCTGATCGGCGGGCTTTTCGGCATCCTCGGCGTGCTGCTGACCGCCGCCCTGTACTTCGCCCCGATATGGTTCGGCGACCCGCCGCCGCAGCCGGCCATGGTGCCCCCCCAGACCTTCCTCGGGCTGCGCTACGAGCTGGCGCAACTGCTGGAGATCCTGATCGACGCCGTGCTGGAACCGATGGCCCTGCTGCTGCTGCTGTTGTTGTTGCTGGTGCTGGTCCGCCGGCGACGACTGGCGATATCCGCCCTGCTGGTCATCGTCACCGGCCTGGTCACGCTGCTCACCTGGCAGCCGGGTGCCAACGTCTACGCCAACGCCGCCGTCTACGCCACGCTTACCGCCGCGCTGCTGTTCCTGCTGCTGCGCTTCGGGCTGCTGGCCGTCATCGTCGCCGTGTTCTACATCCTGCTGCTCAACTCCTACCCGATCACCGCCGAACCGCAGGCCTGGTACGTGGGGGCCTCGTACTTCGCCCTCGGCGTCGCCGGCGGCCTGGCCCTCTACGGCCTGGCCGCTTCGCTCGCCGGGCAGCGGCCGGCCCGCCCCAGCGTCCCGTCAGACTGACGGCCCCCACGCCGCTGTTCCCCGCGCCCGGCGCCCGCCCCCATGCTGCGGACCCGCATCACGAGCTGGTGCGCCAGCCGGGTCGGCTCCGGCAGCCGATAGCGCGCGGCGGCCGCCAGCGCAAGGCGGACCGCCGACTCCTGATCGCAAAGATGCCCGGGGCTGACGAACAGCGGCCGCACGCCCTCCCGCGTCCGCAGCACGCTGCCGACCCGCTCTCCATCGACGCACAACGGCGCCACGCTGCCGCGCGCTTTCCCGGGCTCCTGATACTCCCCGCACAGCCGCGACTTGGCGCAGCCCACCGTCGGCAGCCCGAGCCACAAGCCCAGGTGACAGGCCAGGCCGAACCGCCGCGGGTGGGCCAGACCCTGCGCGTCACACAGCACCACCTCCGGCCGCCTGCGCAGCTTGCGCAGCACTGCCAGCACCCCCGGCAGCTCGCGGAAGCCCAGCAGCCCGGGCACGTACGGAAACCGGCAGCGGGCGCGAACGGCCCGCCCCTCCACCACCACGCCCCCGACGCGGTCCCACAGCACCACGCCGGCGATCACCTCCGCCCCGCCACCCGCGAACGCCGCATCCACGCCGGCAAACAGCCGCACATCGCCTGCAACCGGCGTCAGGCGTACCAGCGGCGCCAGGCGCCGCTGGAGGGCGATCGCCGCCTTCACCGTCGTCGGCCAACGATGCAGCGGCCGGATTCTCATCGCACCGCCACCACCCCCAACCCGGCGCTAGCGGCAAACCTCCCGGAACACGGCGATCGCCCGGTCGATCTGCTCGCGCGACACGTCCAGGTGCGTCACCGCCCGGACCTTGTACTCCGCGGTCGCCAGCATCCAGACGTGGCGCTCCCGCAGCCGTTCCACGAACTGCGCCGCCGACCCGTGCCGCTCGTCCACCTCGAAGATCACGATGTTGGTCTCCACGGTCATCGGGTCGAGCCGGATGCCCGGCAGCCCGGCGATAGCATCCGCCAGCCGCCGCGCGTTGGCGTGGTCCTCCACCAGCCGCTCGACGTTGTGGTCCAGCGCGTAGAGCGCGGCCGCCGCCAGGATGCCCGCCTGGCGCATAGCGCCCCCGAACATCTTGCGGAAACGGCGCGCGCGCTCGATCACCGCCTTCGTCCCGCAGACGATGGAGCCTACCGGCGCCCCCAGCCCCTTGGAAAAGCACATCGACACGGTGTCGGCATGCCTGGCGTAGTCACGGGGCTGATGCCCGGTCGCCACGCAGGCATTCCAGAGGCGCGCCCCGTCCAGGTGCAGGTGCAGGCCCAGCCGCCGCGTGACGGCATGCACCTCAGCCACCTGCTCCAGCGGCCAGATCGACCCGCCCCCGCGGTTGTTGGTGTTCTCGATCACCACCAGGCGCGAGCGGGGAAAGTGCACGTTGCGCGGGCGGACGGCCGCCTGCACGTCGGCGCCGCGGAACAGGCCGCGTGGACCGGGCACCGTCCGCAGGCTGCACCCCGACAGCGCCGCGAACGCCCCCGCCTCGTAGTTGTAGCAGTGCGTCGTCTCGTGCACGATGATCTCATCGCCCGGCTCGCAGACCGCACGGATCGCGCAGGCGTTCGCCATCGACCCCGACGGCACGAACAGCGCGTCTTCCTTGCCCAGCAGCTCCGCCATCCGCGCCTGCAAACGATTCACCGTCGGATCGTCCCCCAGCACGTCGTCGCCCACCTCGGCCTGCATGATCGCCCGGCGCATCGCCGGCGACGGCCGCGTCACCGTGTCGCTGCGCAGATCAACGATATCCGGCATAGCGCTGCCTCCGGCGCTCCGGTTGCCCCTGGTAGCGGCTGCGCGAGAGCCCGACCGCCACGCAGCGCCGCGCCGTCTCCCGCGCCACCGAGAATCGCCCCAGATCCCGAGCAGCGCCTGCTGAAGCGCGCTGCACCGGCTGCCGGCCGGGATCCCCCCGGGGCACGACCGTCATTGCCGAAGGAGGGACTCGAACCCTCACCCTGTTGCCAGGACGGGATTTTGAATCCCGCGCGTCTGCCAGTTCCGCCACTTCGGCGTCCCGGATAAATGGTAGCCGCCGAGCAGCGCCCCACAAGGCGGCGCGGCGCCCGGCCGCGGCAACCCTGCGAGCGCTCCGCTTCGGCCCCGGCGGCCAGCCTCAATCGCCAACAGTCTCGCT
>Ga0209018_1002801_pt1 | contig 11760 bp, 10 predicted proteins | sample YNPBryBLVA2012_FD_185814 | JGI IMG/M metagenome (GOLD analysis project Ga0209018, IMG submission 185814) | Anoxygenic and chlorotrophic microbial mat microbial communities from Yellowstone National Park, USA - YNP Bryant BLVA 2012 (SPAdes)... ...
CTCTCCTCTCAGCGCTCTCGGCGTTCCCGGCGGTAAACAAATACCGCCAGGGCGACGGCAGCCCAGAAGGCGGCGACCACAAATGTCGCGGCATATCCTTGCGCCTGGGCGATGATCCCCAGCCCAAAGGCCCCTACCCCGATCCCGGCGTCGAAGCAGGTGTAGAGAAAGCCCAGGGCGGAGCCGCGTCCCTCCGCCGGAACGGCGTCCACCACGGCGGTGTCCAGGCCGACCCGCACCAGGCCCCAGCTCAGGCCCAGGCCTGCACCACAGGTCAACAGCGCGGTGTCGGTGCGCGCCAGTGGCAACCCGGCGGTGGCCAGCCCGGCGACGATCAGGCCGGGCACGGCAATGGCCTGCCGTCCCACCCGGTCCGACAGCCAGCCGGCAACAGCCTGGCAGACCATCATGGTCAGGGCAAAGGCGGTAAAGTAGCTCCCGGCTGCGGTGAGCTGCCTGTCAGCCGCCAGGGGGGATAAAAAGCCCAACACCGCGCCATAGGCCACAGCCAGGCCGGTGCTGCCCAGAGCTGCCGCCTGCACGGCGCGCAACCGGGCAACAGTCCACAGCCCGATCCGCTTCACCGCCGGTTCCGCCTGCGACCGGGGGGCCGACAGCGGCAGGAGCGTCAGGAAGCTGGCCGCGCCGATGGCCGCTGCAGCCAGAAAATGGGCCGGATAGCCCCAGCGAGCCTGCACCAGAGCTCCCAACGTCGGGGCGAACAGCAGTCCCAGGTTGTTGGTCACCCCCGCCAGGCCAAGCGCCTCACCCCGCTGCGCCGGCGGGGCCAGGTCGGCCACCAGGGCGGTGTAGGCCGTGGTAAAGGCCGCGAGGCCCAGGCCACGCAGCAGCCGCACGGCCAGAAAGGGCCACACCTCTGGCGTCAGGAGATAGAGGATCGGTTCCAGAGCAAAAAGCCCGGCCCCTGCCAGCAGCAGCCGTTTGCGCCCCCACCGGTCCACCAGGGGCCCAACCGCCGGCCGCACCAGCACGGCGCTGAGGGTGGCCAGGCCGATGGCCAGACCGATCTGGGCCGCCTGCCCGCCGAGCTGCTGAACATAGCCGGGCAGGGTGACAAAAGTCCATTGGAAGCTGGCAAAGAAAAAAAAGTTGGCAGCCAGGGCCAGATAAAAGGCGGCAGGGGAGTGGTCGCCCCGGAACATGGGACGGGCGCTCAGGGCAGGCCAATGGCAGCCTTGACTTCGCCGAGCACCTGATCGGCAATGGCCCTGGCCCGCCGTGCGCCATCGGCCAGCACATCCCACACATCGTCGGCGTCGGCGGCAAACTGCGCCCGGCGTTCACGGAACGGGGCAAAATAGTCGCTCAGGTTCCGGGCAAACCGCTTTTTGCACTCCACACAGCCGATGGCCGCCGTCCGACAATCGGCCTCGATCTGGGCCACCTCTGCCGCCGAGAAAAAGCCGTGCAGGCTAAAGACGTTGCACACCTCGGGGTGACCGGGGTCGGTTCGGTAGCGGCGGGCCGGATCGGTGACCATCATCCGCACCCGCTGCCAGATTTCGTCCGGCCCGGCGGCGATCTCGATATGGTTGTCCAGCGACTTGCTCATCTTGTTCACGCCGTCAATGCCCAACACCTTGGGAAAGTCGGTGTGTCGGGCCTCGGGTTCGACCAGCACCGGGCCAAAATGGTGATTGAAACGGCGCACGATCTCGCGGGTGAACTCCAGATGCGGGGCCTGGTCCACCCCGACCGGCACCACATTGGCTTTGTACAGGACAATGTCGGAGGCCATAAGCACCGGGTAGCCCACCAGCCCATAGTTGACATTGTCGGGCTGCTGGCGCACCTTTTCCTTGAAGGTGGGCAGCCGGGTGAGCCAGCCCAGCGGCGTGACCATGGACAGGATGGTGTGCAGCTCGGTGACCTGCGGCACATGGGACTGGACAAAGAGGATCGTCTCCTCGGGCCTCATGCCGGCCGCCAGCCAATCGAGGACCATTTCGAAGGTCCACTCTTTCAGCCGATGGGTATCCTCCAGGGTGGTCAGAGCGTGGAGGTCCACCACGCAGTAGATACACTCGAAATCATCCTGGAGCGCCACATAGTTGCGGATCGCCCCCAGGTAGTTGCCCAGGTGCTGACGGCCGGTGGGCCGCGCTCCGCTGAACACTCGACCTTGTTTTGCCATCTTTGACCCGATCCCTCCGCTGTAGTGAGATGGGCGACGCCTGCGCCGCCCTCTCATTATACTCAAAAGGCCGGGCTGGGGCAAATGGCGGTCCGACCGGGAGGAGGGGGAGCCAGACCCCATCGCTCGGCGGGGCCCCCCATCGCTCGGCGGGGCCCCCCATCGCTCGGCGGGGCCCCCCATCGCTCGGCAGGGCCCCCCATCGCTCGGCGGGGCCCCCCATCGCTCGGCGGGGCCCCCCATCGCTCGGCGGGGGTCTGTGACCCCCGCCAGGGGGGACCGCCCGGTCCCAGACCCGGCGGGAGCAGCAAACCCGTTTGTAGGGCAACTGCTCGCAGTTGCCCTACTTGCGCTTTTCGGCGGGGGTCTGTGACCCCCGCCAGGGGGGGACCGCCCGGTCCCAGACCCGGCGGGAGCAGCAAACCCGTTTGTAGGGCAACTGCTCGCAGTTGCCCTACCTGCGCTTCTCGGCCTCTTCATCGCCCGGCGGGAGCAGCCCCGTTCTTGCTTCGAAAGCCCCGACCGGAAGGAGGGCCCCCAAGAGTCTATGGCAACCGGGTCAATTCGACCGCGTCGGCACCGGTGCCGATCACCGGCAGGCGTTCCCCGCTGACGGGATCGTACAGCCCAACGATCAGGCGGTCGGGCGGGTCGCCAGGGGTGTCGGGTGGGAGTTGCAGGGTCAGGGAGTCGGCCACCACTTCACCGGGCAGCCACCACACCGTCGGATAGCCCCCGCCCCGAGGCACCGAATCGGCCTGGGCGCGGAGGTTGCCGGCCGGGCCGAGCAGGTGAGCAAAGACGGTGTAGCTGGTCTCCAGGCGTTTCTGGGCCTGCCAGTAAAGCCGCAGGTCACAGGTTGTAGCGGTGCAGGCCAGGTCATAGCCCCAAAGATGGATCTGGCCGCCGAAATCGGCGTCGAGGGGATGTTGAGGCGAGGGAGGGGTGAAGGTGCGCAACTCCTCCACCCGCTTTCCCCCCTCGACATGCAGCAGGCGGGCCCAGGTGTCGCCGTCAAACAGGCGGACGACCAGGCCGGACGACTCGACACGGATGGGCAGTCGCCGGCCGACCTGGCCCCAATCGTCACCCTGCACCACGCCCAGGCCGACGCTGAAGGTAGGGCCCACATCCCAGGGCAGGGTATCGGTCCTGATGATTTCGCCCTCCCGCCAGCGCTGCGGGGGATACCAGAGGGTGGCCACCAGGGGCCGCAGGCCGGTGTCTTCGAGGATCTGGCCGGTGGCATCGTCCACGTAAAAGGGGTAGAGGCGCAGGTCAGACGGCAGGGGGTGGAGGGCGCGCCAGTAAAAGGTCAGAGCACAGCCTGCCGGGCGCAGGCTGCAATGGAGGTCAAAGCCCAGGCATTCGAGGGCAGGCTCGCCGTCGAGCAGGAACTGCAGGCGCATGGGGTATTGAGGCTGAGGGTCCGGGACGCGGGCAAAGTCGTAGAACGAGTCGGGCAGGGTTTTGCCGGGTGCGCCGCGCCGCAACAGCAGCCAGCCATCGGTCGCCTGCTCGACCCCATAGTCGCCGGCCAGCAGCTTCTCTACGGCGGCCTTCAGGTCGTTGGGGTGCAACGGCCAGGAATGGGTGACATCCAGCCATAGATAGTCGGCCTGGTGGAGCGGCGCCAGGAGGCCCTCCTCCACGCGGTCAAGGGTGAAAAGCTGCCGGCGCTGGCTGGCGTGCGGGTTGAGGTAGGGCAACGCCGCCAGCGACGCGCCGGTCGGGATGCGACCGGCCATCTCTTCCCCCAGGCGGTGATGGTCGGTCACCTGCGGCCAGCTCCCCGCCAACCCGGCCGCCAGCGGCGTGTAGCCGTGAGTGCGGTGATACACCAGCGTCGCCGCCAGGATGGCGGCAGCCAGGAGCAGCGGCAGGGGCCGGATGCCAGGCAGACGGCGGATCAGCCACGCCGCGCCATAGGCCGCTGCGACCACAACGACGGGGACCAGGGTGATGCCATAGTGAAAGCCCTCCAGTTGGTGCATAAAGCCGTCGCTGCTCAGCAGGTTGACGGCCAGCGTCGGCAGGGCCAGAGCCAGGACCTGCGGGGCCAGGAGTGACAGAAAGGCGGTCGGGGCCAGCAGGTCGCGCACATAAGCCCCGGCCTCCGCCCGCCGCAGTTGCTCCAGCACCACGCCCGGCCGGGTGAGCAGCGTGACGGCCATCTCCGGCAGGCTGTCCCCCAGATGGGTATAGCGGCCGGCCAGGGGGGAGACCCCTTGCGTGTCGAAGCGGGGCATCAGCCAGCCCACCGCCAGCCAGAACCAGACGGCAGCCACCAGGATCGTGATCAGCCCCACCCACCGGCGGCGGCGGACCAGCAAGGCATACAGGCCGAGCATGGCCACCAGGAGGGGCATCTCCTCTTTGCAGCTCATGGTCAGCAGGGCAAAGAAGGCATAGCGGCTCCAATCCCCTCTCTCCAGATGGTAAAATGCCCACAGAAAAAAGGTCGGGGCAAGCGAAACGGCGTGAAAATCGAACAGGTTGGCCGATTGCAGGGCCGGGAACAAGAGATAAGCGGCGGAAAGAGTGAAGGCCAGGATGGAGGTTGAGAGGGGGCGGGTATTGGGCAGGGGATGTTGGATGTTGTCAGCCGCCTGCCGCCTGCTGCTTGCTGCTTGCCGAGCGAGAAGGTAGACCGGCCAGGCCCCCAGGGCGATGACGAAGGTCTGCAACAGGAGCAGGGCGCGCGGGTCACTCCAGATGAAATAGAGGAGGGAGATGGGCAGCAGGATCGGCTCGACATGTGTGCCCAGGCGGTTGGTCAATCCCTCGATGTTGGTCATGGCGAACAGGTGGCCGTGACGGGTGTTCCACACCGCCTGGTCCACATTGCCCAGGTCAAAAGCGGTGGTCTGAAAGGCGTTCTGTTTTTGGACCGTCAGGGTGCCAAAGAAGGCGATATACAGCGCAATCAAGGCCCAGACAGCCCATTCGCCCCGCCAGGTTCGAAGGCGCGCGATCATCAGGGCAACTCACCGGAGGGGGGGACCGGCAGCGACACCGCATCCCCCAGAGGGGTGCCGTCGGCGTCCACAGCAGGCAGGCGCTCACCGCCAGGCAGGTGATAGAGGCCGACGAGGAGGCGATAGGGGCCGGACAGGGAAACGGTGTGGCTGTCGAGCACCACCTGGCCGGGCAGCCAGATCGAGGTGGGGAAAAAGGGATCGCCCGGTGGAGCATCGTCCTGAGCGACCAGCGTGCCATCGGCGGCGAGCAGGTGGACAAAGACGGTATAGTCGCGGTCTATCGGGGCCATGGCCTGCCAGTGAAGCCGCAGAGTGCAGGGTTCAGGCTCGCACGTGAAATCGTAGCCGAGCAGGCGCATCTGCCCACCAAAGTCAATGTCGAGGCGGAGAGTGGGTGGTTCCGGCGCAGCCGCCTGTCCCACCGTCAGCATGGCCAGCGGCAGCCGGTCGCCGTCCCCAACAGGCAACAGATCATCGGGCCGGCCGGTGGGATACAGCCCCAGGTCGAGGCGATAGCAGCCCGGTGCCAGATCGGGCGGCAGGGTCAGGCGGTGGCGGTCGGCAAAGACCATCCCACGGGGCCAGAAATCGGGTTGATAGAGACCGCCCAGCAGCGGTTCGTCCACACCCGCCACCCCCGTTCCATCGGGCCGAAGCAGGTGCAGGAAGGGGGTATAGGCCACGCCCGGCTTCTCCAGGGCCTGCCAGTTCAGCGTAATTTCCAGCTCTTCACCCGGTTCAGGGTTGGCCGACGACAGGCCAAAGCCGACCAGGGCCAGCGCCTGGCCAAATTCGGCGCGGCGTTCGCGCCGGAAGGCCGGCTGTGGTGGCACAGCATAGCCCTCCCCGCGGAAGATCAGCACCCCTCCTTCGTCGGATACCAGCTCCATCTGCTCCAGCACCGTCTGGATGAAATCGGCATCGTAGCGGGTCTGGAAGCGCCAGGTGTCGGTCACGAACCAGAGGCGGGGAGCCGAAGCCAGCCGCTCTACCAGCTCGGCCGTGCGGGTGAGCACCGGGGTGGCGGTCCACAGGTCGGCGCTCAGGCCGTCGCCGGGGCGGTCCACGACGAACTCCTGGTATCCGCGTTGGATGGCAAAGTAGTCGCATCTCTCCAGGTAGAGACGGCAGGCGCTGGGCGAGATGGTGAGCACCAGGTCGCCGGGTTGCCGCCATTCGCGCAGATGGTGGAAGGCCAGATCGTAGCCCAGTTCCGGCTGGTAGGCCAGCCGTGCGCCGGTCAGCCCGACGTAGAGGGCCGCCATGCCGGCCAGCAGGGCCGGCTGCCCGTGCTGTGTCGGCATCCGCCGGTCAAGGAGGCGACTCAGGGCTTCCCCGGCGATGAGGAAAAGAAAGGGCAGCAGGAAAAAGAGGTAACGCAGGTTTTGCCATGTCGGCCCGGCCAGGGTGAGGAGCGGGATGAGGGTGGCCAGCAGGATGACAGACAGGCAGGTCAGAGGGGAACGCCGGTCGAAGCGGGGCCGGAAGAGGAGGCACAGCCCGACCAGAGCCAGCAGGGTGAAGGGCAGGCGATGCGGAGCGGTGAAAAAGGGGGCAAAAGCCCGCAACCCGCCGAGGGGATAGGTGGGCAGGGTCACATAAAAGCGGTTTTCCTGCTCAAAGGCCTCCAGGTGACCCGGCTGGCCATATTTGGAGATCAGGAAAAAAACCCCGGCTCCTACGGCGGCCAGCACAAAGGGCAGGATCACACTCCGGCGCACAAGACGGCGTGGCGGCCAGAACAGGAGGGTGGCCAGGCCCAGGGCCGGCAACAGGAGGGCAGCCTCCAGATGGGTAAAGATGGCCGCGACCAACAGCCCCATAGCCAGATAGCGGTCGCGGGGGCGGTCGTCGGCCAACCCCCGATAGTAAAAATAGAAGACCAGCAGGGTGAGCCATTGCAACAGGCCGTACATCCGCGCCCGCCCCCCCCACACAATGCAGTCGGGGTCCACGGCCATTGCCGCAGCAGCGAAAAGGCCCACCCGGCGGTCAAAGAGCCGCCGCCCGACCCACCAGGCCGCTGGCAGCCCGGCCAGGCCGACCAACAGGCCAGGAATCCGGGCCACGACCTCGTTGAAGCGGCCCAGGACAAAGGGGGCTTGCAGGTAGGTGAATACAAAGCCATGAGGGTAGATGTTGCCGGAGGGAAAGAGGGGCAGCCCGTGCCCCCAGACCTGACGGGCAGCCCAGATGGTGTTAAACTCGTCAACCGACAGGCTGATCTCCCGGATATAGCGCCAGCGCAGGGCCAGAGCCACGCCCATCAGGAGCAGCAGAAGGGGCCATGAGGGCCAGGTCCTGGCGGAGGCCCGGTCTCTCTCTGTCAAGCGTCCTCCCCCTGCTCCTCCAGCCAGGCCACCGTGCCGACTTCAGCCCGCCGGCAGAGGGCGCGGTAGCACCGGGCTACCTCCAGGGCGGGGGCATGGCTCAGGAACAGTTGGCAGGGAAAGTCAACGCACAGCCCGCAATGCTCCAGGCCGCGCTCACCAACACAGCACCGAAACAGGGCACATTCCCCCCGGCGCGTCTGCCCCCACTGGTAGCCACAGCCACGACACAGGTCCTGCTGATACGCATCGCAACGGCCGCAGTAGCGGCCACAGACGGCGGCCAATCTGCGCTTCAGGCACTCACAACCGCTCACCCCTGCCTCCACGCCGCCTTAAAACCGCTGGATCAGGTCGTGGACCACATTGGCCTCACTCTGCGGACTCCCTTCGGTCAGGACGGCATAGGCGTTCTGGAAGCGCAACAACTGCCGGTTGTATCCCTCCAGGTCGCTCAGGTACAGGCTGTAACACAGAGCAAACAGAATGGCGGCAACACCGGTGGGGGAGGGCAGATAGCCATTCTCCACCGTCGAACAGCAGAACAGGATCTCTGCTGCCTGGGCGACCGGGCAATCGGCCTGGGAGATCACGCCGATGGTCCGGGCTCCGACCTTCCGTGCCTGTTCGAGAGCGCGGGTGGCGGAAAAGGCATAGCTGGTGAAGCCGATGCCGATGACCAGGTCTTGCGGTTCCAGATCTTTCAGCGCCAGGGCCAGATCAAACAGCCCTTCGTCGAGCACCACGACATCGGTGTGGACCATGCGCAGATAGGTCCCGGCGGCCTGGGCCAGCCCTGCGCCCACCCCCTCACTGACGAGGTAGATGCGCCTGGCCGAGCGGAGGGCAGCCACCGCCTGCTCGGCCCGATCCAGGGGCAGATTTTGGATCGTCCTTTCCAGATTGGCCCAATCGCGCCACAGCAGTTGGGCAAACAGCCCCTGGGCGCTCTCCAGCCGTTCGGCCGTTGCCGCACGGGCCTGACGCATCTCCTCGGCCACCGCCTCCTGAATCTCCCGGATCAGTTGGACATAGCCTTCGTAGCCGAGATACTGGGCAAAGCGGGTGACGGTGGCCACATCCACGCCCAGATGTCTGGCCAATCGAGAAGCGCTCATAAAGGCGACGCGCCGGTGTGAGGTCAAGATCAAGTCGGCGATCTTTTTAAAGGTGGGGGACAGAGATTGATAGCTGCGGCTGATCCGTTCCCGGAACATCTTGTCGATCCTCACCTCTGCTTTGGCCAGGAAACGGCCTCCAGCCATGCCTGTCTGCTGGTCTGAAAACCACCAGGGACAAAGAATTTCTGTCCATTCCTTCTTGCCTTCGTGGTAGACTGTTCAGACAGGCTCGGAGGGTGGAAGCCGCTTCTGCGGCAGGAAAGGGCGCGGCACCCGGCTCAGAAGTACATATATTTGTCCCATGCCTGGGGCACCCGGTTCCCCTGCAACAGCGTCAGGGCCAGGTAGCGTGGCCGGCGGGGCGGTCGCCGCAGGAGCATCCCCGCCTCGGCCGGGGTCCGGTTGCCTTTCCGCCGGTTACACGGCCCGCAGGCAGCGACAACATTCTCCCAGCAGGTCTCCCCTCCCCGCGAGCGGGGCACGATGTGGTCCACGGTCAGGCCGGCGGCACCCGGTTGAGCGCCGCAATATTGGCAGGTGTAATGGTCGCGGGCCAACACCGTCCGCCGCGCCAGGGGCAGGGCAAAGTGGTTGGGGATGCGCACGTAGCAGACCAGGCGGATGACCAGAGGAACCGGCAGGGTGATCCGCTCGGAGCGCAACCAGGCTTCGGCCGCCTCGACCACCTCGGCCTTTTCCTTGAGCAGCAGGATCACGGCCCGGCGCACCGAGACGATACTCAACGGTTCATAGGTTGCATTCAGGACCAACACCTGGCTCATCGCTCCTCTGTGCCTCCTGCCGTGCTCCTCCTGATGGGCCCTGCAGGATTCGAACCTGCGCCCAACCGGTTATGAGCCGGCCGCTCTGCCACTGAGCTAAGGGCCCATTGAGCTCGGGGGCGAGGATTCGAACCTCAATACAGGGATCCAAAGTCCCTTGTCCTGCCGTTAGACGACCCCCGACCATCAGATCGGCGCTATTTTAGCACAAGCCCAGAAAATGGTCAAACCGGACCGGGCCGCGTCCTGCTCCGCAAATGTTCGATTCGACCTCCCCCCTGCCCCCTGGCCCCCTTCCCCTTCCGAATTCCGAATTCGGAGGATACGTCCATTGTCGAGATAGATATTTTCAACCATCACTTTTGGATTTTGAAATTTTAATGTAAAAATTTCAAATTGCCCCTTGACAAAATTCAAATTTTGTGTTAAAATAATGCAGCCAGGTTTGAGATTTTTGGGAAAGGAGGAGGTGAATGATGTATCCTGTCATGGGCAAATGCCCGGTCTGTGGCGACACGATGACTGTGGCCCGGCTTTATTGCCGCACCTGCGACTCGGCGCTCGAAGGCCAGTTCAGCCTGGGGCGCTTCTACCGGCTCTCCCCTGAACAACTGGCCTTTGTCGAGACCTTTATTCGCTGTGAGGGCAAGCTGACACGGGTGCAGGAGGAGCTGAGCATCTCCTATCCCACGGCCCGCGCCCGCCTGACCGAGGTGATCCGGGCCCTGGGCTATGAAGTGCATGAGGAGGCGCCGTCCATTTCTGTTGACGAGCGCAAAGCGATCCTCGAACGCCTGGCAGCCGGCGAGATCACATCGGCAGAGGCGGTCGAGTTGCTGAAAGGCAGGTAGGAGGAGCAAAATGGTTGAAAAGCGGGTTCAGATCGAAACCGGAGGCCGCCTGACATTGGTGGAAATGGCCGGCGACGTGACCGTGGAGGGCTGGGAAGAAGCCGAGGTGCTTCTCCGGCTGCCCGACGGCGGCGAGGAGGCCCTGACCGTCGAAGCGACGGAGGCCGGCCCGGCTGTGTCGGCCCAGACCACGTGCCAGATACGGGTTCCGACCCACATCCCGGTTACCGTCCGCCAGGTGTTGGGCAACCTGAAAGTCAGGGAACTGGCCAGCCTCGAGGCCGAGCAGGTGCGGGGCCACCTGAAACTGAGTCAGGTCGGCCAGGTGGTCGCGGCCGAGGTGTATGGCCACCTGAAGGCCGACGAGGCCGATTCGCTGCGGGTGGTGGGCACGGTCTATGGCGACACGGCGTTGGACGAGGTCTCGGTCGCCGATCTCCAGAATGTGCGCGGCAACCTGCAGATCAGGGAAGCGGAGCGGGTGCGTGTCTCACGCCTCGGCGGCAACTTGCAGGCCAGAGAGGTGGTCGGGGAGTTGGCGGCCGATCAGGTAGGGGGCAACGCCATGCTCAAGAGCATCGGCGGCCCGGTGGCCCTCGACCGGGTAGCGGGCAATCTGACGGCCAGACGACTGACCGGCGGGGCCAGGGTTGGCCGCATCGGCGGCAACCTGACGCTGAACGGGGAGCTGGGCACAGGTTGCTCCTACCACTTCCAGGTAGATGGCAATGCGCTGCTCCGCCTGCCGGAGGAGGCCAGCGCCCACCTGACCCTGACAGCGCAGGGGTCAATCCTGTCTTCGGTCAGGCTGGCCGACGAGGTGCGCCAGGGGCGGAAGCTCAGCGGCCGGCTGGGGGATGGCGGGGCCGAGATCGCGGTCGAAGCCGGGGGCAACATCCTGCTGGGCGGCGGCGGAGCAGCAGCGCATGTGGACCTGGGGGAGGAGATCTCCCGCCAGGTAGAGGAAGGGCTGCAAGCCATTGACCTGGAAGCCATCGGGCGGCGGGTCGGTGAGGAGATGGAACAGGCCATGTCCCGCCTGCGGGTAAAGCTGGAAGGGATGGACTGGGATCGGATTGGCCGTCAGACCCAGCAGGCCATCGAACGGGCTATGGAACGGATGCAGCGGGATATGGAGCGGATGGCTGAGCGGGCGGCCCGTTACCAGGAGCGGCTGGAGCGCCGGGCCGAGAGGGAGGCGCGCCGCGCTGAACGGTGGGGGACCAGAATGGAGGTCGGCGGGGAAGATCGGCAGGCCGGCGAGGCTGACAGGCCGCCGAAGCCGGGACCGGGCCTGGATGAGGAGCGGTTGAGCATCCTCAAGATGGTCGAACAGGGCCAGATCACGCCCGCAGAAGCCGAACTGCTGTTGGACGCTCTGGAATAGGGGCCTGAGCCGACTCTGACCTCTCCTCATCCCCTCCGGCCAGGGGCACAGGCGTCCGCTCGCCGGGGGTCTGGGACCCCCGGCCCGTTGGCGGCGAGGTCGCAGGCCCCGCCGGAGCAACACGCCCCATCCGGTCTGAACAGCTGACCACCC
>Ga0209018_1002803_pt1 | contig 11746 bp, 5 predicted proteins | sample YNPBryBLVA2012_FD_185814 | JGI IMG/M metagenome (GOLD analysis project Ga0209018, IMG submission 185814) | Anoxygenic and chlorotrophic microbial mat microbial communities from Yellowstone National Park, USA - YNP Bryant BLVA 2012 (SPAdes)... ...
GCCCTAGTCCGGCAGCCACCTTTTCAGGTTCAAAACGGGGCTTCTTGGGCCCTATGCCGGTTTGTGAAGACGCGCCGTGTGAGTCATCGTGTGAGTCATGGAAGACTCTGCCGCGCTCACTTGGCGGTGCGGCGATGCCCGTGGCCGAGGCGGTCGGGCTCGGCCCAACGGCGACGGTCGTCGACGCGCGCGGCATCCCCGCAGGCGGGCCGGTCGGCTGGGCGTCGCCGACCCGCTGGCCGGAGGAGCCGCCTTCGGGTTGGTCGCGGCGCCACCGTTCGCACCCGAGTCTTCGCCAATCGACCTCCCCTTGAGGCTGTGAAAGGGGGCTTGGAGGACGAGCGCGAAGAGCCCGTGGTGGCGCCGCCCATCGGCCCCCGTGGACGCGCCGAGGAGATCGCCGAGCCGCCCGTAAGGGCACCGGTCTGGCTACGGCCGCTCTCCCGTCGCCGCGGCAGTGCGTTCAGCCGGGGCGCCCATCGTAGAGCGGGTCCTCGGGGAGGCTCTGCAGCGGGGAGCGGGCTCTGGGCCGACGCCTGTGCGGCGGAGGAGCCCCAAGATGGATCTCCCAGCTGGCGAGGGATCGGGGGGCGCGGCACGGTCGCCGCGCTCTCCGACGGCCCCAGGGCGGAGGCCTGAGCCACGTCGCCCGCGCTCGGTGCCGGGCCGTCCCGTTCCGCACCTCGGATCCCAGCAGGCCGCCGGCCGAGGCGATCACGCCTTATAGGTGCGGGCGAAGCCGGGGATGTTGCCCAGCGCGTTGCAGCAGTCGTCCGGGTTGGTCCAGAGGTCGCGGAACGCGTCCTGGTTCGCGTCGTCGCACACGGAGAACTGGACCCCCCTCCGAAGGCACACTTCACGAATCCGCTCGAAGTAGGCGCGCTTTTCGGCCGCCGAGAAGTGCCAGGCTCCCTCGTGGCGCACGGACCGCTCGTTGAGCATCCAGCGAAGGTCGTCGCCGGCGTCGGCGCCCAGCCAGCGGTGCACGAAGGGCAGGAAGCGGAGGAACTCGACCAGGATGTTCCGGGAGCCCGCGTCGCACAGCGCCTCGGCCAGCTCGAACGTGAAGTAGGGAAAGCTCCGCTCCCCCGGGGTCTCGGTCCCGCCCTCGCTGTAGAACCCGTCCCGACGGTTCGGGATCAGCGGGCTGATGCGCCCTGTCACGAAGAATCCCGCATCGCTCAGGCGGGAGATGGCCTCCAGCCTTTGCGTGGGAGGGCTGGCGCCGTGCTCCAGTCGGGCGGCCCTCTCGTCGTCGAGCGTGGTGACGGAGATCTGCACCGCCGCCAGAGCCGGGTCCAGGGCGCTCAGGTAGGGTTCTTGGCCCACGACCGCCGACTTCGTCAGGAACAGGTAAGGGTAGCGGTAGGCCCGCAGGATTCCGAGCAGCTCCAAGGTGGCGCGCTCCTCCAGCTCGATCGGCTGCAGCGGGTCGGTCATTCCCCCGATGCGGAGCGGCACGCGCCTCTGCAGCAACTCGGACCACTTGGTCCGGCGGCCCTTGTCGAACACGTCCTCGAAGAGCTTGCGGATCTTGGAAACGTCCGCCACGCCCGGCTCGCTCGGGTGCCACAGATCCCGGAACTCCAGCAGCGAGCGGGCGTAGCAGTACGAGCAGTTGTGCCCGCAGCCCTTGCCGTACGGGTCCAGCCGCACGGGGTAGTAGCAGCGCTGGCCCTCGCCGCCGCCGGGGACGTTGATGAACGACTTGTACTCGTCCGCCATCGCCGACAGTTTACATGCGCCCGGCCCGCCCGGCGGAGGCCAGCGGGGTGGAGTCCGCCTCTCAGCCCCGCCAGGGCGTCCCCAGCGCCCGTTGGAACTCGGTGCGCGAGAGCACCTTGGCGCACTCCTCCCACCGTTCGTCGTCCGCGGTGAGGGTGCGGCCGTAGCGGGCATCGAAGGCGTTCTCCATCTCGCGGCGCAGATTCACGAACCTCTCGAGCTCCCGCTGGAGGCTCTGCTCGTCCTCGATCCAGTCGTCCTCGAGAATGTCCGGAAGCGAGCCGAACAGGTCGTAGTTCTCCTGCAGCCTGCTCGAGAGCACGCCGTGCACCCGCTCGTCGATGGTTCCCGCGTAGACCAAGTGCAGCACGTCGACCTCGGCCCGCTGCTGCCCGATCCTCTTGATGCGGCCGATCCGCTGCTGCAGCCGGGCCGGGTTCCACGGCAGGTCCACGTTGATCATCGTGCCGAGCTTCTGCAGGTTCAAGCCCTCGCAGGCCGCGTCGGTCGCCACGACCAGACGGACCTCCCGATCCTGAACGGCCTGCTTGATGGCGTCCCGGGAGGTGTGGCTGAACTGCCCGTTGCGCCACACGCCGCTCAGCCCTCCGCCGGCGTACAGAGCGACGGGGTTGTCGCCGAGCTCCTCTCCCAGCCGACTCGCGAGCCAATGGGCCGTGTCGTAGTATTGGCTGAACACGATGCAGCCGAGCTCCAGCCACGGCGCGCCCTGGACCGTCTCCGCGTCCGTCAGGAACCTGCGGACGGCCTGCAGCTTGGGGTCCTCCCCCGCCTCGTACAGCGAACTCAACACCAGCTCCAGCTGGCGGCGCTCCGGTGCGCTCAGCGGCGCGGCCTGGCCGCCGTTGGTCAGGTCGCCATCCTCGGCCCAGGCCTCCGACGGAGCGTCCTCGCCCAGCAATCGCATCGCGGTTTGGCGTGCGGCCTCGATGCTGGAGCAGATCCGCTGAAGGAACAGGGTGCGGATGAAGCCGCCCTGCCCGCCGGCCTCGTGGCGGAGTCGGGCATACTCCTCGGCGGCTTGGTAGGCCACGTCGAACGCGTGGCTGGTGGAGAGCGCCCGGCCGCTCAGTGGGATGCCGGGGTAGCGGCGGCCCTCCGCGGGGTGGAGCTCGATGCCCACCCTCGGCAGCAGACCCCTCTCCTCCAGATCGGATCGCCTCCGCAGCACGATGTGGCGCACCAGCGGGTTGTTCCTCCGAAAGAAGTCGTTGTGCAGAGTCTTCCGAAGCTGCAGCGTGGAGACGGCGTCGAGCTGCGTGTAGCCGTGCGAGAGCACGAACTCATCGTCGCGGAGCCGCTGTCGGTTGCGGATCGTGCGGAAGACGTTGTCCGGATCCTCCTCTTCCCGATGGGGAAGCGGGTTGGAGAGCAGTCGCCACGCGAGGTCCTCGCTGTCCACATGCTGCTTGCCCGTGACGATGGGCAGCACCTCGTCCGGCTTGAGCCACAGGGTGGCTGGGGGCTCGCCCGCGACGTGCGCCGCTCCCGCGTTCAGCGCCTCCAGCAGGTCGAACACGTCCGCCGGGCTGGTCTGCATCGGCGTGGCCGTTCCCAGCAGCACGTGCCTGCAACGGGGAGCGGCCTCCAGCAGGAACGCCAGAAGGTTGTTCGGATCCTCGCGTTTGCCGATCGTGGCCCTGCGCCGGGCCTTGTGCGCCTCGTCGACCACCAGCGTGCCGAACCCGCCCCGCAGCAGCTGCTCGCGCTCCTCCGACATCTGGAAGATCAGCCCGTTGGACACGATGCCGATCTGCCCCGGGCACCTCAGGATCTCCCCCGCGCCGCGCCGGCCCACCTCGCGACCCTCCGGCTCCAGCCAGATCTTCCGGGTGCTGTGCCAAACGTAGCTGATCGCGCCCAGGCGCTCCCACAGCTCGTTCTGCCACTGCAGCGTCAGCGTCGCGGGGCACACGATCAGCGTCGGGCCGTCCTCCAGCAGCGAGGCCACGATGCCGCACACCGCCATCGACAGCGTCTTGCCCAGGCCCACCTCGTCCGCCAGCAGCAGACGCGCCTTGCCGTAGCGCCGGCGGTGGTCCAGAAAGATCGTGACGAACGCCTTCTGCCAAGGCTGGAGCTGCTGGCCGCCCCGGTACAGCGGCGTCTCGATCAACGCCGCGGGGGCGACGTCCTCCGGCTGGAGGTCCTCCAGGGTCACCTCCGTGCGCTCGGCCAGGCGGCGGATCTCCCGCACGATGCACTGCGGCAGGGGGATCCCGTCCTTCCACAGCTCGTCGAACTCCGCCTGCACCCAGTCGCAGGCCTCCGGCGAGTCGTCCTCCCACACGATCTCGTAGTTGTCGGCGAAGGCGCTCCGCGTCTCGTTCACCGAGCCCACGAAGCTCGTGCGGCGGCCGTCCGCGCCCTCGATCACCCCGGCCTTGCCGTGCAGGAACACCCGGTCCGCGGGGATCACCCGGATCTCCACGTTCCCTCGCTGCAGCAGCTCCGCCAGCCGCTGGTACCGCTCGCGGTGCAGCACCGATTCCAGCCCGGGGTCCAGCCGGTTCCAGCGCGCCAGCAGGCTCTCGTCCCGAGTCTGCGAGGCCATCAGGTCCGCCGGGTCCAGGTCCGAGTTGCACACCACCCGCACCCTTTCGACCTGCGCCAGCTCCTCGCCCACCAGCTCCAGGATCGAGCTGCGGAAGTAGCCGGCGATCCGGTCGTAGCGGCGCGCGCCCCGCAACCGCTCCGCCAGGAACTCCCGGCCGAGCCGCTGCCTGCGCGAGGAGAACCGGTTCACTCCCACTCCGCCTACAGCCTCTGGTTCCGCAGCAGGCCGACCAGCACGTTCGCGGCGTTCGCGCACTCCTGCTTGATCGGCCGGTAGGTCGTCTCCAGGTACTCCGCGATCGCCAGCAGCCGAGGCTTGCGCCGGGGGTACGGCGAGGCGTTCTGCATCAGGTGCTCCAGCACCAGGTCGCCGTTGGTCTCCTTCAGCACCTCGGCCAGGGCCAGCAGCACCGCGCCCACGTCGGTTTCGGCCAGGGTGGCGGGGTGGCCCGTGGGGCCCTTCGCGGCGGTCTTGCGGCGGCCTTTGGCGGCCGGGGCGGGCGCGTCGGGGCGCGCCACGAGCTTCCCCAGGCTGCTCGGCAGGCGTACGCGCGTGTCGTTCGATTTGGCGCTGGCCAGCTGCAGACGGTAGTCCTCCACGCGGAACGCCTTGGCCATGTTCTGGGCGGTGTCCAGCGTGTTGAGCCTGCGCGATTCCAGGTCCACCAGCTTCAGGTAGAGGCGCTCGGCGGGGTTGGCCTCCCCCCAGACCTCCGCCGAAAGACCGCGGGGCACCAGCAGGTTGTTGGCCAGGCTGACCGCGAACTCCATCATCTGGTCCACCAGCGACGCCCGTCCGGCGACGGCCGGCCGCCGGGCTTCGGCGACCATGTCCCGCCCGTCGATCGTGCGGTAGCGGGTCAGCACGCTCAGCGCCGCGGCGTAGCCCGCCAGCTGGAGGTCCGGGTCCTCGAACACGCTGTGCCCGCCCGGGCGCTTCAGCGCCTGCTCGTTGACGCCCGCCAGCGTCTCCACCTGGCGCCGCACCTCTTCCTCCAGCTCGTACTCCAGCAGGTTGCTCAGGCCCTCCAGGTCCTGGGTCCGCTTGCGGCAGGTCAGCAGGACCGTGCCCTGCACGTAGCTGCCGCCGGCCTGCAGCGCGTTGTCGGCCTCGGTGGCCACGTACCACGCCGAGTCGACCTGCAGGCCGCTGGCCCACACGATGTTCGCCAGCTGCGCCCACACGCCCGCCGACTGGTGCGTGAACTGGATCACCACGCGCCCGCCCTCGCTCAGCAGGCTCGCCACCCGCTCCATGCCCTCGACCATCGCCAGGCGGAACCGGTCGTCCTCGCCGGTGATGGCCAGCGGACGGCGGCTGTCCCACACCCAGTCCTCCGGCAGGCCGGCGGGCGGGCTGTCCTTGAGCCACGCGATGAAGTAGTCGTAGATCTCCTCGTAGTGCACCGCGTCGCCGTACGGGGGGTCGGTGACCACCAAGTCCGCGGGCTGGTCGGTCTCGGCCACCGGCCGGGAGACGACGCGGCAGGCCCCGCCCACCGGGTCCGCTGGTCTTTGGCGCGGCGCCTCCAGCAGGCTCTCCACGCGGGGCAGAGCGCGGCAGCCGAAGTTGTACATCGTGTTGAGCGCCTGGTTGTAGAACGTTTGCTGTACGTTGTTTCTGCTAGGGTCCCACCCTGCCAGGCGCGAGTTCCAGTTGAGCAGATTCGCGAACGCGCAGGCGGTGGAGGCGGTGCAGCGCTTCCGCACCAGCGCCGCGGTGAGCAGCTGCCGGGGGCAGAACAGGTGGTGCCAGTGGGTCCAACCGCGCTCTCGGACGGGTTGGGTCGTATTTGCGCCGGGCTGGATGCGCATGTCGGGCAGCCATCCCCGGGCTCGCCACTCCTCCAGATGCTCCTCCACGTGTCGGCGCACGGCCTCCTCGCGCTCCAGGTCCTCGTCCCTCACCTCCTCGAACACGGTGCGCGTCCGGCCGTCGGGGCCTTGCTCGAGCCACTCGACGCAGTACAGCCGCTCCTGAAGAAGGTCGTCCGGGCGGGGCGCGACGTCGTCGCGCTCCCAGGGCCGCAGGTTGTTGAGCGTCTCGCCCTTCGGACCGCGGTAGTCCCCGCGCAGGTCGGCGATGCGCGTGCGGTGGGGCACACCGCCCACCTCGTGGTACAGGTACGGGGCGCCGCCCCGGCCGTCCTGGCGCACGGTTCCCGTGCGCTTGGCCTCCTCCAGCTCCTGGGGCGTGGCGCCGTAGCGCACGGCCACGCGGTAGCGCCTGCGCTCCGGATCGGGCACCAGCTCGGCGACGACCCCGTCCATCTGGCTGATCACCCGGCTGAGCAGCAGCGGCACGGCCCACCCGGTCTGCGGGCAGCGGGCCTCCACGCAATAGAGGAACGTCTTGGCCTGGCGCCCGCGCGAGTCGGTCTCGAACCCGAGGCTCAGCAGCTCCCGGCGGACCTCCTCGGCCAGGCGGCGGTGCTCCTCCTCGACGCGCGCCCGCTCCTCCGGCGGCGCGCCGACCACGTGGAACGCGCCCCAGGTGAGCAGGCACGCGATCGGGTTCAGGTCCGCGGCGTACACGTCGCACCCGAGGCGCGCGGCCTCGTAGGGGATCTGCCCCGAGCCGCAGAACGGGTCGGCGAACATCGGCCTGCGGCCGAAGCGCGCCACGCCGGCCTGCTCGACCAGCTCGGGGAACGACCGGGCGCTGGTGCCGTAGTGGTCGTTCACCTCGTCCCAGATGTGGTCGTGCACGTCCGGCACCTCCTCCGGGCGGTACAGGTCCCAGATCAGCTCGCCGTAGGGCTTGTCGGGCAGCAGCTTGGCCTCGAGCCTGCGGCGGTCGGCCAGGCCCACGTCGCCGCGCCACCGCACCTTGAGCGAGCGGACGGCCGGGTCCTTGGGGTCGAGCATGCCGGGGCCGGGCAGCACGTCCGGCTCGAACTCGAACCAGTCGCGCGGGTTGGCCAGCGGGACGTTCAGGAACACCTCCTTGGCGGTGGGCCGCTTCTTGACGCGTGCGGCGAGGCTGGCGCGGTCCATGCCCATCAGCAGCTCGAAGATCTCGAGGTCGCGGAACGGGTCGTCGGTGGCGGGCAGCAGGCAACCGAGCACGCAGGCCTTGTTCAGGATGAGCGGCTTGCGGCCCTTCCAGTAGCTGCCGAGCGACGTGAGCGTCTGGCCCGAGCCGGCCTGGCGCTCCTTGTGGGCCTCGTGGGACAGCTTCTGGGAGGGCAGCACGCGGTCGAGGAGCGCGGGGAGGTCCTTCCAGGCGAGCGGTTGGCAAGGGGGCAGCTTCATGGCGTCTGGTTTGGTTCTCCGGGCTGGTCGAACATAGACAGCTGTGCTACGTTGGCGTCCTTGGCCTTGCTTCGGCGACGCTTGCCGAAGAGGCGCACGGTGGGAAGCCGGTCTTTGAGACCCTGGCCGAAGGAGAGGGCGACGGCGAGGGCCATGCGCCAACCCTCGGAGGTGGCCGCCCGGCGGAACAGCCACCAGCGCTCCTCGGGCAGGAGCAGGCCCCACTGCGCGAGCACCGTGGCCCGTTTGTCCGGTTCGGCGCCCTCCAGGGCCCAGGCCAGCACGCACAGCTCGCGGCCGAGAAGCCGCTCGACGGGCGTGGGCTCTCTGGAGGACCATCTTCCGGTCGGCAGGCCGGCCTCCTTCAGGCGGGGGTTGAACTCGTAGGCGGCCTGCCGGGAGGCCAGCAGCCACAGCTCCCGGTCCAGCGCCGCGCGCTCCACGGCCTCCAGCGCAGCGGGGGAGGCCGCCTCGGCCTGCCCGTTGTGGGCATCCGCCCCCTCGGCCTGCCCGTTGTGGTCGTCGGCCGCGGTCTCCTCGAGGATTCGGACGCCGCCATCGGGGAGCGGCTCGACCAGGAAGCGTCCCGGAGCCGGCTCGGGCGGCGCGCCGAACCCTACCGTGCGGTGCTTGGCCATGCCTACTGCTGGACCTCGCCGGGCTGGAACTCCAGCCCGCACTTCTCCGCGAGCTCAAGGAAGTCCTGACCCAGCTTGAACCTCGCCCCGGCGAACTCGAGCGACACCTCGGCGGACGAGCCGAGCAGCCTGGTGGCGGCGTCCAGGACGTCCCTCAGGGGCTGGAAGCCGTCCGCGGAGGCTTGGCCGGCGGAGGGCATCTCGTCGCAGTCGAAGATCACCTGGATCGACGGCTTCCCGGTTCCGACGGTGACGATCACGGGCCCCCGCAGGCTCGCGCCACGCTCCTCGAGCAGCTGGATCGCGTCGTACGTCGCCTTGCGGCCGGCGAAGGTCCGGGGCGCCGATGGGCGGAACTCCAGCGGCCGGTTCGGATCGATCTCCCGGTCCACGGCGGCTGGCGGCACGCGGAATTGCTCCTCCTTCTCCACGCCGTAGGCCGAGGCGAACACCCGGAGCAGGACCGCCCCCGCGCCAATCGGGATCGGGCCGGAGACCTCGGCGCCGCTGCGCGGTTCGGTGCCGTCGGTGGTGCACCGAAGCAGCTGCGGCTTGGGCGTCGCCTTGATCTCCGCCCGGCGCGCCTCGCCGCTGCCCTGCACATCGATTTCGATCTTGAACTCGTTGGTCCAAGTCTCCGGCTGGCCCTTGACCTCCGGTTGATCGGGGTTGACGGCGAGGAAGGTGACCTTGACGGCCTCGGTGTCCAGCGTGTCCCCCTGGAGGACGGGGCTGTTCTCGTGCACCTCGCCGTTCTCCTGGTAGTGGATCCTGGGGTGCGCCCCGGCGTGCAGCGCCCTGACCTTGAGCCGCACCCGGCCGTCCCTGTCCTGCCCGGCCTTGGTCACCTGCACGGTCGGGACCTTGGGCTTCGGCCGCTTGGAGATCCATCCGTTGCCCAGGTCCTCCCAGTTTCCCTTGGCGCAAGCCGCCTCCCGCAGCCTGTCCAGGCCCCGCGGCGGCAGCCAGGGCATCGTCGGGTTCTGCAGGTAGGCGTCGCGGAACGCCGCGAGGGAGGCCTCCTCGGAGCCTTGCGGCCAGAGGCATTTCTCGGCGAGGGGCCTGATCTTGTCGAAGTCGGCGTCGACGTCGGTGTACAGCTTGGTGGGCGGGCTGGAGAGGGCGTCGAGGATTCGGGCCTCGCACTCGCCCTGGGCCGTCTGGCCCGCCGATCCGAGCCGAAGCTGCTTCTCCTTGAGCTCGACTTCTCCGTCGCGCAGCTGCATTGGATAGAGCACGGCGTCGAGCGTGGACCAGACGGTGGAGACGAGGTCCATGCGGTACTGGGCGACGAGCTCCTGCGCCTCCTGCCGCACGGGATCGCGCTCCGAGAGCTCCGAGAGCTTCCTTTCCGCGGCGTACAGCAGCCGCGCCTTCTCCCTGAGGTCGGCGAACTGCGACCTGCTGGCCGCCAGGGCCAGGATGTTGTTCTTGTTGTGCGCCTGCTCGAGCAGCCTCTCCACCGCGGCTCGGTCGAACCCGTCGTCGATCGGAACCAGCAGCCTGCGGGATGCCCCCTCCACGGCCTTCACGGCCTCGTCGAAGCTCGGCACGACGAGCACGTCCTCGTAGGCGGTCTTCTTGACCGGCTGGAAGAGCTCCGCCACCCGCTGGCGGAGGGTGTCGTCCACCTTGTTGTCGGGCGCGTTGCGGGCGAGGTCGTCGATCGCCTTGCGCAGGTTCACCTGCCGCGCGAAGTGGAGGCGGCCGTCCTTCTCGTGCAGGTACCAGCAGGCCTTGCGGAGTTCGTCGAGGGCGTCCTGATCGTCGGAGGTGCTCCTCGCTGGGGTGTGCACGGCGGCGAGCAGGTCCTTCTTGGACAGGCCCTTGGTGGCGTCCTCCGCCTCGGCCATGCTGGTCACGAACAGCAGGGTGGCCAGCTCTTGCGCGCAGGGCCCCTTCTGCAGCTGGCGGTCCACCTGCTGCGCGTGCGCCTCGCCGCTGTCGTCGTAGACGTCGCAGGCCAGGACCTCCTGCATTCCGGAGATCGACGCGAGCTGGGAGCGCACCTCCGCCTGGGAGAGGTCGAAGTGCTGTCCGCCGATGAGCACGACGCTCCGATCGCCCCGGTTCCAGACGGACCGGACCAGGTAGGAGGCCAGCTCGATGACGCCGCGCGTCTCGCGGAAGGCGACGTTCTCCTTGAACAGCGCGAGCACGTGCTGCAGGTCGGGATGGAACGGGTAGGTTGCGGGAGCCTTGTCGGCGATGTCGACCGCCGTCGGGTCGAGGTAGCCCGCCTTGGCGGCGCGCTCCAGCGACTCGCGCAGCTCTCGGAGGGCTTGGGTCAGATCTGGGTCGTACGCGTCCGGGACCTTGTCGAAGAGCCTTTTGCGGAGGATGCCGTACAGGTCCTCGCTGGTGAGGTCGACCGGCGTGATATCCTGGCAGAAGCGCTTGAGCTCCTGCTGGACGTTGTCGACGGCCGCGACGAAAGCCTGCCGGAGCGTTTGCTTTCCGTGATGGTAGGCGCCCTCGAGGTCGGCGACGACGACGCACACCTGGCGGCACTCCGGGCTGTCGACGGCGCGGAACAGCGCCGCGAACGCGGTCTGGGCCACGGTGGCCATCGAACCCTCCGCGGTAGGGATCGCCGAGAGGGCCTCCAGGTAGGGCGGAAGCTCGTCGAGGAGCAGGAGCATGGATCCGCGGTTGCCGAGCAGCTGGCGCCACTCGGAGGGCGTCGGCGCCTTCTGCTGGTTGCTCTGGAACTCGCTCAGCAGCCGTTGGTCTCCGACCTGGCGGGCGATCTCGATCCAGAAGAGGTCCTTGGTCTGCGTGGAGCCGTCGAACACCAGCACCCTCGCCGAGCCGAAAGACGCCTCACCGGCGTTCGGAATCAGACTGCGGACCCGGGGATCGGCCAAGACCTTCTGGCGCAAGGAGGGATACTGCGCCAGGTAGGCGAGCGCCACCATCAGGTGCGTCTTTCCTCCTCCCATCGCCTGCAGCAGTCGGATGACGGGAGTGTTGGACTTGCCCGCGAGGCGGCTGAACGCCGCGCCGCTCAGCTCGGCCAGGCCCCGCGTGACGTACGTTCTTTCGAAGTAGGCCTCTGCCTCCTTCTCGGAGGGCTGGCTGAGGACCTCTTGCATGGTTCGGACGTTTCCAGCCTTCTGCCGCGAGAAATCCAGGGCCTCGGCGGAAGGAACGCAGAGATCAAGGACGCTCTTCATAGGTGCTCCTCAGGATGGATTATGGTTCTCCTTGTCCCCGAATGCAACGATCCGATGGCGCGGCGGGGAACGGCGGCCGTTCGCGGACTCCCGCCGGAGCACTGATGCTCGCGAGGGGGACGAATTCGGCCGTCGTTCTTGCGCCGCCCTGCATCGGGGTGCGAAGGTCGTCCGAGGGGGAGGCGCGGATTCGGTTGGGCGGACTCTCTCTCGCTCTGCAGGAGCGTAGACAACGGTAACCCATGGCCTCTTGAAACAGCTTGTGCGTCGGCGCACCTCTCTCTCCGCAAAAGCGGAAACATCGGTAACGGCGGCAACGCCTGGGCGCGGCCGCTTCGAATCGCGCGCCGAGGCGTCACCGCGCGGCCTGCGCGC
>Ga0209018_1002805_pt1 | contig 11744 bp, 9 predicted proteins | sample YNPBryBLVA2012_FD_185814 | JGI IMG/M metagenome (GOLD analysis project Ga0209018, IMG submission 185814) | Anoxygenic and chlorotrophic microbial mat microbial communities from Yellowstone National Park, USA - YNP Bryant BLVA 2012 (SPAdes)... ...
CCGGCAAGAGCCTGTGCTTCCACCTGCCCGTGCTGGCCGGGCTGCTCGAAAACCCGGACGCCCGCGGGCTGTACGTGTTCCCCGCCAAGGCGCTGGCCTACGACCAGCTCGGCAACCTGGAGCGCATGCTCGCCGCCGCCGGCTTGCAGGACGCCGTCCGCCCCGCCTGCTACGACGGCGACACGCCGCCGCACAAGCGTCCCGGCATCCGCCGCAGCGCCACGCTGCTGCTGTCCAACCCGGACATGCTGCACGTCAGCATCCTGCCGTACCACGCGAAATGGGCCGGCTTTCTGGCGCGCCTCAGGTACGTCGTGCTGGATGAGATCCATACCTACCGCGGCATCTTCGGCAGCCATGTCGCCGGCGTGATCCGCCGCCTCCAGCGCCTCTGCCGCCACTACGGCTCGGCGCCGCAGTTCATCTGCTGCTCGGCGACGCTGGGCAACCCGCGTGAGCTGGCCGAGCGTCTGATCGGCCGGCCGGTCCGGCTGATCGAGCGCGACGGCTCGCCGCGGGGTCGCAAGTACGTCGTGCTGTGGAACCCGCCCTGGCTGGACGCGGCGCGCGTCGCGCGGCGCAGCGGGAACGTCGAGGCGCAGGAGCTGATGCACAGGCTGCTGGAGGCGGGCGCCGGGACGATCACCTTCGCCAAGGCGCGGGTCGTCGCCGAGCTGATCTACAAATACCTGGTGGAAGCGCTGCGGCGACGGCGGCCGGAGCTGGCCGGTCGCGTCCGTCCGTACCGCGGCGGCTATCTGCCGCTGGAGCGGCGGGAGATCGAGGCGGCGCTGTTCAGCGGGCGGCTGCTGGGGGTGTGCAGCACGAACGCCCTGGAGCTGGGCATCGACGTCGGCGCGCTGGATGCGGCGATCATCGTCGGCTTTCCGGGAACGCTGTGCAGCCTGTGGCAGCAGGCGGGTCGGGCCGGACGGCGGCAGGAGGAGTCGCTGGCGATTCTGGTCGCCTACGACGACCCGCTCGATCAGTACCTGATGCGCAACCCGGAGTTCATCTTCGCCCGCCCGCTGGAGCACGCGATCATCGACCCGGCCAACCCGCGGATTCTGGCCAGCCAGCTCAGTTGCGCCGCGTTCGAGCTGCCGCTGTCGAGCGCGGACATCGGCGCGTTCGGCGCTGTGGCCGGACCGGTGGCGGAGCTGTTGACGGCCAACGGCCGCCTGCGGCACACCGCAGACAGATACTACTGGGCGTCGACGGAGACGCCGGCCCAGCAGACCAGCATCCGCCACATCAGCGACGCGACGTACGCCATCGTCGACGTCACCGGCGGCGGCAGCAGCGTGCTCGGGCAGGTCGATTCGATCTCCGCGCCGGAGCTGGTGTATCCGGAGGCGATCTACCTGCACGGCGGGGAGAGCTACGTCGTTCGCGCGCTGGATCAGCAGGCCAAACTTGCCCGCGTCGAACGCACCGACGCCGACTACTACACCCAGCCGCTGCTGACCAGCGACATCCGCGTCATCGAGCAGCGCCTGGAGGCGGAATTCCGCGGCGGACGGAAGGCGTTCGGCGACGTGGTCGTGAAATGGCAGGTGGTCGGGTTCCGCAAGTTCAAGTTCTACACGATGGAGCTGATCGGCCAGAGCGTGCTGGAGTTGCCGGCGCAGCAGATCAGCACCACGGCGTTGTGGCTTCAGCCCCCGCCCGCGGCGCTGCGGGCGGTCGCCGGGGCCGGTTTCAAGCCGCACGAGGCGCTGGCGGGCGTGCGGAATCTGCTGCTGGTGGCGCTGCCGCCGCTGGCGATGGCCGACCGCCACGACATCGGCGGGATCGTGGATTCGTCGCAGCTCGGGGAGCCGACGCTATTCGTGTATGACCGCTACGAGGGTGGCGTCGGATATGCGCGGCACGGGTACGAATGCGCCGACGAACTGCTGCGCATGGCCTACGAGCTGGTCGCCGGATGCGGCTGCCAGGACGGTTGCCCGGGGTGCGTCGGACCGGCCAATCTCCGGCCGCCGCTGCACCACGACCCGGACCTCTACCGGGCGTACGACTTTCCGGACAAGGCGGCGACGATCGCGCTGCTGGAGGCCTGGCGCTAGCGAGCGCAGCAGCGCGCGAGGAGAGCCGGGCGCGGCTCGCGGCGTGCCGGATGGCGCTGGTTTGACTTTGCCCCCTGTGCCTCTTAGCATCACCAGCGCACAAGCGAGCAACCGGGAGAACGAGCCGGAAGGAGTCGCAGGATGGCCGGTGACAACGTGCTGCACCTGGACGACGACAACTTCGACGCGGAAGTGCTGAGCTCCCAGACACCCGTTCTGGTGGATTTCTGGGCCGAATGGTGCGGACCCTGCCACATGCTGGGCCCCGTCATCGAGGAGCTCGCCGACGAATACGCCGGCAGAGTCAAGGTCGGCAAGGTGGACGTCGATCAGGCGCGGCAGACCGCGGCCCGCTTCAACATCCAGAACATCCCGACCGTCATCCTCTTTCAGAACGGCAAGCCGGTGGGCAGCTTCGTCGGCGTGCGACGCAAGGCGGAGTACCAGGCGCTGATCAACGGCAGGCTCGGCGCCCGCTAGGCGGGCCGCCACACAGCCCGCCCGTGAACAACGCGGCCGGTGCGGGGGGCCTGCGGGCGCACCGGCGGCGGATGCCTGTCGCGCGCCGGCGACAGGCGGCGCGCTACTCCACCGTCCACGTGTCGCCGGAATTGAACAGCTTATCCAGGTCGCCCGGTCCCAGGCGTTGCGTCACCTGGGCGATCTGCTGCATGACCAGCTCGTCGTAGGTCGGCTCTTCCACGGCGCGGAACACGCCCACCGGCTCGGGGAACTCGGGGAAGTGCATCCGCGACAGGAGGTACGCCAGCGTCGGGTCCGCCGACCGCTCGTCGTGTACCAGCAGGTCGTGCTCGCTGACGTGCGGGCCGAATTCGACCACTTCCGGTCGCGTGCCGCGGAGGCGGATGCCCCGGTTGCGCTCCCGGCCGAAGATCATCGGCTGGCCGTGCTCCAGGTAGAGCAGGTTGTCGAGTTTCGTCTTGCGGTCCGAGGCGAAGGCGTAGGCCTCCTGGTTGTACACCTGGCAGGCCTGGTAGACCTCGATGAACGCCGTGCCGCGGTGCTCCACGGCGCGGCGCAGGATGTGCTGCATGAACTGCGTGTCGACGTCCACGCAGCGGGCGACAAACGTGATCTCGGCGCCGAGCGCGATCGACGTCGGGTGGATCGGGTGCTCCACCGTGCCCCACGGCGACGACTTGGTCTTCTTGCCGAACTCGCTGGTCGGCGAATACTGCCCCTTGGTCAGACCGTAGATGCGGTTGTTGAACAGGATGATCTTCAGGTTGATGTTGCGGCGGATGGTGTGCATCAGGTGGTTGCCGCCGATGCTCAGCCCGTCGCCATCGCCCGTGACGACCCACACGTTGAGGGCCGGGTTGGCCAGCTTGACGCCGGTGGCGATCGCCGGCGCCCGGCCGTGAATGCCATGGAACCCGTAGGTGTCCATGTAGTAGGGGAAGCGGCTGGAGCAGCCGATCCCGGAGACGAAGACGGTGTTCTCGCGGGTGGCGCCGGTCTCAGCCAGGACTTTCTGCAACTGGGTCAGGATCGAATAGTCGCCGCAGCCCGGGCACCAGCGTACTTCCTGGTCGCTCTTGAAGTCTTTGGCGGTCAGCGGCGCAGTAGCGGTAACCACGGCTAGCTGCCTCCGAGAAGTTCGTTGGCCTTCTCAAGAATGTCCCGCACGCGGAAGGGTCGACCCTGGACCTTGTGCAGGCCGACGGTCTCCACCATGAACCGGCCTTGCAGCACAAGCTGCAACTGCCCCAGGTTCAGCTCGCATACCAGGATCCGCCGGAAGCGCTTCAGGATCTCCCCGACGTTCCGCGGCAGGGGATGGATCCAGCGCAGGTGCATGTGGCCGACCGCCCGACCGTCTGCGCGCAGGAGCTCGGCGGCGGTGCGCACGGCGCCGAACGTCCCGCCCCACGACACCAGCAGGAGCTCGCCGCTGTCGGCGCCGTACACCTCCTGGTCCGGAATGTCGTTAACCACGTTGGCGACCTTCTGCGCCCGCAACTCGACCATCCGCTGGTGGTTCAGCGGGTCGTGACTCACCGCCCCGTAGATGTCCGACTTCTCCAGCCCGCCCACCCGGTGCTGCAACCCGGGCGTGCCCGGTATCGCCCACGGCCGCGCGCCGTGCGCGTTCCGCCGGTAGGGCTGGAACGTCGCCGGATCGGTCGCATGCCGGATCTCGATCGGCTTCAGGTCCGTCGCCTGCGGAATCCGCCACGGTCCGGAACCCTGGGCCAGATACGCGTCGCTGAGCATCAGGACCGGCGTCATGTACTTGACGGCGACGCGCACCGCCTCAAGGGCCGTCCAGAAGCAGTCGGCCGGCGACTGGGCAGCCAGGACCGGCAGCGGACACTCGCCATGGCGCCCGAACAGCGCCTGCCACAGGTCCGCCTGCTCGGTCTTGGTGGGCAGCCCGGTGCTGGGCCCGCCCCGCTGGACGTCGACGATCACGCACGGCAGCTCGGTCATCACTGCCAGGCCGATGGCCTCCTGTTTGAGGGCCAGTCCCGGGCCGCTGGTGCCGGTGGCGGCGATGCTGCCGGCGAACGCGGCGCCGACGACGGCGGCCATCGCCGCGATCTCATCTTCGGCCTGGAAGGTCCGCACATCGAAGTTCTTGTGCAGCGACAGCTCGTGGAGGATCTCGCTGGCCGGCGTGATCGGGTAGCTGGCGTAAAAGAGCGGTTTGTTCGCCAGCCGCGCCGCTGTAATCAGCCCGATGGCGGTCGCCTGGTTGCCGGTCAGGTTGCGGTACCGGCCGGGTTCCAGCCGCGCCGGTGGCACGCGATAGCGTACGGTGAAAAGCTGCGCCGTCTCGCCGAAGTTGTAGCCCGCCTGGAGCGCCCGGCGATTGGCGGCCACCACGGCCGGCACCTTGGCGAACTTCTCGTCGATCCACTTCAGCGTCGTATCCAGCGGGCGGTCGTAGAGCCAGAACGCCAGCCCGAGGGCGAAAAAGTTCTTGCAGCGTGCGGCGTGCTTGGGGCTCAGTCCGGCGTCCTTGACGGCCTCCAGCGTCAGGCTGGTGATCGGCACCCGGTAGACGCGGAAGCGGTTCAGCTCCCCGGTCTCCAGCGGGTTGGCCTCGTACCTGGCACGCTGCAGATTGGCCGCCGTGAACTCGTCCGTGTTTACGATCAGCACGCCCCCCTCCACCAGATCCGCGATGTTGACCTTCAAGGCCGCCGGATTCATCGCAATCAGCGCGTCGACGTAATCTCCCGGCGTATAGACGCGCTGCCGGCCGAAATTGATCTGGAACCCCGACACGCCCCCCAGCGTCCCCGCCGGCGCCCGGATTTCCGAAGGATAGTCGGGAAACGTGCTGATGTCGTTGCCGTAGACCGCCGTGGCATTCGTAAACTGCGTGCCGGCCAACTGCATCCCGTCGCCGGAGTCGCCGGCGAAGCGGATCACCGCCTGCGCCAGCTCCTCGACGATCCGCTGGTCCGAGACCCCCGCCTGCCGCTCCTGTCTGGTAGCCGTGCTCATCGCATCAGGTCCTGACGGACGCCGCGCACGCTGATCACGCATGCACCTCGCGTCGGCCGCAGTGTCCAACCGGAAAAAGGGAAGCGGTGTGTCTGCCACGCGTCAGACTGCATCGTCGCCCCGAGTACCCTTCGGCCGCCTTTGTCAGAACCAATCATTCTATCGGCGCGCCGCCCCGATTGCCACTAGCCCGGCCGGCAGCCTGCCCGATAGCCCGGCCGCTTGCCCGGCCGCCGCCGCCACCCTAAACTCGTTATGCGCCCGGCACAGCGGTCCGGGGGGACGTTCCAGCGGATGAGTCCATGAAAGTCCGACCGGCCGATCGCCTGACTGCCCTGCCCCCCTACATCATCGCGGAGCTGGACAACCGCAAGCGCGCCCTGCGCGCTGCGGGCCGCGACGTCATCGACTTCGGCATCGGCGACCCGCAGGAACCGACACCCTCCTTCATCGTCGAGCGCCTCAAGACGGCCGCCGACGATCCGCTCAACCATCGCTACACCCTGCTGCTGGGCTGCCCGGGCTTCCGGCGCCAGGCCGCCGCGTTCTTCGAGGCGCGCTACGGCGTGGCGCTCCATCCGGATCGCGAGATCCTGACGCTGATCGGCTCGAAGGAAGGCATCGGGCACCTGCCGCTGGCCCTGGCGAACCCCGGCCAGGTGGTGCTGATCCCCGACCCCGGATATCCGGCGTACCGCTCGGCGGCGGTGTTCGCGGGCGCTATTGCCTACGAGCTTCCGCTGACCGAGCAGCGCGGCTGGCTGCCGGACCTGGACGCCGTTCCTTCCGACATAGCCCGCAGCGCGGTGCTGATGTTTCTGAACTATCCCAACAATCCGACGGGTGCCTGTGCCTCGCGCGAGTTCTTCGCGCACGCGGTGGAGTTCGCCCGCAAGTACGAGATCGTGCTGGCGCACGACGCGGCGTACAATGAGGTCTACTTCGGCGACGAGCGGCCGCCGAGCGTGCTCCAGATACCGGGCGCCAGGGACGTGGCGGTCGAGTTTCACTCCACGTCGAAGACCTTCAACATGACGGGCTGGCGGCTGGGATTCGCGGCGGGCAACCCGGACGTGCTGGCCGCGCTGGGGCGCATCAAGTCGAATCTGGACAGCGGGCAGTTCGGCGCGGTGCAGGAGGCGGGAATCGCGGCCTTCGCCGGTTACAACCGGCCGGAGCTGCATCGCAACCGGGCCATGTATCACGAGCGTCTTCGCGTCCTGACAGCAGGACTGCGGGCCGCCGGCTTCCGCGTCGCCGAGCCGCGGGCGACGTTCTACCTCTGGGCCGGCGTGCCGGCGGGCTACGATTCGAGCAGCGCCGCCAGCAGGCTGCTCGACGAGGCCGCCGTCGTCGCCGTTCCAGGCAGCGCCTTCGGCCGGGGGGGCGCCGGCTACCTGCGTTTCGCGGCCACGGTCGATCTGGAGCGTACGCGGGCCGCCATCGAACGGATCATGGAGATCAAGTGGTAGCCGATGCGCTCCAGGATGCGGGTCGACCGGCGGTGCCGCCCGCCGCGGCCGGCGCGGCCGCGCCTGAAGATCGCGGCCCCGTCGCTGCAACCCAGCGCCGGCCGCAGACGTCCGGCGCTGCGGGCGACGGTCCGGCCCACGGGACGGGCCAGTCCGGAGCGGGCGGGATCTTCATCGCGCTGGGTTCGAACCTGGGCGATCGTGAGAGCAACATCCGCGCCGCGCTGCACGACCTGGAGCAGAAGCGGGACATCCGCGTCGTACGCTGCTCGCGCCTGCACGAATCCGCGCCGGTCGGGGGTCCGCCCGGACAGCCACCTTACCTGAACGCCGTCGCCGAGCTGGAAACCGGTCTCTCGCCGCGGGGGCTGCTGAAGCGGCTGCTGGAAATCGAGCGCCGGCACGGGCGCGAGCGCACTGTGCCCGACGGCCCGCGCACGCTCGACCTGGACCTGCTGCTGTACCGCGACCAGATCATCAGCGAGCCGGACCTGGTCGTCCCGCACCCGCGCATGTGGCAGCGCCCCTTCGTCATGCAGCCGCTGGCTGAAATCTGCGACTGCCGCGCGCTGCGCGCCCGCTGGGCCGGCCGCCTCCACGGCCCGCACGCCGCCCCCCAGCGCTGACAGACGGGACTCCATGCGGCAAACGCCGCACGCGGCGGCCATCCCGCTATTCGCTGCCCAGCCTTACGACTTCGACCCGCACGCGCGTGCGCTCACGGACCAGTCGTGCGAACTCCTCCGCCGTCTCCACCCGATCGAACAGCCGGAAGAACCCGCAGCCGGAACCGGTCATCCGCACCAGCCCGCCCGACAGCGCGTCAAGCTCGCCGGCAATCTCCGCCAGCGCCCGACTCACGCTGAACGCGGCCGGCTCAAGGTCGTTGAACAGGTGCGGCATGAGCGCCTCGACCGAGCCCGCCTGAGGCCAGATGTCCGCCAACTCCGGGCGCTGCGGCCGCGCTGCCAGCCGGTCCGACGCGGCGTAGACGTCGCGCGTTGCAGACGGGATGTGCGGGAGGATCAGCACCACCCAGCCGCGCAGGCGCAGGGGCAGATCGGCGACGCAGTCTCCGCGGCCGCGTATCACGCACAGCGGCGCATGAAAGAACAGCGGGACGTCGGAGCCGAGTTCGGCGCCGAGCCTCTCCAGCGCAGCCGGCGACAGGTGCGTGGCCCACAGCCGGTTGAGCAGCATGAGCGCGGTGGCCGCGTTCGAGCTGCCGCCGCCCAGTCCGGCGCCGGCGGGGATCCGCTTCTCCAGCGCGACGTGCACGCCGGGGACCTGCACGCCCGCGGCCTGCGCCAGCCGCCGCGCCGCCCGCAGCGCCAGGTTCGTCTCGTCGCGCGGGACGGCCGGGTCGCTGCACTCCAGCGTGAAGCGGTCATCCGCACGCGTCTGGACCGTCACTGTGTCGTAGAGTGCGATGCGCGCCACCAGCGACTCGATCTCGTGGAAGCCGTCCGCCCGCACGCCGACGACCCGCAGCGTGAGGTTGATCTTGGCCGGCGATGGCCGCGACAGCGCAGGCATGGCGACGTGAGCATGCGAGGGCCGCGGCGTGCGGTCAAGCGCAAAGCAGGCCGCGGAGGTGCGGGTCCTCCGCGGCCGATGCGCGCTGCCGGCGAAGCACCCGGTCAGTGGCACTGCGATCCATAGGCGGCCAGCAGCATCGACAGGTCAGCCAGATCGATCGTGCCGCTGCCGTCCAGGTCGGCGGCCTGGTGGTAGCCCGGATCCTGCTCGCCGGTCCCGTAGGCGGCCAGCAGGATGGACAGATCGCTCAGACCGACCACGCCGTCGCCGTCGATGTCTTCGACGCAGCCGCTGCCGGCGCCCAGCACGCTGCCGGAGCAGCCCGCGCTCGGCGAGGTCGTCCCGAAGCTGACGCCGCCCTGCTCCACCGTGTATGCCGGATCAAAGTAGATCTCCAGCCTGTCGCCGGCGTAGTTGATCTGGGCGCCGTAGACGGGGGCGTGCGGTGCCAGCCGCTGGAACAGCGCCTGACAGATGATCGGCCCGTCGGGGAAGCTCAGCTCCTCGGCGCTGACCTGCACGGTCAGTTCGCCCACGTCCGTGACGATGCCGGCGGTGAACATCGCCGGCTGGCCGGTGTAGTCGAACGGATCGAACAAGCCGGCGAACACCGTGCTGCCCTGCACCGCCGCGGTGGAAAGCACGTCGTCGCGCAGCTCGCCGGTGTTGCCGGGACCGAACGCCACTTTCGTGCCGTTGCGCAGATAGAGGATGCGGAGCTGGTTGCCGGGCAGCTCATTGCCGTTGTCGTCCTGCGTCGTCACGTCGTAGCCGTTGTTTTCCAGCGCCTCCTTGATCAGGTTGCGCTTCTGCTCGGCCGAGCTGTCGGCCGGTATCGTGACCGACACGTCCTTGCCCGGGTCGAAAATGACTGTGACCGTCGAGTCGCTCGTGTTCGTCGGCTTGGAGAACGTAAGCTTCTTGTTCTCCGTCGCCCACGCCGATGCGACCAGCGCCAGCAACACGCTGCCGCACAGCGCCGCACTGGGAACCTTCCGCAACATGGTGAACTCCTTTTGCACATCGGGGCCTTTGAGGTCGTCGGCGTCCGGATTCCCGCTGAACCCGGAACACCCTTCACCCCCGACGACGGCCGGCCGGCGGCTGTGGCTGCCGGAAAGCGATATTTTTCGGTACGGTTTGTTTTCAACGCGCCGGAGCGGAACGGACCGGCGTGCGGACCGGCGCAGCGATGCGGTCACTCAGCCCGACCCTGGTACTGGTGCAGGCATATGTAACCATTCTGGTCCGAATTTGTCAAGCGCCAGTTTCCGCGCTGTACGGCAAAGCTCGCCGCAGGCGGCCCGCCCCACCGCCGACGGCATCGCACCGCTTGCCCCCGCGCCGTCTAGAGGTTTTCCAGCCGCTGCTTCAGATCGCGCTCGCGCAGGGCGGCGTGAAACTCGTCCAGGCGCTCGCCCGACAGGACCCCCGCCAGATCGTAGATGTCCATACCGACGCGGTGGTCCGTGCAGCGGTTCTGCGGAAAGTTGTACGTGCGGATCCGCTCGCTGCGGTCGCCGCTGCCGACCATGCTGCGGCGTTCCGCGGCGATCTTGCGCTCCTGTTCGGAGCGGAAGTGCTCGTAGAGGCGCGAAACGAGAATCCGCCGCGCCTTGGCCCGGTTCTTGTGCTGGCTTTTCTCGTCGCGCATGGAGACGGTGATGCCCGTCGGCACATGCTCCAGCCTGATGGCGCTGGAGACCTTGTTGACGTTCTGCCCGCCCGGCCCCCCCGCCCGGCTGACGTGCTCGACGACGTCCTTCTCCCAGTCGATCGCCAGCTCGACGTCCTGCGGCTCGGGCAGCACGGCGACCGTCGCCGCCGACGTGTGGATACGCCCCTGCGCCTCGGTCACCGGCACACGCTGCACGCGGTGACCGCCGGCCTCGAAGCGCAGGTTGAGATACACCTCCTCGCCGCTGATATTCAGGATCGCCTCGCGCACGCCGCCCAGCTCGGACGGCGAGAGCGAGAGCAGCTCGACCTTGTAGCCCTTGCGCGCCGCGTAGGCCTTGTACATCTCCAGCAGCTCGCCGGCGAACAGCGCCGCTTCCGCGCCGCCGGTACCCGCCCGAATCTCCAGAATCACGCTGCTGATCGCTGCTTCGTCGCCCGTGACCAGCCGCTCCTGAAGCTCCTTCAGCAGCCGCTCGCGCCGGGCTTCCAGCTCCGCCAGCTCCGCCCGGGCCAGCTCGCGCAACTCCGCATCCGACCCGCTCGCCCCGTCGGCGATCTCCCGCGCTTCGTTCGCCTGCGCGACAACACGCCGATACTCGCGATACGGCCGCAGCGTCTTCTCCAGCGTGCCGCGCTCCCGCGAAAGTCTTACCATGAGCGGGCCGTTACCGGCGACTTCGGGGCGATTCATCTCCGCCTCGATCTGCGCGGCGCGCTGCGCCAGCGCCTCGACTCGCGCCAGCCAGGCTGGATCCTCAACTTTGTGCGGCATGGTCGTTCACCGCTCGACCGCCTGCTGCGCCCCGCCGCGGACACCCGCTCCGCCGCGCTCGCACAAAAAACTACGGCCGGACGTGCGCGCCCGGGCCGTAGTTGCGTTCGCCGCTGTGCAGCTAAAGGTCGGTGCCGGGCCTGGCCTTCGCCCGGGCCTTGTCCTTCTGCTGAAAATACTGGCCGCCGAACTTCTTCTGGAAGCGCTCCACCCGGCCGGTCGTGTCGACGAACTTCTGCTTGCCGGTGTAGAACGGGTGGCAGGCGTTGCAGATGTCCACCCGGATTTCCTTGACGGTGGCGCCGGTGACGAAGCTGTTGCCGCAGGCGCAGGTCACCTTCGCTTCATAATACGGGGGATGAATGTCCTTCTTCATAATCACAGCCTCCTGCGCGGCTTACGGCTTCCCCCCGGCAGCCTCCGCACCAGTTCGCCACCGTATTATCGCGCCGCGGCAGCACCTTGGCAAGCGCTGCCCGCCAGCGCCACAGCAAGGACCGTGACTGTTCCCGGCGCCGACGCCGAACCATCCCACCCGGCGGCCGGTTCCCGCGCGTCGCCGAGGATGGTGCGCAGGCATACAATCCGGCTGTGGGCACCGGGCGCGTGCGACGAGGGCCGAAGCGGTCGGAGGCGCCGTGCTGAGCGAAGCGAAGCATCCTGCTGCATGTGCCGGCGTATTGCCGGCTGCGCCGCCAGTGACAGCGTTCGACCTCTTCCACCGGGGATAATGAT
>Ga0209018_1002806_pt1 | contig 11736 bp, 15 predicted proteins | sample YNPBryBLVA2012_FD_185814 | JGI IMG/M metagenome (GOLD analysis project Ga0209018, IMG submission 185814) | Anoxygenic and chlorotrophic microbial mat microbial communities from Yellowstone National Park, USA - YNP Bryant BLVA 2012 (SPAdes)... ...
GTAGAGTACAACAGCCCTGCCGACACGCTCTATTTCTTAGTAGAGGGAGGAGCATCCTACTACTACGTAGTGACTAGCGAAAATGATCCAGATTACAAAAAGGAATACTTCATCAGCGATTTCAATCCCGGTGAAATCTTTGGCATTTCAGCCCTGATCGAACCCTATGTTTATACATCCACGGTGCGCGTAGATAAAGCCTGCCGCGTCATTGCAATCAACGCCTCGGCCCTGCGGGCGCTCTGTGAAGTGGACTTGAAACTTTCTTATGGTCTGATGCGAGCCGTAGCCAAAGCCAGCCTGGAACGCCTGCAACATACTCGCACGCAACTCGTGGCCGCAAAGAACTGAACGCCCGCTCGTGGGCGCGCCAAAGCGGTGAGACTGCCATCCTATCGGTTTGGCGCGCTCTCATTTTCGAAAGCCGTTCAGAATATTCATGGCGCGGCCTCCGGCCGCGACTAAACTGGCGTCGCGCCGCAGTTACTTGTTCCCTGGCATCCCTCCAGGGCAGACTGACGCTTGCACGGGAACGGCGGTGCAAACCCAGATTTGCACAAACGATGAAATGTCGAACTGTATTTTTTGCAAGATACTGAAGGGGGAAGCGCCTGCCAAGATCGTTTACCAAGACGAGTTAGTGACTGCTTTCCATGACATTCACCCCGTAGCGCCCACGCACATCCTGATCATCCCCAACAAGCACATTGCGTCGGTCAATCAGGTCGAGCCAGAAGACGAACCCGCACTAGGGCGGCTTTTCATCGTTGCACAACGACTCGCAGCACAAGAGGGCCTGCAAACTGATGGCTATCGCTTGATTGTCAACACTGGCGCACACGGCGGGCAGATTGTGTCCCATCTTCACATGCACTTGCTGGGCGGGCAACGGATGAAGTATCCGATTGGCTGAATGACTTTGCTTTACCAAATCGAAAATATCGGAACAAATAAACCACCCCTGCTGCAGCCAGGCTAATCGGCAACCATTGGGCCAACCGCAACCGCTCGCGCAGAAAAACCACCCCCAGCAGCACGCTCAACAAGGGGTTGATGAAATATCCCAGGCTCGTCTCCACGATATATCCTTCGTTGACGCCCCAAACATAAATCAGCCAATTGACGCTCAAGAGCAAGCCGGTGGCCAAATAAACGGCCAACACGGGCGGGTCAGGGAAGAACGGATTTGCCTCCCCTGCCCGGCCGCCAAAACGACCAAAGCCAGTAAAACGAAGGACCAGGCAATGCGATGTCCAATGATTTGCAAAGCCGGAACGTCCTTGACAAACTTCCAGTAAAGCGGAAACAATCCCCAAATGCTATAAGCGCCCAATGCATAAAGAAGACCTTTTTTCATCACGCAGCCTCCAGACGCAAATCAAAGCAAGAATTGACCGCCAGCCGTCAGTCTCCGCCCGTGTTTTCGAGAGGACATTTTGGCTCTTGGCATCTCAGATATAATCAATGCACAACTCGTATCTTCTCAAAAAGAAAGGGGAGCGGGGATGACGTGCTGCCCACGCCCAAAACACCCCGCGCCCCAATATAGTGAGATGATACCACGACTCTATTTCATGGAGAGAAGAGGAATTCAACTATGTTGAAAGTAGGTTATATCGGCCTTGGGCTGATGGGCAAGTCCATGGCACGGAATATCTTGAAGGCAGGTTTCCCTCTCGTGGTACACAATCGCAGCCGCGCAGCCGTGGCAGAACTGGTAGCGGAAGGCGCAAAAGAGGCCTTTTCGCCGGCTGAAGTAGCCGGGCAGGTAGATGTGGTATTCACCAACTTGCCAGACTCTCCCGACGTCGAAAGCGTGGTGTTGGGTAGCCACGGCATCCTCGAGGCGGCGCGCCGCGGCCTGGTCTATGTGGACAACAGCACCATCAAACCCGCAACTGCTCGCCTGATTGCCGCCAAACTGGCCGAAAAGGGCGCGCTGGCGCTGGATGCGCCCGTCTCCGGCGGGGACATTGGCGCGCGCAACGCCACCCTGACGATTATGGTCGGCGGCGAGGCGGCTGCGCTGGAAAAGGTCATGCCTGTCTTGCAAGCCATGGGCAAGACCATCACCCACGTTGGCGCAGCCGGCGCCGGTCAGGTCGCCAAAGCGGCCAATCAAATTATGGTGGCCGCGCAAATGGTGGCCATGGGCGAACTGATGATTTTTTCGAAGAAGGCTGGGGTGGACCCGAAAAAAGTCGTCGAGGCCATCAAAGCCGGCGCTGCGCAATGTTGGACGCTGGATGTCAAACCGCCCCGCCTGTTCGACGGCAATCGGCAGCCTGGTTTCAAAGCCTACATGCAGGCCAAAGACCTGAACATCGTGATGGAAACAGCGCGCGAATACGGCATCCCACTGCCAGCAGCGGCGGAACATACTCAACTGTTCAACGCCATGCTGCAAATGGGGATGGCCGAATTGGACAACTCGGCCGTCATCGGCGTCATCGAAAAACTTGCAGGCATAGGTTTGTTAGATGCGTGAGCGTGGCTGGATCGTATTCCGCGATTATGGGCTGATTGCGTTGGGCGCCTTGACGCAAGCAGTGGGCCTGCGCCTCTTCCTTGTGCCAGCGCAACTGGCTTCAGGCGGCGTCAGCGGGATTGCGCAACTCGTCCATCATTTTACCGGCTGGCCGATTGGGTTGATGGTCTTCATCGGGAACGTGCCGCTCTTTCTGCTTGGCTGGCGTTTCTTGGGCGGACAACGATTTGCAACGCGCACCGCCATTGCCATCTTGGCTTATTCGCTGGCTGTGGACGCCTTATTATGGCTGCCGTTCTTCCCTGCCAACGGTTTGACCGATGACATCTTCCTCAATTCGCTCTATGGCGCAGTCGTCAGCGGCGTTGGCTATGGATTGGTCTATCGCGCGCGCGGCACCAGCGGCGGTTCGGATATCCTGGCGCGCATCCTGAACCATTGGCGCAATGTGACCATGTCGCAAAGTTACCTGATGGTAGATTCGGCGGTCATCCTGGCAGCCGGCTTTATCTTTGGTTGGAAACAGGCGCTATATGCCATTGTCACCCTGTATGTCAGCGGCCTGGTGGCAGAGACGGTCTTGGAAGGCTCCGAAACCGCCCGCACGGCCATGATCGTCACTTCACAGCCACAGGCGATCGCCGAGCAGATTCTCACCCACTTGGAACGCGGCGTGACGGTCCTTTCTGGCACGGGCGCCTACACCGGCGCCCAACGCCCCATTCTGTATTGTGTGGTCTCCCGCTCTGAGATTGCCCAAATCAAGGCCATCGTCCAGGAGACCGATCCACAGGCTTTCATGGTCATTGGGATAGCGCACGAGGCCATTGGAGAGGGCTTCAAGCCATTGAAAGCCAGCCACGACAGGGAATGAACACGCGCAGGCAGACGCTCGACATAAATGACTTGCCGACAACTTTCGAGCAGACCCCCAATTTGAGAGTAGTTGATTGGATGGCCTAAGTATGATGGGCGTCATAGGACTACACTATGCCCGATTATCTCAAACCTTCATGCCCGCGCTGACCACCCTGACCAGCGGATGCCTAACGGATAAACGGATTTGCCGCCCTCCATCCGTTCATCCGCTGACCACCATCCGTTCGTACAAGGAATGATCATGACAACCTCTACATCTCAAACCTCCTCCCCCACCCTCCTCCGCCCCTCTCGCCCGGTCGGTATCATCGGCTACGGCGCATACGTGCCGCGTTTTCGTCTGCCTGCCAAAGAAGTGGCGCGCGTGTGGACAGGCGGCAAGTCTGCCGGCCTGCCCATCAAAGAGAAAGCCGTCCCTGGGCTGGATGAAGATGTAATCACCATGTCCATCGAAGCGGCACGGAACGCCCTGGCCCGTGCGGGCATCGCCCCCGCCGAGTTGCGCGCCATTTGGGTCGGGTCTGAGTCGCATCCGTATGCGGTCAAACCCACCTCTACCGTCGTCGCCGAAGCCATTGGCGCATCTGCCAGCATCCAGGCGGGCGACTGGGAATTCGCCTGCAAAGCGGGAACGGAAGCCATCGTTGCCGCGATAGGATTCGTCGGTTCGAAAATGGCCGATTATGCCCTCGCCATCGGCATGGACACCGCCCAAGGCAAGCCCGGCGACGCGCTCGAGTACACCGCTGCAGCGGGCGGCGCGGCCTACATCCTGGGTCCGGCCGAGAACGCGCTGGCGGTCATCAACGCCTCGTACTCCTACGTCACCGATACACCCGACTTCTGGCGGCGCGAGTATCAGAAGTACCCCGAACACGGTGTCCGCTTCACGGGTGAGCCCGCCTACTTCCATCACATCACCTCCTCTGCAAAAACGCTGATGGAAGCGCTTGGCACCACCGCCAAGGACTACACGTGGGCGGTCTTCCACCAGCCCAACACCAAGTTCCCGCAACGCGCCGCGCAAATGCTGGGCTTCACCTCCGAACAGATCGCTCCTGGACTGCTCGTCCCCGTCATCGGCAACACCTACTCGGGGTCGTCCATCATCGGGCTGACGGCGATTCTCGACATCGCTCGACCTGGCGACCGCATCCTGCTGGCCTCCTTCGGCTCCGGCGCCGGCTCCGACGCCTTCGACCTGACCGTCACCGACAAAATTACCGAACGTCAAGGCAAAGCCCTGAAAACACAAGATTACATTGCGCGGCGAACAGAGATTGACTACGCAACGTATGCGCGGATGCGCGGGAAGATTACGATGAAGTAGACAGGTACACGTTCCGCGACTGTTTACGTGTGTGCGTGTTTACCTGTGTACCTCACCATGCTGTATAATTCCTCGCATCGAAACGAAAGGTTAGAAACGGCATGACTCACACCATTAACGTTCATCTTCCTGAACCCTTATACCGCCATCTGAAACGCGCCGCTGAGCTCTCGCGCCAGCCCCCAGACGCCATCATCGCGCAAAGCCTGGCACATAGTCTACCTCCGCTGTTGGAAGAGATTCCCGAACAATACCACCCGGATGTATTTCCGCTGCTGAAAATGAACGACGCCGAGTTGAAACGTGAGATGGAGCGTGTTTTCCCGCCGAAGCGCTGGGCAGAGTACGAGGCCTTGCTCGACAAAAAACGATCTTCCCCGCTGACGGACGCGGAGAAAAAACGTCTCGATACCCTGCGACGCCAAGCGGATGTGTTGACGTTCCGAAAGGGCTATGCGGCTGTCCTGCTCAAACGGCGCGGGTATCGTCTGCCAACGGTCAAAGAATTGAGGAAATCGAGTTGACCGTTGCTGCGGGGTTACGTCGGCGCATCGCAAAACAGGCACGCCATCGCTGCGGCTACTGCCAGACGCAGGAAATTGTCAGCGGTGTGCCATTGACGCTGGAACACATCCTCCCAAAATCCAGCGGCGGTCAAAGTGTAGAGGAAAACCTGTGGCTTTCGTGCCGCCTGTGCAACGAGGCCAAAGGAATTTCGACAGAAGCGGCGGATCCAGAAAGCGGCAAACTCGTCCCCTTGTTCAACCCCCGAACGCAAGCATGGACGGATCATTTCGCCTGGAGCGAGAACGGCACAATCATTGTCGGCAAAACACCGGTGGGACGTGCGACAGTGGAAGCCTTATCTCTCAACAGCGAATTGCGCGTCCGCGCCAGGGCGATCTGGGTGGAAGCGGGGTGGCATCCGCCTGAACGGAATACAAAATGAGCGACATCATCATTGCAGGTATCGGACAAACGGAAGTCGGCGAGCATTGGGACATTGGTCTGCGTGACCTTGCTTTTCTCGCCATCCAAGCGGCGCTCAAGGACGCAGGCGGGTTGAAACCGCAAGCCATGTTCGTGGGCAACATGCTGGCGCCCAATCTCTCGCGGCAAGCGCACCTCGGCGCGCTGCTTGCGGACTTTGCCGGTCTGACAGGCATCGAAGCCGTCACGGTGGAGGCCGCGGGCGCGTCGGGCGGCGCGGCGCTGCGTCAGGGCTACCTGGCCGTCAAAAGCGGGCTGGTGGATGTGGCGCTGGTCGTCGGGGTGGAAAAGATGACCGACCAAATCGGCGCGGGCGTGGAAGCGGCCCTTGCCACTGCCGCCGACAGCGACTATGAATCGGAGCAGGGCATCACCCCCGCTGCGCAGGCCGCGCTCCTCATGCAGCGCTACATGCACGAATACCAGGTGCCTCCCGACGGCTTCGCGGGGTTCGCTCTCACCGCCCATGCCCACGGCGCAGGAAATCCGAACGCCATGTTCCGCAAAGCCATCAAATTGGAGACGTACCAGAAGGCCGAACCGATCACCCCTCCGCTGAACATGTTCGACGCCGCTCCCAACGCCGACGGCGCCGCCGCCCTCGTTCTGACTCGCCGCGAGTTGCTCCCGTCCGATTGGCCTCATCCACTCGTCCGCATCGCCGCCTCCGCAACCGCCTCCGATACGCTCGCCTTGCACGACCGCAAGGATGTGCTCTTCTTCGAGGCGGCTTACCTCGCCACAAGCCGCGCCGTCCAACAGGCGGGCATTACTCTCGACCAGATTGACTTCTTCGAGTATCACGACGCCTTCTCGATTTACGCTGCTCTCTCTTTGGAAGCCAGCGGATTTGCGCTTCGCGGTCAGGGTTGGAAGATGGCCGCCGATGGCCGCATCTCCCTCGTTCCGCCGGCAGTTGAGCATACTGCTCCCGTTCTGCCGGCAGTCGAACTAGCGGAGAACCGCCGCCTGCCCTGCGCCACGATGGGCGGACTCAAGGCGCGCGGCTTCGTAGGAGGCGCTACGGGCGTGTATCAAGCCGTCGAAGCAGCGACCCAGTTACGGGGTCAGGCCGAAGCGTGCCAGGTAGCGGGGGCCAAGTTTGGGCTGATTCAATCGCTCGGCGGGCCGGCCTCCACCGCGGTCGTCCACATTCTTTCGAACGCAGAGGAGATGGTATAGGCAGAAGACAGGCCTTGCAAAGGCTATCGAACGTGCAAAGCGGCATTCCTGATAGTTCTTGATAGTTCTAAGCCGTACAATACAGACCGAAATCAATCAGGAGAACTCGAAATGGAAATTCCACGACACTGGCGGCTAAAAAAACAACGCTACGGCTTGGTTGGAGAGGTTTGCCCTCATTGCGATTATAAGATTTTCCCGCCGCGCGACGTTTGCCCCAATTGCGGCGATGAAGCCAAAACCCTGTATACGTTCAGCGGCAAGGGCGAAGTATATTCCTATACGACCATCTACGAGGCGCCCAGCGGCTTCGATGGTCATGCGCCTTATACGGTGGCGCTCGTCCGCTTGGATGAAGGCCCCATGATCACTGCACAATTGACCGATGTGAGCGAGGCAGAAATACAAATCGGGATGCCGGTCGAGATGGTCACGCGGAAAATGAAGGATGATGGCGATGAACGGGGGATGATTGTGTACGGATACAAATTCAGGCCACGTTTCGAAATGGCGTAAACGCTCCTCGAACTTCCCCAATCGCCCTTGATGTACAGGGCGATTTTTGTTTTTGCCGCTCGTTGCGCTGCTGAACAGCGATTATCGAGACCCGCCGCCTGGTTGACCCTCAAAGGTACTTCGCAAAGTGGCCTCCGCGTCGCCTGCCAGCCGATTTTCACGCTCTGAGGCAAGACCTCCAGCCCGCCAACTCAAGCGATGCAAAGAGGGGGGTAAATCACCAGAGAGAAAACCTTGACAAATAGAACATTTGTTCTATAATACAAGCAATCTTTCCTTTTACTCAACCGATTGGATACATGAGGTTGCCATGCAGCGTACATTTTCTCTCCAACTTCTCCCCTTATTGCGAAACGCCGCAAACCGGCGCGGCGCAGTGTTTGGCAGCATCCTGGTTGGCGCATTGTTGGCCTTCGAGGTCTTCAATTATTCGACCACTGATTTTGCGCTGCGCGATGTCTTGGGAGATTTACGCTTTGCCGGCTTGCGCTGGGCCACCATTCTTTCCATTGCCTTTTGCGGAATCGACTTTGCCGGTATTGCGCGCCTATTCACCCCCGAAAAGGGACGCGACGAGCCAGCCGAAGTCTGGTACCTGTTTGCGGCCTGGCTGCTGGCGGCAGCCATGAACGCCATACTGACCTGGTGGGGCGTGTCGGTAGCCATCCTCAATCATACGCCAACAGGCAGTATGCTGATTGGACAAGCCACAATGACAAAAGTGGTTCCCGTATTCGTGGCCGTGATGGTATGGTTGACTCGTGTGTTGATCATTGGCGCCTTCTCAATAGCAGGCGAAAACCTGTTCAGCCTGGCAGAGCGACAACCTTTCCCCCATCGAAGCGACGCCCCCGCGCCAGAAGCAAAGCGCCCTGTGGCGCCAACCTATATCCGGCCAACGCCTAAACCGCTGACCGCCGCCCCTAACAACCGACCCGCACGCACCGACCCCACCTATCACCCCATTGGCATGAACGCCAGCCCAGAGGCCCGGCCAGGAATGAGGCAAGGATAATCATCCCGCGCTATGGTTTCTCCAAACCATGCGCTTCGAGCAGGGCCTGGTCATTCATGAGCATAGAAGTCAAGCCATCGGCGACAATTTTTCCCTCGTCCATGATAATCATGCGCGGGAACAATTCGCGCACCATCGCCAAATCATGGGTGGAGACTAACATGGTGATGGGCAAATCGCGCAGGAGATGAATCAGCCCTCGCCGCGCGCGAGGGTCCAGGCCCGCCGAAGGCTCATCCAGCACCAATATTTGCGGGCGCATGGACAAAACGGTTGCAATGGCAATGCGCTTCTTCTCCCCCATACTCAAATGATGAGACAGCCTATCTTTGTAAGCCGTCATGCGCACCATGTCCAACGCCTGATCTACGCGGGCATATACTTCCTCTTCGGGCAACCCCATGTGCAACGGTCCAAAAGCCACGTCCTCGAACACCGTTGGGGAAAAGAGTTGGTCATCGGGGTTTTGGAACACGAGTCCCACCATGGCGCGGATGGCGGGCAAATTGTCTGGCGTGATGCGCAAGCCGGCGATGCGCACCTCGCCTTGCCCCGTCAGAATACCGTTCAGATGCAGCATCAACGTACTTTTCCCTGCCCCGTTCGGCCCCACCAATGCCGCCTTATCGCCCGCGCACATCTTGAATGAAACGCCTCGCAGCGCTTCATGCCCATCGGGATAACGGAAATACAAGTTCTCGACCGCGAGGAGATCGCTTTCACAGCCGCCCAACGGCGGCATCTGGAGAGGAGGAGTTTTGTGGATAACCGGCATTACAATCGTCCAAGCAATTGCAAGAATAGAATGAGGGCTGCCGAAAAGGCCGCAAACCGCCAATCGCTCGATTTCATGACGTGCGGATGGAGCGTGCGCAATTGACCGGCATAACCGCGCGCCAGCATGGCATGGTAGATGCGGTCGCTGCGCTCATAACTGCGCAAGAAAAGTTGACCGGCCATGTGGCCCGCCACCTGCGCCCGCCACACCACGTTCCTACCGGACCTGAGACCGGCTACCGTTGCGCTGCGCGATTCCCGCGCCCTCAGCAGACGCATCACCTCGTCGGTCAACACGAACAAATAGCGATACAGGAACGACACGATGGTGGTCAGTACCGCCGGAACGCGCAAATGCTCGAAAGCATGAATCATATCGGGAAAGCGCGTAACCGCCACCAGCAAAATGGCGGCTTGCACCGACAACCAGGAGCGCAGCACAATGCTGCCAAATTTGACCAGCCCATAATCGGTGGGGACGAGCATAAGCGGCCCAATGGACCAATCGGCCAGCGGCTTTCCCTGCGGCGAAAAAATCGCCGAGACGGCTGCCAATGCAAACGGCAGGGCAACGAACGAACGTTTGAAAGTAAAATCCACGCCCAGGCTGGATAATTGATTGGCCCATAGCAGGGAAAGCCAGGATAAGCCAAAAGCCGCCCAAGCGCCATCGGGCAACAGGGCATTGGACAGAATGAACAAGAGGGTCACGACCACCTTGACGCGCGGATCGAGACGATGCAGGCGGCTCTCGGCTTCGTGAAAGCGGTCGAAAATATCAGCGTGCATAAACAAATACGCACCACGTATTACGCCACGTGATGCGTACCTTTTAGCACAATCTCAAATGGGCTGTCAAGCGTTTTGCTTGCGCAAACTTTGACCAATGACAACCGCCAATCCCAACACCACCAACGCGCCAACTGCACCGGCTATGATGGTCGAAAGCGCCGTTTCTCCCAAGAAGGGAATGGTGTAATCTGGCAAAATCTCATACGGTGCAGGTCGCCCCATTTCGAGGAAGCCCATATCCTCGGCCACGCGCTCCAGGCCATCGGGAAAAGCCGAAGCAAGCGGCGAAAGCAATACCGCCAGCAAGGAAATGCCAACGCCTGCATAGACCCAGCCGCTGCCGCCTCTGGCCGCGGTCGCTTCTTCGCTCAACAGGTCAGGACGGGTTTGTTCGATGAAGGCCAGCGCAGCCACAGTAATGACCGCCTCGCCCATGCCAATCAGCACATGCACCCCCAACATGGCCGGGACAACGATTTCGAGACGCGAGGTGCCGCTCAGCCATAACTGCAAGGAGACCAGCAGGGAAGCGATTACGGTCGAAAGCCAAGCTGCCAGGCCAGCCACAGCCAGGCGCGCGCCTTTGCTGCGCCCCATCACGCTGCGATACAAGCCATAGCCGACGATGGCGGTCAGCAAGCCCATATTGAAGATGTTGGCGCCCATCACCAACAAGCCGCCATCCTGGAAGAGCAATCCTTGTACAGCAATGACAGCGGTCATGACCAGAATGCCGGCCCAAGGCCCCAACACAATGGCTGCAAGCGCGCCGCCCAAAAAGTGGCCCGACGTGCCGCCCGCAACGGGGAAGTTGAGCATTTGTGCGGCAAAGATGAAGGCCGCCATGACACCCATCAACGGCACCTGCTTCTCACCAAGTGAACGATTGGTCTTGGAAATGGCAATCGCCAGGGTGACGATGGTAACACCCCAAAAGAACAGAGACATTACCAGACTGAGAAACCCATCGGGAATGTGCATGGGAGCGGGAGAATACAACATGATTAGCCTCCTGAATGAAATTTTTGGCACTCCGGGCATAGCCCGAAGAACGTCACATGACTATCAATGAAACGGAAGCCACTGACGACTTCCAATTCGGCGTAGAGTTTCGACAACGAGGAATGTTCGATTTGCACTTCTGCGCCGCATTTGCGGCAAATCAAGTGGTGATGACTTTGTTTGGCGATTTCATACACTAGATGACCACTGCCGATATGAGCAGAATGCACCAATCCATTCTCGGCCAGGAATTCGAGCGTGCGGTAGACGGTTGGCTCGGTCAAGCCGGGCAGGTCGGTTTTGGCACGTTGGTACACTTCAGACGGCGAAAGATGACTGCCAGAATGATGAAGCACATGCAAAATAGCCAGGCGCTGGGGCGTCATACGAAAGCCGCGCGTGCGCAATTGAGGGGCATATTGGCTACCACAGGTCATATTGTCTCGAAGCCGTTTTCTGTAGGAGTTATTCTTGTTGCAACTTTTTACAATAACATCTTATTACATTATAGCTCAATGGCTTCATTTGTCAACTACGGATTCGAAAGTCTCCCGACTTTCGAGCAAAATCTGGAGATTCGGTGTGCCTTGGGCGCGCCACACATCTCCAAACACGCGCCTTTTCCTCCTTTTCGAGAAGATGCTTTTTGTGTAATTTCGAAAAATGCGTCTATAATTCATAGCGTAGCCTCCAGACGCGACTAAACTGGCGTCGCGCCGCAGTCCCTGTTTACCCGCAGTTGATGGAGTTAACAAAATAATTCGG
>Ga0209018_1002809_pt1 | contig 11733 bp, 10 predicted proteins | sample YNPBryBLVA2012_FD_185814 | JGI IMG/M metagenome (GOLD analysis project Ga0209018, IMG submission 185814) | Anoxygenic and chlorotrophic microbial mat microbial communities from Yellowstone National Park, USA - YNP Bryant BLVA 2012 (SPAdes)... ...
GCCACGGGCGCGCAGTTGCTCGACCAGCATACCGAACGCACACCCGGCATCCATCACCGAGCGCGGTCCGATCTCGGCGACAATCCGATCTGCAAATTCGCCGAAGATGCCGAGCCAGTGGTCGTTGCGTTGATACAGTGAACCACACCCCGTCTGATAGTACCAGGCGTTGAACCATCGGCTGGTATCTGTTGCCACTGCACTATCGTTCATGGTTCGCCGCCATGCTCCCAGGCATCTCGTCGTTGTGTCCGATGGCTGGGATTGTACCACAAGTTTCGCCCGTTCATGTTGGTTAGAGAATGGTTACACGAGGCATATAATGTGGACATGGCGTGTATTGGATGGTAGTGGGGGCGGTGCTTTCAGTTCTGCTTCCGGCATTCGATCTTGTGAGGGAGGTTATGCGTTATCTTCTCGACCAGCGTTCCTACGACGAGATGCTCAGGCAATCGTTCCATCCGCGCGACTGTTATGTGCGCAATAACGAGTATTGTCATCACCTGTACATCGACGGGGTCAAATACACTGTTGCGCGTGCCGTGTACGCCTGCATGAAAGAAGCGCAGGCAAAGAACGACACCGACGCGATGCTGCATTTGCAGATGCACATATCAGACCTGGAGCGCCTGATCAGTGCAGCGCGGGCGCGTGGCGAAAATGTCCAGGCGCTGCGTCTGTTGGGCGACCCGCCGCCGAGCGATGAAGAGGCGCGACCGCAACTCGACAATTCCTTCGTCCCGAAAGTGCCGCATACCATTGAAGAAACCGGTCTCAACCGCACATTTCTTACCGAGCACTTCCTGCGCATTCTTTATAACAAAGGGCGTGCAACCGGGCGGGAGATAGCAGCCACGATGGGGCTGCTCTACCAGATCATCGAGCCGATCATCACCGATCTGCGCAACGTCGAGCAGATCGACATCATCGGGCAGCGCGGGTATGGTGACATCAACTACGAGTACGTCCTGACCATTCGTGGTCACGAAGCGGCGCAGGCAGCGATGGCAAAAACGCAGTACGTCGGTCCCTGCCCGGTTGTGCTGGACGACTGGATCGCCTCGGTCAAAGCGCAGACGGTGCGCAACGTCAAAGTGACGCGCCGCAACATCCGGGACGCATTCGAGGGGCTGGTCATTGACGAGTCTATTCTGAACATGGTGGGTCCGGCGGTCAACTCTGGTTCGTCGGTCATGCTGTTTGGCTATCCGGGCAACGGCAAGACGACCATCGCTGAACGGATCACGCATCTGATGGGCGATGACATCTTCATTCCCCACACGGTGTACGCCGACGGCGCGATCATCAAGTTCTACGACGCGGTCATCCACGAACCGCCGCGCCGCCCGTGGAACGACGAGATTGAGTATGATCGGCGCTGGACGCGCATCTGCCGTCCGGTCGTCATCGTTGGCGGCGAGTTGACCCTTGAACAGTTGAACCTGATCTACAACGAAACGTCGAAGATCTACGAGGCGCCGTTCCAGATGAAGGCGAACTGCGGCATCTTCCTGATCGACGACTTCGGGCGGCAGCAGGTGCGCGTGTTTGATCTGCTCAACCGCTGGATCGTGCCGCTCGAAAAACGTTACGACTACCTGAACACGGTCACGGGGCAGAAGATCCAGATTCCGTTTGATCAGTTGATCATGTTCAGTACGAATCTCGACCCGAAGGATCTCGGCGACGATGCACTGCTGCGACGCATCAAGTTCAAGATCGAGATCATCGACCCGACCGAAGAGCAGTGGCGTGAGATCTGGAAGATTATGTGCAAGGTGCGCAAAGTGCCGTATGATGATCGCAGCATCGATTATCTGGTTGCGAAATGGTTCCGCGCGGATGGGCGACCATTTCGCATGTGTCAGCCACGCGACATTCTCGATCAGTTGATATCCATTGCGCGCTACAATATGGAGACGCCGCTGTTGACGGCGGACCTGCTGGATGCGGCATGTCTGTCCTACTTCCCGAGCAAGGAGAAGAAGAACTTCGGCGCTAAAGTGCGGCTCGATCTCTAGCCATACACGACCGGGTGTGCTGTGTCCGCCAGGAATGCGCAAAGGGTGCGGCGTCGCCGCGCCCTTTCTGCTGTGGGTGAACTGTTGTCGCTTCTCGTGCGTATTATGAAGGTGTATCCATCGAGACAGGGAGTATTTCAATGACAGCAGCGCTTTTTGCCCCGCTTGCCGGTCACCAATACATGAATCTGACAACGTTTCGCAAGAATGGTCAGCCGGTGCCGACGCCCGTCTGGTTTGCGCAGGAAGGAGATCGCATCTATGTGGTGACGCAGGCTGCTTCCGGGAAGGTAAAGCGCATTCGTGCGAATCCACGGGTGCAGCTGACCCCCAGCGACGCGCGTGGGAAGCCGCTGGGTACGACAATCGAGGCTCAGGCGCGCATTCTCGATCCTTCGGAAGGAGAAGTCGCACGCCGCGCGCTGGCAAAGAAATATGGCGTGATGTTCCAGATGTTTGCCGCTCTCTGGAAACTCCAGCGCGCAACGCCAGTCTTTCTCGAGATAACACCGGTGACAGTCTGATTGGTCGTGGGGGATGTAACCAGATTTTCACTCTGGTCGTGATGACACGCCGCATAACGTGGTATAATGCGCGCCCGATGCATACGAAGGAGTGCAGGCGTGTCATACTCGCTGGCGCTGGGACCTTTCCACCCTGCATGGCTCGGTCCGCAGCGCTTCATCCTGCGCATTGCCGACGATCGCGTCGTCGATGTCGAGTATCAGAACGGGTTCAACGAGCGCGGTTGCGCCGAGCGATTACCACGATTGCCTCTGCCCGATGCGCTGCTCCTGGTTGCGCGGATCTGCGGTGAGTGCTCCTTTGCCCATTCACTGGCGTTCTGTCAGGCGATTGAGCAGGTGCAACGGCGAAAAGTGGGCGCGCGCGCCGCGCTGCTCCGGGTTGCGATCGCCGAGTTGGAACGGGCGGCAGCCCATCTCCATGCGGTGAGCGCAGTGCTGCGTGCAATTGGACTGGATCAGCGTGGCGCAATCCTCGATCATTTTTGCCAGCGGTCCCGTGATATGCTGGCGCTGGTCACCGGCGGTCGCATTCCGCCGCCTGTGTGTGCACCGGGCGGTCTGTTACGCGATCTGACACCGGTTGAGCGGCAAGGGTTACTGGCGATGTTGCCGGGGATGAGCACCGATCTCTATCGCTTCATTGATCGCCTCATTGATCAGCGCTTCTTGCTTATGCGCACCGTCGAGGTTGGGGTGTTGCCGCGTGTGGCAGCCGAGCAGTTTGGCGTGCGCGGTCCGCTGGCGCGCGCTTCCGGCATCCGTCGCGATGTCCGGGTCGATCAGCCCTATGCAGCATACGGCATGCTCGATGTTCAACCGATCATTCAGGAAGGCGGCGATGTGTACGCGCGCCTGCTGTTACTCTTGCTGGAAGCGTATGAGGGTGTCAAACTCGTCGAATCTGCACTGCAACGCCTCCCTGAAGAAGACCCGATCGTCGAACTGCCGCACGAATTGCCGCGTGGTCAGGCCTCCTCGGTTGTTGAGGGTCCTCGAGGCGCCATTCGTTATACACTCGAGAGCGATGGCGTGCGATTGACCCGGGTGCAGATTGATACGCCGCGTCAGTGTGATCGACTGCTGGCACGCACCCTGCTGAGCCGGGCGCAGCTGGATGATGTGATGGCAATTCTGGCGTCGCTTGCGGTGTGTGTCGCCTGCGCCGAGCAATAGGCTTATGGTTCCATTGGCGTTCATGCTCCCTCTGATCGGCGCGGTTGTCTGCCTGGCGCTGGATCGTTTTGTCGCCGCACGCCTGACAGGTCTGGGCGCTGCAGGTACATTGTTGTTCGGCGCAATCCTGATGATCGTTGCACTCCTTCAGGGATTGCCGTCGACAGTATTCGATCAGCCCTGGTTGCAGTGGGGGGATGCGTCGTTTCGGACCACGCTGGTCATTGATCCGCTGGGATGGCTCCTGGCGCTGATAGCGTTTATCGGCGGCGCACTTGCTCTGCTGGGGTCGGCGCTTGCGATTCCTCCCGATCTGCGGGGCTTTGGCCGGATGTTTGCAGCCCTGATCGTTATTCCCGGCATCGCGGCAATCGGCGCGTGCAGTCTGGCGCTGCCGGTGCTGGCATTCGCGCCAGGCGTCGTCGGGATGGCGTGGTTTGTCGCACTGCGATCCAGCGGTGCGTTGCCAGGATCGGATGCGCCGCTTGTTCTGGCGTTGTCGGGCAGTGCAGCGGCGTTGTTTCTTCTGGCAGGACTGCTGAGCGATACCGCTGGCGCCGCGTCGGGTTCATCAATTCTGATTGTTGCAGGCATCCTGATATACGTCTGGACGCTCTGCGGTCTCCCGCCAGCGTTTGGATCGCTCGCTGCTGCGCACCAGGCGCCGGCGCCTCTGGCCCTCGTAGCCCCGTTCGGTCTGCCGCTGATCGGGATTGCTGCGTTGTTGCGATTGCTGCCGGACTATCTGGCGCTGTTGGAAGAGGCGCACCTGATCGTCCTGGTTGCCATCGGCATCCTGGCATTCGTGCTTGCTGCCACACGCGCATTATGGACGCATTCGCTGCGTCAACTGGCAGCGGCGCAGTTCAGCGCCCAGGTTGCGTTGATCGTCGTTTGCGCCGGATGCGGCAATGACGCCTTTGTGCATGTGGCGCCCGCCCTGGCGATCAATGCGCTGCTCTCGACGCTGGGAGTGGGGTTGAGCATCGCTGCTCTCGAGCGTCGGAGCGGTGCTGATGATGTCACCGCGCTTACCCGACACCCTGACAGCGCGCTGCATGTTGCGACCGCAGGGCTGGTGGCGGCAGCGTCTTCGGCGGCTGGCATCCCCGGCGCCTGGGGATTCTGGCCGCGGCTCTGGCTGTTCGACGCGCTACAGCGCACGGCGCCATGGGCAGTAGCGTTGTTGCTTGCGGGGAGCAGTCTGCTGGCGCTGGCGATGCTGGCGCCGCTGGTGCGCTTCTGGCGTGCAGCAGCATCTTCTCGATCCCAGTGGCAAGCACATCCGGGTGACATGCTGCCGGCTTTTGTCGGCGCACTGCTGGCGCTCATGGGCGCCGCTCCCCGCGCAGTATGGGACGTGACGCTGGCGGCGATACCAGAGCAGTTCGCGTTGACGACAGGGATGCCTCGTTTTCCTGCGCTACCTGGCTCGATCGCTGTCATCATCGCCGCGCTGATCTTGATTGTGGCGCCAGCGGCGCTTCGTCGCCTCCGGCAGCGTCGCTCGCCACCGGCGGAAGAGTGTCTGACAGCGGTGTTGACTCCGGACACAACCGGCACGGCGTTGTATGGGCTGGCATGGCTTGCAGCGCCCGCGATTCCTGAAACAGTGCATGCCGGATTGACACGGGTGGCTCTGCTGATCCGGCAGGGAGTGGCAGTGTTGGGTCGCCGTTACTATCTTGCGGCGATCGTCTTATCCTTGATTGTTGTCATTCTTGTCTTTGCAGCGGGGTGACCGATGCCGATCGTCACCATCAACTGGGCAGTTGTCGGTCTGGCGCTCTCCAGCGGAATTGTGCTCCTGCTGCGCGACTGGCGTATCACCATTCCGGCAATGTTGATCAATTATCTCAGTGTTGCCTGGTTTCTGGCGCAGCAACAGTTCATCACACCCGATCTGACCGTCGGCGAACTTGCGCTAAGCACAACGATTGTGGTCAAGGTGATCACCGGCTTTGCCGCCAGCGCTATTCTGGGGATCACTGCGGTTACCTTTTCGCAGGAGTACAATCTGGAGGATCTCGACGAATTCTCGCTGGCGGAACTGCGCCGCGCTGCGCGGCGCGCACAGCGGCAGCGCGCCAGTGAGCCGTTTCGCCTTGCCGACTATGTTGTGCCGTTCTGGGCGCTGGTGCTCGCGGCGCTTGCGAGCGTTGCGCTTCCACGTCTCTATCCGATCGGCAGCCAGACGATCGATTTCGCCTGGTACTGGCTGGGGTTGACCGGTCTGTTTACCATTGTGCTCGCCAGTGATACGTTGAAGATCGGTCTGGGATTACTCCTGGTCGTCAGCAGCATCGATCTGGTCTATACCGCTATCGCCAGCACTGTTCAGGTGTTTCCGCTGGCATTGTTGAGTCTGACGACAATCGTCCTGTCGCTGTCGGTCGCGTACTTGAGCGGGTTGATGTATGGACGGCTCAAGACGCTCGATCTCGGTGTATTGTACAAACCATGACCAGTCGTGCGTCGGCGTCGGCGCTGACGTATTCCAGCAGGATGTATGTCCTACGTGCTTCTCATAACCTTTCCCCTGGCGCTTGGCGCAAGTTGCTTTCTGCTGCGCCACGAGACGCGTCTGGTGATGGGGGTGGCGATTGCCGCATTGATTGCGCACTGTACTCTGGTGATCCTCTCACCGGTCGACCAACCGGTACGGTTGCTCGGTTTGACGCTCAACCTCGATCCGCTTGGGAGGTTGTTCCTTGCCGGCTTCCCCGCAGTGACCGCTTTGATGATGCTGGCAACGTGGCGTCTGCCGCACGGTGAGCACTTCGTCTCGATTGCGCTCGTCATCATTGGCGTGGCGTCGGCGATAATCGTCTTGCTGCAGGAGCCGCTGATAGTGGCGTTGCTGCTGGTCAGCGCCAGCTTGATCTCGGTGCTTGCGATTGTCGATCTTCCATCCAGAGCGTCGCAACTGGTCGAACCGAACGTGATCGCATCAGCGCTCAAATATCTGGTTCTGATGGCGCTCGCCGGGGCGCTGGCATATCTCGGGTTCGTGCTGATCAATGTGTACCGGCCCGGCATAACGCCTGATCAGATCGCGCCTCGCCTTGTGCTGGCGCTTATTGTGGCCGCGTTCGGGCTGCGAATGGCGCTTGTGCCATTTCATTCCTGGCTGCCGGATCTGGTTGAGGACGCTTCTCCGCCGGTGTCGGCGATCATCGTTGTGGTGCTGAATACGACGGGGTTGCTGTTTCTGATCAGCGTCTTGCAGTTCTTTCCAACCCTGGTAGCCGAGAATGAGCGCGGATTGGCGCTGTTGACCTGGTTGGGAGCGATTGCTGCGCTGGTCGGTGCAGTGCTGGCGCTTGTGCAGGATCGACCGCGACGCATTGCCGGGTATCTGGTCGTTTATAATGCTGGAATGATCCTGTTCGGGCTGGCGACGATCACGTCGGTTGGTCTGATGGGCGCGGTGTTTGAGGCGTTCAACCAGATGCTGGCGGTTCCACTCTTGATGGTATCGCTGATGCTGCTGGAACAACCGGATGGGCGGTCGCCAAAGGTGATGCGTCGCGACATGCTCTGGCGCTGGCCCGTGGCGGGGAGCGGCTTGTTGTGCAGCGGCGCGGCGTTGATCGGGTTGCCGCCGTTGAGCGGCTTTGCGAGCAAGATGCTGCTGTACCAGGTTGCTGCGCACTATGGTGCGCCCATGCTTGCGCTGTTGATCGGCGCAACGCTGCTGGCATTGCTGGCGCTGGCGCGCATTGCGCGCGACTGGTTGATCGGCGCTCCCGAGGATCAGCCGGCGGCTGAGGCGCAGGTGTTGTTGGGTGCGACAGAACTCGATCTGCCGCCACAACGTCGTCTGGCGCCTGAGCCGCTCATCACGACGATCGTGGTGCTGGCGCTCCTGGGAATCAGTCTGGCAATCGGGTTGTATCCGCAACCACTGATCGAGACGATTGCCGATGTCATCCGGGGCCTGACATTTGTGCGGGTTGACGTTGTGCGTTGAAGGTTGCGGGTTTCGTTCCCGGTTCCTGACACAGCACAGAATGAGCACGGAAAGGAACTGTGCGTGATACAGGTCTACCGGTTCAACACCGGCTCGTGCGGTGGTTGTGATCTGGAAGTCATTGCTGCACTTGCCGCTGCGTCCGATATTGACTGGGCGGCGACGCCTCACGAGGCTGATGTGTTGCTGCTGACAGGACCATTGACTGCGGATGCGAAGAAGGCGTTTATGGCGCTTCTGCAGGAGTTGGAACACAGGGCGCCGATCGTTGCCGTCGGACGTTGCGCTATCGACGGGCATCCGTTTGGACGCGGCGGGGTTGCTGTCATCCCCAACCTGACGGTGCACCTGTCGCTCGATGGTTGCCCGCCAACACCGGCACAGATCGTCGAAGCGATTCGCACAGTTGCCGGGGATCGGGAAGCTGGCGCAGCAGGTGAGCGGGATTGAGGCATGAATATCGCTGTGACACTGATCCTGGCGGTTCTCCTGGCGGCAGGTCTGGGAATAGCTGTAACCCCGGCAATCAACGGCGCCGGTCTCGCACTGCGTCCACCGAAGCGACGCTTCCCGCCAGGCATCGATAGTCTGGCGTCAGGCGTCAGCGTGGCTCTGACTGTGCTGGCATTCGCTGCGCTTCCCTGGCCCCTTCACCCGGCAGGCGCATCCTTGTGGGTTGGACACCCGGCGCTGGTGTGGGCGCTTGTCGAGGGGGCGTTCCTTGCAGCGGCGTTCGCCGGTCTCCTGGCGCCGTCGCCGCTGGCAGCACGCGCAGCGCTCCGCGAGGCGCAGGTGAACATGGCGGGTCGCCTGGTACTGTGGGTTGTGGTTGGGAGTTTGTTGTGGGGTGACGTGGGATGGAATGCACTCGAAGTTCTGGGACGGGCATTCCTGTTCCTTGTGGGGGTAGTTGCCGTTGCCGCCGCCGCCGGTCTGGGTCCGTTCGCCCCGGATGCCAGCCTCGCGCCGTCCGGCGCTGAGGAGGGGCTTGATGCAGGCGAACGATGGCTGGCGCAGATGGCGCGTCAGATGCGCGCAGGGTTGACGCTGGCGCTGTTCGTGGTTGGCATCCTTCCTGGATCGGACGTCGTTCAACCGTGGATTGCGGCGATGATTGCACTGGCGCTCTTCGCCGTGCTGCTTGTCGGGTTACGCCAGGCGCGACGCACCCTTCCACTGGCGCCGCTGCACACGACGGTGCGCTGGTGCCTCCTGCGCGCCCTCCCCGCAGCGCTGATCGTCAACGTCTATCTGCAACTGGCGGTAAGATAGAGAGACATGAAGACGAAGAATATAAACCGGTATTCGCCGTCGTGCCGTGGGGCTGATAAAGGTTGAGAATTATAGCAGTTCTCACAGAGGTTGAACCTGGTGGACGATGTTGAACACTCCCGGAATCGCGCGCGCCACGCGGCGACCGAAATGAATTTCGGTCTACACTGCGCTGGCAGCGGGCGTCTTGCGCAACACGGCAGACCCGGACAGGGGTCAACGTATCTGAGAACTGCTATAAATGCTCAATCTCCATTAGCCCGACGGCGCGCGGCGCATACCGGATTTATAGCATTTCTCGCAAAGTTTGAACCCAATTGGGCGGGGTTGAACATTCCCGGAGTCGCGCGCCCCACGCGGCGACCGAAATGAATTTCGGTCTACTCTCTGCTGGAAGCGATCGTCTCGCGCGACGCGGCAGACCCGGACAGGGGTCAACGTATCTGAGAACTGCCATAATTCTTGGTTCTTGGTTCTTAGTTCTTGGTTCTCGGTTCCTGGTTCTCGGTTCCTGGTTCTCTCATGGACGTAATTGCAATCGAGGATGTCCACAAATCATACGACGGCATACCTGTACTGCGCGGTGTATCGTTGCACGTACCGCGCGGCATTGTCTACGGGGTGCTGGGTCCGAACGGCGCAGGGAAGACGACCCTGATCCATCTGCTGGTCGGCTTTCTGCGCCTAGACCGCGGCATCATTCGTATTTTCGGCGACGAGAACCTGCGCCAGGTCGATGGGCGCGTTGGGTATGTGCCGGAACGGTTGCGCTATCATACGCACTACACCGTGCGCGAGTATCTCTTCTACCTGGGGCGGTTCAGCGGACTTGCCGGCGCAGCGCTGCGCAGGCGAGTTGGCGAGGAGATCGAGGCGTGTGGTTTGACCAGCGTCGTCAACCGGAAGATGAGCGCCCTCGCGCGCGGGATGGTGCAGCGTGTCGGTTTTGCGCAGGCGCTGCTCAGTCAACCGGAACTGCTCTTGATCGATGAACCAACGTCTGGACTCGACTCAGAAGGGCAACGCGACATTATCGATCTGATCGATACGGTTCGCCAGCGTAGATGTACGATCATGATAGCGACGCATTTTCTCGATGAGGTGGATCTCTTATGTGATCGTTTTGGCATTCTGCATGGCGGGCGTATCATCGCAGAGGCTGAAACGCACACGCTTCGCCAATCGTCGAGGAGTGTCGTGATCACGGTCGCGGATCTGCCGCCTGACGCGGCGGTGGCGCTGAGAGGGCTTTCACCTGCGGTGTGTTGCAATCAGCGCGAAATAACGTTGACGCCGAACACGCCAGAGTTGCAGGCGCAGGTATTGCGGCTGCTGCTCGATCACAGGGTGTCCATCCTCTCCCTCACGCCACGGTTCCACCCGATCGAGGAGTTCTACCTCAGCACCGTGCGCGGCGAGGCGGGTCGTCATGGAGAGTCCGACGCATCTCCACCGCCTCCGGGTCCGTCAGGGACCGGCGACACGTTGCTACGCGAATTGCTGCGTCGGGAAGATCAACGAACGCAGGAAAGGCAGGCGGACGAACCGTGATGCAGACGTTGCTGCGCACATTCTGGTTTGCCGTTTTCACGCTGAGCGAATACCTTCGCTCGGGGCGGATCGTTATCGAACTGGCGGCGACAGCCGCAGCGTACTATCTGTTCTTTCGCCGCTGGACGCTGCCGATGACGCCGGATTATTTCTTTTCGACGGTTGGTTTGTTCACATTAGGATTGACCGTATATACGGGTTCGACCATCCTGGCACTCGGCGACCGGCCACAGGGATACGTGACTCTGGCACGACGTTTGGGGCGCGGTCCGTACCTGCTTGGTCTCTATCTATCGGTTCTGGCGGTATCATGGGGCGTGTATGGCATCATCTGTTTGCTGATTGCGCTCACGAATCCGATGAGCGATCTCGATATCGCTGGATGGATGCTGGGCACGCTGCCGCTGCTGCTGAACCTGGCAATGCTGGCGGCGCTGCTGACGCTGCTGACGCCAATTGTGCTGCCCGCGCCGTGGCGTCTGGCAGTTCTGGCGCTGGTGGCGCTGGCGTTCTCAGGGAACCTGATCGGTGGTTCAACGATGTCGTCGCTGCCGGAATCGGCGGCGCTGGCGCTGGATGTTCTGCGCACCGTTTTGAGCACGCCGTTGCTGCCGGCTTTCACCGGTTTCGCTATTTCGGTAAGCCGCGATTACAGTGGCGCTTCGGCAGTTGTTCCTGTCGCGCAGTTGTTCCTGGTGATCGGGCTGCTATCGCTTGCGGTGTACTCATTCGCACGGCGGGAACTGCTCTTTTCTGCCTGACGCCGGAGCATGGAGATGTCGGGGGGTGTGTGATGGACTATCTACGAACATTCTTTCGCTTTCTCACTCGACCAGGCAGGCTTACTGGTCGCTTCATCCGCTTCTTCAGATCTGATCCACGTTCCAGGCAGCGTCCTCCCGAACTTGCGGAACTTGAGGCGCAATTCTATCAGGACGCCGGTCAAGATCCTGAGCGGGTTCGGAATCGTCAGTTCTCGACTTCGTTTCGATCCGGGCGGGGGTAAAACGGTGTTTCCGGAGATGGAGAAGCGGATTCGAAACTGGAGCACAGGGCACATCTTCTGAATCCCGGTATGCCCTGACTGATCGTCTATGGAGATTAAGAATTTATAGCAGTTCTCAGATACGTTGACCCCTATCCGGGTCTGCCGTGTCGTGCGAGGCGCCCGTTTCCGGCAGAGCGTAGACCGAAATTCATTTCGGTCACCCTGTTG
>Ga0209018_1002812_pt1 | contig 11718 bp, 6 predicted proteins | sample YNPBryBLVA2012_FD_185814 | JGI IMG/M metagenome (GOLD analysis project Ga0209018, IMG submission 185814) | Anoxygenic and chlorotrophic microbial mat microbial communities from Yellowstone National Park, USA - YNP Bryant BLVA 2012 (SPAdes)... ...
TCGCTGGTCCTCCCGCCGACCCGCACCGCCAGTTCCAGCGCGTACATCTCCTGCGGGCCCACGGGATGCGGCCACCACACCCGAGGATTCCTCAGGTTCAGCGCGGGATACTCCTCCGGCCGGAACGTCACCGTCCTCGTCTGACCCGGCCCGAGATCCACACGCTGCGAAAACTCGGCCCCCTCGATCCGCCCCGTCACCTCACTGGAAACCGGCTCGGCCGACCGGTTCGTCACATGCGCTGAGACCGTCAGCCGCGCCGACTCCAGCGACGGTACGGCGAGGTCCACGCCAACATAGGGATGGCGCAGGACAACCGGCCCGCTCGCCGTAACGTACACGTCCCGCCAGATCCCCATGTTCATGTCCGGCGGATACGGATTGTGGTCATCCCACCCCGTCGTAGCCTCCAACTGCTTCGTGGGGTAGGGGACATCCGGAAGCTGTCCCGGCGGAACGGTCTCGATCGCCAGCACGTTAGTGGCCCCGCAGGCCGCCGCATCCGTGATGTCGAACTCGAACCGGCGGAACATCCCTTTGACGTGCCCGGCATCCGCGAGTCGACGACCGTTCAGCCAGACGTTGGCCCGGTAGTTGATCCCGTCGAGGTGAAGCGTCAGATGACGATGGGCGTACTCCTGGGGCAACTCGAACTCGCAGCGCCACCACCACGAGACACGAAACGGGCTGTCCTTCGGCATGACCAGCCACCGGCCCTCGCGGTAGCCGGGAATCTTCGTGATGTTGTCGCCGAAATACGGGTCGGGAAAGACCCCCGCCTCGACCAGGGCGGCCAGAACCGTCGTCGGCACGCGCGCTCGATACCAACCGCTCGGCGCATACTCGCGCCTTGAGAGGCTCTCGCCCGTCTCCGCCACCTGGGCCGAGGACTGAAGCCTCCAGCCCTCCCGCAGAACAAGCCGGTCTCGCGCCTGGCCGGGCCCGACCAGCCCCAGGCCCGACAACCCCGCCACGACCCACACGACCCCAGAGACCCTCATGCCTGCACCCCACCGCGCTCCGCGGCGACAGGAGGATATGTGGTTGCCGCCCCAGCCCGGCGAGCCCCGCCAGTACACACGACCAAACCGCCCGACGGCCCGGCCCGCCCCCCTCAGATCGGCGCAACGCTGCACCGGCAAGCCGAGTGCAGGCGTCGCTTCAGGTCGTCCCCAGGTAATTGTGTTCCCTCAGGAAGTCCAGCAACTGTTTCACGCTGGCCGTCGCAAGGCAGACGCACGTATCCGCCGCCCCGTAGTACACGTACAGGGTATCCTCATCTTCTCCGAGTACGGCCCCCGTCGGAAACACCACGTCCTGAACGTCGCCGATGCGTTCATACGCGCAGACCGGTCCGAAGATCCACATGTCGCCCCGGCGGAGCACCCGGACCGGATCTTCCCGATCCAGTAACGCCAGGCCGATCCGATAGATGCACCCCGAAGCCGTCGTCCGAACACCGTGATAGAGAATCAGCCATCCCTCCGCCGTCTCAATCGGTGGCGGCGACAGACCGATCTTGCGGGCGTCCCACCAGCCGCCCCGACGCGCCGGCAGGAGGATGCGATGGCTGCCCCAGTGCCGCAGGTCCGGCGAAAACGAGATCCAGATGTGAGCCGACCCCGAAGCGGGCACGGGACGATGGATCATAGCCCAGTGATTCCCGAACCGCCGCGGGAACAGGGCCGCGTCCTTATCCTCCGGGGGGAGGATCAGCCCGTAGTAGTCGAACTCCTTGAAATCGCGCGTCAGGGCCAGCGAAACCCCCGGCCCGCCCTCGGAAAACGACGTGTACACCACGCCGTAGCGCTCCAGCTCGGGAATCCAGGTGATCCGCGGATCCTCGATGCCCCATAGCTCTTCCGGCCGCCGCTCGCGATCCGGCAGCATCGTAGGCTGTCGATCGATTTCCCACGGCCCGATGCCGTTTGCCGAACGTGCCGCACACAGATGCGAGAGCCCCCGGCGGTCCTCAACCCGCACGAGGAGCAACACCTTCCCGTTCTCCACGAGCCGGATGGCCCCCGGGTTGAACACCGAGTTGACCGGATACGGCCAGTCCTCCGGCTTGAGGATCGGGTTGCCCTCATATCGCCGGAGGAGCTGCTGCCCCTCCTGGTACGCCGTAGAACTCAACGGATCCTGGCGCATGGCCCTTTCATCCGGGTGAGAAGCTGAGTTGTGCCTCAACGGTCACTTCCTCCTGCAATTCGTACATGAGCAACAGGCTCAGGAGCCAGCAGATCGTCGACTCCGCCCCCTGATTTCGGTTGACCCGATCCGGGTGAAGCCCGTCAAAGCATGCCCCGGTCGCATAATCATACAGGGGCACGCCCAGGTCGTTTTCACCCAGGAACCACTGGAATGCGCGCCGTCCGGCGGCCGCCCATCGCGGCTCGTGGGTCACCCGGTAGGCCGCCAGACACGCATCCAGCATCGTAAACGCCTCGATCGGCTGCTGGTCGAATCGCGCCATGGAGCCCCCTCGCGGGTACCAGCCGTTGGACCCCACCGGCGCAAACCAGCCCCGGTCCGACCACTGAATCGTCTCCAGCCAGCCCAGCGCCTTCAGGCCCCACTCCACCATGGCCGGGTTGGCTAACGCCTGTCCCGCCTCGATCAGCCCGTGCGGGATCCGCGCGTTTGCATAGGTCAGCGAATCCTCCAGCCACGGCCAGTCCTCCCCGGCGTTCTGCTCGAACTGCAAGAGAAGTCGCCGGGCCAGAACGTCCAGCATCCCCCGCACCTGCGACGCACCGGTGTATCGCCGCAGGTAGAGCTGCGCCGCCAGCGCCGAAAACGCGATCGCTCGCGGCGACGAAAAAGCCGTGGTCGGCGGCAGCCCCCGCTCCAGAAGATGCGCCGCCAGATCGCGATGACCCGGGTGATTCGACAGGTTGACAACGTGCGCCAGCGCCCACAGGGCCTGCCCGTGAACGTCCTCCGTGGCCACGGGCTTGGCCCAGGTCCGCTGGTAGGTCAGGAAATTCCCGAAGCGACGGCTCTCCCCATCGAACGCGTACAGCAGGAACGCCAGATACCGCCCCGCCAGCTCGCTCCAGACGGTCTGCTCCGTCTGCACGCGAGCGGCCTTGACGGCGACGACCAGGGCCCGTGCCTGGTCATCCGTACTGTACCCGTGCCGGTAATCGGGAACCGAGAACTGTGCATGTTGCACAACGCCCGTACTATCGGTCAGGGTCACGAGATGACTCGGGTTCACGTCGGGCAGGTCCTCGAAGCGGTGCTCCTCCGAGTTCACCGCCCCGATCCGCATCGGCGCCCGGCTCCGCTCCGCCCGCACCTCCTCGAACAGACGAAGGTATTCCTCGGCCACGCGCGGCCACGTCATCGACCGGCCCAGGGCGTACGCCCGCTTGCGCATGGCGTGCAGCGCCACGTCATCCCGCAGCAACTCGATCAGGATCCCCGCCAGCGCCCGGCTGTCTCCGAACGGGAACAGCCGGCCCCGACCTTCCGCCAGCAGCTCCTGCGCATACCAATAGGGCGTGGAAATCACCGCCTTGCCCATCCCCATCGCGTACGCCAGCGTCCCGGATGTGATCTGCGCCTCGCTCCGGTACGGCGTCACATAGATGTCCGCCCCGCCGAGGTACTCGCACAACTCCTCCGTGTCCACGAAACGGTCCACGAACTGGACGTGACCTGTGAGGCCGGCCTCCCTCACCTTCCGCACCAGGCTGTGCCGGTACTGCTCCCCCTCGGAGCGCTTCACGTGCGGATGTGTCGCTCCGAGAACAAGGTAGAGCACCTTGGGGAATACCCGGACCACCTCCGCGATGGCGTCGATGGCCACCTCGATCCCCTTGTTCGGACTCAGAAGCCCGAAGGTCAGTACGACCGGCCGCCCCTCGGCACGAAACCGATCCTTGAAGTAGTTCGGATCGACGAACGGCGTATCCGGGATCCCGTGGTGAATGAAGTGGATCTTCTCACGCGGCACTCCGTACACGCTCTGCAGGAACTCCTCCGCGCGGTGGCTCATGACCACCAGACGGTCCGACACCGCAGCCAACCCGCAGAGCACCTTCTTCTGGTCCGGGTCCGGCTCCCGCAGCACGGTATGAAGCGTCGTCACGATCGGTGCCTGAAGCTGGTGGAGCATGGGAAGCAGGTACCGGCCGCACTTGCCCCCGAAGATGCCGTATTCGTGCTGCACGCACACCACGTCCGGCCTATGGAGATTGATGAAATCCGCCGCGATGTCGTACTCGTGCCGACGCCCGTCGGCGATCTCGAAACATACCCGCTCCGGATACGGATACCCGTCCTCCCGGTCGTTCATCACTACCGCATCGAACCGGACGCTGGGCGCCGCCGCGGCCAGGTGCTCGCAGAGGTCCGTGGTAAAGGTCGCAATCCCACACTGTCGGGGCAGATAGTTGCCGATGAAGATGACCCGCCTGAGATGCCCGGCCGCTCCCGTCGCCATCACCGCATCCTCCCGCTGCGTCGGGGCCGTAACCCGTTCGAACGCCGCGGGCCTTGCCCCGACCTCGCCTGCGATTTGTCACGGGGCCTCGTCGGCCACACCGGCACCCGTCTCGACACGCTTGGCTGCCCGGTCCCTGCCGGACCCCGACATCCGGTTAGCCCCGGCGCCGGTGCACAGACCGCACCTGCTCGACGGCATCCCCCGCAATAGGGCCTGTCCCGCCGACGCCGCGCCGCCTGCCTCCGCCCCCCCCAAGTGCCCGCCCGCTTCTACCGCCCTCCGCCGTTTGCGCCAAGCCCAAGGCCCCTTACGCGTCGGGGCTACGCCGCGGCTCTCCCCGCCAAGGGCCGACCGGCTCTGGCCGAATCTCTCTTTGCCGACGAAGCAACCGGCTACCCGGCACCGGAACCAGCCGCGTCGGCTTTTCTGCCGGACCGGACCCGGCGAGGCATTCCGTCCACGCCGCCTTTGCCGCCACATCCGCACGTCGATCGCCGTCCGGGGCGACACGTTCCGGCTCTCGGAGGGCGTCCCCGGTCGCCGTTTCGAGGTCGCCCTACGCCGACGGATTTCGACGCAACGCCGCCGGGGCGCGCCGCCTCCCGCAGTTGACGAACGGCCCGGCCCCCACGACACTTTCCCCTTCGCACCGGCTGCATCACCGCGCTGACGGGGCCCGCGAATCATGATCACACACGCGCCGACCGGCTGGAACACCTGGGACTTCCGCGGCTTCAACCGCTTGGCCTTTCTGCGCAAAGGCAGGCTTGAAATCGAGGTCCTCTACGCCATCTGGGACGACCACGTCCCGCCCCCCACGCCCGACAGCAAACAACTGGGCCGCTATGCGGACACCTTCCGCTGGTCCGACGTCACTCGACTCGGCCCGCATGCCCCCCTGGGGCTGCCCGCAAGCCTCGATTTCGCCGTCGATGGCGTCGGCTATCGGGCTGAGGCCGTCTCGGATCCCGGCGGCACCCTGCGCCTGACCGTAACGCCCACGGGACCCAGCCGCCACCGTATCCTCTTCGTTTTTGCGGCGCCGCTCGGCGAAACCCCTGTCATCACGCGCCGCGGCAGCACCTTCGCCCGCTGGCGGGTCGATTTCGACGGCGCCTCCTGGCCGCGGGACTACTACGTCAACATCGCCGAGCCGTATGCCGTCGGCGAGCCGGGCCGGCCGGCGACAATCATCCTCTCGCCGCCGCGCCCCTTGAATCTCCCTGACGGCTCGGCGGCGTCCTACGAAGCCGCCGCCGTCGGCGGCGCCGGCGCGCTGGCGGACGCCCCGCAGGCGATGATCAGCGCGATCACGTGGAACACGCTCTACGACACCCGACGCCGGCTCGTCTCCTCGCCGGTCAGCCGCGACTGGTGCAGCGACTGGCGGGGCGTGCTCGTCTTCTGCTGGGACACGTTCTTCGTGGGCCAGATGCTCTCTTGTGAATCGCCCGATCTGGCCCGGCTCAACTTCGAGGCGGTGACCGCCGCCATCGACGAATTGGGCATGGTCCCGAACTACTACATGGCCCACGGAGCCGTCTCGAAGGACCGCTCGATGCCCCCCCTGGGGGCTTACATGATCTGGAAGACGCAGGCCGCCCGCCCCGACGTCCCCTGGCTGGCCCGCATGTATCCGCGTCTCTGCCGGTGGCACCGCTACTGGATGGCCAGCCGCGACGGAAACGGCGACGGTCTCCTCGAGTGGGGCACGAACCCCACCCCGAAGTACGAGTTCCCCCAGCTCCTGCCCTACAACCCCTCGCTTCAGCACACGGCCAAGTGCGCCATGTACGAATCGGGGCTCGACAACTCGCCCATGTACGACGACGTCCCCTTTAACGAAAAGACCCACACGCTCGAGCTGGCCGACGTGGGTCTCAACTCGTACTACGCCATGGACTGCGAAGCCCTCGCCTGGATCGCCGAGGCCCTCGGCCGCTCCGACGATGCCAGACGCTTCCGCCGCGAACACGAACAGATCAAGGCGCGGATCAACGGGCAGCTCTGGGACGACGAGCACGGCATCTACGCCAACCGCCACTGGGACGGGCGGTTCTCCCCCCGCTGGTCCCCGACATCGTTCTTCCCCCTGATCGCGGGCATCCCGGACCGCCCGCGCGCCGAGCGCCTGATCCGCGAGCATCTCCTCAACCACGAGGAGTTCTGGGGCACCTACGTGCTCCCGTCCATCTCGCGAAAGGACCCGGCCTTCGGCGACAACGACTACTGGCGCGGCCGCATCTGGGGCCCCTTCAACTTCCTCGTCGCCGAGGGTCTCCGCCGCTACCGCTTCGACGACGAAGCCGCGGAGCTGGCCCGCCGCGGCCTCGAGATGTTCATGGCCAACTGGCGAGCGGACGGCGGCGTGTACGAGAATTACAACGCCGTCACAGGCCGCGGCGGGGATGTCTGGAACGCCGCCCGCCTCTATCACTGGGGCGGGCTGATGGTCTACATCGCCATCCAGGAGCTGATCGACCTCGAACCGGCCGGTTACCTGCGGGTGGGCTCGCTGAAGTTCCCCGACGCGGCCGTGCGCAGCGTAAGGCTGTGCGGGGACCTGTACGATGTCGAGCTGACCGACGCCGGCCTGACCGCCCGCCGCAACGGCCGGCCCTGGATCGAGTGCGACACCCGGGCGATCGTGCGGATCCCGCTGGCGATGGGCGAGCCGATCGAGGTCTCGGCGCTTGCCGCTGGGCATCTGACGATTCACCAGACCCCGGAGGCTGCCCGCAAGGTCCGAGCTGGACGGCAGCTTATCGATGGGCAGGAGACATCATCGGGAACCGTCTACGGCTGGACCGCACACTGAGTGCGAACACAACGGGCTGCGACTCGCAAGCTTGCGCGCGAAGGCCGAGGTTTGGACGAATCGCTACCTCGGGCGGGGGGCCTCGGCCGGCATCATCGCCCTCCCGCATACAGGACACTTGATGTTATAGGCGCCCTCGGCGTCGGTGTATGAGACCCATGGCCCTGCCCCGACCTTTACCTCCGTCGGATCCCCGCTGGGATCGTATTGGAACGCGACAGGCTGTGCCCCGTGCAACGCGCACGTCCACCGAATGCTCGCGTAGAGCTCATTCCTGTTGCACCGTGGGCAGGTCCGGGGGCCCGGGGCCGCGTTGTCCGCGAGCGTGTGTCCGCACTCGAGACATCGCCACGTAACGATGAAGTCGAAGGTCGTGCGGGTCAAGGGCTCGGGCGGCCGGTTCTGGATCCAGATCCCCCAGACGAGCAGAGCAATCGCCACGCAGATCGCCCCGCTGGCCGCCACGCCGAGCAGAATCTTATGGTCTTTCTCTGACGACGCCATCGGCACACGTTCTCTTCCTGAGCCCCGTGCACTTCCCCGTTACGGGAGACGTGCTCCGCCGGGGCAGCTCAGCTCGGGAACCTACCCGTCCACCAGTAGAGCTTCGCGTGGGCGAAGTTGTAGTGCGTTGCGTCGCCGTACTGCTGGTGGTAGTTGCAGAAGTAGCACTCCCCCGCCTTGCAGTCCGGGTACTGCTTCTGGATCGGCGCCCGCAGCATCTCGGACGTGCGGACCCGGTGCACCGCCAAGTCCATCGCCGCGACATTGATCTTTCCGAGGTGTCGCGCCGTCAGCCACGTGGGGCCGTTGTACCACCCCCGCTTGCCGTCGTCCCAGATGATGCGCCCGCCGTCACGCCAAGGCCGTCCCGAACCCTGCATCAGCGGAGCCGCTTTCAGGGCCGTATCCGGACCCACCTCCGCCATCAGAATCGTGTTGGCGGGTCGCTTGGGGCCTTGCTTCTCGATGTTCCAGACGCCCCAGTGCCGAATGACGTACGTCAAACCGTACCCGCAGGACTGGGCGCTGACGAGCATGTGAGGGTATGGCGCCAGCGGCGACGGGTGCGCCGCCTCGTAATTGAACTTGTCCTTGTGCGGATCCCCCGGACAGAGGAACACCTTCGGATCTCCGATGTACTTCTTTCCGCGGGGGGGGTCGCAGAGCTTGTAGAACCATAAGTTGTGCTTACGCGCCTCCGGGTCGGTATGATTCCAGTCGTACTCACTCCACAGAGTTCCCGGGAGGGGCCCCATGCTCCCCGGGACTGTTCCCTTCGCATCCGTCTGGTACATATAGATACCGAGCAGGACTTGCCGCAGGTCCGACGCACACACCACGGCCTCCGCCTGCTTCCGCGCGTTCGTCAGCGACGGCAGCAGGATCGACACCAGCAGCGCGATCACCGCCACCACCACCAGCAACTCGATCAGCGTGAAACCCCCTCGACGGCCTCGCATGGCGATCACCTCGCTCCTGGCGCCCCGGGCCGATGCGACCGGCCGGGCTCGAAACCGCAGACGTGACAGGGCCCATCCCGCCGGCTCGGAAGCTCCCCGCACCGCCCTCTCAACGATCGCCCCGCCCGTCCATTATAGTAGCGACGATTCCACTTTACCGCAAGAACGGCCCGAGGCCGACTGCCGCCGCCGCCCCAAGACTCCGCCACCGGTGGCCCCCGGCCACGTTCCACGACCGCCCCGGCCCTATCCCCGCGTCCAGCGCCACGCGGGAAACGAACGCCTCTGCCCGGGCCCAATCGTCGTGTCCCGGCCGCCTATCCGGACCCCCACAGGCCGCTCGCCCGCCGACGTCAGCGTCATGGCGTCCCGGACGATCCGGACGTGCAGCCGCTGCCCGCGGTACACCAGCGTGAACTCCATCCCCTCCCAGCCCGGCGCCAGCCGCGGGTCGATCCACAGGCCCCCCGGCCTCAGCCGCACGCCCCCGAAGCCCTGCACCGCCGCCATCCACGCCCCCCCGGCCGCCGAGCCGTGCAGCCCCGCATACGTGTCCCTGCGGCCCGTGAGGTCCTCGTCCAGATCCTGACCCGCGCAGATGAGGAACTGGCGGTACGCCTCCTCCAGGTCCCCCATGTCGGCCGCCATCAGCGCGTTGATGACGAAGCTCATGGACGAGAAGTTCATGCTCTTGTCCCTGTAGAAGAGCCAGTTCGCCCGTCGCACGTCCTCCGGAAACTCGTCCCGGAACAGGGCGATCGCCATGAGCACGTCCGGCTGGTTCAGCGCCTGGTACGGCGCCACCGTCTCGAACCAGACCTTGCGCTCCCTCGGGAATCGCGGCGGCGTCGGGTCCAGTCGGAAGAACCCCTCGCACTGCTCGTACAGCTTCGTCGCCGGATCGAACAGCAGCGTCAGGCGGTCCGCAACGGCTCGCCACCGCGCCGGCTCGCGGGCGCCGAGCCCCAGCCGGGCGGCCGCCGCCGCGTACGCCTCCGGCCGGCTCCGCCCGACCGCCTCGACCGCCTCGGCCGCCCATCGCAGGTTCCGGATCGCCAGCCAGTTCGTGTAGAAGTTATTCGTGCTCTCGCAGTGCCCCTCGTCGGGACCGGCCACATCCCGCAGGTCGTACGCATCCCGCGTCGCATCGTAGATCGCCCGCGCGGCATAGAACCGCGCCGTCTCGACGAGGATGTCCAGCCCGGCCCCCCCCAGAAAGGCCTCGTCGCCCGTAGCCCAGTAGTACTGCATCAGGGCGTATGCCACGTCGGCGTCGATGTGGATGTTCGTGTGCGTGAACCGCCACCAGCGACCCAGGCACTCCTCCCCCTCGGGCCCGGCCTGCCAGGCGAACTTCGCTCCGGCATAACCCAGTTCGCGGGCGATCCGCCGGCCGGCCTCCAGCCCGTGCCATCGCCAGGTCAGGTGCGCCCGGGCCAGCTCAGGCCACGTGAACAGGTAGAACGGCTCGATGTACAGGTCCGTGTCGTAGAAAACGTTGCCCTGATAGTACTCGCCCGTAAGCAGTTTCACGGGAACGCTCAGGCGATCCGTGAACCGCGGCGCCGCCTGGAGAAGATGGAACAGGCAGAATCGCAGATACTGCTGCGCGCGGTCGTCCCCTTCGATCCGCACGTCCGCCCCCTCCCACAGCCGTTCCCATTGCTCGGCGTTCTCGCGCTGCGCCCGCTTGAATCCCTGCTCAAGACCCGCTTGCAGCTCCTCATCCACCCGCCCCGGAACCCCACGCCGATCGTCCTCCGAAGACGCCAGGGCGATGACGCGTTCGATCACGATGGGCCCGCCCGGCGCCGGTCCGAACTCGAACGCTGTGTACACGGCATCATGCTCGATCACCGGTCGCACCGACCGGACCCCCTCCGGCCGACGCAGGACGCTCGCCACTCCGATCTCAACGTCGTGCCCGCGGGCAGGGGTCCGTACCCGCATCAGGCACCGGCCGCCCGGATCGGCGTGCAGGTCCGTCACGGCAAACTGCCTCTCGCGGGTCGTGTTCGAGAACACGCGGCCGTCGATCCCGCTCAGAATCCGGATCGGGGCGTCGTGCCCGACGGCCCTCACCTCATAGGACATGAACGCCCGGTGGGGATGAGCGCTCGACGCGAAGCGAACCATCCGGATCCGGGTGCACCGCCTCCGTCGGTCGCGGTAGGTGAACTCGTACACATAGCGGCCGTCGCCGAGAAAAAGCTGCTGACGGAAGTCAGTCACCTGGCCCCGGCCCAGTGAAACCTCCTCGTCGCCGACGAAGAGGCGGACCATCAGCGGGTTCGGAAGGTTCGCCACCGCCGGACTCTTGCCGGCCGAATCGAAGTGGGCGGGGTCCAGGTACCGCCGGGGCTGATTCGAACAGCGGATCAGCCCGAACATGTCGAGCTCGTCGTAGATCCCGTTGATGATGGTGACCGGGCAGTACCCGTCGCGGTCCTCGCACAGATTCCCCTTCAGCCCCAGGTATCCGTTCGACACCGTAAAGACGCTGTTATGCTGCCCCAGCGCCTGCGGATCCGACCGCGTGTTCGTGATGACCCACGTATCCCCCGACCGGCCGCCGCCCGCGCAGGACGACGAGGCCGCCCAGCGCCCCCCGGGGCCGTACGGCTCATGGCTTGCCATTCATCCTTCCTCGTTCAGCAGCAGGTTTCTGGCCACGATCAGCTCCGGCAGGCCGCCACGGATCACCTCGACCGCCGCCCGGTAGTCCTGCCGGCTCGTGTCGCGGTTGGGCAGCGCGATCGCACACCCGATCCCCGCGGCCCGCAGGGCGATGATCCCCGGCTCGGTGTCCTCCAGCCCGACGCAGCGCACATACTGCGTCCTCGGGATGGACATCTGATAGAGCGCCAGGCTGTACAGGTCGCGGTGCGGCTTGAGCCTCGTCTCGCACGCATCCGAGGCGCAGACGAACCCGTCATACACCGCCCGGTAGTCCGCCAGCCGCTCGGCCAGACGGTCCCGGC
>Ga0209018_1002814_pt1 | contig 11712 bp, 11 predicted proteins | sample YNPBryBLVA2012_FD_185814 | JGI IMG/M metagenome (GOLD analysis project Ga0209018, IMG submission 185814) | Anoxygenic and chlorotrophic microbial mat microbial communities from Yellowstone National Park, USA - YNP Bryant BLVA 2012 (SPAdes)... ...
GCGCATGACGACGCTGTGGAGGACGCCGAGCGGAACGTGCTTCCGGACTTGAACGCGAACCGGCTCAGGAGCCTGGTGGTGTGGGAGCCGTTGCACTTGGGGCAGGGTACTTCTTCGGAGCTCGACATGACGAGCTCCTCGAACTCGGTGCGGCAGTCGTCACAGATAAACTCGTAGACAGGCACGGCGCAACTCCTTGAGAAGCGGCATCGACCGCTGCACGAGCGTCTACCACCAGGGGTGCACGGAGTCACGCCGCAGCGGCGAGCGCGGCGGCGAGCATCGGCACGACGAGCCCGAGCGCCGCCGGCGCAGCCACCAGCAGCACAAGCACCCAGAGATAGCCAAGCGAGTTGCCCAGGAGTGTGAGAGCAGTCTGCAGTGCCAAGAGCAACACCAGCCACAGCAGGCCGAGCATCACGCCACGGAGACTCCTGCGCGTGACCCAGAAATGGGCCACGATGCACAGCGGGGCGAACGCGAAGATCGCGCTGCCCGTCGATGCACTGTTCCACGCCCGCTGGCGTTGTGCTGGGGTCAGACGCAACCGGTCGCAGGCCACGACGGTGTACGTCAGGAGCATGCTGAGCACGGCGGAGACAACGACGTCGACGACGTCCGTGTCCATCTTTGGACTCCGGGGGAGGGAAGGTTCAAACCGGGGCTGGGCCGCCGAAGGCACCGAAGAACCGGGCGATCCAGACGCCGAGCATGACGAGCAGCAGCACGATGAGCGCGCGGTCGACCCACTTGCCCATGAGCAACTCGTCGACGCGGGAAGCGCCGTGGCGGATGTAGCTGACGGCGTGGGCGGCGAAGTACAGGCCGAGCATGGGCGTGAAGATCATCGCCAGGGGGTGCATGCGGAACGACTCGCCGAAGTTGCCGTGGAGCGCGGCGATGGTTGCGCGGGTCATGCCGCAACCTGGGCACGGGATGTGAAGCACGGCGGCCATGGGGCAGACGGGCATGCCGGCTACGACCACGCCGCCCATGGCGGCGAGAACCAAGGCGACGATGGCCGTGCGTCGCAGGACGGGATGACGGACACCCGCTGCAGGCACGTCGGCAGGGACTTGGTTGGACGGGGGAGAAGCGGGATGGATCAACGGCCGGGAAGCATGGCCGCTGGCGCGACGCGGTTCAAGCCTGAAGCTGGCCGGTCGGGTTCCAGACCTCGTTGAGATCCTTGGGCAGGAAGTACATGCCGAACAGGAAGTAGAACAAGACGTTGGCGACCTCCGGGTTGGGTACACCTGCCCGGCGCTTGGCTTCGAGCACCCAGCCGGGGAGCTTGAAGATCAAGAGGATGTTGAGGACGGGGATGAACGCGTGAATCGGGTTGATCTCGTCCGAGTTCAGGAACGCCTTCAGCTCGCCGAGCATGACGTAGTACTGGTAGATTCCGTACAGGAAGCAGACCATCGAGAGCAGGAGGACCATCATCGGATTCCTGGTCTGGCCCTTCGGACCCGTACCGCCCATTGCCTGCCCTCCAAAACCTTGCACCATGGGAGCCCCCATCGGTGCGCCAGCGGGGACCATCGCCTGCTGCGCACCAGGATTGAAACCACTACCGAACGCCTGCCCTCCCATCGGACCATCCGCGGGAGGAGGAGCTGCGAAAGGAGCGGGCGCGGACGCGCCCTGATCTGCGAAAGCCGGAGCTGGCGCCGGGCCGCCGGGAGGCGGGAAGCCTGCACCGGGGGGACCGGCCGCAAACGTGCCGGCAAGCGGATTGACATCGACGGGGCCGGCCGGAGGCGGACCACCGAAAGGCGGCGGCGCGTCGGCCGGCGGTGCACCGAAGGGTGCGGGAGCGGGAGGCGGCGGAGCCTGACCGAACGGTGCTGCCCGGGGCGGTTCGCCGAACGCGGGAGGAGCGGCGGGAGGAGCGCCGAACGGGGGGGGCGGAGCAGCGGGAGGAGCGCCATAGGCCGGGTCTGGTGCGGCGGCCATGGGCGGCGCTGGTGCAGGCGCTGGTGCAGCCGCGACGGGCGCCGGAGGAGCGGGTGGGGGTGCGCCCACGGGAGGCGGGGGTGGGGCCGCACCGACGATCATGGTGCCCTTCATGGCCGGCTTGGGTGCTGCGGGAGCGGGCGGGGGCGGCGTTGCCGGTCCGGCTGGTGGACGAGGCGGCGCAGCGCCCTGCGGCTGGTTCATCATGAGCATGGTGCCCTTGAACTTCGGGGCCGCAGCTCCCTTCAAGTTGAAACCGCACTTGGTGCATGCCGACGCGGTTTCAGGATTCTGGGTCCCACAGTTTGGACAGAACACGCCACACCTCCAGGCGAAACGACGAGTATTGGACCTCTCTTCGAACGAGGCGTCGGCAGCCTACACGGACAGGCCCACCCATCTCAAGGGGCAGTTGCTGCCTGTCTCGAAACCAGGCCAAATCCAAGGGCGAAAGGTGAGGGATTGGGCCGACGGACCGGCAGGAGGGCGGTCCGGGGAGCGAGGCAATCGGCAGCCTGCGTTGCGGGGCGGCGTGCGATGCGGATGGTCCGGTCAGCGGTGCGACCGTGCAGGAGCACGCTGCGATGACGCGACGCGCTTGACACTGGTGCGCGCGCAACACTAGCGTCGCGGCGACTTCGAACGGCGCCGAGTGCTTGCGCACCGTCGAGGGCGCCCGGGAAAACGCCATGCCTTTCGCTCTGTCACCGGAACGTGAGCGCGAGATGGACGACATCTTCGCGAGATATCCCAACAAGCAAGCGGCCTGCATCCCTCTGCTGCACTTGTGCCAGGAGCAAAACGGCTGGGTCGACGACGCGGTCATCGAGTTCGTATCCCAGCGTTGCGAGCTTTCGACTGCGCACGTGCAAGGGGTGGTGACGTTCTACTCGCTGTTCAACAAGGCGCCGGTGGGCAAGCATCAGGTGTGGGTCTGCCGTACGCTTTCCTGTGCGCTCGCCGGGGCGGAGAGGATCCTGCACCACTGCGAAAAACGTCTCGGCATCCACGAAGGCGAGACCACGAAGGACGGACGGGTCACGCTGCGCACGGCGGAGTGCCTGGCTGCGTGCGGCCAGGGGCCGATGATGCAGGTGGACAAGACCTATCACGAGCACCTGACCATCGAGAAGGTGGACCGGATCCTCGACGAGCTCGTCGGAAAGTCCGGCTGATCGCGGCAACGAAAGCCTGAAGGAGCGCGCGGGACGCGATGCTGAAACCGGTCAAGATCCTGACGAAGAACTACGACGTGCCCGACAGCCACACGCTGGCGGTCTACCAGGCGAGCGACGGCTACAAGGCTGCGCGCAAGGCGCTCGGGATGCCGCGCGAGGCGGTCGTCGAGGAGGTCAAGAAGGCCAACCTGCGAGGGCGTGGCGGTGCGGGCTTCCCGGCGGGCGTCAAGTGGAGCTTCATGCGTCCGCACCCGACGAAGCCGGCGTATCTGGTGGTGAATGCCGACGAAGGCGAGCCTGGCACGTTCAAGGATCGCACCTTGATGGAGCGCGATCCGCACCGCGTGATCGAGGGGTGCATCATCGCCTGCTATGGGATCGGCGCGCACGTGGCCTACATCTACGTGCGGCATGAGCTGCACCTGTCGAAGGAGCGGCTGTGGAACGCGATCAAGGAGGCGCGGGCTGCCGGAATCCTTGGCCCCAAGGCGCTGGGCACGGACTACGCGGTGGACGTGTTCGTGCACACGGGTGCGGGAGCCTACATCTGCGGCGAGGAATCTGCACTGCTCAACTCGCTCGAGGGCAAGCGGGGCGAGCCGCGCCTTCGCCCGCCCTTCCCGGCCCAGTATGGCGCGTTCGGCTGCCCCACGACCGTCAACAACCTGGAGACGGTCGCCACGTGCCCCACCATCATCGAAATGGGCGGGGAGGAGTTCTCCAAGCTGTCGGAGCTGCATGCCTTCGGCGACGGCGGGTGCCGTCTGTTCGGAGTCAGCGGGCACGTGAACAAGCCTGGGATCTACGAGGCTTGCATCGGGTTGACGCTTCGAGAGCTCATTTTCGACCTCGGTGGCGGGCTCCCGGAGGGCACCAGACTGCTCGGTGTCATCCCGGGCGGATCGTCCTGCCCGATCCTGCGTCCCGAAGAGACGGTGAACACGTCGAACCCGAAGTCGCCGCTGTATCCCTACAACGGCAAGAGCGTACTCGACGTACCGATCGGCGTGGACACGATGCGGGAGCTGGGGACCATGGCGGGCACGACGTGCGCGATCGTGCTGTCGGACAAGGCATGTCCGGTGCGGGCGATGCACAACCTCATCCGGTTCTATCGTCACGAGTCATGCGGGCAGTGCACGCCGTGTCGCGAGGGCATGGGCTGGATGGAAAGGATCCTCGACAAGATCATCGCGGGCAAGGGCACCATCGAGGATCTCGACCTCATCCACGAGATCGCGTCGAACGTGATGGGGAACACCATCTGCGCCTTCGGAGAAGGCGCGTCGATGCCGATGCTCGGGTTCCTTCGCAAGTTCCGCAAGGAGTTCGAGGAATACATCCGCACGGGCGGCAAGTCGTCGACCGGGAGGCTTGCGCTATGAGCGCATTGGGAATCGGGTTGTTTTGGCTCTCTGCCCTGCTCGCGATCGCGGGCGGGCTCGGCACGGTCGCTGCGAAGAGCGCCATCCGTTCGGCGATGTCGTTGCTGGTGACCATCCTCGGTATCGCGGGGCTGTACATCACCCTGTCCGCCCAGCTCTTGGCCGCTGTGCAGATCATCGTCTACGCAGGCGCGGTCGTCGTGCTGTTCGTGTTCGTCATCATGCTGCTTGGCGGCCGCGGCACGGAGCCAGGCACCAGGGACGACACGCGGCGCATGCGTGCTGTCGCCACGGCGCTGTTTGCGCTGACATCCGCGGGGGCGTTGGTGCTGGTCGGCCGCGCGGGCATCGGCGGTCCTCACGTCTTCGAACGTCCTCGCCCGGAGTTCGGCTCAGTCTACGCGTTGGGGCGTGCGCTGTTCTCGGATGGCGTCTTCGCCTTCGAGCTCGTCGGCGTGCTGTTGCTGGTTGCCATCGTTGGAGTGATGGCGATCGGCCGGACCCGTCGTGCAGCGGTTCTGCCCGCGCCCACTGCTGACCAGGAGGGGAGCGCGTCATGACGTACATCCCTCTCGAGTTCTACTTGATCGTGTCCGCGGTCCTGTTCGTCATCGGGGCCTGCGGGTTTCTGGCGCGGCGCAATGCGCTCATCGCGCTGATGAGCATCGAGCTGATGCTCAATGCGGTGAACCTGACGCTGGTGGCGTTCAACCGTTGGCTGGGCGACAACCACGTGGGGCAGATGTTCGCCTTCTTCATCATTGCGGTGGCCGCGGCGGAAGCGGCGGTCGGGCTCGCGATCGTGGTGGCGATGTTCCGCCTCAAGAAGACGGTGCTCACCGACACCGCGGACCTACTCAAACACTGAGGCCGGGAGACACCGATGAATCTGCTGCATTCGCTGTTCCCGAACCCCGAAACGAGCTTCCCGCTCATCGCGGTGATCCTCGCGTTGCCCGCCATCGGCGCTTTCGTCAATGGCGTCTTCGGCAAGCGGCTGGGGCCCCAGGCGGTCAAGACGATGGCCCTGGCGGCGATCTTCGGTTCCTTCGCCGCCTCGGTCGCCGCGTTCCTGCTGCTCGTCGACCATACCAGCGCCGCGGGCGAGAGCCACGAGCACATCAAGTTCGTGTGGAACGCATGGCGCTGGCTATCCATCGACAACACCCCCATCGATGTCGCCTTCTCCATCGATGCGCTCAGTGGCGTGATGATGCTGGTGGTCACGGGGGTCGGCGGTCTGATCCATCTGTACGCGACGAGCTACATGGAGGGGGATCCGGGCTACCACCGGTTCTTCGCCTACCTGAATCTGTTCATCTTTGCGATGATGGTGCTGATCTTGGGCGACAGCCTGCCGATCCTGTTCGTGGGATGGGAGGGCGTGGGCCTGTGCAGCTACCTGCTCATCGGGTTCTGGTTCGAGGAGAACAAGAACGCAGCGGCTGGCAAGAAGGCTTTCATCACCAACCGCATCGGCGACTTCGGCCTGTTGGTGGCGATGGCGATGCTTCTGCACTACACGGGGTCGCTGTCCTTCAGCGGCATCGAGGCTCACGCGGGCGAGCTGATCACGCCTGTCCAGGTGTGGCCCATCGGTGCCGGGCTTCCGAAGTTCCTCGGTTTTCTCAACGGGCCGGTGCACGTCAGCGGCGCCACGCTCGTGGGGCTGGCGCTGTTCCTCGGGTGTGCGGGCAAGAGCGCGCAGATCCCGCTGTACGTGTGGTTGCCCGATGCCATGGCAGGACCCACGCCGGTCAGCGCCCTCATCCACGCCGCCACCATGGTCACCGCAGGTGTCTACCTGGTGGCTCGCATGAACTTCGTGTTCCTGCTGTCGCCCACCGCCATGATGGTCGTCGCCGGTGTCGGCGCCCTGACCGCCGTGTTCGCAGCCACCATCGGCATCGTCCAGAACGACATCAAGAAGGTGCTGGCCTATTCCACCGTGAGCCAGCTCGGGTACATGTTCATCGGGGTGGGGGTCGGCGCCTTCTCCGCCGGCATCTTCCATGTCTTCACCCATGCCTTCTTCAAGGCCTGCTTGTTCCTCGGTGCAGGCTCGGTCATCCACGCCATGCACGCACGCATCCACGACACCGACAAGATGCAGGACATGCGTCACATGGGCGGCCTGCGAAAGTACATGCCCTACACCTTCTGGACCTACGTCGCGGCCACCGCGGCCATCGTGGGCACGCCCTTTACCGCAGGCTTTTTCTCGAAGGACGAGATCATGCTGCGCGCGTGGGTGAACCGGATTCCCGCGAGCCCGCCCTTGCAGGACATGGTGGCGTCGCAGGCGATACGCGATGCAGCCCGCAAGGCGACCCAAGCGCTGGCTCCGGACCAGATGGAAGCCATTCGCAAGGCGGCCATCCAATCGCTCGAGATTCCTGCCTGGTTCTCCCAGACCATCTTCGTGCTCGCGGTGCTCGGGGCGGTGATGACGGCCTTCTACATGACGCGCACGGTCGTGCTGACCTTCATGGGCGATTTTCGCGGCTGGCGCATCGTGCCCGGCTGGAAGGATCCGCACGAGGGGCATGGGCACGAGCATCACGACGATCATGGGCACGGCGACGAACCGATGGACGGTCCGGTGCCGCACGAGTCGCCCTGGCCGATGACGCTGCCGCTGGTAGTGCTGGCATCGTTCGCGATCTTCGCAGGCTTGTTGAATGCGCCTCTGTTGAAGATCGAAGTGATGAGGCACTGGATCGATCGAGCGATCGGGTACGAACGTATCGAGCACGCGGTCAAGACGGTGGCGGAGGAAGGAACGCCTGCGTTCGCCCACCTCGAGCACATGCTGCTGATCCCAGGCGTGCTTGCGTTCCTGATTGGAGTCGGCGGGGCCTGGTACATCTACGAGGTGAAGAAGGGCGAGCCGGCGCGTCAGATGATGGCCTCGGCGGCGCCGCTGCACCGGTTGGTCTACGACAAGTGGCGCATCGACGAACTGTACGAGGCTACGGTGATCTCGGCGCTCGACGCTTTGGCCGAGACGTCGGCGCTGTTCGACAAGTACGTGGTCGACGGCGTGCTGGCGAAGCTCACGGCGATTGTGACCCAGTCCTTCGGGCACATGTTCCGGCTGTTCCAGACGGGGCGCGTGCAGATGTACGCGGCCACGATGGTGGTCGGCCTGCTCGCCACCGGGGCGTTCCTTGTTGTGCCGCACGCGGAGCTTGTGGTGCAGGCCGAGCAGTCGTCCGGGGCCTATGTTCTCCAGGCGTCGCCGGGGCTCGGCTACGAGTTCCGCTGGGATCGTGACGGCAATGGCGAGTGGGACGACGGCGGCAAGTGGACGTTGATGGAGAAGGCGCAGGTGAGCCTGGCACCGGGCAACACGCAGACGGTTCGGTTGGAGGTCAAGAACGTGTTCGGGCTGACCGCGGTGCGGGAGCTTCATTTGACGCGTCCGCTGATTGACAAGAGCGGGCCCGACGAGGTCGGCATGGTCGCCCCTGGCGGCGCGCCGAAGGAGGTGGCCCGATGAGCGCGCTGCTCGACCTGTTGCCCGCGATGCTCGCAGGAGCGGTCGGGGCTTTCGTTCCACGCCGTCCGTCGTGGACCGAGCGCATCGGTATCGGGCTCATCGCGGTGCTGCTCGTGTCGTTCGTGATGTGGATGTGGCCGTCGTCTGCGAGCGTGCCGGATGCGTCGACGGCGGGCGGCGAATGGCCGCACATGCTGAACCTGCTGATCGGGCTCCCGCTCGGTGGCGCGGTCCTGATGCTGTTCTTGCCCCGGCAGTCGCCGCGCTTCCTGCGCGGGTTTACCATCGCGGTTCTGCTGCTCGACCTGCTCGCGTCGCTGTGGCTTCTGAAGGTGCCGATGGAGACCGGCTGGCACTTCACCTACGCGCGTGACTGGATCCCGTCGCTGGGCATCCGGTACCACGTGGCGGTGGACGGCATCAGCCTGTGGATGGTGCTGCTGACCACGTTCATCACGCCGATCGCGGCCTGGGTGACGTTCGGGTCGGTCAAGACGCGGATCAAGGACCTTTGCTTTGCGTTCCTGTTCTTGCAGGCCACGATGATCGGCGCGTTCGTGTCGCTGGACCTGTTCCTGTTCTACGTGTTCTGGGAGCTGATGCTGATCCCGATGTACATGATGATCGGCGTTTGGGGCAGCACGGACCGGATCTACGCGGCGCTCAAGTTCTTCATCTACACGATGGCGGGTTCCGTGCTGATGCTGGCCGCGATCATCTACCTCGTGTACACGCACACGAAGCTGACGGGGTCACCGAGCTTCGACTATCTGGCGCTGAACAAGGTGCTGTTGCCGCGCGAGGCGCAGATGCTGTGCTTCTGGGCGTTTGCGATCGCGTTCTTCATCAAGGTACCGATGTTTCCGGTGCACACGTGGTTGCCCGACGCTCACGTGCAGGCTCCGACCGGCGGGTCGATCATCCTGGCAGCCGTGCTGCTGAAGATGGGCACGTATGCGTACATGCGGTTCGCGATGGGATTGTTCCCCTGGGCGGCAGGCACGCAGGCGGCGAACCTCGCCGGGGTGGCCGTGCTAGGCGGCATCGTGTACGGCGCGCTGTGCTCCTGGAAACAGGACGACATGAAGAAGTTGATCGCGTACTCGTCAGTGGCGCACCTGGGGTACGTGATGCTGGGGTTGTTCGCGGGGACCCACGCGAGCATGCAGGGCGCGCTGCTGCAGATGGTCAACCACGGTGTGTCGACCGGCGCGCTGTTCCTCTTGGTCGGGGTCATCTACGACCGGCGCCACACCCGCATGATCGAGGAGTTCGGCGGACTGGCGAAGGTGATGCCCTGGTATGCGGCGGTGTTCCTGATCGTGACCCTCGCGAGCGTAGGCGTGCCCGGCACCAACGGATTCGTCGGCGAGTTCATGGTCATCATGGGTACGTACACGTCGATGAAACTCGGGAAGTTCGCCGGGGTCGACGCTATCCTGGCCGCGGCCGGCGTCATCCTGGCTGCCATCTACATGCTCGGTGTTGTGCAACGCGTGTTCTTCGGTCCCGTCAAGAATCCGAAGAACCGCAACCTACCCGACCTCAATACCCGCGAGATCATCGCCCTGGCCCCGCTGGTGGTGATGATCTTCATCATCGGCCTCTTCCCCTCCGCATTCCTCAGCAGGATGAGCGAGTCGGTGTCGTCGTTCGACACGCGAAGCCGACAGGTGTGGATCGCATCGCAAGCGTTGGGTGACGGGCCCGCGAAGCTACTGACCAACGAAGAGCTGGCGCGCGAAGCGGGCGGCGTGGACAAGGGGTTGCTCGAGAAGCTGGAGCGGATGGATGTGGGCGCGCCCGCCCTCACGGCACAGGAGGGTTCCAAGTGACCTGGGACATCGTTCTCGGCCTCTCGCCGCTGCTTGTCATCGCAGTGGGCTCGCTGGTGCTGATGACCGTCGAGGCACTGTCTCGCATGCGCTCGGATGCCTCCGAGTCGCCGTCCGCTAGCCTGTCGTCCGCGAGCACGGTCGTACTGCTGGCCGCAGGGTTCGCCGCGGTGGGCGTGTGGTTGTACGGTCCAGACAGGCTCGAAGGGCTCAGGCAGCTCGAGCCGTATGTGGTGACAGACCGGTTCAGCCTGGTGTTCTATGTCATCCTGGCCTTGGGAGGCGCGCTGACCACGCTGCTGGCCGGCGGGTATCTACCGGAGCACAGGCTCGATCGAGGTGAGTTCTATCCGCTCGTGATGCTGTCGACGGTGGGCGCGATGGCGCTGGCCGCTGCGGGCGACTTGCTGACGATCTTCATCGCGCTGGAAACCATGTCGCTCGGCGTGTACTCGATGGTGGCGTTCCGCCATGGGTCGCCCCGAAGCGTGGAGGCGGCGCTGAAGTACTTCCTGCTCGGATCGTTCGCTGCGGCGTTGTTCTTGTACGGTGCCGCGCTGCTGTACGGCGCAACCGGACACACGGACCTGACGTCGATCAGCAACCAACTGCTGCACACGAGCACACGCTTCGTGCCGGCCGGCAACCCGACGAACGTGCAGGATCTGCTGCTCATCGCGTATCGAAACGCCACGCCGCTGGTGATCGTCGGCATGTTGCTCGTGGTCGTTGGGCTGGCCTTCAAGATCAGCGCGGTACCCTTCCACATGTGGACGCCCGATGCCTACGAAGGGGCGCCGACCCCTGCCACGACGTTCATGGCGGTGGCGGTCAAGGCCGCCGCGTTCGCCATGATGATGCGCGTGCTGCTGGTCGCGTTCGGGGACCCCAAGGCCGCGTCCTGGGGCGCCGGATGGCCCCCCGCGATTGCCGCGATGGCGGTCGCCACCATGACCGTCGCGAACGTGGTCGCGGGGCGTCAGGAGTCCGTCAAGCGCATGCTGGCATACTCGTCGATCGCTCACGCTGGCTACCTCCTTGTCGGCGTGGTGGCCGCCACGCGCATGCCTCACGAGGCGGAAGGATCGGTCATCTTCTACTTGCTCACCTATACCGTCTCGACGGTCGGCGCATTCGGTACATTGATCCTGTGCGGCAGCCGGGGTGCAGAAGCGGTCAGCTACGAAGATCTGGCCGGGCTTGGGCGCCGGCATCCCGCCGTAGCGCTCGCCTTCTCGGTGTTCCTGCTGTCTCTGGCCGGAATTCCCCCCCTGGCCGGCTTCTTCGGCAAGTTCTACCTGTTTCGGGTGGCCATCGACAGCGGCTTCATCACGCTGGCGGTGCTCGGCCTGATCAACAGCGTGGTCGCCGCCTACTACTATCTGCGTGTGCTCGTCGTGATGTACATGAAGGAGCCCGAGCCGAGCGCGCCTATCGCAACACCCATGCGGTCCGGTCATGTGGTCACGGCGTTGATTGTCGCGGCAGCGCTTGTCCTTCTCCTGGGTCTTCTGCCCAACAGCACCCTCGAAGCAGTCCTGATGGCGCACGCCATCAAGGGTTGACCTTCGCCCAACCGGTACGCGATACGCGAAGCAGCCTTCGCAGCCGCCGTGCAGGCTGCATGCGAGCCGTCGTGCCCCGGGGTCCGGCAGATCGACGGAGGTTGCCGCGTCGTCGCCACCAACGATGGCGACAGACTGGGGCAAAGGGCAGCCGGTCCTGGTGCAAGGGCAGGTCGTCTCGATCGAAGGGCAGACGGTCGCCTGAAAAGAGCAGACGGTCGCCTGAAAAGAGCAGACGGTCGCCTGAAAAGAGCAGACGGTCGCCTGAAAAGAGCAGACGGTCGCCTG
>Ga0209018_1002815_pt1 | contig 11703 bp, 12 predicted proteins | sample YNPBryBLVA2012_FD_185814 | JGI IMG/M metagenome (GOLD analysis project Ga0209018, IMG submission 185814) | Anoxygenic and chlorotrophic microbial mat microbial communities from Yellowstone National Park, USA - YNP Bryant BLVA 2012 (SPAdes)... ...
GCGGAAGACCGGTTGGTCTGCTGGCTCAACGAGGTGCTATGGCTGGCGCTGTCCGAGGGGTTCCTTGTGGGTGATGCGCGGATCAGGCTCAGCGAAGGCGAACTTCGAGCCACGGTCGTTGGCGAGGCGGGTGGAGGGGAGAAGATCGCGTGCGAGATCAAGAGCGTGACCTACCACGATGTGCGACTCGACCACGGAGACCACGGTTGGCGGGCGCGCGTGGTGATTGATGTGTAGGAGGGTCGGACGGGGTCGATGCGTGTCAAGGTCCAGAAGATAGACGAGTATCGGTGGCAGATTCCGCGGGAGGGGAAGATGCGTGTGCCGGGGCTCCTTTTCGTGTCCGAGGCGATGGTGGAGGCCCTGCGCGAGGACAAGAGCCTGGAGCAGGTGGTCAACGTGGCCACGTTGCCTGGCATCCTCGGCCATTCGATGGCGATGGCCGATGTGCACTGGGGGTACGGTTTCCCCATCGGTGGGGTTGCTGCGTTCGATGAAGACGAAGGCGTCCTGTCGCCTGGCGGTGTGGGCTACGACATCAACTGCGGAGTGCGGCTCGTCCGGTCGAACCTGCGCCGGGAGCAGATCGTCAGCCGGCTCGAAGATCTGTCTCTGGCCGTACACCGTGCGGTGCCGTCGGGTGTGGGCTCGGAAGGTCACCGGAGACTCGACGATCGGGAGTTGCGCCAGGTGCTGGAGCAGGGGGCCGGGTGGGCCGTGCGCAACGGATATGGCGAGAGGGCGGACCTGGAGGTGATGGAAGAGGGCGGGTGCATGCGCGGAGCGGATCCGTCGGCGGTTTCGGATCGAGCCAAGGAACGGGGGCGCCCGCAGCTCGGGTCTCTCGGGTCCGGCAACCATTTTTGCGAGATAGGGCACGTGGCGGAGGTGTACGACGAGCAGGCGGCCGCGGCCTTCGGGCTCGAAACCGGTGGCGTCACCATCCTGCTGCACACGGGGAGCAGGGGATTGGGCTACCAGGTGTGCGACGACCACCTGCGCACGATGATCAGGGCAGCGAGCCGATATGGGATCGAGCTGCCGGACCGGCAGCTCTGTGCGGCTCCGCTGGGCAGCCCCGAAGCGAAGCAGTACTTCTCGGCGATGGCGTGTGCGGTGAACTTTGCGTTTGCGAACCGGCAGGTGCTGACGCATCGCGTGCGCGAGGCGTTCGAGCGATTCTTCGGCCAAAGCGCCGCCGACCTCGGGTTGGCCCTCGTCTACGACGTCTGCCACAACATCGCGAAGTGGGAGGAGCATGAGGTCGGGCGGGTCAGCAAGCGGGTGTGCGTTCATCGCAAGGGGGCGACGCGGGCGTTCGGTCCTGGGCATCCGGATGTTCCCGCGCGCTACCGTCGGACAGGGCAGCCGGTGATCGTGCCTGGGGACATGGGTCGCTACAGCTTCGTGCTCGCGGGCACGAGCCGCGCGATGCAGCAGTCGTGGGGTTCGTGCTGCCATGGTGCGGGGCGCCGTCTATCGCGCAAGGCGGCGATGAGCGTGGCGCGGGGTCGTGCGCTGTTCCGCGAGCTGCAGGACCGTGGCATCTGGGTGCGAAGCGACTCGAAGGCCACGGTGGCCGAGGAGATCCCCGAAGCGTACAAAGACGCTGCGGAGGTGGTGGACGTGATGGACGGAGCCGGGCTGGCGCGAAAGGTCGCCCGGCTGGAGCCCATGGTCGTGGTCAAGGGTTGAATCTCGTGCGATGGAGTTCTGAACCCAGCCCTGCGTTGTGGCAAAGTGTCTGCGTCCCATCCCCTGGAGAGCCATTCCATGTCACACGTCCTCATCGTGGAAGACGAGCCGGCCATCGCCGAATCGCTCTCGTTCGCCTTGCGGCGTGACGGCTTCACGGTCGACGTGGCCGGCTGCCTCGCGGAAGCAGGTGACAAGGTTGCACGCGCCGACCTCGTTCTGCTCGACCTGATGTTGCCGGACGGCAGCGGCTTCGACCTGATCGTCAAGCTCAGGCGCCGATCGTCGCGCCCGGCGATCATCGTCCTATCGAGCCGTGATGGCGAAGCGGACCGCGTCGCCGCGTTGGAGATGGGGTCGGACGACTACGTGACCAAGCCGTTTTCCCCTCGCGAGGTGGTAGCGAGGGTTCGGGCTGTGTTGCGACGGGCACAGCCCAGCCTCGATGCCACGCCTCTGCCGGCGGAGACGTCGGCGTTGCCGATCTCGGTGGACGGTGCCACGCGGCGGGCACTGGTGGACGGCAAGGCGATGGACCTGACGAGGGTGGAGTTCGACCTGCTGGCCTGTCTGGTGGAGGACCCAGGCCGGGTCTACACGCGCGCGCAGCTCATCGACCGCGTGTGGGGAGACGGGTTCGCCATCACGGACCGAACCATCGATTCTCATGTGAAAGGGCTTCGCAAGAAGGTGGCCGAAGCTGGAGGCGATCCGGCTCTGATCGAAACGGTGCGGGGCGTGGGCTATCGCATCGCGGTAGGCGGACCGTCGGGTCAGGAAGGCGAGTGATACGTTTCATCTTCAGCTTCACGGGCGCCGTGCTGCTCATCCTGTTGGCAGCGTGGGTGGCGGCATGGCTGGCGAGGGTGCGTACCGAAGGCATCTCGGTGCGCCTGCAGGTGTTCGTCGCGCTGGGCTTCATCGTAGGCGCCTTTGCGTTCGGGCTGGGGCTGCTGGTGCTCGACCGTATCGAGGCGAGGGCGACGCTTCTGGCGACGGAGGCTGCTCGTGACGAGGCCGCAGCCATCGCCGCTTTCATCGCGGGCGAGATCGACGCCTCCGGCGCCGACATGGACCAGATCGCACGCACCCTCGAGAACCAGCGTCGCCGCAAGGCCGCCGCGCGATCCCAGGTGACCTTGCTCGACACCCAAGGCCGGCAGCTTTTCGCGGAGGGACCCACGGGAGACGAGCCCGGCACGGTGAAGGTCGTGGCACCCGTTGAAACGGAGAAGAAGGGGGTGGTCGGGCATGTGCAGGTGGTCAAGCCCACGATTATCATGCGCCGTCTGCTCGAGGACTTCGCGCCCACGGTGCTGCTGATCAGCGCGGCGTTGGGGGTCGCTGCCGCGCTCGCTGCCGCGCTCATCGGACGAGCCATCGCCCACCCCATCGAGAAGCTGACGGCGTTCGCCGAGCGTGTGAGCGAAGGCGAGCGAAGCGCTCAACCTCCCGCTGCGCACGGCCTCGAGGTCATGCGTCTGAGCCGTGCCATCGACAAGATGCGTCGCGAGCTGGAAGGCAGACCGTACGTGGAGTCCTTCGCTGCGGACCTGTCCCACGAGCTGAAGAACCCGGTCGCAGCCATCCGCGCCGCGGCGGAGGTGCTCGACGATGGCGCCCTCGCGGAACCCGAAGAGGCCCAGCGATTCGTCAAGCGTATCCGCGAGGCGACCGGGCGCATCGAGGTGATGCTCGCAGAGTTGCTGTCCCTGGCGCGCATCGAGTCGCGCGGGGTCGAGAACCAGGAGACCATCGATCTGGCCGCACTCGTGCGGTCTTGCGCGGAGCATTGGGGCGCTGACGTCGCGATCCGCGTCGAGGGACCGTCGCTCCACGTGCGCGGAGACCGCCGCTGGCTGGCGAGGGCTCTGGACAACCTGATCGACAACGCTCTCGCGCACGGCGACAAGACGCGGAAGCCCGAGGTCGTGTTGCGCGCCAGCGGCGACGATGCCCTGATCGCCGTGGTCAGCGGCGGCCGTATCGTTCCTCACATGAAGAAGCGTCTGTTTCGCCGCTTCGCGACGTCACGCGCGGACAAGGGCGGCACCGGGCTGGGTCTGGCCATCGTGCGTGCGGTGGCCGAAGCCCACGGTGGCCGCGTGGATGTGCAGGAGCGGGAGGAGCCAGCAGAAGTGGAGTTTCAGATGAAGTTGCCTCGGGCTGAAGCGCTTGCAAGGCTGCTCGCGCGCGAGTCACGACCGGGCACGACCGACGTGTGACGCGCAGCCGCCCGCGGCGGACGCACGACGATGCGGCCTGTACTGGGGTCGTCGGTTCGCGCTCCTCGGAGAACCTCGACACATACCGGAGGGCGGTGACGGGCGTAGCTCAGGCTCGATCTTGCCAGGATCGCGATCGAACCGGAACGATCCTGGATCTGCCGTACTAGGCGGGCAGCCCGTGGTCGTGTATCTCATGACCTCATGACCGAACGCATCTCGCAGGTGCCGCGGCACGTGGCGATCATCATGGACGGCAACGGACGGTGGGCCGTGGCGCGCGGGAAGCCGAGGCCGGAAGGGCACCGGGAGGGGGCGCGTGCCGTGCGCGAGGTGGTCCGCGGCTGTCGCGCGGCAGGGGTCGAGTATCTGACGCTCTACGCGTTCAGCCTCGCGAACTGGAACCGGCCCAAGGCCGAGGTCGACGCGCTGATGAGGCTGTTCGTGGTCTTCGCCAAGAAAGAGGTCGACGAGCTGCGCGAGCGCGAGATCTCCGTGGGCGTCATCGGTCGCCCCGAGGACCTGCCTGCGCCGACGCGCAAGGCACTCGACGAACTCATCCGCAAGACCGAGGGGGGAAAACGAATGCGGTTGTCGCTGGCGCTGAGCTACAGCGGGCGGGAGGATCTGATTGGCGCGGTTCGGCAGGCTGCCGCGCTCGTTGCGCGTGGCAAGCTCCGACCCGAGGAGATCGATGGATCCTGGATCCGGGCGCATCTGTCGACCGGGATTCTTCCGGATCCCGACCTGGTGATCAGGACGGGAGGAGAGTATCGCCTGTCGGACTTCCTGCCGTTCGAGTCGGTGTATTCGGAACTCTACTTCTCACCGCTGCTCTGGCCGGACTTCACCGAGGAGCACCTGCGAGCCGCGTTCGAGATGTACGCCGGGCGCGAGCGCAGGTTTGGGCGGACGAGCGACCAGGTCAGGAAGGGCGCGAGGTGATCCGGGCGCTGCCCGCTTCGATCCTCGCCTCGTCCCTGATGGGCTTCTCGGCGTCGGACGGCAGACCGTCCATGCCACCGCACCAGGTCGCGGCCGAATCGGGGACCGATGTCGCCCCGGCCGATGCGACCTTCGAGCAAGTCCAGGAGACGGCCTCCGGCAACGTGTTGGCGGAAACTTCGGGCGAGCCCGACACTCGGGCGGACGCTCCCGTTCCCGGTGCCGATTGCAGCCGCACCGTCGAGCGCCACTTCGCGTGTCGCACGTTCGTGGCCGTCCATGACTTCCGCGTCAGCCAGGGGCTGCAAGCCCTGGTGTGCGACCCGAAGATCGTAGAAGCAGCCGAGTGGGATGCGCAGTACATGGCGGAGGCTGGCACGCTCGAGCATGGGCTCGATGGGTGAATGGTAGGCACGCGCTTGTCGGACTTCGGTGTCGACTGGACCGCCGCCGGTGAGAACGTCGCCCGCAACACCGCCGAATCGTGGCAGCAATCTTGTGTCCAGGTGTTCGAGCAGTGGGACGGTTCGCCGTTGCACCGCGCGTTGATGGCGGCCCCGGCGTACACGGACGGCGCGGTGGGGGTGGCGAGGGGTGGAGGCTGATGGTATGCGACGCTGAACCTGGTGGCGTACGGACCCGAACAATGGACGCTATCCGATCGGGTCGGTCTGCCGGTTGCGCCACATCCGCCAGCAGAGCCACCCGCCGAGCAGCATCGACGAGCCCCACGCCAGGGACGCGAGGACGCGGACGACGGTAGCGAACGTGTCGCACCAGTTGAGCAGATGCCACTGGGTCAGGAGGGTTCCCCAGTCGTGCTCCGGGTGGTCGCTGAACCCGACGAGAGGAAGGGCTTCCTTGTTGGCGTCGGCCATGTAGGTGGCCATTTCCCAGAGGCTGTAGCTGAACCAGGCGCCTCCCACGGCGAAGCCGAAGAAGTCCCTTTGGCGTAACAGCAGATAGAGCGCAGCCGCGGCCGGCATCAGAAGCTGCATGATCGAGCCGCCGAGGATCGTGATGGTCCGGCCGAACCACGCGAACACGATGTGGCCCATCTCGTGGAAGACCAGCGTGATCCCCGCGAACCAGCTTCGATACATCGGGTCGAGCAGATGGCGGATGCCGGCGTACAGCAAGTACGCGAGCAGGGGCAGGCGCAGTGGAGCGCTGCGTCCCTCCGCCCATTCTTCCGCGTCGGACCGGAGTGACGAAACGTATTCCAGGGCTGTCTCCCACATCATGCGGCCACGCTATCGCGCCAACTGGGGGGCCAACAAGGCCGGGGGGGCGGGTAGTGCGGCCTTGACGCCCCCCAACGGCGGTTCCTGTCCGCTGCGTATGTCGCAATCGGGCATGCGCGAGGCCGCCCGGCGATGGGGCCGGTGCGGTGGATTGATCCGCAATGTACGCAAGTATCTCGGGAGCAAGCCCGAGCATCGGACCGCCGAGCGGGCGCCACCAGCGAGCCGGGGCGCCCGTTCCGCGCGTCCTTGCCAACCGCAGGCGGCATCCCCTGCCCAAGGCAGATGTTCGTCGTCTCCGCGACCTCCATTGCACGTCCTGCCAGGCAGGTGGGTGGGAGGTGCCCCCTTGGCTCGACGCCCGTTTCTCGAGCCTCCTCCCCGCCTTTTCGGAGGTTGACCTCCCATTTTCGATGTGGGACTCCCCATTTTCGATGTGGGACGGCGGGTATTGCAGGGAGGCGCTCCATGCAGCCACGCCTGGACCGCCCGGTCGGTGGATGAGCTGTCGCTGCCAGCAGCGGCTCGGCCATCGTGGACGCGTCGATTGCTGGACGTGCCGGGCGCCGCCATACTGCCCGCGGGGCTCTGCCTTCGATGCTCCCCATCTCCTACCTGTTCGACCGCCTCCGCTACGCGAAGTCCCGTGCGGACGAGTTGCGACCACTGCGCACGGCGCTGCGAAACGCGCCGGGCGAGTCCGAAGTCAGCTTCGAGGAGTCGGTGCTGGCCCGCGACCTCCGGGATCTACGACGGCGGATCATCGTCGCGCTCGGGCACGTCGAGGCTTGCGGCTCTTGTGCTCGTGGTCATCCCCTGCCGCATGGCCGATGGGATGGCGGACATTGTTGTGGCGGCGTGACCAGCCGTCTGTTCACGCCGGACGAGGTCGCGTCGCTCAAGGCCGCCGGCACGCGCTCCCGCCATCTGCGGGTTCCTGCTGGCGACCACGCCGGCTGCGTGTTCCGCGGGGCGAAAGGGTGCTCGCTCGACGCCGAGCATCGTCCCAACCTTTGCGTGCGGTACACGTGCCCGGACCTGCGACGAGAGCTCCGCGCCCGCGGCGACCTTGCCCTGATCGACGGGTTGGGGGACGAACTGCTGCGCACGTTCCGCAAGTTCGTGGAAGCGAGGGAGCGCCGCCGAAACGACGAGGTTTTCGCGGAACTGCTGTCGCAGGGACCGTAGCGTGAGCCTGGCTGGGGGCGGACATCAGACCATGCCTGGCCGCGCCGGACAGGCCGGACCGTCAACCCCCTTGCTCTCTTGCTCCAACATGGCCTCGCCAGCCCAGGCATCGAGCATGCGATGGACGCAAGGCCGGATCCCTGTCTTGCTGCGCGATGGTGTTGTCCTTGGACATTCCGACTTGCAGACTGTTGCTGACGCGCAGCGTAGTCCTGCGGCCATGCGGCGTGAGACCCACCGTTGGGTGACGCTGCCGGAGCACGCGCCTGCCACCAGGCCCAGCCGCATGGACGGGACCAACGCGATTCCGACTGCCGCGTTGCCTCTGGCGCACGACGTCTCGGGGCTCGGTCGCGAGCATGAGACCCCGACGTCAGAGCGTCGTGGACGGCACCCCTGTCGCGGAATACCATCTCGGCCACGGGTCCTCCAGGGGCCGTTCGTCAGGGGGAGCCCACGCGCATGCTGCCACCGTTCCGTTCTCCAGCGTCGTCGGACGACTACCAGAACGAAGCGCTTCGTGTGCTGGGCGACCTGGTGGACAGGGCGCTTCCCATCGGTGTTGTAGTCGGTCTGGTCGCCGTGGCCGGGTCGGTGGTGCGCGCCGCTCACACCGGTTGGCACCCGCTGTTCTCGCTGCACGCCAGCCTCGTCGTGGCAGCCCTGGTGATCTACCTACTGCGCAAGAAGATCTCGCGCGCCGTGCTCGTGGGTTCCCTCATCGTACTCGCCGCGGTCGACGGCATCGCGAACATGCTCACCTTCGGTCTTGCCACCAACGGCCTGCTGGTGCTCGGTTGCGCGTGCATCTTCGCATCGCTTGCGTTCGGCAGGCGAGTTGGAGTCACGGCGTTGGCACTGGCCATCCTGGCCTGGTCCGCCGCAGGGGTCGTGGTGACGACCGAGGTGTGGCACCTGTCTCGCGATGTGGTCGAGCAGCTCTACTCCGGGTGGTCCTGGCTGTCGCAGATCGCGGCATCTTCGGTGTTCGTGTTCATGACCCTGACCGCTGCGCATGCGGTGCAACGGCGTCTGTTCGAGTCCGTGCGCGACGAGGCTGCGCGGACCGCGGAGCTGATGCGAGCCAATGAGGCCTTGCGCCGGTCCGTGCAGCAGCGCGAGCGGGCGGAAGTCGACCTGGCGAGCAGGGACCAGATGCTGCGCCTGATCGCCGAGCACACATCCGACGTGATGTTCGTGCAGGACATGAGCTTGCGTATCCTCTACGTAAGCCCTTCGGTCACCAAGCTGTGCGGATACACGCCGGAAGAGGTGATGCACGCGAGCATTGCGGAGATCATGACCCCCGAGTCGCTCGACCGTGCGAACCGCAACTTCGGCACGTATCTGGAGCGCGCTCGTGCCGGTGAGGTCGACGTTCCCCTGATGGAGTACGAGTATGTTCGCAAGGACGGCACGCGGTTCTGGGGCGAGCTGCGCGTCCGCTTCATGCGCGGCCCCGGGGGGGAGATAACGGGTTCGCTCGGGATCCTGCGCGACGTGACCGACCGCAAGCGCGCGGAGGAGGAGAACGCGGAGCACGCCGAGCAGCAGCGTCAGGCGGAGAAGATGCGCGCCATCGGTCAGCTCGCGGGCGGCATCGCTCATGACTTCAACAACCAGCTCACCGGCATCCTCATGAGCGCGGACCTGGTCCGCAGGGGGATCGACCAGCGGCCCGACCTCCTGCGCTACGTTGACTTCATTCGCACCTCCGCGACCCGCTCGGCTGAGCTCACCGCCAAGCTCCTCGCTTTCGCGCGCAAGACTCCCATCATCCCCGTGCCGGTCGATGTCCACGATGTCGTGGCCGAGGTGGTAGCCATCCTGGAGCGCAGCGTCGACAAGTCGATCACGATCGACACGCGCCTGGAAGCGTCGCGCTACGTGTTGCTTGCGGACGCCGCGCAGCTCCAGAACGCGCTGCTGAACATTGCCCTGAACGCGCGCGACGCGCTCGCCCAAGGCGGCACGATCGCGATTTGCACGGACACGCGTGTGCTCGACACACCCAGGCGGTTCTCGTCGGGCCTTACGGTGGCCGCAGGGCCGGTACTGTGCCTGACCGTGCGCGACGACGGTGTCGGGATGGATGACGCGACCCGTGCCAGGATCTTCGAACCGTTCTTCACGACGCGCTCGAAAGGGCAGGGGACGGGGCTCGGCCTCGCGATGGTCTATGCCGCGGTCCAGAGCCTGGGAGGTGGCATCGACGTGAGCTCCGCGCCAGGCGTGGGCACGACCTTCTGCCTGTATCTGCCGCTACCGCCGGAATCCGCGACACCGGCCTCGACGCCTGCCACGGACCACGTCGTCGAAGGCCACGGCACGGTGCTGCTCGTGGAAGACGAGGACATCGTACGCCAGACCGTGCGGGAGATACTCGGGCGCGCCGGCTACGATGTGGAGGTCTGCGAGGATGGTGAGGCGGCGATCCGGCGGGTCTCGGAGCCCGGACCGGCATGGGTAGCGGCGGTGCTCGACCTGGTGCTGCCGAAACGCCCAGGCAGGGAAGTGCTCGCGCGCCTTCGCGAGGTGACGCCGACGCTGCCCGTGCTGGTGGTGTCCGGCTATTCGCAAGAAGGCGAGCCAACCGAGCTGGCCGACCACGGGCCGACGGCGTTCGTTCAGAAGCCGTTCTCCGCGGCAAGGCTGACCAGCGAGCTTGCCCGCCTGGTGCGCAACGCACACGGCGCCCAGACGTCAGGTGCGGACAGGTGAAGGGTTCTCAAACCTGGGCGCCGTGACCACGTCGCCCCAGCCTTGCATCCCGGGCAGCCTGGCGGCATGACTCGGTCATGAGCTACGGATATCCCCAGGCACAAGGCTACGATGCGCTGTCGCAGGCTGCGATCGACGCGCGCGCGAAGTTCATCGTGCGCACGTACAATCACCTGTTCATTTCCCTCATCGCGTTTGCTGCGATCGAGTTCGGGCTGTTCCTGTCCGGCGCTGCGGAGGTCCTTGCCCGTGCGATGCTCGGCACGAGCTGGCTGCTCGTCATGGGCGCATTCCTGATCGTGAGCTGGCTGGCGAGCCATGTCGCGCACCGTTCGGAGTCGCTCCCGATGCAGTACCTGGCCCTGGCCGGGTTCGTGGTGGCCGAGGCCATCGTGTTCGTGCCGTTGCTGTACATCGCGGACGCGTACGCGCCAGGGTCGATCCAGAGCGCGGCGTTGGTGTCGTTCCTCGGGTTCGCAGGCCTGACGGGCATCGCGTTCTGGACGCGCAAGGACTTCTCGTTTCTGGGCGGGGTGCTGCGCTGGGGGGCCGTGGTGGCCCTGATCGCGATCGTGGCGGGGGTGGTGTTCAGCTTCGATCTCGGCACGTTTTTCAGCGTGGCCATGGTGGCCTTCGCGGGCGGGGCGATCCTCTACGACACGTCGAACGTGCTGCGTTCCTTCCCGGAAGACCGTTACGTCGCCGCAGCGCTTCAGTTGTTTGCGTCGGTGGCGCTGCTCTTCTGGTACGTGCTGCGCATCTTCCTCGGCGCGAGGCGGTGAGTCGACACCGGCAGCGCGCCGCCGGTCACGCGTGCTGCCTGCGGACAATCCCGGTCCGGATCCGTGGAAGACGCCCCCTCAGGGCAAGCCAGACGGCCAATGGGCTTGACCGCATCCGAACAACGACCCCTCTCAGGCGAATGGGCGGGCTAGCGGGGGTGTCGGAAGCTGCCTGACAACGTGATCCAGGGCGATGTCGAGGGTTTGGACTGAACGAAAGCCGTAGGAGTTTCTGGTCACCAGTCTGAGCTTGGTGTCGAAGCCCTCGACGATAACGCTGCCAAGCTGCCTGTTGGCGCGGTCGTAGTTGAGAATGAGGGGCTCGTGACTGCCACCCATCTTGGCGACCGTCTTGACCGGCTGATGCGGCTGCGCATGGCTCGAGTGCACCAAGCGCGCAAAAACTTGCCGGCCCAAGCGGGGCTCTTGCAGGCCCAGAATTGCCGGTCGAAGTCCTCGACCATGAGGCGGGCGCCCACGGCTGCAGGTTGAGCTTCAGCAGCCCCTGCGAGCGCACCAACTGATTGTAGGATATCGGCAATGCGCGCTCACAGCGCTTGCGTCAGCCCGCCGGATCCATGGCCGCCCGAACGAACGTGATCTCGAGCCCGAGCAACGCGGCCGTCTGTTCCACCGTCATGCCCGACGCAACGAGCCGCCGCGCGGCCTCCGCCAGCCCTTCGGCCTTGCCTTGGGCCTCGCCTCCAATCAATCCTTCCGCCTTGCCTTCGGCCTTGCCTTGGGCGAGCACATCGTCGAGGCTGTTGTAGCCCGCGCGCTGCAGCAGGTTGCGAAGCGTCGCCGCCATCGCAGCCTCGCGATCGTAAAGCGCCTCGACCTTCACCGGATTGCGAAGCACACCTGGTGCACGAAGCTCCTCACCCGGTGACGCCACGCGCATGG
>Ga0209018_1002817_pt1 | contig 11701 bp, 9 predicted proteins | sample YNPBryBLVA2012_FD_185814 | JGI IMG/M metagenome (GOLD analysis project Ga0209018, IMG submission 185814) | Anoxygenic and chlorotrophic microbial mat microbial communities from Yellowstone National Park, USA - YNP Bryant BLVA 2012 (SPAdes)... ...
ACTGACCACCTCGCCCTTCACCGAGCGCTCCATGTCGGTCACCTCCTCCGGCCGCTCGTCCACCAGCAGCACGATGAGGAAGACCTCGGGGTTGTTCACGGTGATGCTGTTGGCGAACTGCTTGAGGATGGTGGTCTTGCCGGCGCGCGGGGGCGAGACGATGAGGCCGCGCTGCCCCTTGCCGATGGGAGCGATGAGGTCGATGATGCGGGAGGCCGTCTCCTCATGGGGGGTCTCCAGCCGCAGGCGCTCCACCGGGTAGAGCGGCGTGAGTTGCTCGAACTGCCGCCGGGTGCGGCAGATCTCCGGGTCATCCCCGTTGATGTTCTCTATGCGCAGCAGGGCGTGGTACTTCTCGCTCTCCTTGGGAGCGCGCACCTGCCCGGTGATCTCGTCCCCCCGCTTGAGGTGGAAGCGGCGTATCTGGGACTGCGAGACGTAGATGTCCCCCTCGCTGGGCAGGTACCCGTTGGTACGCAGGAAGCCGTATCCCTCCGGCAGGGTGTCCAGGATGCCGGTGCGTATGTAGAGGCCCTCCTCCTCCGCCTTCTTCTTGAGGATGACGTCGATGAGCTCCTTCTTGCGCAGACCCGAGATCGCGGGGATGTTCATCTCCCTGGCCATCTCCTGCAGGTCGGGCAGCAGCAGCTTCTCCAGGTCGCTGCGGTCCAGGCTGGACCCTCCCAGCTTCCTTTCCCCTCCCTCGGGGCGGCCATCCATCCCTTCGGCCCCCTCGGGGTCCTCGGGCAGCAACTCCCTGCGCTGGTTGTTCTGCCTTTCCCGGAAGTTCCTGCGATCCCCGTAACCCCTCTGCTTGACGTAACTCCGCTTCTCTGCCATCATCCCTCCGCTCGGCTCGACGGAAGATCCCTGATCTTCTCGTAGTCCTTCAGAAATCGCTCTATGCCTATATCGGTCAAGGGGTGGCGCACCATCTTCACCATCACCTCGTAAGGGATGGTGGCGATGTGCGCCCCCGCGCGCGCCGCTTCGACGACGTGCATGGGGTGGCGCAGGCTGGCCGCGATAACCCTGGTCTCGATGCCGTAGGTGTCGAAGATGTCCACGATCTCCTCCACCACCTGCATGCCGCGGTTACCCACGTCATCCAGCCGCCCCACGAAGGGGCTGAGGAAAGTGGCCCCGGCGGCCGCGGCCAGCAGGGCCTGGTTGGTCGAGAAGACCAGGGTCACGTTGGTGGCGATGCCCTCCCTGCTGAGGACGCTGACCGCCTTGAGCCCGGCCGGGCACATGGGTATCTTGATGTTGATGTTGGGGGCGATGGCCGCCAGCTCCCTCGCCTCCTTGAGCATCCCCTCGGTGTCCATGCTCACCGCTTCGGCGCTGACGGGCCCGGAGACGATGGAGGCGATCTCCTCCAGGCAGTCCCGCATGCATCTCCCCTCCTTGGCCACCAGGGTGGGGTTGGTGGTGACCCCGGAGAGTATGCCCCAGTCGTTGATCTCGCGGATGTGCTCCAGGTTAGCGGTGTCCAGGAAAAGCCTCATGCCTACCTCCTGCTCCGTCGCCTCTCAAGCCGGCTCCGGCCCGGGCCGCTCACGGCGCCCCCGCGGCCCGGGCCCGGGCCCCTTCTTCCATGGAATAAACGGTGTTGAGGATGTGCTCCATCACCTCCGCGATGGTCACGTCCAGGTTGAAGCTGTCGATTATCTGCACGCCGCGGCGCCCCGCCTCCTCCACCAGGTAGTCCTGGATGAGCCGGATGTCCCGGAAATGCTCGATGTAGCGCTTGAAGGGCCTGCTGCCCTGGGTCTCCAGCTCCCTTATGTAGAAATGGCTGCGGTGCAGCGCCTCGTCGGACACGGTGATGATGAACTGTACCACGAAGGCCCCGGGGTAGTCCTCCGGCAAGAGGAAGCCCGGCGCCACGTGGGTGCCCTCGATGATCATGTGGTAGCCCTCGGTGACGGCGCGGTTGATGAGGGCCCTCACTCCCACCAACACCGACGAGGTCTGCTCGCGGAAACCCGCCACCACCGGCTCCACCTCTTGCGGAAGGGGCTGGCGCAGCGCCTGCCCCGCCGCGAAGCTGGAGGTGTGGATGGTGGGCATCAGTTCGCGCGAGAAGAAGGCGCGCATGACCTCGCGCACCGCGTCGGTGGAGACGATGCGCACGATCCCCAGGCGGTTGGCCAGCATGGTGGCGACGGTGGACTTGCCCACGCCGGTGCTGCCCCCGATGAGGATGATCAGGGGCTTCTGCATGCCGCTCAGGGAGTGGTATTTCTCGTAATTGGCGGCGTACCTCTCGCCCATCCTCTCCAAGATGGTGTCGTAGATGAGCTTGTGCAGGTCGCTCTCCTGCACCTGCAGCTTGCCCTCTTTCACCAGCCCTTCCTCGATGCGCGCGGCGATGTCGTAGGCGCTGGCGGGGTGGACGCCGGAAGCCATGATGGCGCTGGCGGTGAGCCCCTTGGAATAGGGTACCTCGTGGCTGTGCTCGTCGATGATGATGACGCGCTTGGCCTTCCCTCTCTGTTCCTTCATCTACTCTCCCGCGCCTACCGGCGCCTCTCCCCGGCCAAGGGAAGCCGCCGCAGCAGCTCGTCGAAGAAGCCCTCGACGCCGCCCGGCCTCTCTCCCCGCGCCGCCACCGGGCGGTTGTGCATGAACACCACCTCGCGGCCCCGGCGCAAGGCCCACCTGGCCGCCACGTCCACCGCGGCTGCCTTCAGCTCGGTCAGCAGCACCTCGAAATCACCGGCTCTCTCCAGGTCTTCCTCCAGGCGCCCGCGGTCGGCGAGCAGGTTGCTCCATCCGACCACCTTGCATCCCGCCTCCCGCTCCAGGTGTTCCGCCATGATGCTTGCCGCGTAGGCAGGCGCCGTGCAGGTGAGGAAGATCTTTCTTCCTTCAACGGGTTTCAGGGGAAAAGGCCTGAAGACGGTCCTGATCAGCGCGATATCTTTTCTTACGGACTTGATCCCTTCCTCCAGGCGCGCCAACCTCTCGGCATCCGCGCCCGGTCCTTCGCACATTGTAATCAACACCGCGTCGGAAATCAAGAGCCGGTAAGCCCCGGGCCCTTCCAGCAGTTCCCGCGGGGCGCGGTCCGCGTTGACCACCAGCAGGCTGAGGTCGGCCCGCACCGGCGGCACCACCGCCCCGCTGCCCTCCAGTACTAGCAGTTCCGCCTCAAGACCGTCCGCCAGGGCGGCGCCCTCCCGGAAGTTGGTGACGAAGGCGGCGCCCGCCGCTCCCTCGCCGCAGCGGCGGCAGCCCACGGTGGGCACCCCGGCGATGAGCGCGTCCTCGATGTAGTCGGAGGCCGCGTGCCGTCCCCTCTCCAGCTGGGCCAGGAGGAAGTCGCAGTCGATGCCTCCGCTGGACGGCACCAGCAACTCGGGGCGCGGCGGGCCGCCCCGGCCCATGGCCACCACCGCGCAACCGATGCCCCTTCCCTTGAGATGGCGCGCCAGGTGGGCGGAGACGGCGGTCTTGCCGCAGCGCTTGCCGGCGCCCAGAACGGCGATGGAGGGCTTTTGCAGCAAGGCGTCCCGCGGCGGGGGGCGGAACTCGCAGTCGGCCGCGTAATAGTCGGCCCCGCGGCGCAGCGCCAGCGCGACCAGGCGGAAGCGCAGCTCCACGTCCATCACCGGCTCGCCGCTGAGGTCCACCACCGCCCGCGGCCCGATGTCCTCAAGGGCCGCATCGAAGTCGTTCGGCAGGTCGCGGGCGAATATCACCGGCAGCCCCGCGTAATCCGGGACGGTCCCCGCCGCCACCTTCTCGGTGCCTCCCAGGAAGAAGAGGGCCGCTGGTTCCCAGCCCCGCCTCGCGGCCAGCTCCCTCACCGCGTCGAGGGTCACCGGAGGATAATGTTCGCCGTCCACCAGGAAGATAGCCTTGATCGTTCCCACTCCTCTGCCTATCGGGCCGGGCGGCCGGCACGCCGGAGGCGATGCCGGCAACCGCGTTCCCTTACCGCCGGCCGTCTCGATGCCGCGGTCCTGCGGGCTCGGACTTTTCGATGATTTCGCGGATTATCCCTGGCATGCTTTCAATCAAGGATAACTTCTTCGCCGTTTCGCGTCTACTCCGGCTCCGCTCCGATGATCTGCCTGAGCGCGCCGGAGGTCACGTGCTTGCTTCCGTGCGCTCCCGGCTCGAAGCAGGCGATGACGTCGCGCTCCCCGAAGGGGTACTTGCGGTAGATGGTCACCTCGTCTTCCCGTATCTCCACCAGGTTGTAGCAGGGCTTGGTGTAGCCGCGTAGGCGCAGCGAGGAGACGGTTCCCGCGTTGACCACGTACATACCCTCGAGCTCCCAGACGTAGGGGACGTGCTTGTGGCCGGTGAGCACCAGGTGCACCCCGGCGCGGATGAGCACCTCCAGCAGGTCGCCGGCGTCGTAGATGATGTTGCGTTCCCGCCCGGTGCCGGGCACCGGCAGGAGGTGGTGGTGCAGGGCGAATATCTTGAAGCGGTCGCTCCGCTCGAAGGCCTGCAGGATCTGCTTGTAGCGCTCCCGCCCTATGCGCCCGTTGTCCAGGTCGGGCTCGCTGGAATCCACCGCCAGGATGTCCACCCCCGACATCTCCACGCGGGCGAAGCGTTCTCCGAACAGCTCCTCGAAGTGGAGATAGCCCACGTTGCGGGAATCGTGGTTGCCGGGCACCACCACCAGCCGCTCGCACTCGATGTTGTTCACGTAGGCCCGGGCGGTGTTGTATTCCTGGCGGAATCCCTCGTTGGTGAGGTCGCCGGTGATGATCACCGCGTCCGGCCCCATCTCGTTTATCTCCTGGATGGTGCGGTTGAGCAGGTTGGACACGAAATGGTAGGAACCGATGTGGAAGTCGGAGATGTGGGCGATGGTCACCGGCGACCTCTCCAGCCGGATCCTCTCCTGCGGCGCCATTTCCTTACCCGCTTTGCTTTACTTCTTCCGATTCTTCGACCGCTTGTCCGCGTTATCGTATCCTTTTCGATTATATCACCCGGGCCGCGGCAAGGCAGCCGCCCCAGGCGCCTCGAGCGCCTCAGGCGGAGACCAGCAGCCCCAGCAGTTCCCAGCCCGGCAACCGGCTCCAGGTGCCGGCCCGCGAGGCTTCCTCGCAAAAGGAAGGGCAGCCGTCCGGCTCGATGCCGGGGCCGCCGAGGGCGAAGGGGACCGCCCCGGCGGTATGGGTGCGCACCCGCAGGGGGGTGGGGTGGTCGGGCACGGCCAGCAGGCGCAGGCCGCCGGGGGCGCCGCCCTCCTCCAGCAACGGCCCCACGATAAAGCGGTCTATCTCCTCCAGGGCCCTGACCTTCTCCTCCACCAGGCCCTCGTGCCCCGCCTCGTCCGGCGCCTCCACGTGCACGTAGACCAGGTCGAAATCCCGCAGGGCCTCCAGGGCGCGGCGCCCCTTGGCCGCGTAATCGGTGTCCAGGTAGCCGGTCGCGCCGGGGACCCGCAGGGGGACGAGCCCGGCCAGGATTCCCAGCCCCTTCACCAGGTCCACCGCGGTGATCACCGCCCCGCGCAGCCCGAAGCGCTCCTCCAGGCCGGGCATGTCCGGGGTGCGCCCCTGCCCCCAGGGCCAGATGGAATCGGCGCCGCGGAAACCGTTGGACCGGCGCTCCAGGTTGACCGGGTGGCCGCTCAGTATCTCGCGGGAAAGGCGGATGAGTTCCCGCAGCTTCGGCGAGCCGGGGCCGCGCGGCTCCACTTCCTCCAGGGGAGAGCCCACCACGTCGTGGGGGGGAGTGCACAGCGTCTCCCCGTAATCGCCCCGGATGACCAAAAGATGGCGGTAACTCACCCCCGGATGGAAACGCAGGCCTTCGCCGCCCAACTCCCGGTCCAGCGTCTCGATCATGCGGCGCGCCTCTTCCGTGGGGATGTGCCCGGCGCTGTAATCGGCCAGCCGGCCGCCCTCCACGCTGACCAGGTTGCAGCGGAAGGCGTACTCGCCCTCCCGGAGCCGCACCCCCATGCTGGCCGCCTCCAGGGGCCCTCTCCCGCAGTAGTAGGTCCTGGGGTCGTAGCCCAGCAGGGCCAGGTTGGCCACGTCGCTCCCCGCCGGCAGGCCCGGGGGGATGGTCAGGGCGGTGCCACAGCGGCCGCGGCGGGCCAGGCGGTCTAGGTTGGGGGTGCGGGCGTACTGCAGGGGGGTCTTGCCTTCCAGCTCCTCCAGGGGGCTGTCGGCGGCTCCGTCCGGGACCACGACGGCGTACCTGCTCATCGGCCATGCCTTTCCTGTTCGGGCGCCTCCCGGCCCCGGCCCGGCGGGGCGCTCAGAAGCCCAGCAGCTCCAGCAGGGCGTCGCGGTCCGCCTCCACGCTCTCCGGCTCCTCCACCACCGCCACCGCCCGGTCGGGGTCCTTCAAGCCGTGGCCGGTGAGCACGCACACCACCAGCGCCCCTCCTGGCAGCCTGCCCTGCTGAAAGGATTTGTACAAACCGGCCACCGCCGCCGCCGATGCCGGCTCGCAGAAGACGCCCTCCCGCCGCGCCAGCAGCTTGTAGGCGGCGATGATCTCGGAGTCGCTGACCATGTCGATGAGGCCGCCCGACTCTTCCGCCGCCGCCTCCGCCTTCTTCCAGGAAGCGGGGTTGCCGATGCGGATGGCGGTGGCGATGGTCTCGGGGTTCTCCACCACGTGCCCGCGCACGATGGGCGCGGCCCCTTCCGCCTGCCACCCCATCATCCGCGGCAGCGACTCTATCCTGCCCGCCGCGTGGTACTCCAGGTATCCCTTCCAGTAGGCGGTGATGTTGCCGGCGTTGCCCACGGGGATGAAGTGGAGGTCGGGGGCCCGCCCCAGGACGTCGCAGATCTCGAAGGCCCCGGTCTTCTGCCCCTCTATGCGGTAGGGGTTGATGGAGTTCACCAGCACCAGCGGGTACTTCTCGGAGACCTCGCGCACCAGCGTAAGCGCCTGGTCGAAGTTGCCCCGCACCGCCACCACCCGGGCCCCGTGGATGAGGGCCTGGGCCAGCTTTCCCAGGGCTATGGCATTCTGCGGTATCAGCACCACGCAGTCCAGCCCGGCCCGGGCGGCGTAGGCGGCGGCGGAGGCCGAGGTGTTGCCGGTGGAAGCGCAGATCACCGCCCGCCTTTTCTCTTCCACCGCCTTGGAGACCGCCACGGTCATGCCGCGGTCCTTGAAGGAGCCGGTGGGGTTGAGCCCCTCCAGCTTGAGGTAGACCCGGGCGCCCAGCTCTCGGCTGATGTACTCGGCCTTGACCAGCGGGGTGCCGCCTTCCAGCAAGGTCACCACCGGGGTGCTCTCCTTCACCGGCAGGAACTCCCGGTAGGTCTCGATGACCCCGCTCCGGTTCGCGGCCGTTTCCAATTCAATCATCCCCCCTGCTGTCTTCCACCCGGATGACGCTGCTCACGCGGTTCACGGCGGGCAGCCCCTCCAGCTCCGCGAGGCAGGCGCGGATGTCCTCCTCCCTGACCGTGTGGGTGATGAGGACGATGCGCGCCTCCTGGCCGGTGCCGTGCTGTATCACCGACTTTATGCTGACCCCGTGCCCGGCGAAGACCCCGGCGATGGAGGCTAGCACCCCCGGGCGGTCGGGGACGTCGAAGAGCATGTAGTAGCGGGTGAGGGTCTCGCCCATATCCTTGATGGGGCGGTGGTCGAAGCAGGTGCAACCGAGGCCGCGACCCCGGGTGAGGATGGTGCGCGCCGCGTAGATGACGTCCCCCACCACCGCGCTGGCCGCGGGCAGGCTGCCCGCGCCCCTCCCGTAGAACATCAGGTCGCCCACGGCATCGCCGCTGACGAACACGGCGTTGAAGACGTCCCGCACCGACGCCAGGGGGTGGTCGTAGGGGAGCATGGTGGGGTGCACGCGCACGCTGATGCCGTCCTCCTCCTGCTTGGCGATGGCCAGCAGCTTGATGACGTATCCCAGCTCCCTCGCGAAATGGATGTCGGCGGGGGTGAGGCGGGAGATGCCCTCGGTGAAGACGTCGTCCAGGTGCACCCGCACGTTGAAAGCGATGGAGGCCAGGATGGCCAGCTTGGCAGCGGCGTCCTTCCCCTCCACGTCCGCGGCGGGATCGGCCTCGGCGTACCCCAGCTCCTGGGCCTGGCGCAGGGCCTCCTGGAAGGACAGCCCCTCCTCGCTCATCCGGGTCAATATGTAGTTGGTGGTCCCGTTGACGATGCCCAGCACCTGGGAGACGCGGTTTCCGGCCAATCCCTCCTTCAGGGGATGCAGGATGGGGATGCCCCCTCCCACGCTGGCCTCGAAGGCCAGCACCAGGCCGCGCGAATCGGCCAGCTCCAGCAGCTCGCCGCCGTGGGTGCTCATCAAGGCCTTGTTGGCGGTGGCGACGTGCTTCCCGTTCAGCAGCGCCCGTTCCACGAAGGATCGGGCCGGCTCCACCCCGCCCATCACTTCCACCACGATGTCGATATCCGGGTCTTCCAGCACCTCTTCCGCCCGCTCGGTGAGCATCTCCTCCGGCACCTCCACGTAGCGGGGGTCGGCGAAGGAGCGCACGGCGATGCGCTTCATCTCGATGTCGCAGCCGGTGCGCGAAGCGATGAGTCGGCGGTTGCGCGCGAGGATCTCCACCACCCCGGAACCCACGGTCCCGCATCCGATCTGGCCCACCAGTATCCTGTTCATCTCTCCATTCCCGCCTTCGCCCGCGGCCGGCCGCCCGCTGCGGCACCCCGGAGTAGATATTTTACCATGCCGCCGACCGCCCCGCCGTTCCGCTTCGCGGCCATAATGCTCTCTGTTATAATCGAGCCATGAACATCGAAGAACCCGTCCTGCAGGTGGCCCTGGACTTCGTCGACCTCGAACGCGCGCTCAAGGTAGCGGAGGAAGCGGTGGAGGGGGGCGCCGACTGGATCGAGGCGGGAACCCCGCTGATCAAGAGCGAAGGCCTCAACGCCGTGCGCGAACTGCGCCGGCGCTTCCCCAACCGGGTCATCGTGGCGGACATGAAGACCATGGACGCCGGGCGGGCGGAGGTGGAGGCCGCCGCCAAGGCCGGGGCCAACATCATCGACGTGCTGGGGGCGGCATCGGACGCCACGGTCCGCGAGTGCGTGGAGGCGGCCAACAATTACGGGGCGGAGATAGTGGTGGACCTCATCGAGGTGCGCGACCCGGCGGAGCGGGCCCGCGCCGCGGAGCAGGCCGGAGCCCATTACATCGCGGTGCACACCGCCATCGACGTGCAGATGCACGGGGGCGACCCTTTCGAGCGCCTCAAGGTGGTGGCCAACTCGGTGAGCGTGCCGGTGGCGGTGGCCGGGGGCATCAACTCGGAGACGGCGGCGCGCGCGGTGAAGAACGGCGCCCGCATCGTCATCGTGGGAGGGGCCATCACCAAGAGCGGGGACGCCACCCGCGCCGCCCGCGAGATCAAGCAGGCCATGCTCAGCGGGGAGGCGGTGAAGACCGATCTTTACAAGCGGGTGGACTACGAGAACGTGCGCGAAGCGCTGGAGAAGGTCTCCACCCCCAACATCTCCGACGCCATGCACCGCTCCGGCGAGATGAAAGGCATCCTTCCCATCATGCCCGGCCTGCGCATGGCCGGACCCGCGGTCACGGTGCGCGCCTACCCGGGCGACTGGTCCAAGCCGGTGGAGGCCATCGACGTGGCCGGGGAGGGCGAGGTCATCGTGATCGACGCGGCGGGGTCGGGGCCGGCCCTCTGGGGCGAGCTGGCCACCCATTCCGCCATGCAGCGCAAGCTGGCCGGCGTGGTCATAGACGGGGCCATCCGCGACACCGTGGAGATACGCGAGCTGCGCTTCCCCGCCTTCGCCCGCTTGATCACCCCCACGGCCGGCGAGCCCAAGGGCTTCGGGGAGATAAACGTCCCGGTCACCGTGGGAGGGATCAAGGTCTTCCCGGGGGACTGGATCGTGGGCGACGACGACGGGGTGGTGGTGATCCCCCGGGGCAAGGTGGCGGAGATGGCCAACCGGGCCATGGACGTCCTGGAGAAGGAGAACCGCCTGCGGGCGGAGATCCAGGCCGGCTCCACCCTCTCCCAGGTCGCCTACCTGGAGAAGTGGGAGAAGCGCTGACCGGGGGCGTTGCGGCCGCGGCGGGAACCGGGCCCGCCCCAACCCCTGTCAAATCCGCGAGGACGGCGGTCCCCGCGACCTTCCGAAACCGGCCCGTTGGCTCGAGGCGGGGCTTGTCGCAGGTCATGGCGGGGTCCCGGCTAGTTTGAAATAATGATTGTCGCCGTTTACACTTACCATGTTGTCCAGAGAGGTAATGAAGATGCAGGATAGGACGGGGGCCAGGAAGAGGCCGGCCCGACGGGCGGCGCGGGGGAAGCTGCGGCTCACCCCGCGGTTCTACGGTATGGCGGGCCTTGTGGGCTTGTTCCTCGTGGTCCTGCTGGTGGTCCTGGCGGCACGGGGCTGCGGGGGCTCCAACCCGGCCGGACAGGCCCAGGCGGGCATCCAGGGGGTAGCGGAGCTCAACCGCCTCAAGGTCAACGAGTTGGGCATGGTGATGGTGCTGGAGTATCACGTCATCGGGCCCGATGACCGCTGGTCACGCAGCCCCGACAACTTCCGCGCGGACCTGGAGACGCTCTACGCCGAGGGTTACCGCTGCGTCAGCCTCAAGGACTTCGTCACCAACAACATCAAGGTGGAAGCGGGCTTCACCCCGGTGGTGTTCACCTTCGACGACTCCAGCGTCAGCCAGTTCCGCTACATCGAGCAGGACGGCAAGCCGGTGATCGATCCCGACTGCGCCGTGGGCATCATGGAGGATTTCGCCCGCCGTCACCCCGATTTCGGCATGACCGCCACTTTCTACGTCCTGCCCGCCATGTTCGGGCAGCCGGAATACGCCGAGATGAAGCTGAAGTACCTGGTGGAGCACGGCTACGACATCGGCAACCACACCGTGAGCCACACCGCCCTGAGCAAGCTCTCTCCCGAGAAGGCGGTACAGGAGATCGCCGGCAACATCCAGGAGGTGCGCAAGTACCTGCCCGACTACGAGGAGCACAGCATCGCGCTCCCCCTGGGCGAGAAGCCGCAGGACGCCTCGGTGCTGGTTTCCGGTGAATACGGCGGGACCTCCTATCGCTTTGTCGCTTCCCTGCTGGTGGGCTCGGACCCCGCGCCCGCCCCCAACGACAGGAAGTTCGATCCCATGAACTTGCCTAGGGTGCAAGCCCTGGCCCTGGCCCACAAGGAAGGCAGCGTGGGGTCGGAGGCCTGGATGCAGTTCTTCCGGCAAAACCCCGAATGCCGCTACCGCAGCGACGGCGACCCGTCCACGGTGACCATTCCGCGGCACGTCCTGCCCCGGGTGAACATGGACTCCCTGGGCGACAGGAAGCTGAGGACCTACTGAGCATGCCCTACGGACGTTCCAACCGCAGGATATTCACCCACCGCCGCCCCATCCGCCGCATGACCGGTTCGGTGTCCCGCAAGGTGATGCCCCGCCGCGACGAGGCCGCCCCCCCGGCACAGGCGCGGGCGCGGGCGCGGCGCGGCCGCCCCGGCCTGCGGATCACCCGGCGCGGGTGGGCCGGGCTCGCCGCCCTGTTGGGGCTGGTCCTGCTCATCGTGTTGGCGGTGTCAGCGCTGCACAAGCCCTTCATCTCCCGCATCTCGCTGCAGAAGGGGGCGGTGCTCACCTCCATGCCCTACACGCTGGAGGTGAGGTTCGGAAGGCAGCCGGAGGCGGAGGGGTTGAGCCTCGCGGTGGACGGGGAGGAGCGCGTGGACG
>Ga0209018_1002820_pt1 | contig 11692 bp, 8 predicted proteins | sample YNPBryBLVA2012_FD_185814 | JGI IMG/M metagenome (GOLD analysis project Ga0209018, IMG submission 185814) | Anoxygenic and chlorotrophic microbial mat microbial communities from Yellowstone National Park, USA - YNP Bryant BLVA 2012 (SPAdes)... ...
ACAACACGCGCGCCGCGTGATACGTTGCCGCGACGCTGATACTGTTCAATCCCACGCGCGCAATTTCGTCGAGAGCGCGCTCCAAGTCGTTATCGAACAAATCCCAAGGATAGACCCAAATTGTGTTGCCGATAGTGTAAAGCATTTTTTCTGAATGACGAAGGACGGATGACGGATGACGGAGGTCGTTCGTCTTTCGTTGAAATTCACGATCACTTGGTCGCGAAATCGTGATACAATTTGTCTTTCGGCGGCGGCGCCGATTCTGCATCGGCTGGACGTAACTGTGCGAGCAAACCGCCATCTACGTACAACACCTGCCCTGTGATGTACGATGATTCATCACTGCACAAAAAAATGACCGCGCGCGCGGTATCTTCGTTCGTGCCTTCGCGATTCAATGGAATCGCGCGGCGGCGGCGTGCCAGCTCCGTTTCGGCAACGCCTTCCCAGCGATCGGTTCGCATCAATCCCAAAGAGACCGCGTTGACGCGGATGTTGTACGGCGCGAGATCGAGCGCCATCGCGCGCGTGGCGGCTTCGATTCCGCCTTTCGTTGCGTCGTACGGCGCCATATTGCGATGCGCGCGGCTTGCCCCGACCGAGCCGATGTTGACGATGCAACCCGAACCTTGTTGTGCCATCACGCGCGCGACGCGCGTCGAGACGTGGAACAGTCCGCCCAGGTTGACGGCAAAGATGCGCTCCCACACTTCGGGTGTCAGTTCCAAAAAGTGTTTGATCACGGCGACGACTGCCGCGTTGTTCACCAAAATATCAATTCGCCCAAACGTCTCCAGCGTACGCGTGACCAACATCTCGGCGCCCGCGCTCGTCGAAACGTCTGCTGTGACGCCGATGGCTGTCCTGCCCAGATTAGCGATCATTTGGCGCGTCTGCTCCACCCAGTTTTCTTTTGAGCCGTTCACGACAATGTGCGCGCCTTCGCGCGCAAGCCCTAACGCAATCCCTTGTCCTAGATTTCGACTCGACCCTGTAACGATGGCAACCTTGTCTTTCAAACGCATATCCGTTTATCCTCTCCGCAGATTTTGCTTGATGGCTTGCGCGACGTGCTTGCCCAACAAGGTGTATCCTGCGGCGGTGAAATGCACCCCATCGGGTAAGAGCAGTTTGTCGCGTCCAAAGTGTGTTACAACGGCGTACAGATCGTCAATCGGGATATTCAGTTCGCGCGCGATCTGCGTCGCGCACGAATTGTATGCTATCACGTCAGATTCGAATCGGTCAAATTCTTTGTTCGCGTGATGCCACGCTTCGTTGACCGGCGTTGTCGTCGCCCAGGTGATCTGCGCGCGCGTGGCGCGTTGCAAGCGCGTCAAGATGGTGCGTACGTTTGTGGCATACTCGTCGAGCGGCACTTGATTCATCGTGGCGTTGAATTCTCTCTTGAGATCGTGCAAGCCGCAGTTGAGATGAACAAGGTCGGGCGCGCGCGCGATCACCCAATCGTCTAGGTGCGCGAGAATGTTCCGACTGTCGCGCCCGTTTTCTTCGGGCGCCCAGATTTCTGCCCACTCTGCCAGTTCACCCCGTACGATGTCTTGATAACCAAGTCGAATCGAATCGCCGAGCAAGATGATGTGTTTCATTTTGAAAATAGGGGCGCAACTGAATTGCGCCCCTAGTACATTATTTGGCGTAGTAGAATTGTTCGATGCGAGCATTGCCTGGCGTACGCAGGGGCCAGTCGTTCCCCGCCTTTTCCGGCACATTTCGGAGATCTTTGTTGACGACGACGACGCCTTGCACCATCGCGGTTAGGCCAACGGTGCCCAGTTGCCAAAGATTGTCTACCCAAATCTGGTAAATTTCTTTACCCAACTTGGCTTGTTCTTCCTTGGAGACTGTCTTGGCTTTGTCTATGTTGGCAACAATCTTTTTTACCTCCGCCGGTGGTTCGACGCCATCTTTCCCATTCGTGCGGTACCACACTCGCCAGAGCGTTCCGAATGGCACAATGGATTGAGCGCGCGGATCAACCTGTGAGTTCGCCGTGAAGGGCGAAGAGTTGGTGTTCCAGATCTCACATTGGAGTTTATTCTCTTCGCGCATAGAAAAGTCGAGCGCGCGCTCGCGAATCTGGACGAGAGCGCGGATGCCTACTTTTTCCCAGTCCTTGGCGATGAGTTGTGCAATGTCGGGCCACGGTCCAAATGCCGGCACCACCGAAATTTCGATGACTGCCGGTTTGCCGTTTTTCATCAGGCGAATTCCATCAGGACCTCGTTTATCCAAACCGATTCCATCGAGTAGCTTGTTGGCGGTTGCTGGATCGTATTTGGTGTACTTGAAGGCATACTCATCGCCGGGGTAGAAGGGATGCCACGGTGGCGGAACGTTTTGGCGAATTTCGCCCAGCCCCAAGAACGCCGCTTGACGGATCTGCTCACGATTGATGGCGTGCGAGAGCGCGATTCTGAAATCTTTGGTTCGCAACAACTCACCGACGGCGGGGTCTGCATTGTACGTTTGATTGAACGTCAGACTGGCATCGCCGCCGCCAAAGCCGGGCCACATCAGAACGCGATACTTGCCCTTTTGCTCATTTTCTTTCAGCACCGGATAGTTCGGCATATCAATGTGGCGGTCTTGCAAATCGAGCTCGCCCGCCACAGCAGCAAGATTCAGCGTCTTGGCATCCGAGTAGAAAACAAAGCGGAACTCGTCCACGTAGGGGAGTTGATTACCTTCCGGGTCAACCCCAACATAGTACGGATTGCGTTTGAGCGAAAAGATGGGATCGCTCACACGCGAGGTTGGCACCCACGCTGCCATCGTCGGACGTTCGGGATTCTCGGGCGGCGTCGCGCGGGTCATAAAGAGTTCCACCCACGTCTTGAATTTGGCATCCGCCACCATCTTATCGAGGTCATCTTTTTTGGCATAGGACGCGTGGAATTGTTTCAAGTAGTGAGCAGGCAAGAACACCGCCAAGGTGCGATCCCCGCCATCTTTGTTCACCAGTTCGTCCAAGAACATATTGTTCGATTCCTTGAAGGTGAAACGAACGGTGTAATCGTCCACTTTTTCAACGAGGGCTGTGGATTTGTCCGCGTTCTGCATCCACTGTGGAATCGCCGGGGTGAGTTCCTTGTTCAGCAAAACATCTTTGTACCAAAAGAGAATGTCATCCGCTGTGAAGGGATGTCCATCTGACCATTTCGCGCCTTTACGCATATTCAAGGTCCAAACCTTAAAGTCGGGAGACGCGTTCCAGGATTTGATCAGTTTGGGTTCGATCTTGCTGCCGTCAATGGACCACCAGACCAGCGAATCCACTGCGATCCGAACATAGTTGTTGGCGTCGGACGGTCCAAGAAAGCCCCGGCGAATGACTCCGCCGTACGTTCCGATTTTCTCGACAGTCGGAATGACCAGCGGTTCTTCTGGCAAACGTTGTTCCACCGGCGGCAACTTGCCGGCTTTGACCAGTTCGGTTAGCGCTGGGGCTTCTTTGTACTTGGCGACCGGCGCGGCGGGTTTGGTTGGCGCAGTGGTTGGCGCCGGTTGGGTGGGCGCAGTGGTGGGTTGCGGCGCTGCCGTCGCGATGGGTGCAGGCGCCTTGGTCGGCGGCGCGGCGGTTGGCGCGGGTGTAGGCGCGGGTGCGCAGGCGACGACAATCAACACGAACAGCGTCATCAGCGCGAGCATCGAAATTTTGTTTTTCATTTTCGTTCCTTTCTTCATCGAATTTGGGTTTGACCGATTGAATGGTTAGCTCGTCAACGCCTCACCTCCTTCAATCAAAAGTAACGCACACGCGAACGATATTTTTCAAGGTAGGCGGCGTTTGCCTCATCGCCGCCGGGTACATTGAGCGAAGTCCAAATCTCCGGCGCAAGTCCTTGCGCGAGCATATCTTCTGCCACCTGGGCGACCAGTGCTTCCCATACGAAGACGGTGCATAACGTCGAAACCGGCGAAACTTTGGTCGTCAACCCCGGCAGTTCGACGACGGCATCGCCGTAGGGCATTCGGCAGTCCAGCACAATGTCGGCAATCTCGTGGAGATTCTTTTGGCTGGGATGCCGCGCGATGTGATCGCGCGGGAGCGCGTCAGCATGCGCCGGCGACGTGATTGCGATCACCATAGCGCCATGTTCTTTGGCGACCTGCGCGGCGTCAATCGAAAGGCAATTCATTCCATACGCGTTCACGATGACGATTAGATCGTCGCGAGTCAAGTTGTAGCGCCGCAACACCGCGCGCGCATAGCCCGGCGTTCGCCCGACGACCGACGTGTACAAGCCGCCGTTGATGAGCGAAACCCCCGCGTCGAGGATCGGCGAAATTTGCGTCAAGCCGCCTGCGCGGTAGAACGCCTCCTCCGCCGCAATGACCGAATGACCGCCGGTGCCGTAAACGTAGATCAAGCGATCGTTCTTGAGCCGTTCGATGATCGCGCGCGACGCCGCCGCAAATGCCTCGCGATTCAATTCGATGATTTCCTGAAATATCTGCGTTACGCTGGCATGAAATTGTTGAATGGCTTGCATCTTTTCCTCCGAATGGCGCGCAACAACTGTCCCAACTTTTTACAAATACCGCACGCGCCCGACATACTTTTCAATGTATCGCTTATTCGCCGCATCACCGCCCGGCACGTTCGCGCTCATCCAGACGGGAGGGGCAATGCCACGTCGCACCAATTCGTTCACTGTTTCCGCCACGATGCACTCGAGCGCGAACGCGTTGCAGATCGTCGAGACGGCGGAAACGCGCTGCGCGAATCCCGGAATCTCGACGACCGCGTCGCCCGCGGGAACGTGCGTGTTGACCCAGATGTCGGCGATCTCGTGCAGATTTTTTCCGGAAGGATGCCGGGAGGGATGCTCGGGCGGGAGTAGATTCGCGGTGTGCGCGCTCGTGACACCGATGACGGTCAAGCCCAGCCGTTTCGCTTCGAGCGCGGTGTCAATCGTCGCGGCGTTGACACCGTAGGCGGTGACAATGATGATCACTTCGCCGGGTTGCAAGCGATACAGTTTTAGCACCGCCGTCATCAATCCCGGCACGCGTTCCAAAAGCATCGAGCGGAGCGCGCCTTGTTGCACCGACACACTCGGCTCGAAGATTGGATTCATTGGCGCCAGTCCTCCGGCGCGATACGTCACTTCTTCCGCGCCCATCAAACTGTGACCACCGCTTCCGAAAACGTGGATGAGACGATCCTGCGCGATTTGGTCGGCAAGCGCGACAGCGGCGCGTTGAATGTTGGCTCGTTCGCCAGCGATTTTTTCGAGTAGTTCGGAAACGTGGCGAAGGTACTGTTCGGTTGGAATCATTGGACTGCTCCCAGGTCTTGCAAAATTTGCTTCGATTCCGCTTGGGTGACGCGTGGCTTGTCTGCGAATGACAGCGCGTACGCTTCTTGCGCGCCAACCGCCGAGTCCGTGAACGCCACCCGCGATCATCGGGCTTTATTCAAAATTTTGAATCACGATGTCCGCGCGCTCACGCACTTGTGGACGCAGTTTCGTGCCCAAGCCCACCCCTTCGGGCAAAAGCAAATGCCCGTTCCGAATGACGGGTGTCGGCTCGACCAGTTCGGCGTAATAGCCATCGAGAAACACGCGCGTCGTTTCCATCACCAAGCCGTTCGGCACGTTCGCCATCACGTGCGCGGTAGCAAACAGTCCGACGGGTCCGGTATGATCGTGAGGCGCGATGGGCAGTTGGAATGTTTCAGCCAGCACCGCGAGTTTTTTCAATTCCGAAATGCCGCCGCACCACGTCACGTCGGCGATGACAATATCAGTGCCGCCGTTTTGCATCAGGGGGAGCATTTGCCAGCGCGTAAAAAATCGCTCACTGCCCGCCAGCGGCAGGCGCGTACGGGCGCGGAGGCGCGCCAATTGCTCGGGCTGATCGGGGCGCATCAAATCTTCCAGCCACATAATGTTAAAGCGTTCGAGGTACTGCGCGATGCGCGTCGCCATCGGCAAATCCCATTTGCCGTGTCCTTCAATACCCACTTCGATCGCGGTGCCGTACTGTTCGTACACTTGGCGAATCGGTTCGCACGCTTTGGCAATGTCGTCGAGCGAACCATAGTGACCCAGCGTTGGATCGGCGATGTGATCGAACACGGCGTATTTGAACGCGGTGATGCCATTCGCCAAGAGTTCTTCGACGAGTTGCAGCGGCTTTTGACGCACGAGGATGCGATCGTTCAACTCGCGATAGTTCGAGCAGGTGTTGTAGACGCGGATACGCTCGCGCACCTTGCCGCCGAGCAACTGATAGATGGGCTGGCGCGCCACTTGGGCGGCGATGTCCCACAGCGCGATGTCGAGCGCAGAGATGGCGCGCATTTCCGCGCCCGCAAAGCCGTGATAGTGCGCCGCTTCGTAGGCGCGCGTCCAAAACGATTCGATGTCGAGCGGATTCTGCCCCAGCAAGAATCGGCGCGCCCATTCTTCGACAGCCGGAATCGTGCGCCGCGCGTCGGGTGCTTGACCCAAGCCGATGAATCCTTCATCGGTGTAGATTTGGACAAAGAAAAAAGGCGCGGGTTCGATGCTAGAGGGCCACAAGGTTTCCACACGAGTAATTTTCATTGTCTCCTCACGGTGGGGGTGGCGCGGTGGACGCGCGCACGATGAGTTGGGGTTCCAGCGCGACGTAGACGCGGCTGATGTTGCGTCGTTGTAGAATCTGAATGAGCATTTGCGTGGCGAGTTCCGCCATCTGGCGCCATTCGATTCGCACCGTCGTCAACGGTGGAGACGAGTGCGCGGATTCTTCCGCATCGTCAAAACCAATGACCGAAACATCGGCCGGCACTGCCAGCCCTTGCTCTTGCAACGCGCGCATAATCGCCCACGCCACGCGGTCGTTCGCGGCGATGATCGCGCTGGGACGCTCTTTGGTGCGGACGAGTTGACGCGCCAGTTCTGCCCCTAGTGCCACATCGTATTTCGATTCGACGAGCCATTCTTCGCGCGGCGTGAGGCGCGCCTCGGCGAAGGCGCGGCGAAATCCTTCTAGACGCAAAATCGTTGGCGCAACTTCGCGCGGTCCATTGATGAACGCGATGCGCGTGTGCCCCAGCGCAAGCAGATGTCGAGTGGCTAAATAACCCGCCTGCCGATTGTCCACGCCAACGCAGTGGAATGGATCGCGGTCGAACAATCGCCCGATGACGACAAAGGGCAGTCCAAGTTCGCGTAACCAATCGAACGATTCATCGGCAAGGCGCGTGCGAAAGAGGATCGCGCCATCGAGATTCTTCTGAACGAGGAGACGATCTCCAATCGTGACGATTTCGGCGCTGCTGGTGAATGTGCCAATCGTCACGCCATAGCCCGCCGCTTCGGCAGTGGAACGTACGGCGTCCGCCACCGCGCCATAGACGCTGGTGTTCAAGCCGAGCGATTGCATTCCTTCGGGCATCAAAAAGCCCAGCAGGCGTGTGGAGGGAGGCGAAAATTCTGCGGGGAGCGTGGGCGCGCGATAGTGGAGGCGTTGCATCGCCGCGCGGATACGCGCGCGCGTTTCGGGCGCAACGCGCGCGCTGCCGTTGAGCGCGCGCGAGACGGTGCTGACCGAGACGCCCGCGCGTTGGGCAATTTGTTGGAGGGTTGCCGTCTTTGGCATCGCTTCTGTCCTGTGTTTGCGCCGCACCCAGTCGTGGTGGGGCAAAGCGGTGAAGAGGGTTCTTTTTTCAGCGCGGTCTTGGAGTACGCGATACGAGTATATCCCAAAGTGTATGAAAAGTCAAGTCATTATTTTCATAATTTGTGAAAATGATACAAACTATTGCAAAGAAGAGAAAAACGGTGTATACTGAATTCACGATGTCATTGGATTTCCAAGTGATGCTCAAACCGCGCGGCGCGCTCTGCAATTTGAATTGCGCGTATTGCTATTTTCTCTCCAAAGCGCGTTTGTATCCGCAGAGCGCGTTTCGAATGAGTGACGCGTTGCTGGAGACGTACACGCGTCAATATATCGCCGCGCATGCCGCGCTGGGGCAAGTGACGTTCGCGTGGCAAGGCGGCGAACCGACGTTGATGGGGCTAGAGTTCTTTCGGCGCGCCATCGAATTGCAAACGCGCTACGCGCCCGCGGGGATGCGCGTGACCAACACGCTCCAAACGAACGCGACGACGCTCGACGACGCGTGGTGCGAATTCTTTCGCGCCAACGATTTTTTGCTGGGCGCGAGTCTGGACGGCCCGCGCGCGTTGCACGATGCGTACCGCGTGGACAAGCGCGGCGCGCCCACGTTCGATCGCGTGCGGCGTGGCATCGAGCTGCTCCAAGCCCACCGCGTCGAGTTCAACATCCTGACGACAGTTCACGCGGCAAACGCGCCGTACCCGTTGGAGGTCTATCGTTTTTTGCGCGATGAGATTGGCGCGCGGTTCATTCAATTCATTCCGATTGTCGAACGCGACAACGCGACGGGATTTCAGGAAGGTAACGCGGTAACGGCGCGCTCGGTGACGGGCAAGCAGTATGGCGATTTTCTCATCGCGATTTTCGACGAGTGGGTGCAGCGTGATGTGGGGCGCGTGTTCGTCCAGATTTTCGATGTGGCGTTGGGGGTGTGGTTGGGGCAGCCCGCGTCGCTCTGCGTTTTTGCGGAGACGTGCGGCAACGCGTTGGCGCTGGAACACAACGGCGACTTGTTCGCGTGCGATCACTTTGTCGAGCCGCGCTTCAAACGGGGGAATCTCGCCGACATCCCGCTCGTCGAGATGGTCGGCTCGCCGGCGCAACGCCAGTTTGGTTTGGACAAGCGCGACACGCTGCCGCGCTATTGTCGCGAATGTTCCGTGCGTTTCATTTGCAACGGCGGTTGTCCCAAGGATCGCCTCCTCACCACGCCAGAGGGCGAGGCGGGGTTGAATTTCTTGTGCGCGGGCTGGCGCGCGTTTTTCACGCACATCAATCGTCCGATGAAAACGATGGTGGAATTGATTCGAGCGGGTCGCGCGCCCGCCGAGATTATGCTCTTGCGCGCGCGCGAACAAGTGGAACTAGAACAGAAATTTGCGCGAGCGCGCCGTAACGATCCTTGTCCGTGTGGCAGCGGCAAGAAATTCAAACAGTGTCACGGGATTTGATCGTTTGGTCTTTGAGCGAAGATTCTCCACTCGACGCGGTGCGCGCCCGCGCGCTCCTCTCCCTCACATAACCGCGTCTCATCGAACAACTCGAACGACGCGCGCGCGCGCGGGTCGGGATACAGCCACGCTTCAAGGTCATCGTCCAGCGAGCCGACGCGCGGCGGTGGAATGACCGATGACGATTGACCGTTGACCGTCGCGCTCACACCGTCGTCGGTTACCGGTCGTCGGTCGAAGGTATCGAACGCGCGCGCAAAGCGTGGCACGATGAAGCCACGCCGCAAGAAAATCGGCGTGCGTCCCAGTGGCGCGTCCACCACCAGCCGCGCAGGTCCGCGCACCGCGCGATTCGCGCGCACATCCCACCACTCGCCCGGCGGCAGAATCACCTCGCGCCGAGTCTCTCCCTGCCGAATCACCGGCGCAACGTACAGCGCATCGCCAATCAGCCACGCGTCTTCGATGGTGTACAACTCGGCGCAGTCGCTCCAAATCAACGCCGGATGTCGAATGATCGGTGTGCCGTCGCGCGTCGCTTGTTTCGCCAGCGAATAAAAGTACGGAAACAGTTTGACATGCTCTTCCGAAAGCGCGCGATAAATCTCCACCGTCTCGTCATCGAATTTCCAGGGTTCGCGATTGCGTCCAATCGGTCCGCCGTGCGCGCGCATCAACGGCGAATACGCGCCCACTTCTGCCCAGCGGATGTACAACTCTTTCGTCGTGATAGGCGCGAACCAATCGTACCAGCCCCCAATGTCCGAGCCATGAACCGGAAAGCCACAGATCGAAGCGTTGAGCATCGCGCGCACTGCCGCCGGCAAACCATCGCCATCGTCCCAGTCCGTGTCTTGATCACCAGGCCACTGCGTGGCAACGAATCGTTGTGTGCCGGCGTATCCCGCGCGCGGGTAGAGCAGGTGATCGTCGCCGAGAACACTTTGCGCGGCGCGTTGCATCGCGCGCACGTACATCACGGGGTAGGCGTTCCGCATCGCGAGACCGGACGCGCCGTTGTAGAACACCGCATCGGGCGGAATGGACTCGGCGTAATCGGTCATTACGCCGTGAATGCCGCGCGCGTGAAACGTGCGCGCGACGATGTTTTCGTGCCACGCCGACGCGCGCGGATTGGTGTAATCAATCACCGCGGCGATGCCGTGAAAGATGCGTTGATGATATGGCAAGCCCAAACGATTGCGAATGAAATAACCATTGCGGATTCCTTCACGATGCGTCGCTGAACCCGCGTTCATATACGGAAAGTGCCAGATGTGCACGCGATAACCATTGTCGCGCGCAACCTTGATGAGACCGTCAATGTCGTGCCACCATTGCCGGGCGAACTCGTACGAGCCGCGAATTTCCTGCCAGTGTTCGATGCCGACTTGCGCGAGCGGAATTTGCAACTCGCGAAATTTGCGAATGTCGGTCAGCACATCGGCTTGCACGACCGCGCCGGTGTTCGTTTTCCACGGCAGGAACGCCCACGCTGGCGGCGTTTCGCTGCGACCTGTAAGCGCGGTGTATTGTTGAATTACGTCAATGGGTTTGGGCCCAGTGCACAAAAACAAATCGAGTTGATTGTCGAGAACAGTCAAACGAGCGACGGATGACCGATGACCGATGACCGAAACCTTTTCTCCGTCTTCGGTTGCCGGTCGTCGTTCGTCCTTGAACCACGATGGCTTGTACGTGTTCCAGAACACGCCCACGCTCGCGCCGCGCTCGCGCGCGATGAGCGCGAAGGGAACGGGAAAGCCGGTACATTGCTCGCCATTCGGGAACGAGCCGCGCGCGCCGAACCAGCGCTTGAAGAGCGGATACAACAGCGGCGCGCGCTGCTTCATCCACTCGTACCCCACGCCACCTTCCTCAACGAAAAAGTACGTTTCTTCGCCGCGCTGATCCACTTTGTTAAAGCGTTGTCCCAGACCGAGGATGTGTGCGTCGGGAGGGATATGAAACGCGAGGGATGCGTGAGGCGTGAAACGTGAAGCGTGATTGAATTGGATACGCAAGGTGTCGTCAGTGTAAAGCGACAAACGCAAATCGGCATCGCTGAATTTCACGACGAGGACGTTGGCTTGCGCTTCGATACGGAGCAGCTGCCCAACTGACCGACGGATGGACTGGCACCGCATCTTCATCGTGTTGCCGGTGTAGAGCAGTGGAATCGAAATGATTTTCTGGATGAGCCACTCGCGCGATAGTCCGTTCTCGGCGAGTTGCCACAACGTTTCGCCCTGCGCGTCCTTGACGATGATGCCGAACGGCGCGTGCGTGACCTCGACGCACAGGCGCGCGGATTCTAGCGTCGCGCGGGTCGCAGTAACATTCGTGCGAAATTGCACTCGGTCGTCGGTCACCGGTCGCCGGTCATCGGTCAACGGCGGCGGTTCCACTGCGTCCGCGTGTTTCACCGCGCCCGGCAATCGCCACGCCGCCACAAGCGCGCCCAGCGCAAGCACCGCGAGCGCGACGACGAGTGGCTCGATGCCGGCAAAGCCGCGCGCGACGATGTGACCACCTTCGGCGGCAAGTGACCACATCGCGCGTCCCAGAAATTCGAGCGTCCACACCAGCAAGAA
>Ga0209018_1002822_pt1 | contig 11686 bp, 7 predicted proteins | sample YNPBryBLVA2012_FD_185814 | JGI IMG/M metagenome (GOLD analysis project Ga0209018, IMG submission 185814) | Anoxygenic and chlorotrophic microbial mat microbial communities from Yellowstone National Park, USA - YNP Bryant BLVA 2012 (SPAdes)... ...
AGTCGGCGCTTTGAAAGCGGCGACACGTCGCCGCAATCCAAAGGCGCTTTGAAAGCGGCGACACGTCGCCGCAATCCAAAGGCGCTTTGAAAGCGGCGACACGTCGCCGCAATCCAAAGGCGCTTTGAGAGCGGCGACACGTCGCCGCAATCCAAAGGCGCCGCAGTCCAAAAGGGAGGAACACAGATGTCCGAAAACCCTCGTGAGGCTGTCATCGTCTCTGCTGCTCGTACACCTATCGGTCGCTTCCAGGGGGCGCTGCTCCCCTTCTCTGCGCCCGAATTGGGGGCGGTGGCGATTCGGGCCGCTGTGGCGCGGGCGGGGATAGACCCCGTCACGGTGGACGAGGTGCTGATGGGCAACGTGGTCCAGGCGGGGTTGGGGCAGGCTCCCGCCCGCCAGGCGGCCATCAAGGCCGGTCTGCCCCCCACCGTCGGCGCGACGACGGTCAACAAGATCTGCGGCTCTGGGCTGAAGGCGGTCATGCTGGCGGCGGCGATGATTGCCGTCGGCGACGGCGACACCTTCGTCGCTGGCGGGATGGAGAGCATGAACAACGCCCCCTACCTGCTGTCGCAGGCCCGCTTCGGCTACCGCCTGGGGGATGGCAAACTGGTGGACGCGGTGGTCTATGACGGCCTGTGGTGCGCCTTCGAGAACCAGCACATGGGCAACTCCGCCGAGTGGATCGCCCGCGAGTACGGCCTCACCCGCCAGGAACTGGATGAGTACGCCTACCATAGCCACATGAAGGCTATCGCCGCCATTGACGAGGGCCGCTTCAAGGACGAGATTGTCCCGGTGGAGATTCCGCAACGCAAGGGGCCGGCGCTGGTTTTCGACACCGACGAATGCCCACGGCGGGACACGACGCTGGAGGCGCTGGCCCGCCTGAAGCCGGCCTTCCAGGCAGACGGCATCGTCACGGCGGGCAACTCGCCGGGCATCACCGATGGCGCGGCGGCGGTGGTGGTGATGAGCCGTGAGCGAGCCCGCGCGCTGGGCCTGCGTCCGCTGGCCCGCGTGGTCGCCTACGCTCAGGCGGCGGTGGAGCCGCTCAGGATCTTCACCGCCCCCATCTTCGCCGTGCGCCGACTCTTGGAGAAGACCGGGACGACGGTGGCGGATTATGACCTCTTCGAAGTCAACGAGGCCTTCGCTGCCCAGACGGTGGCCGACGGTAAGGCATTGGACCTGCCGTGGGAGCGGGTCAACGTCAACGGCGGAGCCATCGCGCTGGGCCACCCCATCGGCTGTTCCGGCGCGCGCATCCTGGTCACTCTCATCTACGCCCTGCGCCAGCGCGGCCTGACCCGTGGCCTGGCGACCCTCTGCCTGGGCGGCGGCGAAGCGGTGGCAATGGCGGTGGAGGTGGAGGGGTAGGAGGTTAGAAGTTGGAGGCTTGGAAGTGTGAGATGACCTCCATGCTGTGTGGTCTGTGGTCTGTGGTCTGTCGTCTATCGTCTGTCGTCCGCAATTGAGAGGTGAACACCCATGAACACTGAGCGAATCGCGGTGATCGGGGCGGGGACGATGGGCAATGGCATCGCCCAGGTCTGCGCGGTCACCGGCTATCATGTCACGCTGGTGGACATCATTCCCCAGCAGTTGGAGCGGGCGCTGGCGAACATCCGCCAGTCGGTGGACCGGCTCCATGAAAAGGGCCGCCTGAGCGACGAGCAGCGCCAGGCGGCGCTGACGAACATTGCCACTGCCACTGACCTGGAAGCGGCTGCCAGCGCCGACTTCGTCATCGAGGCGGCGGTGGAGCGGCTGGAGATCAAGCGGGAGATCTTCGCCCGCCTCGACGAACTGACCCGCCCGGAAGTCATCCTGTCCAGCAATACCTCCTCCATTTCCATCACCGCTCTGGGTGCAGCCACCCGGCGGCCCGAGAAGGTCATCGGCATGCATTTCATGAACCCCGTGCCGCTGATGCGGCTGGTTGAGGTCATCCGCGGCCTGGTCACCTCCGATGAGACCGCCGCTGCGGTGGTCGCGCTGGCGGAGCGGCTGGGGAAGACCCCTGTGGAGGCGCAGGACTATCCTGGCTTCATCTCCAACCGTATCCTCTGTCCGATGATCAACGAGGCGATCTACGCGCTGATGGAGGGCGTGGGCACCGCCGAGGCGATTGACGCGGTGATGAGATTGGGGATGAACCACCCGATGGGCCCACTGGAACTGGCCGACCTGATCGGGCTGGACGTCGTGCTCAATATTATGGAAGTGTTGCACGAAGGCCTGGGGGACGACAAGTATCGCCCCTGTCCACTGCTGAAGCGCATGGTGGCCGCGGGCCATCTGGGACGCAAGAGCGGGCGGGGATTCTACACCTACGCTGCGTAGTGCGGTAACAGCATGCCTATCGCCTGGCCCTACATCGCTATCGTCGGAAGTGGCGTTGCCCTGTCTCATCTCATCCTGCTGCTGATCCTGCTCTTCCGTCAGCGGCAGGAGAGGAGCAGAAAGGTAGCCCTTGCCTACCTCGGGTTGACCCTGTTGTGGGGTGCCGCCGTCACCCTGGCGGACCTGCAGGTGGTGTTCCTCCCTATCGTGACGGACACGGCGGACATGCTTATCCCCGTCTTTGCCACAGGCATGACGGTGGCCCTGGCCGTGCTCTTCTGCGCGTTCCTGGAGTTGCCTGTCCTCTCCATCCTCGCTACTGCTGGCGGGACGTGGGGGGGCATCCTCTTCTTGGCCGCGTTGGTGCTCCGTTTCCGCCCGCTTCCGACGATACCTTTCCTCGAGGTGGCGCTGGGAGGATGGTGCCTTCTGAGCCTTGCTCTGATCATCCTGGCGATCGTGGGGTGGAGACGTAGCCGGTTGGCGTTGACCCGCAATCGCGTCCTCTACTGGCTGATGGCTTTCGTCCCCCTGCTGGGCGGGCAGGCAATCTCGCTCCAGCCCGTTGGTCCGCTGCGCGGTGTGGGGCCGTTGCTGCACTTCATCGGCGCGGTGGCCCTTGTCCACGGCGTCCTCAGCATGTGGCTGCCCAACGTCAAGGCCAGCCTGCGTTCCATTCTGCGTTTCCTGCTGCTGGCAGGGGTCACTGCCGCTTTTCTGACCGGCATCGTCTGGGGTGCGGAGACGCTGAACGAGCGCCTGCCCCGTTCGGTGCCGCGTGTGGCGCTGGTGTGGGCGCTGGCCTGCGTGGCGGCGCTGGTCTACCTCCCTCTCTACCGTCTGCTCGAGCGGCTGGTCAATCGGTTGATGCGCGGCGTGGGCTTCGACCCGGCGCAGGCCCTGCGCGACTATAGCCAGACCATCGGCACCCTGCTCGACCTGGAGCAACTGGCGACCGTGGCGATAGGCACTGCGGCGGAGGTCTTGGGGATCCGGCAAGGGGCGCTGCTGGTCGCCACCGAGACGGAACGCGGCGGGCTGCTCCTGCAGCCGGTCCCTGGCCTGGGCGACGTGCCTGTCGAGTCCCTGGAACTGGAGCCGATCAGTCCGGTCCTTTCCCGTCTGAGAGAGCAGACCGGGCCTCTCTTCCAGTACGAGGTGGAGCATCACCCGGTACTGCGCGAGGCGGCGACGCGCGAGCGAGAGTGGCTCCAGGCGCTGGGGATGGAGATCTTCCTGCCCATCCGTTCCCAGGACGGGTTGATCGGCCTGCTGGCCTTCGGTCCCCAGAAGGGCGGGGAGCCCTATGAGCCGCCCGCGGTGGAGTTCATGATGACTATGGCCAACCAGACTGCCGTGGCGCTCCAGAACGCCCGCCTGTTCGAGGGGTTGCAGGCGCTCAACGCCCGCATCACCCGCCTGAACGAGACGCTGCGCACGGCCTACGAGCGCCTGGAGAGGATGGATCGGGCCAAGACGGACTTCCTGACCATCGCCTCGCACGAACTGCGTACCCCACTGACGCAGGTGCGTGGCTACGTGGATGTGTTGCGCGATCTGGCAGAAAGCGGCACACTCTCCAACGAACAGGTGCAGCGCATCTCCGCCAACATTGACCGCCCCGCCCGACGGCTGGAGAACATCATCAACGCCATGCTGGACGCCTCGCGGATCGAGACGGAAGGGCTGGACCTCCACTTCGTGCCCACCAGCCTGTCGCTGACGATACGCCTGGCGGTCGAGCCATGGAGCGCGGCGTTGGAAGAACGAAACATCATCCTGACCACCGAAGGGTTGGAGAGCATCCCCGCGATCCAGGCTGACATCGAGCGGCTGTGCCAGGCCTTCAGCAACCTGGTCTCCAACGCCATCAAGTTCACGCCGGATGGGGGACGTATCATCATCCGGGCGCAGCCGCTGGACGATGACCACTTCGAGGTGACGGTGGCCGACACCGGTATCGGCATCAGCCGGGCTGACCTGGACCTCATCTTCGAGAAGTTCTATCGCGCTGGCAGCATCAGCCTGCACTCCTCGGGGGAATACAAGTTCAAAGGGGCCGGGCCTGGTCTGGGGCTGCCCATTGCCCGTGGTGTGATCGAAGGCCACGGCGGCTGTATCTGGGCAGAGAGTGAAGGATACGACGAGCGGCGCTGCCCTGGCAGCACCTTCCATGTCGTCCTGCCCTACCGCGCTCACCGCGGCCCCTGCCGCTGGCAACGACCATCTACTGGATGACACCTCCCGCCGGTGGCCCTACCTGCGGGAGGTCCGCCCGACACTCACCAGGAGGCGAGAGATCCCCTATGCACCGCATCTTCTACCCTCAGAGCATCGTCGTCATCGGCGTTTCCGAGAAACCTGATAACCTGGCTCGCGGCATCATCCGCAACCTGCTCACCTTCGGCTACCGGGGCGACCTCTACGCCGTGGGCCGTCAGCCGGGCGAGTTCTGCGGCGTGCCTATCCTGTCCTCGCTCGAGCAGGTGCCTGATGGTCTGGACCTGGCGGTCATCCTCACCCCGGCCCACCTGGTGCCCGACCTGTTGGAGACCTGCGGACGGAAGTCCATCCTCCGCGCGGTGGTGGAGTCGGGTGGCTTCAGCGAGTACTCCGACGAAGGCCGCCAGTTGGAGGAGCGGCTGATGGAGGTGGCCCGCCGCTGGGGCATCCGCGTCGTCGGGCCGAACTGTATCAGCGTCGTCAACCTGGAGGCTGGCGTGTGCCTCCCCTTTCCGGTCATCTCCCCCGACTCCCTCCGCCTGGGCCCGGCCTCGGTCGTGGCGCAGAGCGGCGGGGTCTCCATCACCTACCTCAGTTGGCTCAGCCGCGCCGGGGTGGGGGTCAACAAGGCGGTCAGCATCGGCAACAAGGCCGACCTGGACGAGGCGGATTACCTGGGCTACCTGCTGCAGGACCCCGGCACGGAGATGATCTGCCTCTACCTGGAGTCCATCGGCGACGGGAGGCGGCTGATGGACCTGGCCCGCTCGACGACCAGGCCGCTCATCGTGCAGAAGGCCAACCGGGGACAGGCCAGTCAGACCATCGCCCTCTCGCACACCGCAGCGTTGGCCAACGATGACCACATCGTCAGCGCGGCCTTCCGTCAGGCGGGCATCCTGCGCGCCGAGGGCTTCCGCGATGGCGTGGCGATGGCTCAGGGGCTGGCCCTGCCGCCGGTGACCGGCGACGACCTGGTGATCATCTCCCGCTCGGGCGGCCACGCCGTCTTCGCCGCCGACGTGGCCGAGCGGTACGGCTTCCGCCTGGCCGCCCTGCCGGACTCCTTCCGCGAGACGGTGCGGGCGCTCTTCCGGGCGGACGTCATCGCCCTGACCAACCCACTCGACCTGGGGGTGATCTTCGATTTCGACCTGTACGCGCAGATCGCCGAACAGTGTCTTCGCGCGTTGGCGCCGGACGCCGTCCTGCTGATCAACACTTACAGCCTGACGGAGACGGAGGGGGTGCAGAAGATGGCGCGGCGGGTGGAGCAGATCGTCCGCGAGACGGGGCGACCGGTGGCCTTCTGCGCCTACGGCGAAGGGGGAGACGCCCTCAATCTCTACCGCGACCTGGGGATGCCGGTCTTCACCGAGATCGAGGACGCCCTGTGTGGCCTGGCTGCCTCGCGCGACCGTCAGCGCTGGCTGGCCCGCCACGGCGGACGTGGTGGTTGGGAAAGCATAGGCTCCGTCGCAGAGGGATCAAGGCCATCGTCGGCAGGGGTGATGACCGCCGAGCAGGCCCTGGCGCTCTGCCGCGGCTACGGCATCCCGGTGACCCCCTGGGAGGTCGCCGCCGACGCCGATGAAGCCGCGGAGGCGGCGAACCGCCTGGGCTATCCGGTGGCGCTGAAGGTGCTCTCCACCCAGGCCTTGCACAAGTCGGATGTGGGCGGGGTGGCCCTGGGTCTGGCTGACGCGGCGGACGTGCGCCGGGCGGCCCAGACGATGCTCTCTCGCTTCCCATCCGGCGCGTTGATGGTGCAGCCGATGATCACCGATGGGATCGAGGTCATCCTGGGCGGCAAGCGCGACCCCTCCTTCGGGCCGGTGGTGATGTTCGGCCTGGGCGGTATCCACGTCGAGGTGTTCGACGATGTCGCCTTCCGCGTGGCCCCGCTCACCCGCGCGGACGCCGAGGAGATGGTGGAGGAAGTGCGCGGGCACCGGCTGCTGGCTGGCGTGCGCGGCCGCCCACCGGCTGACCGTGAGGCGCTGATCCAGGCGTTGCTGGCCCTCTCCCGGCTGCTGGTGGAGAACCCGCACATCGCCGAGTTGGACATCAACCCGCTGTTTCTCTTCGAGCGCGGCGCAGCGGCGGTGGACGCGCGGGTAGTTGTCTCCTGACCCTACAGCGCGTGGCTCTCGCGGGCGATGATCTCGTCCTGGATCTCCTTGCCCAGCATCACGAAGTAGGCGTTGTAGCCGGTGACGCGCACCAGCAGGTTGCGGTAGGTGTCGGGGTCGCGCTGGGCAGCGCGCAGCGTGTCAGGGTTCACCACATTGACCTGCAGGCAGGTCCCGCCCACCCGACCGTAGGCGCGCAGCAGCGCCGCCAGTTTCTGGCGGTTCTCCGGCGAGCGCAGCAGGCTGGGGGAGAAACTCATCGTGTGGGACGCGCCGTTGGGCGCGGTCTCCAGCCCCAGGTGGCCCACGCTCCTGATCACCGCCGTCGGTCCCTGCCGGTCCGCCCCGTTGACCGGGCAGACGCCATTGCTGAGGAACTGGCCGCGTCGGCGGCCGTCGGGCGTGGCGGCAGTGGTGGGGGCGTAGGAGACCCAGTAGTTCCACGACAGGTAGCCGCCGCGGTACCGCTTGCCGGTCTCCGGAGTGACATAATGGAAGGCCTCCGTCGTCCAGAAACGGCTGATCTCGGCGGCGATCTCGTCGCTGGCGGGGTCGTCATTGCCGTACTTGGGGGCCTTGTGCAGCAGGGTCTGGCGCAGTGACTCGTGCCCCTCGAAGTTGGCGTCCAGCGCTGTAAGCAGGTCTTCCATCTTCACTGCCCGTTCGTCGTAGACCAGCCGTTTCACCGCGGCCAGGCTGTCGGCGGCGGTGGCCAGGGCGACCCCCTCCACGGTGATAAAGTTGTAGCGTGCGCCGCCGGCGACGATGTCCCTGCCGCTCTCCAGACAACCGTCTACCAGCGCGCTCAGGTAGGGGGTGGGTTCGTACCGCGCCCGCCCGGTGTCGGCGATGTTGTTGGCCTCGATCAGCAGTTCCAGGATGGCCTTCAGTTGCGTCTTGAAGGCGGCGAAGAACTGCTCGAAGGTGGCGAAGGTGCGCGGGTCGCCGGTGCGCGGCCCTACCTGCTCGCCCGTGGCCGCGTCCCGCCCGTCGTGCAGGGCCAGTTCCACCGCCTTGGCCAGGTTCAGGTTGACGTCCACCGTGCCGGAGCGGTCGCACCCCTGCAGGGTGTTCTCCAGGCAGCCGACCGGCGCGTAGTCCCACAGCATCTCCTCCGGCAGGCCCTCCCAGCGCAGCGCGGCGATGGAGTTCTCGTCGAAGTTGAGCAGGAAGGGGCTGCCCTGGCTGTTGGCGATCATCTCTACCACCCGTTCCAGGAGCCGGTCGGGGGTCCCGGCGTGCAGGCGGACGTTGGGCTTGGGTTCCAGGAGGTTCATCTCCTCGATCACGTCCAGCATCAGGTAGGTCAGGTCGTTGCTGGCATCCCTGCCCGTCGCGTCCATCCCGCCCAGGGTGATCAGTTGTCCGAAGGAGGAGTTGATGCCCTGGTTGGTGCCCACCCAGCCCTGGTAGTCGTAGACGTAGTTGTGCTTGATCCACAGACACTGCAACCACTCGCGCGCTTGTTCCCGCGTGAGGCGACCCGTCTCCAGGTCGGCGGCGTAATAGGGATAGAGGTACTGGTCCACCCGCCCGGGGGAGACGCCGGGCCCGGGGTAGGATTCGGCAATCAGCACGAGCATGTGGGCGAACCAGAGGGACTGGAGGGCTTCGGGGAAGGTCTGTGCCGGCTCCCAGGGGACACGGCGGCAGATGCGGGCGATCTCCTCCAGTTCGGCGCGGCGGACGGGGTCGGTCGCGGCGGCGGCTTGCCGCTCGGCCTCGGCGGCATAGCGGGCCATCAGCGCGCGCACGCCGTCGCAGCAGATGACGATGGCGCGGGCCATGTCGCGCTGCTGTGGCGTGGCCTGGGGGTCGGCGGCGACCGTCTCTGCTTCAGCGCGGATGGCGCGGAAGCCCTCGCGCAGCACCCGCGGATAGTTGGGGATGAGGTGGCCCGGCACGGCACCACAGTTCCCCACCCCCAGACGGTTCGGGCGCTGCTCTGCCTTGAGGAAGCGTTCCTCCAGCCGGCTGAACTCCCGCGCTTCGGCGCGGGTGAGGGTGCGCGAGAGGGCGGTGGAGAAATGCGACCCGACGATCAGTTCGCCCTCCCAGATCTCCACCGGCAGGTATTCCTCCAGGACACGCTTGAAGAACAGGGCGCGGCGCACCACCAGCGGCTCCTCCCAGAAGCCTTGCGGCAGGGCCACCGTCTCAGCGTCGGCCAGCAGGTAGGCCCTGGCGCCCTCCAGGAACATCGCCATCTCTGGCACGTTGGTCCAGTTCCACGGTGAGTAGACGTGGTCCCACGGCGTGCCGGCGCTGTAAGCGCGCACCTCGTTAGTTTTCTGCCGATAGTAGAAGTTCCAGTACTCATCGCGCAGACGCCGCACGCGCGGGCTGAGCGTCTCAGCGGGGGACCACAGGGCAGTGACCGGGGTGACCTCACAGGTTACAGCGCTCATCGTTCCTCCTTGCCCTCTATGATACCGTCAATCGGCGCCAAACACAAGTAGGGGCGAAGCCTCGCCCGGCGGCCATCCCATTGCCGACGTCCCCAAGTGGTGGTACAATCGAAAGGCGATGGACAGCAGCGACGCCGGGCTTACATCCTCTCCGCTCCAGGAGGTCACGCGCCTGCAGGAGCAGGTCAGCGAGCAGATCGCTCTGCTGACCCGTCTGGCGCAGACAGGTCCCGCGCCCTCAGCCGAGGGTTTCCTCGCCCGGCTGCGGGGATTGCGCGACGACCTGACCCGGCTCGAGGAGACGCTGACCACTCAGGCCGACGAGCGCGCCGGGTTGGCCGCCCTGGCTGAGGTGGCGGGTGTCATCAACTCCTCCCTGCAGTTGCCGGAGGTGTTGAACCGGGTGATGGACCAGATCATCCGCCTGACGGGGGCGGAGCGGGCGTTTCTCATGCTCTGGAACGAGGAGACAGGCGAGTTGGAGTTCCAGGCCGCACGGAACCTCGACCAGGAGACCATCACCGATTCTGCTTTCGACATCAGCCGGGGCGTGGTCTATCAGGTGGCGCGCGAGGGGGAGGCGGTGCTCACCACCAACGCGCAACTCGACCCGCGTTTCAGCGCGCACGAGAGCGTGGTCAGTTACAACCTGCTTTCCATCTTGTGCGTCCCGCTGCGTGGGCGGGATCGGGTCATCGGCGCCATCTATGCCGACAGCCGCATCCGTACCGGCATCTTCTCCGATCATGACCTGCGCCTGCTCACTGCCTTTGCAGACCAGGCGGCGATCGCCATTGAGAACGCCCGGCTGTTCGAGAGCGTCACTGCCGCCAAGGCGCTGATGGACAACGTCTTCGCCTCCATCCCCAGCGGCGTCCTCACCACCGACCGGGAGGCAGCGATCACGCTGCTTAACCGTGCCGCGCGGGTCATCTTCGAACTGGGAGCCGAACCGGTGGAAGGCCGGCCGTACCGTGAGGTGCTGCCAGCGCTGACGCCGCTGCTCGACTCGTTGATCGAACGGCTGCACCGGCGGGATGAGCCAATCGTCGGTTGGGAGGTGGAGCCGGAACTGCCCAATCGGGGCCGGGTCACCCTCAGCCTGAGCCTCTCGCCGCTGAAGGACCCCGCCGAGGGGCCGTCGGGGGTCGCGCTGGTGGTGGATGACCTGACCGAGCGGCGACGGCTGGAGGCGAAGGAGCGTTTCATCCGCGAGACCTTCCAGCGTTATGTGGCCCCGGCGGTGGTGCAGCGACTGCTGGAGGAGCCGGAACGGCTGATGCTGGGCGGTCAACGGCAGGAGGTGACGATTTTCTTCGCCGACATCCGCGGCTTCACCGCCTTCAGCGAACGCTGCGACCCCGAGCAGTTGGTGGATGTGCTCAACCGCTATCTGGCTCTGGCGGCGGATGCCGTGCTGGCGGAGGAGGGAACGCTGGACAAATTCATGGGTGATGCGGTGATGGCGCTGTTCAACGCCCCCCTGCCTCAGGCCGACCACGTCCTGCGCGCGGTACGGGCCGCCCTGCGCGTGCGCCAGGCGGTCCAGCAGCACCACCTGACCCTCCCTCCCAAAGAGCGGCTGGACTACGGTGTGGGGATTGCTGTGGGTGAGGCCATCGTCGGCAATGTGGGCACGGCGCAGCAGTTGAACTACACCGCCATCGGGGCCAGTGTCAACCTGGCCAAGCGGCTCCAGGAGAACGCCGCTGCGGGGCAGATCCTGCTCAGTCGGGAAGCCTACGAGCGGGTGCAGGAGCACGTCGCCGCGCGCCCGTTGCCCCCCCTGCGCGCCGACGGCTTCAGTGGGCTGGTGCAGGTGTACGAATTGCTCGGATGGCGGTAAGGAACGAATCATGGACGGGGTGAAGATATCTTCTGTCTTCGACCCGACAGCAGACCTGGTTCTCTTTGAGGGAGACTGTCTCGACTTGCTTCCCTGTATCCCAGACAGGTTCGTACAACTGGTCGTCACCTCACCGCCATACAATCTGGGTAAGCCCTATGAGACGAGCCTGGGGTTGGACGAATACCTGACCCAGCAACGCAAGGTCATTGAGGAGTGTGTTCGGGTACTTGATGATCAGGGGAGCATCTGCTGGCAGGTTGGCAACTACGTTGACAACAGCGAGATTGTCCCTCTCGACATCGTCCTGTATCCCACTTTCTCCTCGCTGGGCCTTCACCTGCGCAACCGTGTGGTGTGGCACTTTGGGCATGGCCTCCATGCCTCAAAACGGTTTTCCGGACGATATGAGGTTATCCTGTGGTTTACCAAAGGTGATCGCTATACCTTCAACCTTGACGCTGTGCGCGTGCCTCAGAAATACCCTCACCAGGTTTGTGCACCTCGGCGCGGCTCCGGTGCAACCCAAACTACTCGAACTGCGCGCAACGTATGATGAAGAGCAGGAGGAGTCATGAGGGTGGTTTATGAGTACTCGCATTTGGGGGTAGTCTCCCTCTTGAGTGTTGTTCCTGGTTCACAGTGCGGAAAGCGAGGAATCGGTCAGCAGATTGAGCAGATTCAGCGGATTTCTGTAGACGAATCCGCTTCATCTGCTAAATCCGCTG
>Ga0209018_1002823_pt1 | contig 11683 bp, 8 predicted proteins | sample YNPBryBLVA2012_FD_185814 | JGI IMG/M metagenome (GOLD analysis project Ga0209018, IMG submission 185814) | Anoxygenic and chlorotrophic microbial mat microbial communities from Yellowstone National Park, USA - YNP Bryant BLVA 2012 (SPAdes)... ...
CCCTCGGAGAGGGAGGAGGGAGCTTATCTCCCCCTCCCGCCATGCGGGAGGGGGAAGAGCCTGCGAGGCCTGATTGGACATCGCCCACGGCCAAATCCCGAGCGACCTGCCGCTACCCGCATGCTCGGTACCCGGCAGATGGCCTTGCCTTCAAAGCCTATGGCGCAACCGCCGAGCTGGCTGCTCGCTGCACACCCTCCACCCCGACCGTCCTCCCTCGGCGAGGGAGGAAGGGGATCTCGACCACCTCCATGAGGAAGACCGCCTAAGGCGCAGAGCGACGTCGGGTTCGTGCAACCATGCCCGCCGCGAAGCGGCCCCCGAGGGTCACCATCGGCATGCCGGCGCCGGGTTGCACCGCCCCGCCCACGTACGCCAAGTTGCGAATCTCCGGGTCGCGATTGAACAGCGGAACCAGGCCCCACGGCCAGTGCCGCGCATCGGGCCCGTACAGCGAACCCCGATAGTTGCCGTGTGCTGCCGCGAAGTAGGGCGGGCTCTGCACCCGCTCGAAGGCGGCCTCGTCCTCCTTCCAGCCGACACCGAAGGCGTCCAGCGTTCGCAGAACGGCCTGGCGGGCCCGCGGCGCCTGCTCCTCCCAGCTCCATCCGTCCTCGATCGCAGGCGAGGTGACCACGGCGAACACGTTGCTGCAACCCGGCGGCGCGGTGGAGGGGTCCACCAGGTGCGTCGCGTTGACGTACACGATCGGAGAGTCGGGAAAGCGCCGCCGCACGTAGAGGTCCTCGAACGCCGCCTCGAACGCGCGGGGCACCAGCAACGTGTGGTGCTCCAGACCCGGCACGAGCCTCGGCACGCCAGCGTGCAACGTGAAGTAGCTGAAGCTCGGGGCGAGGCTCACCTTCCGGCCCAGCCACTCTCCGGCCGTGAGCGGGTCCCGGTTCACGAGGAACGCCTCCGCCTCGTAGGCGCAGCCGTCCGAGGTGAGGGCCCGCCGAACCCTGCCGTCCCTCGCATCCAAACCCACCACGTCGGCTCCGAAGCGGAACTCCACACCCAGCTCGCAGGCGAGGCGGTGGAACGCGGACGGGATCGCCCCAACGCCGCCCTCCGGCCACCAGACGCCCTCCCTGAGCATCAGGTAAGGAATCAGCAAGGCCCCGGGCGCCTTGGCGTGGTAGGTCAGGCCGGAATAGCTCGGAAACCCATAAAAGAAGGCGCGCAGCAGGTCGGATCCGAACATCCGATCCACGAAGGTCTTGTAGCTGGCCCTGAGATCGAACCGCATTGCGAACCGCGCCAGGCGGGGATCCGCCAGCCGCCACCAGCGGTCCATCGGATGCGCGAACACCGTGCGGTCCAGCAGCGGGGCGACCTGATCCAAGGTTTCGATCAGCCGATCGAACCCCGCCAAGTCCTGCGGCGCAACCTCGCGGAGCACCGAACGGCACGCCTCCAGGTCTGCGGGAAGGTCGAGCGGTTCTCTCCCTTCGAAGTGCACCCGCGCGAAGGGGTCCAGCCGGCGGAAACGCAGATAGTCCTCCATCCGCCGGCCCGCGTCCCGGAACAGCCTCTCGTAAATCCGCGTGAGGATCACGATCGAGGGCCCGGGGTCGAGGCGGTACCCGCTCTGCGTGAGGGCCGCGGCCTTGCCGCCGGGCCGATCGTGACGCTCCAGAACCAGGACGTCGCAACGCTCGAGCCGGGCGTGGATCGCTGCGGACAGTCCGCCCAGCCCCGCGCCGATCACGACCACGCTCTTGCCCATGCCCCAGTGTAGCCCCGGACGCCCGTCGCGGCGCCGCTCCTCGGTCCTCGGATGGCAGGGCACGCGAAGCGACCTGGATGCCGAGGTCCGTCGATCTTTCGATCGGCGAGGGACTGAATTCACGGACTTTCCCGGCAGGGTTGGCCCGCCGGCCGCAGGGTCCGATCCAGCAAGCCCATCTGCTCCCGCCCTGGCCGAACGTCGTTTCGGTCCGCCGAAGAGCGTCTGGCTCGCGCGAGAACCGGGAGCATACTCCCGGACGCAGCCGACCGGACACCCTACGGCGCGGCCGCGGGCTCGGCCTGAGGATCGAGCTCCGCGACCCGCCCGCCGGCGAACTCCAGCAGCACCGGCGTCCTGCGCGAGCCCCAGGCGTGGAGCGTCGAACCCTGACGAAGGACTTCCCTTTGCTCGAAGGACTCAGGATGGAGCACCCGAGACAGCTCTTCCTGGCTCCAGCCCAAGGTCCGCCGGACCTTCGACGCATCGAACGGCCGTTGGGAGAGATCCAGCAGGTCCGCTAGCCGTTGGGGCTGGCGGACCTGGAGCAACGCCTGCCCGATGGCCGCAAAGTCCACCCCGCCTTGCGAGCCCGGCGCCCAAGCCACTGCCAGCGGATCGTCCTGGCGCAGAGCCGAGTCCACCAGGCGAGGTACCCGTCTCTGACAGTGGCCGCACAGAGGGTCCGCCACCACGAGCATCCATCGCTCCCCTCGCTTCGGCTGGCGGCCCACCCATCCGTGCGGGGCCAACCCTTGTGCCTCCTCCTCCGTCGGCAGATGCTCCAGTCCGCTCTGGAAGGCGGGCGCCGGGGGAGCGACGAGCAGGCTGGCCACACCCATCGCCGTCACGACTGCGACGGCAAGGAATCGGGCGGAAGCTCGGTCCGGAAACCCCAGGCCCTGCCAGCCTAGCCACGAACCCAACCACACGCACGAGCAGAAGGCGAAGCAGTTCCAACAGGCGGCTTGGAGAAAGCCCAGCGCATAGGCTTGCAGAGCGACGCACACCAGGCTCGCGATGCCGGCGAGCCATCGGAAGAGCAGTGGGCGCTTGCCACCGAGAACCGCGAGCGACGCGAGCACGGCGGATGCCGCGGCTCCCAGAGCAGAGGTCGGCACCGGCCCGAGGTGCGCCGGAGGCGAAGCCAGCACCGCCCGGCATCCGCCGCCCACCAGACAGGTGGCCGCGTTGCCAGCCAGCTCCTCGGCCGTCATCCGCGCAGCGACGACGAACGCCACCGCAAAAAGGATGCCCGCCCCAACACCGCCGCGAAGCAACACGCTCATCGTCGGGCTAAGCCGCCCACGGTCAAGCTGCAGACCCGTTCGCCCTCCAACAGGATCGGGATTTGTCGGGAGAACAAGCCGGTCTCGCTCGGAGCCTTCACTGGGACGCTGATCCGAACCGAGCCCGGCCCGTCGGGTGTTACCGTAGCCACCTCCGGCGACCCGACCCGCACCCGAGCCGCCGTCGGTCCCCGCAGGACGAAGTCGGCGGTTCGGCTGGATCCGGCTGGCACCGCCCCAAGCCACACCGCCGTCGGCTCAACGCTGAGGTCCGAGGAAAGGTCGATCCACGGAGAACGTACGTACTCGAACCGTCCGGAGGGCGTTCGACCCCTCACGTGGCACTCCACGGCCAGGCGACCGTCGGCGACACCGGGCGCGCCTTCCAGAAAGATCGTGAGGGCTCGGCCATGCTGCTGGAAGGAGGCGCGCACGTCGGGATGGAAGGAGACAACACGCTCCACCACCCCATCGAACGCGGGTCGTGCGCTCCACGCCGCCCGAAAGGGCTCACCCTCCACGCTTCGGCGCACCGTGGCGGAGATGGGCTGGTCCGGCGGATCGAAGGCCGGCAGCACCCGACCAACGATCTTGGCGACGCCGATCGGTTCCGGGGTCTGGCGAGATTGAACCGTCAGCAGTTGCCGGATCGGTCCCTCCATAAGCTGCTGGAAGGCGAACCGCACCCTGCGGGATTCTCCCGGCTGCAGGTCGAAGCGGCCTTCCGGCTCGAGGACCTCGATGCACCCGCAGGATCCTCCCAGGGCCAACCTCGTGAGAGGCCGGGGCGCAACGTTTCGGACCGTCGCCTCGATGGTTCTCGTGCCAGCCGCCATGGCTCCGATCTCGATCGGGTCGGGAGAGAACTCGACCAGCCGTCGCGCTTCCGGGCCACACCCGGCCAAGGCGATCAACCCGGCGGGTACCAACCACAGACGGATTCTCACGGCGCTCCGCTCCTGCGCACCACAAACCAAGCCAAAGCCCCGGCGAGGATCACGGCCGCTACGGCCAGCACCGGGACGAGCGCAAACCCTGAAGCAGAACGCTTGACGATCCGATCCCTTCCGGAGACATAGTCGTTGAGCCGTGTGCCGGGGGGAAACTCGATCCGGAAGAGGTCGTCGGAGGGTGCGACCAGCGGGCTGGCCTCAACCTCCATCCTCGATTCGTGCTTCTGGTCGGACCCCGCTTTCGACTGGGCTTGGAGGCGAAGCCACCCGGGAACCATCGTGCCCGCGAACGGGCGATGGCCGCCAAGCTCCAGCTTCGCCACGAGGTCGTTGCCGGAGCCACCCTCGCCAGGATAGACGCACTCGGCGCTCTTCAGAGCGATCGCTTCGCCAGACAGCATCAGAACCGCTTGGGATACGAATGGCTCCTTCTGGCCACCGTGACCGTGCTCCAGCGTCAGAACCACTTGGTCGCCTTCCGTTCGCGCGCGGTACCGCAGACCCGGTCGCCGCATGACCTCGGGCAAGGGACGCTTCAGGAGGTGCGAGACCGTCAGAAGATCGGACAGCCGCACGTAGAAGGTGCTCTCCGTCTCGAGCCGAATGTGGTCCTCCAACCGAGTCCCGATGTCCCTCACGGGATCCTTGAAGACGTTTCCGTACCGTCGGGCCACCCCCGCCCTGCCGGGCACCTCCGAAAGCGACATCCAGACTTTCCCGTCGAAGGTGTAGGTCTCCTTGGAATCCCGGTCACCCAACTGGTGGGAGATGCGGTATCGGGTTCCATCGGTGATCACCTCCGCCGAGCCCGTGTGCGCGAGCGAGCCGGCACTCGACCAAGTTCGCAGGGAGAGCCGCTGGCTCAGTCGGCAGGGGATCGCGTCGGCCTGCCTAGCTTGGTCGCCCCAAGCCGCCAGGAGCGAATCCACGCCATCACAGTCCCCCTTTGGCGCCAAAGCAAAGGCTGCGATCAGGACGACGGACCGCCAAGCCAGGCGGCTAGTCTCCGCACGTGGACTGGTACCCATTCCGCCGCGTCAGTAAGACGGAGCAATTCGTGCCGAGGAAATACTCGTACTCGCCGCACTTCACCCCCTTGGTCGAGCAGGTGTCGCCGGAATCCCCGACGATGCACGGGCGAAGCTTGGCGTTGTTCTTCACGAACCTCCAAGATCCCGCTTCGAGCGGTCCGATTCTCACGGCCCCGCGCATGCACTCCACGTTCTTGCAGGCGACGGACTGCCATTGCGGCGCACACTTCTGCCGCGGATACGCCGCATCCACGGGGCATTGGGTGAGGGCCGGCATGCTGGACAAGGCCGTCCCCACGACAGCCGTCGCGGCGATGCCGGCCAGAATCAAGGACTGAGGCCACATCCCCGATCACCCCTTCCGCGTCGAAACCCGGATCCTCACTCTTCCCCGTGGTAGTCGCACTCGCCGTCAGGGCCGGACGTGCTGGCCGACACGTTGACCGCGAGCAAGGCCCCGAAGGCCAGGACGAAAAAGGCAACCACGGCGGCGAAAACCTTTCTGGAATCCATCTCCATCAGCCTCCGGCTCTATTCAACATCCTCTTTGGTCAATACCCCCCCGCCAAAAACCAGCAATCTTATTAGGTACTTGGAGTACGAAGCAGCCGGTTCCGTGATTGGGCCGCCCGTTCGGGCTTGCTGGTACGATGGGTTCCTGAGACGGCTGCTTCGCCCGTTCGCCGTCTACAGCACTTGGGGCCTGCACGATGAGCTCGGCGACCGGGTGAAGCTGACCGAGGAGCTGGCCATGGGGGCGCTGGAGACGCTGCGGGACTGGCGTTGCCGCTGCGAATTGCGCTTCGGCGTGTTCCAGCTCGACTGCTTCTGGTTCGACGCGGAGCGGGGGTACGAGAGCTTCGACCCCGAGGGCTGGCCGAACGGCCCCGACGGCTTTCTCGACGCCCTGAGGGCGGAGGGACTGACGCTCGGCCTCTGGTTCAGCGTCAGCGGCCTGCGCCTCAACCCGCCCGAATGGGAAGCGAGCAAGGATCCTGCACGCGGATCCTACAGCCTGGCTTCCGGACCCTATCGGGAGTCGCTTGCCCGCTCGATCCGTGGCGCGGTCCAGCGTTGGGGTTGCAGGTACCTGAAGCTCGACTTCGCGGACTTTTACGCCGACCCGCTCGGGTGGGGTCCGGTGGAGGCCTACCGCAGAAACCTGAGCGCCCTCTTGGAGCTGCTCGGCCAACTGAGGGCGGAGACGCCCGGGTTGTACGTCATCACACCCGCGGGTTCGCCAGGCAATCGCAGGAGCCCGCCTGGGGCTCGGGACGACGCACGATGGTCGACCCCAGCCTTCTCTGCGCCGTGGACGCCGTGTTCTCCGGCGACCCCCACTCCTGCCCCGTCGTCGCGACGTCCATCAGCCGCATGCTGGATGCCTACCAAGACCGACAGGTGGCGCTGATGCACTCCGAGGGTTTCCCGCTCGAGCGGGTCTAGGACCACGGCGCCTTCGCCGCCACGACCAACACGGCGCTCTACAGGGGCACTCGCGGGTTCGCCCGCTCGCACATCGCCCAGCTGGCGCGGGGCGGCCTGCGCGACATGTTCTACGGCGATTCGCGCCTTCTCAGCGAGGCCGACGTTCGGCGCATGGCCGAGGCCCGCTCGCTCTTCTTCGAGGCGTATCGGTCCGGCTTGCGGACTCAGCCTCTGCTCGGCGGCGGCTTGGACGACGCTCCTTGGCGCGGCTTTCTCACGGGAGGCGGCGCCAGGGGCCTGCTCACCCTGACGAACACCCGGATAGCCCGCACGCCCCTGGAGCTGGCTGTTCCCAACCTCCGCGAGGCCCGCATCCTGTTCCACGACGGAATTGAGGAGCCGGCTGTGCAGGTCCAGCCCGACCGGCTATCGGTCGAGCTCCCCCCGGAGGGCTTTCTGCTCCTCGGTCTTGGCGAGTTCGCGCATCGGGAGCCGCTCGCGCCCCCACCCACCGAAGATCGGGTGCCGCGGGATTGCCGGCTGGCGGCGGCGGTCTGGAGGCCAGGGCCGGAGGGCCTGTTCGCGGAGCTCGGAGCACCGGACCGGCCGTCGCGGCTGCACGTCGCCGTTCGGGTTCTGGACTGCGCCCCGTCCGAGATCGAGGGCCTTCCCACAAAGATCGCCGCTCAGGACGAGCACACCGCGCAGCAAGGCCTCGCGATCCACGAGGCGGTCCGCATCCGTGCGTTCGATGTCTCCGGGGCTGAGGTTCCGGCTGCGGAGCTGCTTCCGGGCCGCAGGGTCTGGAGCGGGTCGAGCTGGGTCGCCGCTACCTTTCCTTGGAGCGGACCAGTGCACATCGTTGTGGAGAACCGCACCTCCCCGGCCCGACGCCTGACCGCCGAGGCGCGCGTCCTTCTCTGAGTCGGCTCTTCTGTCTTAGGAGCTCAGGCGAACACCCGGCGTTGAGGTTTCTGGGGAAGCATAGCGAGCACCGGACCGTGCATGGACTCTGAGATCGCCCGCAACGCCGCTCCCAACCTCCGATGCCGTGTCGGTCTCCGGGCTGGCTCAGCCACGTTCTCCCGCCGACCCGCAAGACTGCCGTTGGGCGGTCGGCGTCTTCCCCACCCAAACTCGGGGCACCGGCGCCCGCGTCAATCCCGGCGAGTACAGAGGCGCGTCTAGACGCTGTCCACTTAGGAGGCGGCGACTCGGGCTGTGCCGGTCTAGGAAGGCCGACCTCGAACGGAGCGCGAGTTGCGGACACCGCGGCAAGTGCCAATCGGAAGACATCGGGTCGGAACCGGCTCCGATCCCGTGAGCCGCGCGCAGGAGGTGCCCAGCGTTTCCGCGCACCCGCGGCCTCCTCCAATCCAACGAACCGTCCGACGTTGAAAGGAGGACAGCCCGGCATAGCTCGGGCTTCGTGCTTTGGCTTGGTTGAGCGGCAGCCGCGCTCAGAGGCCCTCCAGCGCTCGGAGCAGCTCCTTGGCTCTCTCCGCAGCCCGATCGGACACCACGGCGAAGACCCTCTCCGCCGAGATTTCCCGGTACTCCCGAAGCGCGTCCTCGACACGACCGAGCCGCAGCAGCAATTGGGCCGAGCGCTCCCACTCTCCGATCGCCCTCCAACGGTCGATTGCTTCCTCGAGGTTTCCCGCCTGCGGGCGGACGTACCCCTGCCCCCGCTGGATACCCTCGATCCGGGCCGCATCCTCCTTGCAGCCCAAGGCCTGAAAGAGTCCCAGCGCCTCATCCAGCTTGCCGTCTTTCTCCAGCTGAAGCGCCTCGCATCGACGGGCCCTCGCCTCGTTGCCCGCCCGGCGGTACGCGGCGGCTACGGCCTCATAGGCTTCGATCGCCTCGTATTCCCTTGCCACGGCCTCCCAGTCTTGTGCGCCCGCCTGCAGTTCCGCGAGGATTGCGTCCCACTGCGGGTCGCGTTGGAACATCTCCGCCATGCCGACGGCCTCCCAAGGCGCCGGGTCGTCTGGCTCGTCGAAAAAGACCAGGTTCCTCAGGGCGCGCGTCGCGGCGACGAACAGCCGGTTCACCTCGTTGAGCGTCGTCACCAAGTCGGGCTTCCCGTCGGCCCGCAGTTGCTCCCAGAACTGGGGATTCTCCCCAAAGAAGCGGTACACGATCACCGTGTCCCTCTCGAGCCCCTTGAAGTCCTCCAGCCGAGAGACCCTGTCCGCGCCGAGGCGTTCCCGCAGCTTCACGCAGTCTTGACCGCGGGCGAGGATGACAACGTCGCTGGTGGCGGGAAGCTGACCGAGCTTCTCCAAGAGTTCCGATTTCGGGGCTGTCCAGCGGGCGGGAGAGGGACCCTCCTCATGCAGGCCCTCGATTTTTGGTGGCGGGCTCCATTGAATCTGGCCCTGTTTGGCGAACGGCTGCAAGGCGCTTCGCTTCAGCCTCGCCATGATCGCGTGGGCGAAGCCGCCGAGAGACCGGCCTGAGCGAAAGTTGCGGGAAAGCTCTGCAGAGCGAACCTGCCCGAAAGCCTCCGCCCAATCGAAGCCGGTCGGGTGGATGCACTGGTTCACGTCGCCCGCGCCCAGGAACAGCACCCTGCGCCGCTGCCCCTCCGACAGACGGTCGGCGAGCCGCCGCACCAGATCCACCTCCAGCCTCGTCAGGTCCTGCACCTCGTCCACGACCAGCTCGGAGCACGGCTTTTCCATGAGGAAGCTCGGGGCGGCGTGGGGCCGGTTGGGGTCCATCTGCGCGTTTCTGTAATCGAACACCCACGCGAGCCGCAAGCGGATCTCCTCCGGACTCCAGTTCTCGACGTTGGTGCAGGCGGAGGCCACCAGGTCCATTTCGTCGGAAAGACGCTCGCTCTCGAGGTGGGCGACCCACCTCTGCGCCAAGGCATGGAAGTTCTCCCGCAGCTCAGGCGGCACGGCGCTCTTTCGCTGGCCGAGCTCCAGGTACTTCTCGAGAGGAAGCAGCCTCTGCCGTCCATGACGAATGGAGGCCTCCCGACCCAGAAGCACGCTGCGGATCTCCGTCCATGCGGCCCGTGGCGGTAGAGTCCGTTCACTGTCCGGCCGGTTCTTGTACCAATGGCTGAAGCGGCTCCATTGGTCGGGCCGCTCCCCGATGGTTTGGCTCACCGATTCCAGTTGGCTCCGCAGATCGTCGCCGTCAGGTTGGGGTCGATCCTTCGCTAGGGCGAGGACGAGGAGGCTCATATCGGCGAACAGGATCGGCCCCGCCTCCTTCTGCCGCTCCAGCCCTCTGGCGACCTCCTCAGCATCTTGGACGAGCAGCCTGCTCGCCGTGAAGTATCCGGCCCATGCATCTGTCCACGTGTGGCCGCAGAGGCGATGGACGAGGGTGAGCGTCTTGCCCGAGCCGGGCACTCCCTCCAGCCGCACGACGGCCTCTCGGCGAACCACGTCCGTCTGCTCGGGAGACAGCAGGACGGGAAGCCGCCGGGTTCGCTGCCGGAGCCACGCCTCGAACGTTCCGATGTCGCATAGCACCGATTCCGGAACGGGGTGGATTCTGCCTCGGCGAACCTCGCTCCACTCCCTCCACGTCCCGGCCGAATGAGCGTGCTGCGCCGCGTCGTCGTGCTTCTGCAGGCTCTCCGCGATCCAGGAGTCGCCCTGCCCATCGAGCGACCCACGAAGCAGGAGCAGTCGGTCCGCGTCGGAAGTCCGGCATTCCCACGAATCTTGGACACCCTTCAGCTTTCGGAATTGCTCGGGGGCCCACTGGCCGCGACCCAGCTCTTGAAGACGCCTGAGGACAGGCCCGATCGACTGGATTCCCTTCGGATCCAGAAGCTGACGCCGCAGGAATTCCGTTACGCAGACCGTGGCCATCCGAGACTCCCACGCCGAGCCCTGCCCAAGGTCACCCGCCTCCATCGCATGGCGAGCCCGTCAATCGGTTGGCCTGACGGTTCCCAGGGGTTGGCCGAGGCGGCACGATCCATCGGCTACTTTAGCTTGCCAATCCAACGTAGAAAACGGCGGACCAAGATCTCCACCCAGGTGAGCTCCTCCTCGTTCGCCGGGAGGACCGTGGTCGTCTCCTGCAACTGAACGAGAAGTTCCGTGAAATCCCTCTGCCATCTCTCCTCGAACTGCCACAGGTCCCCACGAAGCCTGCCGATGGTTTCCGCTGTGCGGCCCTCCAGGTCGGCCAAAGCCGCGTCGCGCAAGCGACCAATCTCTCCAATCAGGCGACGCCGAATGTCCTCCGCTACCTGGATGGCCGTCGTTTCCGCCTCCCGCCTCAGGCGATCCGCTGCCGCTTCTGCTGCTACGGCCACGCCGGTGGCGAGGGCATCGGCCTGCTTCCCGACCTTGACCGCAAGAGCTTCCACGTTTCGCAAGCTCTCCTCGCCGCGGCGGCGAACCTCTTCGAGCGCACGCTCCAAGTCCGATGCCAGATTGCCAGGCGCAGCGCGATCTCGTCATCCCGCCGAGACGCGGCCTCGACAACCTTTCGAACGTCCTCCGTCGCCCATTTCTCCAGTTCGTCGAACTTGGACGCTTGATCCTTGAGGCTGGCGCAAGCCGCCTCCACAGAGGCGACGAAGTCGCCGACCCGCTTGTTCGCGCTCTCGAACACCAGCTCCGCTCGCTCTTCCAGATCGCTTTGTCGCTTGTCCAACTCCTCCCGCAAAAGCTGCGAGGTCGAGTCCATCCATTCCTCGAGCTGTTGGAGTCGCAATTCCACGTCGGCGAGCGTCTGCTTCTGCATGCCGGTGCACGCCTCCTGCACCGAGCTCACAAGTCCTTCGACGCGCTGGTTCATCGCTTGGAGGAGCGACCCCGCCCTCTGCTCGAGGAGCCTGTCGCGCTGCTGCAAGGCTTCTTCCAAACGCCCCTCGACCGACTCCATCCAGTCGTCGAGCGTGTTCGCACGCGCCTCCATCGCGTCTGCGGCCTTCTGGAGCCTGGTCTGGACATCCTCGAATAACTTCGAAGCCTCCAGAAACGGCTGCATCCGAACTGCCAGGTCGTCGAGCCTTCGCTCCAGGTCCGGGATCACGTCTTGAAGCAGGCGTATGGCCTCGCCCACGTCGCTCGCCCTTTGGTCCAGTTTGGTCAGCAACGTTGCTAGCTGTTGGAGTCCGTCGTCCGAAGCCACACGTCCCCTCCGAAGTAGCCGAATGAAGGACCATGATACTGCAGCGCGCCGAAATGCGGCAACGAAAGGCAGTCTCCTCACCGCCGGCAGGCCTGGGGCAAGGCACAACGGCTCCGACTCCGGGCGTCGTGCCGC
>Ga0209018_1002824_pt1 | contig 11683 bp, 8 predicted proteins | sample YNPBryBLVA2012_FD_185814 | JGI IMG/M metagenome (GOLD analysis project Ga0209018, IMG submission 185814) | Anoxygenic and chlorotrophic microbial mat microbial communities from Yellowstone National Park, USA - YNP Bryant BLVA 2012 (SPAdes)... ...
AGCAGTAGCATATATAAATAGTGAGTCGGAAGCAGATAGTTATGCTGCGAGGAATGGTTTATATGTAATTAAAGCAACGAACGAGAGTGCACGAATAGTAAATCGGAAGGATTTCCAACCAAAATACTGGTGATTTAGTAGCCCAATTAAATTTTTGTATACCATTAAATTTGTATTATTTCGTCTACATTATCTTATTCTATTTAAATTGTATTATTATGCTCGATAGAAACAAAGTGCTTGTTGCAATGTCCGGTGGAGTGGACTCTTCCGTTACTGCTGCTTTGATCAAAGAAATGGGCTATACTCCCGTTGGTGTTACATTCCAACCCTACACAACAGATAAACCGCGTTGTCATTGCTATTCCGAATTGGATGCCAAAGATGTTTGTGATAAATTGGGTATAGAACATCATTTTATAGATTTTACCGATATTTTCAAACGTCAAATCATAGATTACTTTGTGGACGAGTATTTGCAAGGTCGAACGCCTAATCCCTGCACAAAATGTAATCCAGAAATCAAATTCGGTGAGTTGTTAAAATTTGCTGACTCATTGGGCATTTATTGGATTGCTACTGGACATTATGTAAATGTTCGATACGACGAAGAACTAAAACGGCATTTGATTGTGAGAAGTAAAAATTTAAAGAAAGACCAATCATATGTCTTATGGGGATTGAAAGAACATCAAATTTCTCGTGCAAAATTTCCTATTGGTAATATGGATAAAGATAAAACACGTCAAATAGCCCGCGAATTTGGCTTCGACAATCACAATCGTTGGGATAGCCAGGATGTTTGTTTTATTCCTGCCAATAACTACGAAGAATATATATGGGAAGAAAAAAAGGACTTCCTCGTTAAATTAGGTGAGGGCTATATAATTAAAGATGGAAAAATACTTGGTAAACACAAAGGATATCCATTCTATACAATTGGTCAGCGTCACGGTTTAGGTGTATCCTATAGTGAACCATTATATGTAAAACAAATTATACCCGAAAGCAACACCATAATTGTTGGAACAAAAAATGAAATAGAGAGTAAAGGACTAATTGCACACTCTATCAACCTTGTTAAATATGATGAGTTGGCTGAACCTAAGCAGTTCTTCATAAAGATTAGATACAACGATAAGGGTAGTTATGGCCTTGCTTGGACCGAAAATGGAAAATTATTCGTTCAGTTCGATCAACCAAAAGATGCAATAACACCCGGACAAAGTGTTGTTTTATACGAAAACGACGATTTGGTTGGCGGAGGAATTATTGAAAAATCTTTTTGAAATTCCTTGTTTTTTGTTTAAAATTTGTTAATTTTGTATTCCTTATTTCGGGCAAGTAGCTCAGTTGGTCTAGAGCATCTGCCTTACAAGCAGAGGGTCGGGGGTTCGACTCCCTCCTTGCCCACCAAAGAAAAAATGCAGGAATGGCGGAATTGGTAGACGCGCTGGACTCAAAATCCAGTGGCCCTTAAAGCCGTGAGAGTTCGAGTCTCTCTTCCTGCACTTTTCATTTTATAACTTTGACTTATTTCACACAAAATTTAGATATCAAATCTATTGCTTCGGTTATACCATTTTCTCTGGCATAATGCAAATCTTTACAAGCTTGGTCGATCATTCCTAATTGCAACTCAACCAAGCTCCGTTCATAATATGCTCGATAATCAATGGTATAGTTTGCTAAGTATTTATTAAAGTCTTTGAGAGATGCGTTATAATTTTCTAAATTATAGTTGCATAATGCTCTTTTATACAAAGCCTTGATATTATCTGGCGATAATTTTAAGCATTGAGTAAAATCATCATTAGCTAATTTGTAATCTCCTTTGGCAAAGTAAGCAGCTCCGCGATTATAATAGGCTTCTGCAATTGGTTTTAATTCAATACATCTTGAAAAATCCTCGATTGATTGATCATATTTTTTCAGCTCACTGTAGGCAATTGCACGCATATTGTAGGCATCATAGTCGTTTGGATTGTTTTTGATTGTTTCGGTCAAATCTTTAATTGCACCCTCAAAATCTCCTTGTACGATTTTATTCTTTCCTATTTGAAGTCCGTAGTAATCAGTTGTTAAGAGTTGTTCTTTAATTTTGAAAAATTTTGGGGATTTAATATTCAAGAATTCTGGGATATTGGCTGCCATATTATCAAACTGAAATTGCTCTAAAAGCACTGGCGGTGAATCAATTCCGTTTTGGTCTATATGTGTTAAAAATAATTGAGTATATGGTCCAAAATGCTTGGACGAAAAAACAACCCACTTACCATTGGGAGACCAAGAATGCCAAGAATTCATATTCTGTAAATTACAATTCATTTTACGAGGTTTTCCGCCCTCTGCTGGTATAATGTAAAGCTTGCTATCGGGCATTAATAACATAAAACTATTGGCTTTCGTGAAAATTATCCATTTACCATCGGGGGATATTTTTGGAAAATAATTGCTTTTACCATTGTTCGAGGCTCCAATGATTGGTTCTGCTTTTCCTCCCATACCATCATTGAATGGAACTCGGTATAAATCGTATTTAACTAATTTTTTTCGGTTTACGAAATCTTGTGCCAATTCCAATGGCAAAATGGCTTTTTTTGATTTTTCAATCTCGGGTAGTTTGTAATACTTTGCGCGAGCGAATACAATATAGGAACCATCAGGCGACCAAGTTGGATTGCTATTCACATACCTTTTATCGTCTGCTCCTTTTAGTGATTTAAATTTTTTGGTTTCTCTATCGTAATATACTAAAATTCCTTTGATGGGAAAAAATAATTGAGAGTATTCCAAATTGTCGATTTTAACAAATACTGAGCGGTCTTTCAAAGTGCTGATAGCGTAGCGTCCGTTTGGAGAGACAGCCGACAAAAGTCCAAAAGTTTGTTCTCCATCTCCACGTTTATAATCAGACCAAGTAATGATTTTATCTTTTGTTAATTTTACTTCTTTTTCGATATCGAATATTGAATAGCTTCCTTTATCATTGCCATAGTCAACATCCATTCCCATTACTTTTCCATCACTCGAAAATGAATGACAATTGCCACACACTGGCATATTTTCCAATACAGTAAAAGGTTTTAATTCATCTGAGACATATCCTAATCGCCATTTAATTGTTTCCAAATGATCAACTGCAAACGAAAAAGGCAATGTAACTGTTCTATAAAATATTGGTGCTTCCACTTTATCTTTCGAGATAATTATTTTGACTTCATCATAAGCCAATGCTTTGTATTTTTCCTCTTTTGTATGGGCAAAAAGTTGGATTTTAAAAGTATCTTCGGGAAATTTTTTCATTTTTTCCCAATCTTTTGGTTCAATTCGATAGTAGTCATTGGTTGTATGGTATACTAATTTGATTGACGTATCTTGATTGGATATACTAATAGTCCATTCAACATTTTCCAATTTAGACTGCCATCGTATTGTAGGTGAAATTATATCCAATGGAAAAACCGAACCTTCGAAAGGGTAAATGATTAGTTTACTTTTTTTTATTTCCTTTGCAGATTTATACAAATCTTGAATATTTTGTTCTTCACAAGCAATTAAATATAATAAAATTAAAATATATATATTTTTTTTCATTAATTTTCAAGTATTTTTTTGCAAATTTAATAAATAATTGAGATTGAAAAATAATAGATATGAGAAATAGACTTTTTTTTCTTAATTTAATAATTAATTTGGAAGGTGGTTATGATAAAATATACTTTGTTTGTTAAATCATTACTAGTTTTTTTATTCGCCATAAATTTGTTGCTTGGCAAAACCATAGAAGTATGCCCGAATTGTCCGATTCAAAACCTTCAAAGTGCAGCAAAAGAAGCAAAACCCGGTGATACAATTTTGATTCGAGCTGGAATTTACACTTCATCCAATTATATTTCGGATTTGCAAGGAACAAATGAAAATTGGATAATTATTACAGCAAAGTTGGGCGAGGAAGTAGTGTTTCGAGGTCAATCTACGGCAATCCAATTGAGCGATCCAGCTTATTTAAAGATTTCCAATTTAATATTCGAAGCACAAACTGCTAATGGTGTTAACATAGATGATGGAGGTTCCTATAGATCCCCTGCATATAATATAATCATCGAAAATTGCCAATGGCGAAGCATAAATGCCACTGGCAACAATGATATGTTGAAAATGTCTGGTGTTGATAATTTTCTTATCAAAAATTGTACTTTCAAAAATGGATCTCCTGGTGGCAGCGGAATTGATATGGTTGGTTGTCATAATGGTATTATCAAAAATTGTTTCTTTATCGACCAAGGATCGAATTCCATACAAAATAAAGGTGGCACTTCCCAAATAACAATTCAAAAAAATAAATTTGTTAATGGTGGATTGCGTTCCATAAACATTGGAGGCTCAACTGGACTGGAATATTTTCGTCCCCAAAATGCGAAATACGAAGCCAAAGAAATTTTTGTTTATTCGAATACTTTCGTCGGATCCCAAGCTCCGATTGCTTTTGTTGGTGCCATTGATTGCAAAGTTGTCAACAACACTATTTATTTACCAACCAAATGGGCTATTAGAATTTTACAGGAAAATAATAATGAAGGTTTTGCTAAATGTAGTAATAATAGTTTTATTAACAATATAGTTTATCTTGATAATAATTCTTCGAATCCAACAATGAATATTGGACCAAACACTGAACCCGAAACTTTTGTTTTTTCGAATAATTTATGGTTCAATAAGGACAATTTAAACTGGAGTGGACCTAACTTGCCCGTAAGCGAGCAAAATAGCATAAGAAACATTGATCCATTGATTACCAAGGATACTCAAAACGCTTTATCGATTGATAAAAATTCCCCAGCCAAAGGAAAGGGAATGGAACTAACTGAACCAAAAGAGGACATCAACGGTAATTTATTTAACTCACCACGATCGATTGGTGCAATTGAAGTAAATCCAAAAATTACAAATATAGAAATATCAGAAAACAACGAAATTAAAATCTTTCCCAATCCAGCAAGCGGTTTTGTTACAATAGAGAATAATATTCCTAATAGGATTACAAATAGGATTGAAATTTATAATTTACTTGGGTATTGTGAGTTGGTAAAAGAAATAAATAATCAGTTTTCAAAAGTAATTATTGATATTTCGCAATTATCTGAAGGATTTTATTTGGTAAAAGTCGAAAATAGTTGTAATTATTTGATTATTCAAAGATAAAACAAAACTTAAGAAATTAAACATCTGTTTGGACAACAGATAAAATTGCGTGATGTAAATTGAAATAAAGAAAAAAACGGCGCTAATCTTCGTCGGAATTTGTTTCCTCGGACTTCTCTTCAGATTTTGGTTGCATTTCTATTTGTCGTTTCTTGTAATAGTCTTCAAAACTTATTTCGTTTGTTGTGGCAAATCCTAATAATATATCAATTAATTTTTTCTGTAGAATTTCACCTTTTAGGTTTTCATTCGTTTCGATAATGCTTCTTAATTGTTCGTCGGTCATATTAAATTGATCGAGATATTGTCGGTTCTTTTCAATCCAATCATTGATATCATAATCTTCCAATTTAATATTTTCAACCTCGATTAATTTATCTTTGATCATTGTCCATTTTGCTAAATTTACTGCGTGGGTGTAGTAGCTTTCGCGGAAAAATTGATCGTATTGTTTATTTTCTTTTGGAATTCTATATTGTTGTTTTAAATTTTCGATGATATTTTCCAAAGCTGTTTCGACCATCTTATCGGGAGGTATAATTTCGGGATTACTTAAGATAAGGTGGTCAATGATTTGATTTTCGATTTCTTGACGGGATTTATTGTCCCAATAGTCTTGCAAAGCGAGTTCCAAATGCTGACGATAATCTGCTAAATTATCAAATTTATTCTGACTTGCTAATTTAGCGAATTCGTCGTCTATGTCGGGGAGTTCAACTTTTTCAATTCGTTCAATAACTATCTTGAATTGCTTATCGCCTTCAGAAAAAATCAACTCGTCGCCAACCTTTCGGTTCAAAAAAAGTTCTTTAAATTCGGATTTCACTCTATCATCACCTAGGAATATGTCTTGGTGATCGTGATGATGATGGTGGTTATGTTCCTCTTGATTTTCATCGTGTTGATGGATGTCCTCTTCGCCTTCTTTGATTTCTTCGATTCCATAATAAACGTGATAATTGTATGATTCTACTTCGTTGGCTGGGGTTCGTTTGGCTAATTCTTGGGCTTGAACATTCAATTCATTATCAACATCTTCGGGCTTAACTACGTAGATGGGTTCATAAATTTCGAAATCTTTGTATCCAGACACTTCAAAGTGTGGTGCTGTTTGGAATCCTATAATAAATTTATAACCTTCATCAGTTCTTTGCACATCCTTCAAAGATGGTGTATCGATTAGTTTTAAATTGTCCTCTTCAACAATTTGAGGGAAAAATCTATTAACTATGTCGAGATTGGCTTCGGCTTCGATTGCTTTGCCATACATTTTTTTTATCATATCCAGAGGAACTTTTCCTTTGCGAAAACCAGGTAAGCTAATAGAACGTTGAGCTTCGGCATAGGCTTCGTCCAAAACTGGTTGCACTTCGCTCTTGGATAGAGTTAGTTCCAATGTATTTAATCCACTAGCGTTTAAAATATAATTTTTTTCCAAAATTTCCTCAAATTTTAAGTTTGTGCGGTCGGAGAGACTCGAACTCTCAAGGGTCGCCCCACTAGATCCTAAGTCTAGCGCGTCTGCCAATTTCGCCACGACCGCAAATATATAAACTAAATTACAAAATTACAAAAAATATAGCAATAAATTTAAATTCTTCAGTTATTTGTAATTTTTTAATATTAATTAACTTTTTTTTGATAATTTTGAAATCCCATAAAAAAGTGTTACAAAATTGTAACCTTTAAGAGTGATTTTGTGTATTTAAAATTATGGAAAACAATCAAAATATCGTTCAAGATATACTCAATTATGTAATCAGGATAGCAATAATTATTATTGGTTTTCTGATACTCTTCAATGTTTTTTCAATTCAGACACAGGATATGGTAACTTTTCGTGTTATTGGCGGATTGATGGTGCTTTTTGGTATATATAGGATTTATTCTTACTATTTAGCTTCAAGAAGATTCAGGAGAATTAAAAATGATGATTAAGAAATTTTTTAATTTTGTTTCTTTAAATTTATTTTATATTTTTCTTTTTATCCTATTATTAGTTTCTTGCAATGAAAACAAGAACACTTCGGATCAATACGAAGCTTGGAATTCGGGAGAAATCGAAATATTCTATGATAATCAAAATACATTATTGCTCGATTCAGTCTTTAAAATGTACATAAAAGCATTTCCAAATGTAAAACCAAAGTTCACTCCTGTTTCGTCTCGCGATGGTATGAGGTTTTTGTTCAATGGAAAAGCCAAAATTGTTTTGCAAAGCCGAGACTTTTTGAGAGATGAAGATTCGCTGATTAAATTTTATGGAATTTCTTTCCCTGAGCCATATCCTTTTGCCAAAGATGCATTGGTTTTTTTCACGCAAATTGATGCTCCAATAGATACATTAAATTCCAAAAAAATTGAAGAATATTTTTCCGATTTAACAACTAAATCATTTGATAAAATTGGACTGCCCTTGGAACCAACATTTGTAATATGCGAACCTAATTCAAGCGTTTTTGCCAATTTTCAAAAAATGGTATTGAAAGGTAAACCCTTGCAAAGAAAATATAAATTTTTTGTCACACCTGATTCAGTTAAAAATTATGTAGCAAACAACAAAAACACAATAGGAATTGGATATTTTAGTCAAATAATTGGAGATTTGCGGTTTAAACCTCTTAAAATTGGTTTTGACGACTCAACCGGAAAACACATTAAGCCAAAATCTGTTCATCAAGCGTATATTGTTCAATCCCTCTATCCATATATAATTACTCATAAAGCCTATTTGTTAGAAGATCGTAAAAATCTTGCACTTTGGTTTGCGTCGTTTATTTCAAAAGAATCTTATGTTCAAAGATATTTTAAAGATTATGGACTTGTTCCAACCCATGCGAAAATTGTTTTAATTAAAGAGGATTAGATAAAATGCTGGAAAAAATCAAATTAATTGTTTTGTTGCTTTTTTTCTCACAAGTTGCTTTTAGTCAGATTTCTAAAGATGAATTTTTGGAATTGGTCAAGCAAAAGAAGTTCGAAGAAGCATCAAAGTATATCCCCGATATTGCTACGAGTTATTCAAAAGATATCCAGATGCTATTAGCATTTGGTGACGTTTATTTCGATTTGGAACAATTCGAAGAAGCAAATCGTTACTATGGTGCTGCTTATAAAATGCAAGACGATGACAATATGGTTGCCCAAAAATATGCTAAATCTCTTGCTGAATTAAAAAAATATCCCGAAGCTATAAAGGTAATGAAAGCAATAATTAAAGAAAATCCAAAAGAATTATATAATTACATAACAGCAGCAGAAATTTATATTAAAGCTGACTCGCTTGCCGAAGCCGAAGTACAAATTGACCGTGCTCGAAACATAGATAAAAACAATCCCGCTCCATTAGTTACATTGGGTAATTTATATTTTTCGAAAAGAGTTTATGAATTGGCAAGACAAAATTACGAAGAGGCTTTGGCTTTGGATCCCAATAACGTCGAAGCCCATATGAATTTAGCAATATCTTATTATTGGTTGGCAAACCGCGAAATGGATAAAGAGCTTTCCAACGAACTATTTACTCGTTCACTAAAAGAATGGAATACTGTTGCTCGATTGGATTCGATGAATGCCAAAGCTTTCTTTGAACAAGGTAAAATTTGGTATTTCTCCGAAAAATATGCCGAAGCAGCAACAGCACTCTCGCGATATGTCAAACTCCGTCCCAATAGTTCTTTGGGAAGGTGGTATTTAGCTGAATCCTTATATAAATTAGGTGAATGTGATAGTGCTGTTGTTCATTTAGAAATAGTTCGTAATGAAATTGATTCAATAAAAACCACTGCCACAAAATATCTTGCTGATTGCTACATTTCACTAAAAGAATACAGCAAAGCCAAGCAGGCTTTTTTGGACTTGGATAAAGTTGCCTATCAATATGATGCTGTTGATTATCGCAAATATGGTCAAGCAGCTTTCTTCACTGGCGACACAACAAATGCAATTAATTATTGGAAAAAATCAATCGAGATGGACACCGAAGGAAATTGCGTGTTGATGTATTTCTTGGGTACTGTTTTAAATGCAATTAAGAATTATGACGAATCGACTCAAGTGCTAAAATTAAGACTAAATACAACAACTTGCAGCGACGACAACGACAGCAAAGTATATTATATTATAGGCCAGAACTTCATTTTTAGTAATAAACCCGATTCTGCAATAGTATATTTAGAAAAATCCGTCGAAATAGATCCAAACAATATGTTTGCCATAGTCTACCTGGGTGATGCTTTTATACAAATGAAAAATACCAAAAAAGGAATGGATTATTACCGTATGGTCATTTCCAAATACGACACCGATAATTCTATTAACCAAAGTGCCGTTCTTCAAGCCTATGCAAAGTTATCTAATTTATTACTGGAAAGTAAAAATTATGTAGAGCTCAACAAAGTTACCAAGCGTTGGGCAGAACTCTTTCCCGATAATGTATTTGCTAATTTGTATTGTGCAGTGTCCTATCAAGGTTTAACCGATGCAGAAAATGCATGTAAATACTATAATAAAGTTCTAAAACTCGATCCAAACAATAAAACTGCCCGACAAAATCGCGAACTCATTGGTTGTGATAAGAAAAAATAATATTTAGTGTTTATAGATTTTTAATAAAATAGAGGCATTCGATAATTGATGCCTCTATTTTTTTGATCAAGTACATTTAGATTTGAACTATTCTTCAAAGTATATAAATTCGTTAAGTTTTTCCATTCCGGCACCTTCTCGTAGTATAATAAATTGTTCACCAGTCATATCAATAATTGTAGATTGACCAACAAACTCTGGATCATCAACTTTGAGGGCAACATCCACCTGCTTAGCATAAAAATCAAAAATTTCGTCGATTGTTGCAGTTGGATTATCGGGTATCTTTGCCGAAATGGAAATCAATGGGTCGCCCAAAGCTTTGAGCAAAGCAATAGAAATAATATGATTTGGAACCCTAATCCCAGCAGTTTTTCGTTTGGCATCCTGAGCATAATAAGGAACTTGTTTCGAAGCTGGCAAAATAAAAGTATAGGGTCCGGGAATCAAGCCTCGCATAGTTTTATAGGCTAAATCCGATACTTTGGCAAAATCGGAAAGTCTATTTAAGGAATCGCAGAGAAAAGTCATTAATTTTCCTTCTTCCAAATTTCGAATTTGTCGAATTTTTTCAATTCCACTTTTATTCGAAATTTTACAACCAAGAGCATAGCCCGTATCAGTTGGATAGATCATTACTGCACCGTCGTGCATATAATCTGCAACGGCTTGAATCTTGCGTATTTCCGGATTTTTTTGGTGCGTCGTGAATATTTCGGTTGCCATAATTACTCCCTGTTTTTATTTAATATATTTTTGAAAAAATAGTAGAAAGGTACGCCAATTAAACACAATAGGATACCAAATAGTGAGTTAATTATACGATACCTTCCTGCGATATATCCATCGATATCATTATACAAAGTGAAAATTACGAAAAAAAATGCAAAAATAATAAAAATAATTGGAATTACTGGATAACCAACAACTTTATATGGTCGAAATTCGTTGGGCATCTTACGACGTAATACGAATACTCCAATAGCTCCAAGCATATAAAATATCCAGCTGACAAAAATCAACATATCTGTTAAAATATCAAAAGTACCACTCATTACAAGTAAAGCAGTCCATATGCCTTGTAAGATTAAAGCATTAGCTGGCGTAAAGTACTTTTTGTGAGTTTTACCTATACTCGAAAAAAATAAACCCTTGTTCGACATTGCCCAATAAACTCGCGCACTTGCCATAATGGTGCCATTGGAAGTTCCAAAAGTTGATATCATTACAGTAGCAGCTATAAATGCACCACCAATATCTCCAAATAATCTATATGCAGCATCAGCGGCAACTAATTGGGAACGGGACATTTCCTGGATTGGTAACACGTAAAGGTATGCTAAATTGATTAATATATAAACAACAACGACAATTGTTGTTCCCCAGAATAGTCCTAAAGGAATATTTCGTTGTGGTTTTTGTATCTCGCCTGCAAGATAGGTTACATTGTTCCATCCATCATAAGCCCAAAATGCTCCAGATAGTGCAGCTATAACGCCCAAAAACAAATTCTTATCCGTCATCATTTCGGAGGGTAAATCTCCGGTAAAATTCGAAAAGTTGCCATTAGTGGAAAAAAAGGCTAAAGATACAAAGAACAAAATAATGGCAACTTTCACTGTGGAAAAGAAAAATGACAATCTTCCACCGTGCTTCACTCCATAATAATTAATACCAGTCAACAAAAATACAACTGCAATTGTCAATAGCTTAACACCTATGTTTTCTAATGGAAATATTCGACCTATGTATGGAATGAGTATAACGAATGATTGCTCTAATTCTGTCGAAAATCGCGGCAATTTTATAAAATATTCTGTATATTCAGCAAAAACATAGGTTATCGAAGCAATTGAACCTGTTTGGATAACAATAAATATCGCCCAACCAT
>Ga0209018_1002825_pt1 | contig 11681 bp, 17 predicted proteins | sample YNPBryBLVA2012_FD_185814 | JGI IMG/M metagenome (GOLD analysis project Ga0209018, IMG submission 185814) | Anoxygenic and chlorotrophic microbial mat microbial communities from Yellowstone National Park, USA - YNP Bryant BLVA 2012 (SPAdes)... ...
CGACGGTTCACAAGGAGAACGGATTGGCACTAAACTGTGCCTTCAACGCGTCCTCTATTTCGCCGAGGGCGGCGCGGAAGGCCGCCTCCTCCTCGGGCGGATTAACCGAGAGGAGTCGCGGCCTGAATGGGCGGTCCCACTCTACTCGGGCGCGCGCGGTTGGCGAAACTACAACGACCTCGGCGCGCGCCGGAACCCAACGCCTGTCCCAGCTTAGGGATTCGATGGTGAATTCCATGTTTTGTACCACCTTTCGATGACTTCCTGAACCTCTATTTCCCTGTTTTTCCAGAAGTCGACTGCCTCTTGGACTATCCTTCGGCGCGGCGCATACGCAATCGCGGCAATGAGATCGGCGTCGGCCACGAACCGGCTCCACCAGCCGAATTCCGCCGAGACGAAGACCACGCCACAAAGCTCTGGCGCCTCGCCCGGGCGCCAGACCCATTCGCCGTGCGCCTCAGGACGGCTTGGGTCCTCGAGGCGCAACCACCAGTAGCCCGCTAAGTCTCTCTGCGCATGAACCACATGCACGGGTATCTCCTTACAATCCGGCCAAAAATATGAGATATGACAACGCGAACCACACTACCGCAAGCGCCACGAAGGCGCCAACTACTATCTTCGTCATGTCTCCTCCTCTGCTGTGCCCTCCGGCGTTCCACCGATAGAGTATACACCGTGCGAATGGGGCGTCAAGGACGCGCTAACGTGTTGCGGCGAATGAGGTTGCGGAAGCAGGCGAAAATTGTCGGCGGGCGAATCTGTAGAAGGCGAACAGAAGTTCGGTTAGCAACGTGAGAAATTGTCGCGGGTGAAAAATAGTTGCAAGAATGTACTAATGGAAATTGTCGAAAAACTATTGCAAAGGCTTCTTGTTGGAAATCGATAAGAAATTGTTGCGTATGAAAAAATGTCGCAAGTATTTACTTTTGGAAAATTATTCTAAATGAACAATTGTTATACAATTTAATGAACAATTGTATGACAATTTAATGGTCAACTTAATGAACAATTGTATGATAATTTAATGAGCAATTGTATGACAATTTAGTGGGTCAAAAATTGATCCATGTGGTACAAAAAATAGTCCACGTAAATTTTTCCCGAACATTTGTTCGGTTAAAATGTGTATGAAAATCATACACTATCGCCGGAAGATAAGCAGCCTTATCGGACAAGTGAATTTTTCCTAAGTCGTCACAGCACAACAACTTACGAAAACCCAGCATCTTTTATCAAAAATCTTGACAATCTGTCCAAAATTTGAACGACAACGGGGACTTGCTGCAAGCCCTTACCGCACAACTACTTACGAAAAGGGGGCGCGCTCTGTAGTTTACATGTTGTAAACCAGGAGGCCACCCGGGGGGGCTGTCAAAAACTTTGACGGCCCGCCACGCGACATACACGGCCGGCGACGCCGGCGGGGCTTTGCCCTAACATCACTCAAAGCCGCATGAGGGCCTCGAGCGCCAGGCGGGAGGCAATGTCCCGCGCCTGCACCTCGTCCTCAACGGGCTGCCGGTTCCGCGTCACGCGCGCGCCGCCCCGGTCGAACTCCACGACGTAGGTCGTCAGGTCCTCATCGTCCCAGGCGCAGGCACCCAGGGCTTTGAAGAGCATGAACCCGGAATCGCTGAAGGTCACATCCAGCGCGGCCACACGCCGCTGCACGAAAGCTCGAATAGTAACCATGGTCGCCTCATATAGCCTGCGGGAGCCTCCAGAGCACCGTGCCGCCGGCGTCCCTGGTGCGCTCCACAAGACCGTGACGGCGGAGGGTCTCCAGCCGCCGAACATCTATGCCGATTTCCCATGCCGGCGCCCACCGATGCGGCAGCGCGCGAACAATCGCGGGCAGGCGCTCGACAACCAGAATGCAGTCATTCAGCCACCGCCACTCGCCACATCGCCCGCCGCGCCGCCCACGCCAGACAAACCGCCGCTGGCGCACCTGCGGCCAGAAGCCCGTCGGCGGCCGCTCGAAGTAGATCACCCGACCGCACAGACGGAGCTCCGAAAGGGGGTCGTACTCCTCGGCGTCGGCCCACACCAGCGGCTCGTGGAGCGCCGTCGCCAGCCGATCTGCCAGCCGCGGCGACCCCCGGAGCACCCGCGGACGCAGCCACCGCGCCTGCGGGAAGGCGCCGGTACCCAGCGTCCAGAAGCGCAGGCCGCGCCACTCGGTGTACCCCGGCGGCAGCCCCGGCAGGTACCCGCGCACGCTGTCTACCTCGACGTCGCCTGGCGCCGGACCCCAGGCCACGTGCCGCCCACACCGCCAGTGAATGCCGGATATCAACTCGTGGGTGTCCATCAGATCACCTTTCGAATCCAAGTGCCCCGCTTCCCCCGCCCCAGCCGCTCCCATGCAGTATACCACCGGCCGTCACGGCGGACAACCATCCCCGCGTCTTCTAGAAGCCGATTCAGCTCCGGATCAAACGGCAGCGCCTCCTTACCGTCCACTAACACGGACAGCTGGGGGTCATATAACTCCCGCCTAACCCGGTCCCTTAGCCGCCCCGCCAGCACCCGGAGCCGCCGGACGGGCCCGCCCCTCAGGTGGAAGAGCACCCCGGCGACCAGGAGACCGTCAGCGGCCTCCTGAAGCGTCCGTGAGAGCCGCAAAAGCCAGCCGAGTTTCCTGAACGTGTTCATAAGTCTCGTAGCGACAACAACTTGTGACCTTACGACGTTTTTTGGGGGTACCAAACCACGTGGGCCCCCCCGCCGACGCAATAGCGGGCAAATTTGAGCGAATTTCGGGCATTCCTGCGGGTAGCCGCCCCGCCCCCGTCCCAAAGCCGGCGTCCCCCGCCCCCAGTGCGGGCCCACGATAGTGGTGAAGATGGTTGAGTTGGCGAGGATGCCCTATATATATATTCTTTTTTTTAAAAAAATAAAAAGGAGATATAGAGATCCTCACCACTCTCGCCACCCTCACCACGCTGTTAGATGCGGCGGGCTGGCGGCGGGCTGGCGGCGAAAGTTACTCTATTTTTCCTCACCATCCTCACTATCTTCACTTTGTGGAGGGCGACGGCGCAGGTGGCTTTATTCTTTCTCATCATTCTCACTTTTGCCGCCGCCGCCGCCGCCGCCGCCGCCGCCGCCGCCGCCGCTTTCGTTGCCGTCGCCCCGGGCCCTTCTCCACAGGGAGCCCCCGCGGAGCACCCGGTGCTCGATCAGTCCCCGCCTAGCCAGCGCCCGCAGCCGGCGCCCGCGCTGCACCAGCGACCACCTGGCCGCCGGGATATCCCGCGTCGGCGTCCACTCCCGGGGCACGGCGGCCAGGAGCTCCAGCTCCTCCTGCTGGGCGCGTTCGGCGTCCACCGCCTCCTGTTCGGCCTCCAGCCACTCCGGCGGCGGGCCGCTGGTGCCGCGGCACACCAGTTCCCAGTACTCCTCCGGTCGCCACCGCCGGCCGTCCGGTATCCACCTTCGCTCGCCCCGGCAGCTCTCCCACAGGCGCACACTCGCGCCCACGGCGGCTCGCTGGAGTTCCTCCAGGCGTTCCAACCAATAACCCAGCGGCCGCGGCCACCCCCCTTCTCCCAGGTGGACCTCGAAGCCCCTGACGCGGAGGTCCCTATCGACCACCCCGCGGTTCAGCGTGAGGTACACCCGGGCGTCGTGGTGAATGGTATCCGTGCCGATGCGATAGAGCGCCCGCGTGCTCCAGGTACTCGACGTCACGGCCTCCGCGAGCTCGTTACTCGTTATGAGATTGGTCCCCTCACCGCAGACGTTATCGAACACCACCACGCGGCTCTGGCGCGCGGCGCCCACCAGTGCCCGCGCCCAGTCGTTCCCGTGCAGCTCGGTGGTGATCCAGGGCTCGCCCAGGACCCCAGCCGCCATCCTCGTCAGCTCCGTCTTGCCCGCCCCCTGGGTGTCCGCCGTCACGAAGCACAGCGGCGCCCGCGGCAGCTCCAGCCACAGCCCCGTGAGCACGTGTGCCGCCCAGTGCTCGCGGGCCCCGGGATCCGCTGGTATGCCGCTCACGAACTCCTCCCAGAGTGCCGGGTCGCCCGGCTCCACGAGGTTGCTCACGAGGTACAGTTTGCCGCCCACACGGTGCAGCCCCCGCGGCAGCGGCCGCCCGCCGCTCAGCACGTGGTGCCGTATGCCGTGGAGCTCCGGCGCGCGGCGCCTGAGCTCGTTCACCAGGCGCTCCGGCGGCGGTATGATCTGCCCCGAGCACCTCAGCGCGAACGAGTAGCCGCGGGGCTCCACGGGCAGGAACTCCCCGTGGTGCACCAGGCCGAGCACGGCGCCGTGCCGCGCGATTCCCGCCGCGAGCCCCTCGAGCACCTGTTCCGGCCACGTCACCTCGTTTCCCTGGACGTCTACCCACGGCGTCCCCGCGCTCCAGTACTCCCCGTGGGTTGTACAGATTCTTGACGTAGGGTCCACGGGCTGTCCGCAGAGGTAGCAGTAGTCACCGTCGAGTCTCTCTTGCAAGTGTGTTTTGATACTCATGTTACAATTCCTTTGTTTCCACCGGCGCCGGCAGCCCCAGCAGCGCCTCCATCTCCCGGGTCATAATTCGTGCCATCTCCGGCGCCCACTCCCGCGGCACGCAGAAGCTGTCGTGCACGAACGCCCTCAGGGGCACCCCTCGTTCCCACGCGGCGAGCAGCGCCAGTTTCGTCCCATCCGCCGCGAGCCCCTGAAACTGCCCGTTGAGGTACTCCGAGTACCCCACCGGCGCCCGCACGCGGCCCGTCAGCGTCCGGCACTCCCGTTGGGCCACCCACGCCTCCAGCCGCGCGCTCCCGTGGCCCGCCGCCGCCTCCTCCTGGAGCGCCTCCGGTAGTTCCATCGAGAGGACCAGTTCCCTTGTGCCCGGGTCCAGTGTCGCCGCGCGCAGTGCCATGGACACCGCCATGGGGTTGCCGTAGCGCGCCAGGCGCCCGCTCGCGGGGTCCTGCAGCCACTCCTCCACCCCCGGCAGCTGCCTCCACGCCCGCCGAATGCGCTGCGCCTCCTCCAGAGTAATCGTCACGCCCCTCTTTGCCAGCGTCGCCCGGAACTTCTCCGCGCCCATGCCCCCGGCGAATCCAAAGTTCGCCGCCTTCGCCAGCTGCCGGTGCTCCGGTGCGGCGTCCCCGAAGATCATCATGGAGACCTCCGCGTGGAGGTCCCGGCCAGCCGCCAGGGCCTCCCCCAGCTGCGGCCAGCCCCTGCTCGTGAGTATCGCGGCCCAGGCCCGCAGTTCCAGCGCGTGGTAATCCAGCTCCGTGCCCAGTCCGAAGAGGCACTTGAGCCCGACCGGCACCTGCTGGAGATTGGGGTCGCGGCAGCTCGTGCGGCCCGTCGCCACCAGCGGCAGGTACCGGGGTCGGATTCTCCTGCGATTCAACCAGTTCCTCAGGAAGCCGATTTCCTTCTCCAGCGCGCAGATCCCCAGGTGCTCGCGGATCCTCGGATCGTCCTTCAGCGCCAGCAGGGCCGCGCGCGCCGTGCTCGGCTTGCCGCCTGGCGTCAGGGGCACGCGCCCGGCGACGTACTCCCGCAGCTCCTTGATGCACTTGTGCCCCCCTTTCACAAACGGCCCGTTGGCGAGCCTCCGCGCGAACTCCCGCTCCCGCTCCTCGAGCATCCGCTCCGCGCGCTCCCGATCGAACGGGATCTCCACGCGGCCGAGCTCCAGCAGTGCCAGCGCCGCCCCGATTTGTACCGCCTCCGTGAGCGCGCTCGGCGAGTACGCCCGCGCCCTCGGGAGCAGCATCTCCACCAGCCGCCGCGCCGCCTCGGCGTCCTTCAACACGTACCGCTTCTGTGCCTCCGTGGGGCCGCCCGTGGCGTATATGGCCTCCCATGCCGTCTGGAGGTCCTTCTTTAGGTGCTCGCCCAGGTACGTCTCCGCGCACCACTGGAGTCCGACGAACGGCACGGGCGTATCCAGCTTGCCCCCGGCGAGCACCTCGCCGCCCTCGGCCAGCCAGAGCAGCTGGTAGAGTATCATCGCGTCGTGGATCCTCCCCTCGCGGATTCCCCTGGCGATCCACTCCCGCGGCAGTCCCGCGCGTGCCAGGGCATCCAAATCGAACGCCGCATTGAACAGCGCGAGCTCCTCCTGTGTGCGCATCACCTCCGCCACCGCCCGTGCGGCCGCCTCCGGTGTGTGCGCGTCCAGGAACCGGCCGCCCAGTGCCACGCACAGCAGGCGCGGCGGTTCCCCCATTGTGGTCTCGACGTCCAGTCCAATCATACGATTTTATGTGCGATTCCGCACCTCACGGCCTCCTCGGCGCCGATGATCACGTCGCCGCGCAGGGCCTCTTGCCAGTCGCGCCCCGTTGCCCTCTTGAGGCGCCGCAGCATCTCCCTATTGGTCTCCTCCAGGAACCTCCCCCAGGAGTGTATCGTCGGCGCGCCGTCGCCGCTCATGTCCATGCGGCAGCCGTGCACCACGCAGTAGCTCTCCTTCGTGAGGTACCGCGTGCGGCCCTCCATGAAGACGTCCAGTGCCGCCGAGCTCACCTCACCGATGCCTATGCAGACGGTTTCCCACCCCGCTTTCGCGAGCAGCCGCAGCGCCGACCTCAGCGCGAAGGCGATGCCCAGGGCGCCGCCGCAGCTCCTGATGATCAGTGCGACGGCCCCTGGCGGCTGCTCCAGGAGTTCCAGCAGGTCCCTCAGGGCGCCGGCCCCCGCCTGGTCCAGGTCGTCTAGGAGGTACACGGTGGCGATGCGTTCTCCAGCACCACGCGGTTGGCCTCTAGTGCGTCTGCCGTGCTCACCAGCGGCCGCCCCTCTCGGAAGCGACTCCACAGGAGCCCCAGCTCGTTTCGGGGCACGCCGCTTTCCCTTGGTGGCGCCAGCGTCCAGCCCGTTATACACACGCGCAGCACGCGGTCCCCGTACAGTATCAGCTCGCGCCGCGGCTCCGGTCCCCATTTTTCCTCGAAGGTGATTTCCACTCCGTTTGCCGTCCATCTGTTTTTCTCCTCTCGTTTCCACTCGGTGCACCCCATTTGTCTCAAGATATCCACCCAATGTGGCCCCCACGTCCTCCACAGGCCCGCCTCGCGCACCCACGGTTTCTCCAGCGGGCGATCGTGGACGATTTCCATTTTCGCCTTCCTCAGTCGCCCCACCAGCCACCACGGCGCCGCGTATCTCCAGCGGAATCCCGTGGTGAAGTCCATCCCGCGGAGCCGCTCCAGCTCCTCCGGATGCATCGCCAGCGGCACCTCCAGCCAGTACAGCTCCGCGCGCGCCCGCTTGGCGCACTCCACGCGGTGTTGTGGTGTCGTGGCGATCACGGCGATGTCCCCATCGGGGATGGTGTCCTCGTGGCCCACGAGCACCACGTCGTCTCCGAGTGCCGCCGCGGTTTTCGCGAGCTCGTTTCCCCAGTATCCACGGCCCACGACCACCACCTTCAGTCTTCTGGTGAGTATTCCCATATCCAGGCGTCTCCTTCTTTAGTCGCACTAAAGCCCGCTTCCTCGAGTTTCTTCGCTATGGCCTTCGTCTTTGTCAGTCGCCTACACAGGTGGACGACGAGCCCCTCCTCCCCCCGCGCGTGTGCCCGCCGCATCAGCAGTTTGATGGCGTCTCTCACCGCCTGTTCCGGTACCATCGCATCACCCGTCTTGCCCTGGGGTCGCGCAGGGCAATCACCAGGGCATAGCAGTGTTCGCAGAAGGGCTCCGCCGGCGGCGCCTGCTGGCCGCAGGCGATACATCGTTGCCGGAGCACCGCGAGTGTTTTCAGCATGCGTTTCTTCCCGAGGGCCACCAGGCGTCCCACGAGGTCCGTGCACCCGCTACACAGCGGCCCGTCGGCGGCCCGGCAGACTGCGCACTCCTCGGGGCTGGCCGCGATTCCCGTCAGCGCGCACAGGGCCGCGCGGCGCAGCCGTTCCGCGGGCACGTCGCGCAGCTCGTAGATCACGTCCCAGCACCCGGGGCAAATTTCCGTACCCCCGCTGCACACGAAGCACCGCCACCCGTGGCGCAGGTGCCGCATCACGGAGGCCACGGTCTCCTTCGTGTATCCCTTGAACATCTCGATGTACCTGGCGCACGCGCGGCAGCCCGCGGCGCCGCAAACTGGACACGTTATATCCATATTATCGCGAAGTCCTTGGCATTTGGCCATATGAAGTAGATTACCTCGCGCACGCAGTTTTCGCACAGCGCCGCCGACGGCAGGCGATCGGCCCCGTGGTGCCTGTGTGTGTCGCGGATGGCGGCGAAGTGCAGGCGGTGCGTGAGCTTCTTCAGCTTTCCGCATCGGTCGCATGGCTCGAGGATGTCCCTTAGCACCTTCATGGCTGTATTGTACTCCTGGATTCCCACGGCGTCAAGACGGCCGCTCCTGGGCCGGAGCGGCGGCCGTTTTCGTGGCAATTTTGTCGTAACTCCTTGCGCCACATAGATTTAGACCACCTAGAAAAATTAGTCATAACTCCTTGTCATCAAACGACTTACGGAATTCGCCCACTCGCGGTTCCCTTATATATAGAGGGGCAAAATTTGTGCCCTCTGGTGACTCATGACCGACGCACCTAACGCCGATGGGGTGGACCCATGGAAACGCTGGCGAGATGTCGTGGAGCTCGTCGCGAAGCTCCGCCAGCAGCCCTTATTAGAGGTTCGCGTCGTCGAGAGCTCACCTGATCTCTGTTACTATCCAGCTGTCTACATTTTATACGACGGCGATCGCCTCGTCTACGTGGGGCAGACGTCTCAACTGTCCCAGCGGCTGGCCTCGCACCGTCGGCGCAAGAAGATTTCTCACGTGCGCTTCGTGGGCATAGACGATTCCGCCTTGCGACTGACCGTTGAGGCCGCGCTGATTGCCTCGCTGTGGCCGCCGCAAAATCGCGGTGTGTTTCTGCGGGTGTGTCGTGCCGGGGTGTCTGAGATTCGCTGGAGGAACCGCGATGCCCATTTATGATTACACATGCGACAGGTGTCATCGCCTCGTTGAGCGCAAGGAGCCCGCCGACGCCCAGCCGCCGACGTGCGTCTGTGGCGCCCGCATGAGGCGGCTGCTTTCCGTGGGACTCACCGTGCGCCTGCGCGGCAAGGGATTTTACTCCACGGACTCCTCGGGCAAGAACGAGGTCTACAAATGAGGGTTCCCGTTCCCAAGAACTCCGGCGAGAAGCGTCGGCCCGTGTTCCCGGTGCCATTGCTGCGCCGGCTTGCCGTTCGCGGCCTCGACGTGTCGCCGCAGGACCTCATGACGTTTAAGCCTGACGCCATTGACGTCCTGATCGCGCGCGCGTTCCAGGGCGGGCACTTCAACACCGAAGATATCCAGGCCTACGCGGCCCAGGTGTCTCCCAGTACGGAGCTCTCGGCGAGCACCATAGAGCAGCGCCTGCTGGAGCCCGTGCGTTTTGCCTGGTACACGCAGCGCTTTTTGATGGCCATGAACGGCCTCTCCTCGGCGGTGCTGGCTGCCGTGTACCGCCGCGCCCTCACTGGGGACCTGCGTGCCGCGAGCGTCTTCTTGCACTATGCCCAGAGCGTCCAGCCGCCGGCGATGCCGGTGCCGATGACTCCAGCTGAGGCCGCCGCTGCGGATGCCGCCGCCGCCGCGCAATCGGAAGAGGTAGTTGTGGATGAAAGTGAACTCGAAGCGCTTGGCCTTATCACCGGAGCTCTTGAAGGAGGTCAAGCGCCGCCAGGAATTACTGAAGCGCCTGGGCGCGTTCCCGCTGAGTAAGCTGCGGCCGCACGAGAAGCAGCAGCAGTTTCTCGACTCGCCGGCGCGCGTGCGGCTCTTCTTCGGGGGCAACCGCTCGGGGAAGACCTACATCGGCATCGCCGAGGCGCTGGCCCACGCCTATGGTGTACGCCCCTGGTGCAGCCCGCCGCGGTGGCTGGATGTTCCGGTGCCCAACACGGGCATCATCGTGAGCGGCCAGGGCTGGGGCCGCGGCGTCGGCGGCACGATCATACAGACCGTGACCAATTTCATACCGCGCTCGGCGTTCAAGCAGCGCGCCGGCCCCGCAGGCGCCCCGGTGAAGCTCATCCTCGATAACGAGTCCGTGATTCACCTGGCCGCGGGCTCCCAGGATCTCGCGGCCTTTGAGGGCATGGCATTCCACTGGGCCGCCATCGATGAGCCCATTCCGCGCGGCGTCTTCGACGGAATCTGGCGCGGCCTCGTGAGCACCAAGGGGCGCATCTGGTTCACGCTGACGCCGCTGGGGGCCAACGCCCAGTGGATGCACGAGCTGTTTATCGCGGAGAACAAACTCGGCGCCGAGGTCATCACGGCTAGTATCACCGATAATCCCTACTTGGATGCCAAGGCCGTCGAGCAATTCAAGGCGCTGGAACTTCGCCCGGGCGAGGCCGCCGCTCGCTTCCGTGGTGTCTTTGAGTTTCTCAGCGACCGCGTGCACCCACAATTCGACCCCCAGGGGCCGGCTGTCATCGATCCCCAGGTGCTTCCCGGCGGCGTCCGCATCCTCAGCGTGGACCCCCACGCGAGCAAGCCCTGGGTTCTCCTGTACGTCCACCTATCTGACGACGGCGTCTGGACCGTCTACGACGAGTGGCCGCCGGGGCCGCGCTGGGAGCGGGCGCTTGATGGCCAGGAGGCAAGCATCGAGGCCTACGTGCGCATCATGCGTGCCCTGGAGCACGTTCCCGTTCAGATCCGCATCATGGATCCCTTAGCCGGCGGTCAGGCGCAGTACGCCGGCCGCACGCTCCAGCAGGACATCCTCAAGCGCACCGGCGTGTACTTCTCCCTTCAGACGCAGTGCAACACCATGCTGGGCATCAGCCGCATCAACGCCCTGCTGGCCGATGGGAAGTTGAGGATCTTTCGCACCTGTACGAATACCATTCGTTCCCTGGCTTCCGTGGCCTTCGATCCGCGTCAGCCGCGTGGGCACGTGGTCGCGGGCATCAACAAGGATCACTGGGACGCCCTCCGTTACGCCTTGATGGCCGACGTGAGGCCCCCGGCTCAGTTGTGTTACGCCTATACCAATGCCGATTTCACCTGATCTCCCGTTGAGGACCATCATAAAGGAATTGCTTTCTTCCAAGAACTTCGGTCGCGGCAAGTCGTCTAAGAAACGTCAGGAGATGGCCGTTGCCGCGGCCTACCGATTGAAACGACAGAGGAGGAAAAGATGACCAGATTCGAAAGACTCGTGAGGAAGCTTGCCGCCAGGAAGCACCCGAAGGTTTCCGATCCTGCGGCGCTTGCCGCATGGATCGGCCGCAAGAAGTACGGAAAGAAGCGCTTTCAGAAGATGGCCGCCGCCGGCCGCAAGAGGGCTGACTGATGGCTTTTAAAAGAGAGACGCCGGGGCTGTTGTATGGTGTAGCCGGAGACAGTGATAATGGTGCGGGATCGGCTGCTCCAGGCGGCGGCGCGCAAAAATATGGCGCCATACTGTTCCCAGGCGCCGTTGGTGGTAAGGTTTCCGAGGCGCTATTTTATGTAAAAGATGTCACGTCCGGTTTTGCTTGCCCCGCCGATGCCGTTGGCTACATATGGGATAGGACTGACTTTACACAGCTCGCCACAAGTACTACCACTTCTTATAGCGCCATCTCAGATAATGCGGGCATTCTCTCAGTCAAGTTCGATCCCGCGGTGTCGCTGAATCCCGGCATCCCCGTGGTGGTTGGTTTCTGCCTTCCCAATGCCCCCACCAAGACAGCTAGCTTTTGCTACTC
>Ga0209018_1002827_pt1 | contig 11678 bp, 9 predicted proteins | sample YNPBryBLVA2012_FD_185814 | JGI IMG/M metagenome (GOLD analysis project Ga0209018, IMG submission 185814) | Anoxygenic and chlorotrophic microbial mat microbial communities from Yellowstone National Park, USA - YNP Bryant BLVA 2012 (SPAdes)... ...
CCGGCGGCCCGCCCTACACCAGGCGACCCTCCGTGGTCGCCCTGAGCGGGCCGGCGGCCCGCCCTACGCCGTCCAACGCAGCACCAGCTCCTTCGCCGCCCGCACCTCGTCCAGCCGACGCGTCGGCGCGTTGTGCGGCGCCTCGTGCAGCAGCTCCGGCTGCCTCTGCGCCTCCTCGGCGATCCGCAGTAACGCCTCGGCGAACGCGTCCAGCGTCTCGCGGCTCTCCGTCTCCGTCGGCTCGATCATCAGCGCCTCGTGGACGATGAGCGGGAAGTAGTTCGTCGGCGGGTGGAAGCCGTAGTCCATCAGCCGCTTGGCGATGTCCAGCGCGCGCACGTCGGGCGCGCCGGCCAGCCGCCCCTCGCAGACGAACTCGTGCATGCAGGTGCGGTCGTAGGGCACAGGGTAGGTGCCCTCCACCCGCTTCTTCAGGTAGTTAGCGTTGAGCACAGCGTGCTCGGCCACCCGGCGCAATCCTTCCGCGCCGAGCATGCGGATGTAGGTATAGGCGCGCACCATGACCCCGAACTGGCCGAGGAACGACTTCACCCGCCCGATGGACTTGGGCGGGGTGACCAGGGTGAAGAACGGCTCGTCGGCGGTCGAGCGCGCGGGGTCCACCGCCACCACCGGCGCGGGGAGGAAGTCGGCCAGCGCGGCGGCCACACCCACCGGGCCGGAGCCGGGGCCGCCGCCGCCGTGCGGCGTGCTGAAGGTCTTGTGCAGGTTGTAGTGCAGCACGTCGAAGCCCAGGTCGCCGGGGCGGGCGATGCCCAGCAGGGCGTTCATGTTCGCCCCGTCGCCGTACATCAGCCCGCCGTGCTGGTGGATCAGCGCGGCGATCTCCTCCACGTGCTCGTCGAACAGCCCCAGCGTGTTGGGATTGGTCAGCATCATGCCGACCAGTCGCTCGCCGTGCTCGGAGCAGGCGGCCCGCAGCGCCTCCAGGTCCACGTTGCCGCGCCCATCGGAGGGCACCTCGACCACGCGCAGGCCGCTCATGGTCGTGCTGGCCGGGTTGGTGCCGTGCGCCGAGTCGGGCACCAGGATCACATCCCGCTGCGCCTGACCGCGGTCGAGCTGGTAGGCGCGCATGATCAGCACGCCGGTCAGCTCGCCGTGGGCGCCGGCGGCCGGCTGCATGCTCACCGCCGCGAAACCGCCGATCTCCTTGAGATACTCCTGCAGCGAGTAGATGATGAACAGCGCCCCCTGCACCGTCTCCTCGTCCTGATAGGGATGCAGGTGGACGAAGCCCGGCAGGCGGGCGGTCTCCTCGTTGATCTTGGGGTTGTACTTCATCGTGCAGGAGCCGAGCGGATAGAAGCCCAGGTCAATGGCGTAGTTCAACTGCGAGAGGCGCGTATAGTGGCGCACCAGGTCCGCCTCGCCCACCTCCGGCAGCGGCAGGTCGTCCCGCACCAGTTCCGCCGGCAGCTCGGCCAGCGGCACGTCGGGCGCGGGTAGCCGGGCAGCGCAGCGCCCGGGACGGGAGATTTCGAAGATCAAGGGTTCGGTCATGGGCAACTCCTGACTCAATGCAGTTCCCAAGGGAAGACACGAAAACCATACACTCTACGGCTCATCGTTCTCTGACTGATGGACCCGGATTCTCCCTACCTCAACGATCCACAACTGTTTCTCCAAGCTCAGGCGCAAGAGCGCCTGGAGCAACTGGCGCACCATTTGTTCCAGCAGATCGAGGCTCGGATTCCGTGGCGCCCGGATGACAACGATGCCATGGGCATCGGACGGCACGAAACGCGTCACGTCGGCGAAGTCTAGATCGAACGTGACCAAGCAGCGCCCTTCGGTGCGACATACTTTGTAGAGATCGCTGTCCGAGCAACCCTGGAGTCCTTCCTCGCGGACCGTTGCGACGTCGTGCCCGGCAGCCCGAAAGACCTGTTGCGTGCGTGTTCCGAAGTTCTCGTCCAGCTTGAACTTCACGCCGGCACCTCGAGCGGGATCTCGATGTAACGTTCGCGGGACATCTCGGCGCCGTAGGCAATCGCCGCCCGGATGTCCTCCTCCGTCAACTGGGGGTATTCTTTCAGGATCTCCTCGATAGTCATCCCATCTGCCAGGAGGTCCAGCAACAGCGAGACCCAGATCCGCGTGCCGCGAATGCACGGCTTGCCGAAACACACGTTCGGATCTACGGAAACACGGTCCAACAAGTTCATCCGCCCACTTCCTCCAGCGCCTCCACCAGCAGGTCGATCTCCTCGCGCGCGTTCATCTCCGTCACGCAAAGGAGCATGTGGCCCTGCAGGTGAGGGTAGTCCCGTCCCAGGTCATAGCCGCCGATGATGCCGTATTCGTCCAGCAGCAGATCGTTGATCTCCCCGGCCGGCCGCGGGCAGCGGACGACGAACTCGTTGAAGAAGGGCCTGTCGCGCAGGACAGTGTAGCCGGGCAGTCCAGCGATCTGATCGGCGGCGTAGTGGGCCTTGTGGTAGCACAGCTCCGCCGCCTGGCGCATGCCGCAGCGGCCCAGCGCAGCCATGTAAACCGCCGCTGCCAGGGCCATCAGCCCCTCGTTGGTGCAAATGTTCGAGGTGGCCTTATCGCGCCGGATATGCTGTTCGCGGGTAGAGAGGGTGAGGACGAAACCGCGCCGGCCGTCGGCGTCCACCGTCTGCCCGACCAGTCGGCCGGCCATGCGGCGGACGTGCTCCATGCGCGTGGCGAAGAAGCCCAGGTACGGCCCGCCGAAGTTCAGCCCGCCGCCCAGCCCCTGCCCCTCGCCGACGACGATGTCGGCGCCGAACTCGCCCGGCGGCTTGAGCAGCCCCAGGGCAATCGGGTTGGCAGCGACGATCAGCAGCGCGCCGACGGCGTGAGCCGCCTCCGCCGCCGCCCGCAGGTCCTCGATGCGGCCCAGGAAGTCAGGATACTGCACGACCAGACACGCCGTATCCCGATCGAGCAGATCCGTGAATCCCGCCGCATCCGTGAATCCTGCCGAATCCGTGAATCCCGCCGATCCGCTGTTCTCCACCGTCAGACCCATCCCCTGTGTGTACGTGCGCACCACGGCGCGGTATTCCGGGTGGAGAGTCGAGGCGAGAACGACCCGTCGCCGCTTCAGCCGGTGGGCGTTGATCGCGCTGATGACCGCCTCGGCGGTCGCGGTGGCCCCGTCGTAGTGGGAGGCGTTGGCGACCTCCATGCCGGTGAGGGCGCAGATCATCGTCTGATACTCGAAGATCGCCTGTAAAGTGCCCTGGCTGATCTCCGGCTGGTAGGGGGTATAAGCCGTGTAGAACTCGCCGCGGCGGAGGACGCTATCCACGACGGCGGGGACGAAGTGGCGGTAGGCGCCCGCGCCCAGGAAACACGGCCCGTCGGCGGTGGAGAAGTTGGTCGCCGCCAGCGTCTCCAGCTCCCAGCGCGCCTCCATCTCCGAGAGCGCCGGCGGCAGGTCGAGCTTGGGAAAGCGCACCCGCTCCGGCACGTCCGCGAACAGCTCCTCGATGGATTGCGCACCGATGGCCGCCAGCATCGCCCGCCGGTCGTCATCGGAATGAGGGATATATGGCATTGAAACCTCCTGCACTACGCAACACGAAACACGCAACACGTCCCCGTATTGCGTGTTGCGTATTTCGTTAACCCTCTTCCTCCGCCACGAACTCCTCGTAGGCCTCGGCGTCCATCAGGTCGTCCCACTCGGCGCGGTCGGAAGGGCGGAAGCGGATCATCCAGCCCTCGTCGTAGGGCGACTGGTTGACCAGTTCCGGCTGGTCGGCTAGCGCCTCGTTGACAGCAGTGATCTCCCCGCCCATCGGCATGTACAGGTCAGAGGCAGCCTTAACCGACTCGACGACGCCGAAGTTGTCGCCCCGCTCCCAGCGGTCACCCACCTCCGGCAGCTCGACGTAGACGATGTCGGAGAGGGATTCCTGGGCGTGATCGCTGATCCCGCAGACGATCTCGTCACCGTCCCAGCGCGCCCACTCGTGCGTCCTGGCATAGCGTGCGTTCTGATCGAGTTTCATCGCAGCACTCCTTGTGAATGGGATTGATCCATCCGGCATTATACTCGATGGGCGGTCGGAGGGCAACCTGCAACAGGGCGGGCCGGCGGCCCGCCCTACCGCGCACGCCCGCTCAGCAGGGGTAGTAGAGCGTCGGAGAGCAGGTAGGCCAGCCAGGGCTGCGTAGAGCGAGGCTGCAGCTCGCGCGGGCACGGCTTCTCGTCCGCCAGCGTCACGTCAGCAACAGCGAAGGTCTCTTCCTGCGGGGTCGGTTGGGCCAGCACCCGCCCGTCGGCACCGACCACCCGTGCGCTGGGAAACAGGTCGGCGCTCATCCGTACCTGCCCGGCATGGCGAAGATGGCGGATCAGCCAGGGCGCGACGAGGGCAAAGGCCAGCAAGTTGGCCCGCGCGTGGGGGAGCGGCGTGCGGATGCACCCCATCCCGCCGGAGTTGACCGCCGGGACGCCCAGCCAGGCCGTCTGCTGACCGACCATGTCGCCGAACAGCCGCTCCGTCGCCCCCTCCAGGCGGGCCATGGACCCGATCCGCGCCATCGGCACGCGGTTGCCGCCGGGGAAATCGAACACTGCCTGCGGCACGTCCGGCGGGCAACTGCACAGGAGCATCAGGTCCACCCGTCCGGCGTATTGCCGCCACAGCTCCCGGTGGCCCGCGTCCCAGCAGATCAGCATACCCAGGTCGCCCAGTTCGGTGTGGGCGATCGTCACGCCGCGCCGGCCGCGGAACAGCGCCCGCTCCCAGCCCCACGGGCAGCTTTTGTCGTAGCGCCAGGCACGACCGGCGGGGTCGAACAGCAGCAGCGCGTTGAACACGTCGCCGCGCTCGCGCAGCAGCAGCGACCCGGCCAGGTACACCCCCAAACGGGCCGCCGCCTCGCGCATCCAGGCGACGGTCGGCCCGTCGGGCGGCTCGGCCCAGCCGTGGGCGCTACCGTCGTAGCCGTAGCCGCTGTTGAACAGCTCCGGCAGGACAACCAGTCGGGCGCCGGCCCGCGCGGCCTCGGCGACCAGCCGCTCGGAGCGGGCCAGGCGCTCCCCGGTCGGCGCCGGGTTCGCGTCCATCTGGACGGCGGCGACCTTCATCTGCATCTCCGTGGTCGTGATCCGCCCATCCTGCCAATCCGTTGTTCTACTCCCTCGGCGCGGCGGTGGCCGGGTCGAAGGGCCGGGTCGGCGCGGGCCTCTCCCGTCCCAGCGAGGCGCCCAGCGCCACATCGTCCACGAACAGATTGCTGTTGAACGAGCTGTCCGTCTCGGCGCGGATCTGGATCTGCACCGTCTGCCCGGCGTAGGCAGCCAGGTTCACCGTCCGCCGCACCCACCCGCCGGTATTGGTGGAGGTACACAGGTCGAACTGATCCACCACGGTAGTGCCGTTGATGATCACCCCACCGAAGTCGTAGCCGCAGTAGTCCTGGGAGGCGATCCAGTAGTAGAAGCTGAGCACCGTACTGCCGGACGGGATGGTCACCGTCTGGGCGATGTAGGAGATGTCGTCATAGTCGCCGCCCAACCAGACCGCCCAACTGCCGCTGTGTGGCGTCACGCTGCCGGGGAAACCCGTGTTGATGATGAGCGGCCAGCCGTGAGTGGAGTACTGTGTCCAGATCACCGCTCCCTGCTCGAAGTCGCCGTTCTGGATCGGGTTGGTCGGCGGGGGTGAGACGGTCACGCTCTGCGGCGCGCTCCACAGGCCGTAGCCGTAGGCGTTCTGCCCGCGCACGCGGTAGGTATAGGTGCCGGGGGTGCGCCCGCTGATGGGGTAGGACGTGCCGACGTAGCCGGTAGCGATGACCACGCCGTTCTCCTCCAACTGGTACGAGGTCGGCGCGGGGCCGGCGCCGGGCGTCCAGACCACTGTGTAATTGCCGTCGGGGTCGGGATTGGGTACGAACGGGTTGATCGTCGGCTGGCCGGGCAGCGGCGGCCAGGCGCGGATGATGATCGGCAGGTAGAGATCGGCGACGGGGGCGGAGACGGTGAACCCGTTCGGCAACGTCGCGCTGTTGGCGTCGCGCGAGACGACCACGTTCCACGCCCCCAGCGCGGCCCCGGCCAGGTTAAAGTTGCAGGTCAGCGTGCTCTGGTTGAGCACGGAGACGCCCGTGCCGTTGATGTCCGGCTGACCGGAGCGGGTCAGGCGGACGGTCGTCCCGGCGCCGAAGCCGCCGCCGGTGATGGTGGCGTGAACCGTGTGCCCGACCAGCCCGCCGGACGGCGTGATGGTGGCGATAGACAGCGGTGTGACGAGAGAGCCGCCCACGACCAGGGCGAAGGACTGCGGCCCCTGCGGCACGTTCTGGCCGATCACCTGGACCGTCCACGTGCCGGCGGTAGGCGACTGGATGTAGACGTTCTCGACGTTGTTGACCGTGTCAGCGGAGCCGCCCGGCGTGGTCCAGCCGCCGGAAAAGTGATTGCCCCAGTAGGTCGTCGTGCCGTCGGGGGCGGTGACGCGCAGGTTGAGGTTGTTCACCAGCGCCGCGCCGGCGCCGGGCGTGCCGGCCGCATCGCTCCAGACGAGGGTTACCTTGAACGGCTGCCCGGCGTTGACGGAGAACTGGTAGGTGGCTGTCTGCCCGGTATTCAGGCCGGTCCAGTCGTCTACGAACTGGCGACCAGGCGTGGTGGCCGCGGCCACGTTGACCCGCCCCCAGCCTTCGTGATTGTTGGGGATCGGCTGACCGGCCTCGTAGCTGGTGTTGCCGTAGCCGCTGACGTCCACCGCCGTGTTGATCAGCGTTGCCTTGATCAGCGCGGCGCTGGGATTGGAGTGGCCCTCGGTCGTCTGGTAGTAGTCGCGCACCAGCGCGGCGGCGCCGGCGGTCAGCGGGCTGGCCATCGAGGTGCCGCCCATGTACATGTAGTAGGCGTTGTACACCCCCCAGCCGGTTCCCGAGGCCAGGCTGGAGCGGACAGAGACGATGTCGGTGCCGGGAGCGACGACATCGGGGAGGATGCGCCCGTCGTCGGCCGGGCCACGGCTGCTGAAGGCGGCCAGCTCCTGACGGTTGTCGGAGATGCGATCATCCCTCGTCGGGTTGGCCGGGAAGTTGGACGGCCAGCCCTGGCCCCACGTGTAGGCGCTGTACCCGCCGCTGCTGCGCTCGTTATCGGACGCGCCGACGGTGATGACATTCTTGGCCGTGCCGGGGGAACCAATCGAGTCCGTGTCCACATAGCCGTTGGCGTCCGCGTCGCGGCCCGAGTTGCCGGCGGAGACGACGATGGTCATATCCTGGTAATCGTGGATGAAGTCGTCGAAGTTGGCCGCCGTCTGGTCGTAGGCCCCGGCGGCGCTGGAGCCCCAACTGTTGTTGTGCACCCGCGCCCCCCAGCCGTAGGCCTGGGTGAACAGGTCGCGCTCGTCGGCGGGGATGCCGGTCAGGTAGTAACCGTCGCTCAGCGGACAACCGGACGGCCAGTCGGTCCACTGCTCGACGGCCTGAAAGGTAATGTTCGCCTCGTAGGCCAGCCCACGGAACTGCCCGCTGGAGCGCGCCCCGCTGCCGGCGACCGAGCCGGTGACGTGCGAGCCGTGGCCGGAGTCCACGTCGGCCGGGCCGTCATCGGCGCCGGGGTTCTGAGTGATGCAACCGGCGCCCCAGTTGGCGTAGACGACCGGCCAACTGCTGATGTTCGTCACCCGCCCGCTGAAGTCCTGGTGGATCGAGGCGGGGTTGCCGGTGTCCAGGCCGGTGTCGGCGACGCCGATGGTCACGCCGCTGCCGGTGTAGCCGTTGGCCCAGGCGGTCGAGCCGCCCATGATCGTGCCGCCGCCGACGTCGTTGTGGAGCTCCCGCGGGCGGTACGGCTCGATCCAGACTACGTCCGGCAGGCGGGCCGCCGCGTCGAGCTGCGCTCCGTCCATCTCCGCCAGGAAGATCGGGCCGTCGCCGTCGGTGCGGACGCCCAGCGCGGCCAGCGCCGAGCGCGCAGCGGCGGGATCGGCCCACGAGGCCAGGGCGACGCGGTAGCTGCGCGTCTCGTCGCCCGTCGCGTCGGCGGCCAGCCGGTAGGCCGGCTCGTAGGGGCCCACCCAGCGGACGAAGGGCAGCACCCGCACGCGGGCCAGGGCAGCCCCGTCCAGGCGGGCGATGAAGGCGTAGTCGGGCAGGTAACCGTCCAACTGCCCGCCCGCCTCCAGCACCGCCTGCTTCCACTCCGGCAGCACCGGGCCGCTGAACTGGAGGATGTAGATGCCGGCGGCGGCCGCTTCCTCCGGCGTGTAGGCGGGGCGGCCCGATAGGTCGGGGAATTGCTGCAGCGGATCGAACGTGACGTAGGCCAGGCGGATCAGCACGGATTCGGCCGGCTGCGCGACCTGACCGGGCTCCCTCGCCGAGCCGGCGAGGGACGGGAAGACCGTGCTCAGCAGCAGCACGGCCAGCAGACACAGGGTGCCTGACCAACGGATCGTTTGAATGGTCATCTGGCTCCTCCTTGGGGAAACCCCAGTGCTACCCCCCGCAGGTCCGGCCTGCGGGCGCGCGCTACCCAGCGCAGAAATCCTCCACCACCTCGTAGAGCGTCTGCACGCCGAAGGCCAGCGCGTCCACCGGGATGCGCTCGTTGTGGCCGTGGGCCATCTTCAGCACGTCCATCCCCGGCGGCAGGCGCATCGGCGAGAAGCCGTAGCAGGGGATGCCGATGCGCGCCAGGTGCTTGGCGTCGGTCGCCCCGGCCATCATCATCGGCGCCACCGCCGCGCCGGGGTCGCGCCGCTGCAGCCCCCGGACCATGGCCGCGAACAGCGGCGTCCGGCTGCTGGTCTCCAGCGGCTTCAGCACCAGCAGCGGCTCGAACTCGAAGTCCGGCCCGATCACGTCGCGCAGCTCGGCCAGGAAGGTGTCAACGGTCTGGCCAGGGAGGATGCGTCCGTCCACATCCACCTCCGCCTCGGACGGGATGACGTTGGTCTTGCTGCCGGCGCGCAGGCAGGTGGGAGTGGCCGTGTTGTGCAAGAGGGCGTGGAAGTACTCCATCAGACTCGGCTGGCGGACGAACAACCGGATAGCCAGGGTGCTGAGGGATGGGTTGAGCAGCAGACGCAGGGCCGCCCCCTTCACCCCGCCCAGCCCGCGAGCCATCCCGTCAATCATGCCCACGACCGCGTCGGTGCGATGGAAGGGCAGGCTGGTTTGGCCGAGCTTCTGCACCGCCGTCGCCAGCCGGACGACGGCGTTCTCGCGGTGCGGCACGGAGGCGTGGCCGGGACGGCCGCGGGCGCGGATGCGCACCCAGACCGCGCCCTTCTCCGCCACCTGGCAGAAGTAGATGCGCCGCCCGCCGAAGTCCATCGGGAAACCGCCGAACTCGCTGAAGGCATACTCGGCGCGGATCAGCTCCGGATGATGGTCCACCAGGAAGCCCGCTCCGAAGGTCCCGCCGGCCTCCTCGTCGGCGGTGGCGGCGAAGATGACATCGCGGGCCAGGGAGACGCCGCTGCGCTTGAGCAGCAGCATCGTCATCAACTGCATGACGACGATGGACTTCATGTCCAGCGCCCCGCGGCCCCAGATCACCCCGTCCACCAGCTCGCCGCTGAAGGGCGGGTGTTCCCAGTGCTGCGGCTCCGCCGGGACGACGTCCATGTGGGAGAGGAGCAACAACGGCGGGGCGGCTCCGCTGCCCGGGTAGCGAGCGACCACGTTGCCGCGTCCCGGCGCCGATTCCAGCACGATCGGCTCGTACCCCTCGGCGGCCAGGACTTTCGCCAGATAGTCGGCGGCGGGGCGCTCGTTGCCGGGGGGGTTGGTCGTGTCTATCCGCAACAGCGCCTGCAGGTGACGGGTGGCTTCATCGGTAGCCTGGGACCAGTTGACGTCCATCGCGACCTCCTACCCCATGGTACACCATGTCTCGCCTCCATGCAAAGTTGGGGATGCTGGGGGGTGCATTTCAGTTCTGGGGCGACTGGAAGATTGGTGTGGATCGCCCTCTCTCGCCGCGGGCTGAACCCCGCGGCTCAAAGCGCAAGCCCCCTTCGACAGGCTCAGGGCGGCGCCTGCGGGGCTGGGAGCAAGCCCGCGAAGCGGGATTCGGCTCTGAGCGCGGCGGTTCAGCATCGTGTGATGTGGGCGGCACATTGCGCCCCAACCTGCGGGAGGGTGAGCCGTTACCCCCGGATTGGGATTTGCTTCGAAATCCCGCTGGAGGGCCAGTTTCCCTTTTCCGCCGTTTGGGATAGAATAGACGGCGTGCAGCGCGACCATTCGTACTGGCTCCGTCTGATCCGACTGGCGCTGGTCGGCCTCATCGCCGGCGCGCTCGGCGCGACGGTCGGCCTGGGATTGCTGAGCAGCGCCCGCTATGCGCACGGGCTGACCCATCCCGGCTGCGCGGACACGGGAACCACGCCGGCCGACGTGGGCATCGCCGGCGCGCAGGACGTCGCCTACACGGGCCACGACGGACTGACCTTGCAGGCCTGGTACGTCCCCCCGCAGAACGGCGCGGCCATCGTCGTCCTGCCGGGCCTGGGCGGCGGGCGCGACGGGATGCTGCGCGAGGGGGCGATCCTGGCCCGCCACGGCTACGGCCTGCTGCTGACCGAGCTGCGCTCCTGCGCCCGCGCCGACGGACAGACGACGCTGGGCTACCGCGAGGCCGACGACCTGGTCGAGGCCGTGACCTGGCTGCGCGGCCAGCCGGGCGTGGAGCACGTCGGCGTGCTGGGCTACTCGCTGGGCGGGGTAACTGCTACCCTGGGCGCAGCGCGGGACGAACGCATCGAGGCCGTGGTGGCTGAAGGGGGTTTTCACGACCTGGTTGCCGACATCACCAACGAGGGAACGCCCAAGCCGATCTGGGAGAGCCTGTTCTACCAGGGGATCGTGCTCTTTTTCCGTTGGGAAACCGGCATAGACGCCCACGACATCCGCCCGATCGCGGTCATTGACCGGATCGCCCCGCGCCCGCTGCTGCTCATCTACGGCGAGCTGGAGGCGGCGGAGACCCACCCCCAGGAGCAGCAGGCGCGGGCAGGGGAAACGGCGGAGCTGTGGATCGTCCCCGGCTGCTGGCACGGCGGCTACCTGGAGGTCGCCCCCCAGGAGTGGGAGCAGCGCGTGGTGACGTTCTTCGACCGGGCGCTGGGGGCAGGAACATCGCCTGCCTTCAAACCTACCCTGGAGGTAACTGCTCAGATCACCCTCCCGCAGGTTCGGGAGTGACCGAGCAACGAATCGGCGTGGCCATTGCAGTGCGATTTGGGCTGCAAATTGCGCCCAAACCTGCGGGAGGGTGAGCAGTTACCCCTGGAGGCACAGAGATGATGGGCAAGGAGGGAGAAGTAGCCACTGCGATTCGGAAGTCGTTTTCCGCCCTGCCGGCGCTCCTGCTGGCACTGACCACTCTCTCAGCCCCGCCGGCCGCGCCGGATGTCTCCAACACGGCGCAGGCAGCGGGCGCGGTCTACCTTGTCACAAGCGACTCGCTCGTCTACGCTGAGGAGAAGATCACCGCCCCGGACGGCGAGGCGGGGGACAGGTTTGCCTATTCGGTCGCCATCTGGGGCGACACGGCCCTGGTGGGAGCGCATTGGGACGATGTCGGCGCGAACGGCGACCAGGGCTCGGCGTACGTCTTCGTGCGCAGCGGGACGACCTGGGTTCTGCAGCAGCAACTGACCGCCTCGGACGGCGCGGCGGGCGACCGCTTTGGTGGC
>Ga0209018_1002830_pt1 | contig 11663 bp, 11 predicted proteins | sample YNPBryBLVA2012_FD_185814 | JGI IMG/M metagenome (GOLD analysis project Ga0209018, IMG submission 185814) | Anoxygenic and chlorotrophic microbial mat microbial communities from Yellowstone National Park, USA - YNP Bryant BLVA 2012 (SPAdes)... ...
AACGGTCTGTATTTGTTTATCATCCTGGGGGAATGCCTATGGTTTTTGACCAGGGCGACCAGGTACTTCCGGTTCCAGAATTTGCTCAAAATTTGACAATTAAAATTAGTGATATTTTTGTGTGTTTGGTCGCGATAAAAACAAGTTCAAGACATTTTTATTTCTCTATTGATTGAGATATAGCAATCCTAAATGAGAAGAGAACAGGGGTCGCAGGGGCACCGCCCCCGTCCTTGGTTCTGGCTAATATGAACATTCCCACGATGGGATTGATGATTGGTTCAAATAAATAGAGGTTTCCTGTTTTTAAGACAGGGGGTGTAGGCAAAGGCGAATGTCGCAAACCCGTTTGAAACTACTATAGCTAGGTAGGTTAAGGTTGTCGCCTTAAGATTCTGGGAAACCAATGTGGGGCTACGCCCAGCGACCCATATCATGTCAACCTTTGTATGTTTAGCTATATATGTGAATGACAAAGTTATTAAAAACTAAGCTGGGGTGACAATTCCAGTGCAATTACCGTATCGTTTACGGTGGTGTAGTTGTTGTTTATTACCTGTATTTCTGGTTTAAGGTGTATGCCGCCCATGCCAAGGCTATTGAAGATTCATCCGTAATATGAATCCAAAACCTTGCGCCAAAATTGTTTTTATCTTGGAACGTTCCTATAAGTCGTTTTTCACCATTTTCTTCTCGCACACGGAATCCAATACCCTTAATTGATTTTTGCCCAGAGTATGGCAATGAGTTCGCTGTTACTATCCATGTATTTTCCCGCCAAACTCTTTCCACGAAATCCTTAAACCCAATCGGGTAATGGTCATCTCTAAATGAGGGCTTTTTTTTGTTTTCCGCTGGTATGAGTCTTATTGGCTTTGGATTGCGGATACGAAAGCCTGTTAAGTAAATTTGTCCTATAGGGCTTAATTCGTAAACAGATTCCCCATCAATAACAACTTCTGTCAATAAAACACGAAGCTTTTCGTCAAGTGTATCGAGTTCACTGTGCGAAAACATCTCACCACGCTCAAAGTCTGCTAGGACATCAGCATTTTCTGCAAGAATGTCATAATCGAAGGATATTGGTAACGGGGGAAAATCTATAATTTCTGAAAATCTCTCGTGTTTATAAAAAACAGGTATATTTAATGCTTGCCCAATGATAACGGCGATTGCTATTTGCGCTTTGTATCCGCCAGTTGCATCAATAGCGACATATTCAGCACCACCAAATCGTTGTATGTACTCGCCAGCTTTGCGAACAAGATTTCTCAAGCCATGAACCTTAAAATCTATGGGTCGCTCATCTTGAAGATTATCAACGATTTGATATTCGAGATTTCGTAAATTCAGGTCGGTACGTTGTTCAAAATAGCGTTTTAGAAATTCTCCTGTATTTTTTCCGTTAGGGGTATCCGAAACAAGAAAAATTAGATTTTCAAGTTCAAGCCAGTTTTTTCTTCGGGCTTCTTCTATGGTGTTGATTTCAGCACCGCATACTCTTTCGGTTGGTGAGACTTTAAGTATCTCTTTAGCTAAGTGTGTCCAATTTTGTTCATCATAAGCCTTGCGAATATTTTGCCAATTTGATGGCAGATTAGGTGTATTGGCTGACAAACGGCTTAAATTACCCTCAAAAAAACTTGTTCCGACCGTGCATATCAAAGTGTTTCTCCGAAGCATAAACTCTCTCCCGGCTTGAAGAATCTGCCTGCACTTATTGGCTGACCATTTCCTTGTCTAACCGCCGTTTGCGGGCATAGAGTTGAATGGCTATTCCCATCGCCACCACCAAACCCACCACCGCCCAAGTCGTCACCCCTAAAGGAAAATTATTTTTGAATACGGCAAGCAACACAATCACAAACAACAGCACAGTGGGAGCTTCGTTAAACGCCCGCAATTGCCCGCTTGTCCAAGTACATTGACCCTCTGCCAATTGATGCAACAACCGCCCGCAATAAAAGTGATAACCCAGCAACAAAACCACTAAAGTTAATTTCAAATGCAACCACCAATCATGCAACCAATCCCGTTGTAAAACCAATAACCCCACCGCCATCGCCACCGTTAAAATCATGCCGGGGGTTGTAATAATGTTATACAAACGTTTTTCCATCAGACCGTACTGGGCAGTGAGGATGCCCCGGGCGGGTTCCGGTTGGGTTTGGGCTTCCACGTGGTAGATAAACAGGCGCACCAAATAAAACAGTCCGGCGAACCAGACGACCACGCCGATAATATGTAACGCTTTGAACCAGGAGTAAGCCATCGTGGGAATGACAGGGGTTGCACCTTTAATATGGTAGCGTCAGGGGGGGAAATTTTTTGTTGCACAATGTCACAATAGAATGAGACCAGCATGGGTGATGTGTTGACCCCCGACCCACAGGCACTTTTTCCCTTTCCCCTGGATGATTTTCAACTCCAGGCGATGACGGTTTTGGCGCAGGGGCATTCGGTGGTGGTCTGTGCGCCGACGGGTTCCGGGAAAACTTTGGTGGCGGAATATGCCATCCATCGGGCGTTGTACCGGGGGGAGCGGGTGTTTTATACCACGCCGTTGAAGGCTTTGTCGAACCAAAAATTCCGGGATTTTCGGCAACAATTTGGGGCGGAAATGGTGGGTTTGCTCACCGGGGATGTGAATATCAACCGGGATGCCCCGATTGTGGTGATGACCACGGAGATTTTTCGGAATATGCTCTACGGCACCCCGATTGGGGAGGTGGGCACTTCCCTGGCAGGACTCAATGCGGTGATTTTGGATGAATGCCATTACATGAATGACCCCCAGCGGGGGACGGTGTGGGAGGAAACGATTATTTATTGTCCCCAGGCGGTGCAGTTGGTGGCGTTGTCGGCGACGGTGGCGAATAGTACGGATTTGACCCGCTGGATTGCCCAGGTGCATGGACCGACGGAGTTGATTTATTCTGATTTTCGCCCGGTGCCGTTGCAGTATTTTTTTGGGAATGATAAGGGCATTTTTCCCCTGTTAAATGAAACCCAAACGGGTCCCAATCCCCGCTTAAAACTGCGCCGTCCGACGGGGGACCGCCAGGGGATTCCCGATATCCGCATGGTGGTGGAAACCTTGCGAGAATGGGATTTGTTGCCAGCGATTTGTTTCATTTTCAGTCGCAGGGGCTGTGACCAGGCGGTGCAGACGGTGCGGGAGTTGGATTTGCTCACCCCGGCGGAGTCGGAAACCCTGCGCCAACAGGTGGATGATTTTCTGGCACGCAACCCGGAATTGTACCAGCCGGGGGCGATGCTGGATGCTCTGTACCGGGGAATTGCCGCCCACCATGCGGGGGTACTGCCGCCCTGGAAAGCCCTGATTGAGACGCTGTTTCAGCAGGGGTTGATCCGGGTGGTGTTTGCGACGGAAACCCTGGCGGCGGGGATCAATATGCCTGCCCGGACGACGGTGATTGCCAGTTTGTCCAAACGCACGGACCGGGGGCATCGTCTGTTGTTTCCCTCGGAATTTTTGCAGATGGCGGGGCGAGCCGGTCGCCGGGGGATGGATGACCAGGGTTATGTGATTATTTTGCAAACGCCGTTTGAAGGGGCACGGGAGGCGGTGCGGTTTGCTTTGGCGCAACCTGACCCCCTGGAGAGTAAATTCACCCCCAGCTATGGGATGGTGTTGAATCTCCTGCAAATGCACACCCTGGAGGAAACCAAAGCCCTGATCCAAAGCAGTTTTGGGCAATTTTTATCCCTGCGTTCCCTGCAACCCTTGCAGGATAAATTGGCGCAATTAAACGCCCAAAAAAACCAATTGGCGCAGGAATTGCAAGGGGTAGATGTCACCCAGGCGGCGGCGTATGAAAAACTGCGGCAACAGCACAAGGAAGCCCGGCGGTTACTCAAAATTTTAGAGGAACAGGCGAGGGAAACCCGTGCCAAACAGTTGTCCTTGGCGGTGAATTTCGCCATCACTGGCACGGTGTTAATTATGCAAGGAAAACACGTTCCCCATCCTACGCCTGCGGTTTTGGTCAGTCGGGTGGCAGGGGGCGGGCAATTTCCCTACCTGATTTGCCTGGGACGGGACAACCGTTGGTATGTGGTTACCACCCACGATGTGATTGATTTGCACGCCGAATTGCCCCGCATGACCGCTGTGGATGACCTCACCCCGCCGGGGGATTTGCTCCCCAAACCCGGTCAACATCGCCAGGGGAATGAAACAACCGCACGTTTAGCGCAACAAATTCCTGATTTTGCCCCCCTGGATACCGCCCCGGAAGTCCAGTCCCAGCGGCAACAGGTGCTGTGGTTAGAAGCCCAATTAGCCCAACATCCCGGTCGTTTTTTACAAAAGTCGGGGGCGCTGGTACAAAAACAATATCAACTGGATAAAATCAACCAACAAATCCAAAATGTGGAACAGGAATTGCGGCAAAAATCCCAACGCCATTGGCAAGACTTTTTAAGTTTAATTGATATGCTCAAGGAGTGTGATTGTTTATCGGAACTAACGCCGACGGATTTGGGGCAAACCGTGGCGGCACTGCGGGGGGATAACGAACTCTGGCTGGGGTTGGCGTTAGCGAGTGGGGCGTTGGATGCCCTGGTGCCTTCCCATTTGGCGGCGGCGATGGCGGCGCTGGTGATGGAAACCCCCCGTTCCGATAGCTGGACGAATTACCCCCTCCCCACCCCGGTGGAGGTCGCCCTGAGCCAACTGCGTCCCCTGCGCCGGAAATTGTTCCAACTGCAACGGCGGTATCAGATTGGGTTTCCCCTCTGGCTGGAGCCGGACTTGGTGCCCCTGGTGGAGCGGTGGGCGGCTGGAGTGAATTGGCAGGAACTGTGTCAGCACACCAATCTGGATGGGGGGGATATGGTGCGACTCCTGCGGCGGACGATGGATGTCCTGTCCCAGATTCCCCATGTACCGCATTTACCTGAAGGGCTGAAAACCCGTGCCCGTACGGCGTTACAGGCGATGAACCGCTTCCCGGTGGAGGAGGGCTTGGAGGATTGAGGAAAAAAAGTGGTGAAACAAATGGGCAATTCCCATCCATAGGCTACGATTTACGACCAAAACTTGTGCCATAATAGATGCGATTGCAGAGAATAACCTCTTGCAAGCTCTTATTTGTGAGGAGTGTGGTGTTATGAACAAGGGTGAATTGGTGGATTTGGTGGCGCAAAATGCGGACCTACCGAAAAAAATGGTGGATGCGGTCATTAGTGAGGTGTTCAACACCATCATCGAGACGGTTTCCACCGGCGAAAAAGTGACCTTGGTGGGGTTTGGTTCCTTTGAAGCCCGCAAACGGCAAGCCCGGGAAGGTCGCAATCCCCGCACGGGAGAACCGATGCAGATTCCTGCTACCCAAGTCCCGGCGTTTTCGGCGGGCAAACAGTTCAAAGACCGGGTATCGGCGTAGTTGGCTCAGCCGCATCACGGGGGGGATCGGCTTTGGGCGGCTGGTGTCGCTGGTTGTGACCCGGAGGCGATCCTCGATTTTTCGGCAAATATCAACCCCCTCGGTGCCCCGGCTTGGGTCGGGGATTTTTTGCGTGAAAACTTACATTTGATCACCCATTATCCTGACCCGCACTATCGGCAATTGCGCCAGGAAATTGGGGCTTTTCATCACCTGGAACCAGCGTGGGTGTGGGTGGGCAATGGGGCGGCGCATTTACTGACGTGGTTGGGGCGGGATTTGGCTGGCACGGGAACTGTAACGCTGGTCACTCCGGCGTTTGGAGACCACTGGCGGGCACTCCAAGCCTTTGGGGCGCACATCCAACCCTGGGGTTTACCTTGGGCACAAAAGGAAATCATCTTACCGCAATTTGGGGGCGGTTTATTACTCAGTAATCCCCACAATCCCACAGGTTATTTATTCCCCAAAGATCAATTAAAAGCCCTATTAAATACCTGGAACTTGGTGGTCATTGATGAATCATTTATGGATTTTTTGCCCCCAGACCGGGAACAAAGTTTAATTTCACTATTGCCTGAGTTCCCCAACCTAGTGATTCTCCGGTCGTTGACGAAATTCTATGGTTTGGCGGGGTTGCGTTTGGGCTATGTTTTAGCGCATCCTGAGAAAATTCAGCAATACCGGCAATGGGATGCCCCCTGGAGTGTGAATGGGTTGGCGGCGGCTTTGGGGGGGCAATTACTTCAGGATCGAGAGTTTCAGCAACGCACCTGGGAATGGTTAACGGTGCATTATGCCCAATTATTCCAGGGGTTAACCGTGATCCCCGGCTTGGTACCCTATCCCAGTGCCGCCAATTTTATCCTAGTGAAAACCGCCCTGCCTGCCCCCGAATTACAGCGGCGTTTGCTGGTGAACCACCGCATTTTGATCCGAGATACCCTGAGTTATCCCGAACTGGGGGCGGGGTATTTGCGGGTGGCGGTGCGCCTGGCAGGAGAGAATCAACAGTTGCTCAACGCCCTAGGGAGCGAGGGCATAGCCCCGGAGTAAACTGCCGATGGTTTTGGCGGTGATTTTCATCTGCACCAGGGGATTAGCGGGTACGACGGTTTTGTACAAATAACTGTCAAAGGTCAGCCGTTGTACATCCCGGTCGCTACACATTTCCACAAAGGCTTCCCGGGCGGCATTGGAGCGGTAAAACACCCGTTGCAGGAGGTCAAGCACCGCATAGGTCATCCCGTACTGTTTGTCCCAACGGCGCAGGTATTGGCGCAAGTCCCGTTCTGTCGGGATTTTTTGCCCCGATCTAGAGGCTTCCACAATGGTTTCCGCACACATCCGCCCGGATTTCGCCGCAAAGTAAATACCTTCCCCGGAGGATTTGGTCACGTACCCGGCGGCATCCCCCACCAAGGCGACCCGACCCACCACCCGGCGCGGACGGGGATGTTCGGGAATGGGATGGGCTTCCACCTTGATCACTTCCCCCCCCTGGAGACGTGCCTGTGCCCGGGCGCGAATCCCCGCTTGCAGTTTGCGAATGTCGGCTTTATGCACCTTCATCGTGCCTGTCCCCACCGCCACATGGTCATATTTGGGAAATACCCAGGCGTAAAAATCCGTCGAGACATCATCCCCCACATACATTTCCGCCAGGTCATCGTAATACCGCATTTGCTCGGCAGGTAAACGAATGCGCTCTTGGAAGGCAATCGCATAGTTATAATCCCCGGCATCAATGGCTTTTGCCACCTTGGAATTTGCCCCATCCGCCCCCACAATCAGGTCAACTTCTAGGGTTTTGGGAACGCCTTCTGCCCCCCCATTGCTAAAGTCGTTGTAATGCAAAAGATAGCTATCTTGAGTGGTTTTGGGCAGGGTAATTTCCTGCACCATCCCATTAATTAAATTCGCGCCCAAGTCAGCGGCACGGTTGCGTAAAAAAGCATCCAAAATTTCCCGGCGGCACATCCCAATATATTCATGGGCATTTTCCAATTTAATATCCACTTCCCGATTGGACGGGGAAATCATTTTCATCTGCCGCACCCGTCGGTCAATGATCTGCGGGGGCAAGTCAAATTCATCCACCATGCACAGGGGAATAGCACCGCCGCAGGGTTTGCAATTGTCTAATTTGCGCTCAAACAAGTGGGTTTCAATCCCCGCTTTCGCCAACGTTTCCGCCGCTGAAGCCCCCGCTGGACCCCCGCCCACCACCGCTACTCGAAGTGTCACTGCCGTGTCCCAAAGTTCAAATGCCTACGGGCGGCATCGTAGCACGGTTTTTCTGTCCTTGCCGGTTTCTGTAACAGCCTCGCAATATACGCCCCCTGCGCCCCTAGACGGGCAAGGGAATATCGGCGACCAGGTCCCGGAGAATCGCCTCGGACTCCTGGCGGTGGGTTTGGATGTCCTGCCCCCCATTCCCCAGGGAAAGCCGGTGCGCCAACACCGGGACAAGCAAGTCCACCACATCATCCGGCACGCAGTACGCCCGCCCCTGCACCAACGCCCGTGCCTTCGCCGCCCGCACCAACGCCAACGCCCCCCGAGTGGACACCCCCGCCCGGAGCATTTTCGCCGTCCGAGTTGCCGTCACCACCTGCAAAATATAATCCACCAAAGATTCATCCAAAGTAATCTGATCCACCTGGGCTTGGAGGGTTAACAATTCCTGCAAAGAAAGTACGGTTTGCAATTGCTCCACCGGTTCATTTTTTTGCCGATTCATCAATAGTTTTTTCTCAATATCCCGGTCAGGATAACCAATGGATAAACGCATCAAAAACCGGTCCAATTGGCTTTCGGGCAAAGGATAAGTACCGTGATATTCAATCGGATTTTGGGTCGCCAAGACGATAAAAGGTTGGGGTAGGACATAGGTTTGGTCATCCAAAGAGACCCGTTGTTCCGCCATCGCTTCCAATAAGGCACTCTGGGTACGGGGGGAGGTGCGATTAATTTCATCCGCCAGGATCACGTTGGCAAAAATTGGTCCAGGGCGAAATTCAAACGTGGCTTGATTGCGGTCAAAAATCGTCACCCCCAAAATATCGGCGGGCAATAAATCACTGGTGAATTGAATCCGCTGAAATTTACCGCCAATACTGCGGGCAATCGCTTGCGTTAACGTGGTTTTGCCCACCCCTGGCACGTCCTCAATCAGGATATGCCCCCCGGCGATGACTGCGATGACCACCCGTTCCACCACCTGGGGTTTGCCGAGAAATACGGAGGCAATATTGGCGGTTAATTTGGCAATGGGATGGTCACTCATGGGGCACTTGGGGGAACCGGAGCAAAAACCTGTTGCCATGAGCGTACCGTATTTACCCCAATTTCGCTATCAATCAATTCCCCCGCCTCCGTGACCAACCGCAGGGGGACGTTTGCTTCCGGGGCTTGGTGGAGTGCCATCGCCAATTCGGGAGGGATGGGAAAGGTATTATTTTGCCCTTGGGTCAAGGACCAATTCCGATCGCCAATTTTCAAAACCGCTTCAGTAATTTTGCGACTGGTATCAATTTGTCCACAGTTCAAGCCCCCAACTGGAAAATACAAAAAAATATAACCTACATAAGTCCGGGTGCATTGGGTACCGAATCCCACCAAAAACCGTACCCTTTGGGGTTGCCACAAACTCAAAACCGTCACCCGAGGAATATCCCCCCGACTAAATTCATGGCGGTCAAACACCCCCACATTTTCCCCCTCAAAGGGGTCATTCACCCGCACAGGTTGGGACCAGGGTACCTGCATTCCCACCGCCAAAGCCGCCGATTCCACCACCGGCAATTTGGGGGTCGCCCCAGCCATACCAGGGAACATTCCCGCCCCCACCAGCCACACCATCACACCCCAAAACCGCCGCATCCTAACCTGTGGTTTTTTTGCAAGGAAATTAATATCTACCAGCATAACATAATGGGCACTTCTAAAAATTAGGTCGCAGGGGCACTGCCCCCGTTTTTGGTTATGGAACGTATGGGCATTCCCATGCGATAACCTTCCGGTAATGCACATAAATAGAGGTGCCCATAAACTAATAAAAGGTGTTAATCAATAGAGCGATACTAAAAGCATAGAACACGGGTCGCAGGGGTTATGCTCCCGTCCTTGATCCTCCCAAAAATCAGTTTCCCAATTGGGTGAGATTGGGATACATTAGAAGCAAACGAGCAATTACGGGCAGGGATAATGGCGCACTGGCGGATGCTGATCGGTATGACCCTAGCGGTCAACATCGTGGGTACCTCCGTGCGGGCGGAAGTGGTGGAAGTGCCTGCGGTGGATTGGGTGCGCCAGAGTGAAGCCGCTCTCATCCAGGGGGATCAGGTGCGTTCCTTGCAATTTTTAGAACAGGCGATCCGGGGCATGAGTGGGGGGCAAATTCTGGATTTATTGCTCCAGGGTCAGCGGTGGTTGCGCCAGGGTCGTACTGAGGATGTGCTGGCTTTGTTACGGGTGGTCATGCCCCTACTGCAAGGATTAATGACCCAAATTCCCACCGAGTCCCTGCCCGCCGATGCCCAGGTGATCCCAACGGTGGTTGAGCCATTGATCAAAAATTTGCCCAATTCTCCCGAAACCCGCCCGATTATGGATATGATGCAAACCCTTTTCAAACAGTTGGGTCGCTGATGTTATTGAGTACCACCGATACCTTGGATGGGCACCCGATTCAAGCCTATTTGGGCATTGTTACCGCCGAGGTGGTCTATGGAAGCAACGCCCTGCGGGATTTTTTTGCGGGGATTCGGGATATTATTGGCGGGCGCACTGGCAGTTACGAACGGGTATTTCAGCAAAGTCAAAACGAAGCGATGAAGGAACTTGAGCAACGGGCGAAAAAATTGGGAGCCAACGGGGTGGTGGGGATTCGTCTTAGCACCGGTTCCATTGAAATCGGGGACGGTGGGGTTTTGCTCCTGGTGACGGCGACGGGAACAGCGGTGAAAATTTAGGGCACTTCTATAAATTCAAAGTTAGCGGTCGCAGGGGGACACCCCCGCCCTTGGTTCTTGATAATATGGGCATTTCAGTCAAATAATCTTCCAGTGGTGATAATAAATAGAGGGCACCTTTAGGGCATCTCTAAAAATAGGTCGCAGGGGGACACCCCCGCCCTTGGTTCTGGGTAATATTGGTATGCCCACGATGGGATTTATGATTGGTTCAAATAAATAGAGGTTCCCTTTAGTAATTTTTTTAATTTAATAATTTTAATCCCATCCTGATGTTTCCTCTTTTGCTCACAATTCCGGTGAAATTAGCATACAAATTATTGCCACAAAAATTGAAGGTCGTATGAGAATTAGGAGGAAGCCCGGCGAATATCCGAGTAAAAAGCCACTGACTCTAATCCCCCCGTTCCCCGCACCAGCACCGTCCGTAGGCGTAAATTTGCACTGGCGAACCACAGCCGTTCTTGCACCTGCTGACCTGTGGGTAGGGTTAGGGTCAGTTCCAAAATCCCCGCCGGTGACCAAGTGTAGTGCCCCACTTGGGATGGTCTGTCCCCAGAATCATGCCAAAATTGTTGCGAATCCGGGTCAAAGGTCAAGGTAGTGCGGCCAGCGGGCTGGTTGTTCTCGCTCCAGGACAGAATCATGCCCAGGGGCGGGGGGAATGCAGTATCCGGGGGCAAATCCGCAACCTGCACGTGGGCTTTGCCGTGGTCAGCGGGTCGGCCATCCAGATAAAATCGGGTGCGCTGGCAGACCCAGGTTCCCCAGTGGTGAGCGATCAGTTGGCTAAGGTGATTGAATTCCATAATGATCCATCATAAGGCTTGATGCAAAATCCGCTTACTTCTGGCATAATAGAAAAGCTACAAATTAGGGTCTGTAGTTCAATTGGTTAGAGCACCGCCCTGTCACGGCGGAAGTTGCGGGTTCGAGCCCCGTCAGACCCGTGAGTTAAAACCAGGCATCATCGTCTCTGTGGTCAGCAGAACTGCGTCGGGGTATTTGTACTGCAAACGAATGTACGTTTAATGCTTGATTTCCCTACTCGTCATGATCCCAATGGACAGCAAGGGGTAAATTAGATCAATACCTTGTGGAGTGAATAATCATGGCACGCTGGAATGACGAGATGTTAGACCGCTTGGCTGACCAAACCCAGGCGAATGCCGAAGCCATTCATCACTTGGGAGCAAAGGTAGATGCGAACGCCGAAGCCATTACCCGGTTAGAAGCAAAGGTAGATGCCAATGCCGAAGCGATTCGGGAATTACGA
>Ga0209018_1002832_pt1 | contig 11659 bp, 9 predicted proteins | sample YNPBryBLVA2012_FD_185814 | JGI IMG/M metagenome (GOLD analysis project Ga0209018, IMG submission 185814) | Anoxygenic and chlorotrophic microbial mat microbial communities from Yellowstone National Park, USA - YNP Bryant BLVA 2012 (SPAdes)... ...
TCCAATCCCTCGCGTAGTGTGGCTCTGGTCACCAGATCGCCCAGGTCAACCCCGCTGGCAACGAGCGCCTGTGACACTTCGGGATTGATGCCGACCAGAATGCAACGCGCTCCGAGCAATCGCGCTGCGGTTGTCGCCTGGATCAGCCAGATGCTGACCTGAGCATCCACCACCGGCACGCCGGTGATGTCGAGGATCGCCGCCTGTGCGCGTTCCGCGACGATCCGTTCGAGGAGACGGCGCTGCAACAGGCTGGCGCGCTCCGCATCGATCTCTCCAACCAGCGGCGCAACCAGCACCCCTTCCATGATTGGAATGATTGGCACGCTCAACTGTCGTACTGTTGCGCTGAGTTGTTCGCGCGCTGCGGTTTCCTCGTGCAGTTGCGCCAGCGCGCGTTCGAGTTCAGTTGCGCGCTCTGCCAGCAGTGTGTTCTGATAACGCACCTCGGCGCGCTCGCGCTCAAGTTCAGCAGCCATATCGTTGAATGCATGCGCCAGCAGCACCAGTTCGCGCCCTCCCCGCGGTCGAACGCGAGCTTCTCCCTCGCCGCGCGCCAGACGGGCGGTAGCAGCAACCAGTTCACTCAGCGGACGGGTGATCAGCGACGCCAGCAATACGCCGAGCGCAATGCCAGCGACCAGGAGGATGGCGAGCACGCCGCCGCCAATCGTTTGAGTACGAGCGGTCTCCTGATCGATCTCCTTCGTGGCAACCGTTAACTGCAACAGCGCCGTGTCCGAGAGCGCAGACGCTTCACGTGACAGTTGACCCGCCTGAGGTCTCAGGCGACTGTTGATCAGCGTTTCGGTGCGAATGTAGGCGCTCGACAGGCTGGCAATACTTTTGAGCGAGCGATCAAAACTTTCAGAAACGCTCTGCAACCGTTCGAGATCGTCCGGTTGGACGACTCGTGTCTGACTGTTCAAAACGAGATAGCGACGCAGGAAGGTGCGCGCCTGACGCAGTTCGGCAATCGCGTTATCGGCGGCGCCTATCGTATCGTCGCTTTCCATCTGCCCGACCCAGACATACGCCAGTTGCAGGCGCGTACTCGCCCGGCTCAGGTCCATCAGCGCCAGGTAATCGCTCGACGTCACCGGTCTGGCATTGCTGATCGCCTGCTCGATGGTCTGGTATTGCTGCAAGAACGTGGTGTACAGATCGTCCCGCATGCGCTGCTGAGCAGTGATGCTGGTGCTGGTCTCGTCGAATATCTGGCGGTAGGTTGCTGCCTGCGCCTGTATTCGTTTCAGATGCTCGCGCATTGCCGGGTTATACGTATCTCGCTCCAGGCGCTCAATCGTGCGTTGCAACATATCGAACTGGCGAACCGCATCCCGGTATCTGCTCTCGTCCGGTTGCAGCAGATACCGATCCACCTGGCGTTGCGCATCGGCGATAGCAGTGAATGCCTCAATGCTGTAGCGTGTGTCGATAGTGACATCGGAGCTCAGTTGCTCCAGGCGGTTGCGGATGATGTTCAGATGAACAAACATGAAGAGACCGAAGATCATCGTCAGGGAGACGACGATGCCGTACCCCAGGATGAGACGCGAACGAAGCGACAGGTCGCGTCCGAGAACAAGAGGTGTGGTTGTGCGGGCAGACGTGGCCATATGCAATCATTACTGCTCACGATATGCTGATATTCTGCTGGCTTCATCATACGTCATTCTTTGCGCCTGGACGTTATAGCAAGGTTAACGAAATGCGATCAATTTGCTTGCAATACGGGGTATGTTCGCAGGTCGCCCGCGCCTTCCTGCACTGCGATTATCATGAAGCCAGCGGCGCGGGATCGTGTACAATAGGTGTGCGGTTGGTTTTCTCCGGCGGCTGCACGTCCGTCGGATTTGTAGAACTGCACAAAAGGATGCTCTCATGACAAGTCCGCTTCGTGATTTTCTGGAAATTCCCTACGATGAACTCGAGGAACTGAACCTTCAGATGAAGGCGTTACGCCTCGCCCGCACGCCGGTGGACATCCTGCGTGAGGAGCGCTGCCGGTACCTCGCCGATGAAAAGCGCATCAAGGCGGTGACCGTCTGCTTCGCCGATCTCGAAGGTCGGCTGCATATGCTGGATTACGACAAAAAGTTCCTGCTCAAATCCGCCGATAATTTGACATTCGACGGTTCATCGATCCGTGGTTTTTCACGCCAGGCGGAATCCGATCTGCGCCTGGCAATCGATTGGGCGGCATTTTACTGGTTGCCGGCGGACGTGTTCGGTCTGGGCAAGGTACTGGTGTTCGGTGATGTACTGGAGCCGGATGGAACGCCGTACAGCGCAGATATCCGTTCACGGCTGAAGCGGTATGTGGATGATCTGTATCGCCGCGATGGTCTGGTGTGTCACGTGGCGACGGAAATCGAAGGCTTTCTGTTCCAGGGGCAACGTGCCGAGCAACGCTTCCGCGAAACCGACCGCTTCGAGTTCATTACCACCAGCGGGTACTACCACTCGCTGCCGGGTGATGCGCTGCGTCTGTTCATCGATGCCGCTGCCGAGGCGCAGCGCGCGATGGGCTTTGCCAATGAAAAAGACCACCCGGAAGTCGCCCCGTCACAGTTTGAGATGAACTACTCGTACACCGAAGCGCCGATTGCCGCCGATCAGGTACTGCTCTACAAACTGGTCTGTCGCCAGGTGGCGCATAAGATGGGAATGACGGCAAGTTTCCTTCCCAAACCGGTCACCGGCGTCAACGGCAGCGGGATGCATACCAACCTGTCGATTGCGCGCGGCGATACGAACCTGTTCTATGATGCCGCCGGGCGCGATAGCATTTCCGCTTTTGGCTGGAGTTTCATCAACCGTATTCTGCATCACGCCAGGGATCTCTGTCTGATCCTCAATTCGAGCGTCAATGCGTACCGGCGTCTCGATCCGCACTACGAAGCGCCGAACGAGATTAAGGCGTCGCCGATTGATCGCGGCGCCATGATCCGCATTCCGATCGGGAATGCACGCTCAGCGCGGATCGAGGTGCGCTCGATTGCGCCGGATGCCAATCCGTACCTTGCCATCTACTCGCTCTTGAGAACCGGACTCGAAGGCGCAGAAGCCCCGACGACCGATCCCTATCAACCGCTCGGCATTCTGCCCGATAACATCTACGATGCGCTCGATTACTTCCGTGCCAGCGCGTGGATCAAGGAGATCATAGGAGAGAATGTGGCAGAACGCTTCGCATCCGCCAAGCAGGCGTCCGCCGATCGTTGCCCGCGCCTGCTCGGAACGATTATCAAGCGCGCTGAGATTCAGTTTCACCACGAGGTGACCAATCAGCATTTGTGGAACTTCTTCTGATGCAATCTACCATCTCAATCTCGATGCAGCGCACCGCGGTTTGGGAACTCTGAGTTGCGGACCCGATACGCTCGAACAGTACCGTCTGATGGACTCAGCGTATCGATTTGGGTATCGGATGCGGGCAGTATCGTCGGATGTTGGATAGTCGTGTTGCTCTGGCGTTGCGACCCCATCGAATTCAGGTATCCGGTCACGTGCGAAGATCGGGGCATTCGTGTGCGGGTGAATGCCTGTTTCCTCACACTGCTCGTTTCTTTTCGCCAGATCGCTGATCTGTGACGTATGCTGGAGATCAAGACGGCGCAGTCGAGCCTCGATGAAAGAGGCTGGAAAGGAGCATTCCAATGCTGCCCGTTGCACCGATCCTCCTCCTGACCCTCCTCGCTGTTTTGATCTCCTCACAGCATCCAGCGCAACCACGGGGTGTCCGTATCTTCCTGGCAACTGTCTGCGTCTTCGTCTTCGCAGGGGGAATGGCTGGATGTGGTAGAGCACCGCCATCAGGATCACAGAGCACACCCGCCTTCGTATTGCCGACTCTCACAGTGATCCCGCCAGCAGTCGCGGTCCCGTCTCCTCCTTCCTCTCCTGTACCGACGCCGACCGCTGCATTCGTTGCGTCACCGTCCATGTCTCCGCCGACCACTATTGTCGCCACCTCGACCCCAATCGTCGATCAGGTGCAATCGCAACCGCAGGAAGGGTATGAACAAACCCTCTCGGTCTTCATTCCTGTCGGACGCGAACCGGGAAGCGTGGATGTTCCCCGGAATGCAAGCGGCTTTGGACCGCAATCATTTGCAGTTGATCGCCAGGGAAACACGTACATCTGTGATACGATCAATCGCCGGATTCAACTATTTGCTGCCGATGGATCCCATCGAATGACAATCCCTGTGGCTGAACCCCTCGCACCCTGTGATGTCGCCGTTGATGATGGCGGCAATATCTATGTGCTGGACGATACACAGGGAATGCTGGATCAGTATGATCATCAGGGACGGCTGAAGCAGCGCATATCGGTCGTTGTCACTCATCCACGAGGTCCGATGCATATCGTCAGTGGGATGCTCTACCTGTCACCGGTTCTCACCGCAACAATACCACAAGCGCCTGCGCCAGCAAAATCTTGGTGATCATCGCCATCGGGTAGACCGTCGTATAGCCAATGTTCGGCGCATCATTCTTCGTTTGTTCGAGGGCGAAGGCAAGGACAGCCGGTTGGGTCTGCAAGCCAGCAAGCATTCCTATCAGCAGGCTCATCGGAATGCGCAACAGTTTGTGACCGATCCACAACGTCGTGAACGCAATGCCGCACGTGATAACCGCCCCGGCGCCAAAGAGCACAATCCCGCCGCTCTGGGTGAATGTGCTGACGAACGCATAGCCGGAGCGTGTGCCAACGCCTGCCAGAAACAGCACCAGACCGATCTGGCGCAGGGTCAGATTGGCGCTGTAGGGGATATTCCACACCAGTGGTCCGGTGCGCTCACGCGCCCCAAGGATCAGCGCCATCACCAGTGGACCGCCAGCGACGCCGAGCCGAAAGACGCTCCCACCTGGAAGCGGGATTGGGATCATGCCGATCAGAAGCCCCATCGCCAGTCCCAGGCTAAACGTGAGGATGTCGATCTCGCTCAGCGCGCGGTATGAATCGCCGAAGAACTCGCTCACTTCGTCCATGCGTTCCCGCAGCGCCACGACCCGCACGCGATCACCGAGTTCCAGCACGGTATCGCCGTGGGGCAGCAGTTCCATGTCGCCGCGTCGCACGCGTGTGACAAGTGCGCCGTAGCGTTGTGGCAATTGCAGGTCGCGCAGGGGACGCCCAACGACCTGCGGATTGGAGACGAAGATCCGCCGGAAGTCGAGTTTGCTGCGATCCAGTTCCAGGCGTTCCGTCGTCATCTCGCCGAGAAAGGCTGCCGCTTCGGTCACTTCCTCCTCTGTGCCGATCAGACTGACCAGATCGCCGTGCTGCAAACGGGTTGATCCATCGGCGAGGATCATCTCGCCATTGCGTAGCGTTCTGCCGAAAATGACCCGCCACTGCTTGGCGCGCAGCAATTCATCGACAGTCAATACACTGATCTCCGGGCGCGCGATACGCACCGTTCGGTTGACCAGTTTCTGCCCTACCGCGCCAAGATCGCGCAGACTCTGAGTTTCGGCGGTATAATCAACATGCCACATACGCTGGAGTACAGCGATCGTGATGATCATCCCGATCACGCCGATCGGGTAGGCGATGGAATACCCTACCACCGGGTCTGCCAGCAGTCGGTCACGTGTGTCGGCAGGCGCGATGATCTTGATCTGCTCCAGCACGGCAGCCAGTGCTGGCGTATTGGTCAGGCTCCCGGCAAACAAACCGGCGGCGAGGGTTGGACGCAACCCGAAGGCGTACTGCACACCGGCGACTGCCAGTGCTGCGATGATCAGCATCCCGACGATCAGCAGGTTGTCGCGCAACCCTTTTCGCCGGAATGAGGCAAAGAATCCTGCGCCGCTGCTCAATCCAATGGTGTAGACAAACACAACCAGACCGAGCGTATAGACAATCTCCGGCAGTTTCAGGTCTGGATCGAGCGCGCCGATTGCCAGACCGGCGAACAGAACGGCAGCGACGCCGAGACTGTGTCCAAAGAGACGGACGCGACCGAGGGGGTAGCCGATCGCGGCGACGATGAAGAGCAACAGCAGCGTATTGCTTTTGAGCAGTTCAATCAACCATGCCATTGCCGTGCAACTCACACAAAAAGAGCGCCGCCCGCTTGTGCGGCGGCGCACAGGGAAGCATGCAACCAATCCGCGCCGATTATACGCCGATTGTCGATTCTGGACAAGTGAATCCAGACCGGTGCGCTTCCGATGGAGCGTCCCGTTGTTGCAAGAAGAACAGAGGAATTGCTATGCCAGAAAAATCACCAGGCTGGGAAGGAACGATCCTGGCGTTCGTCATGATCGCAACCGTGCTGATAGGAGTCGCCTACAGCATTGCGCTCGTCTATGCAACACCGATTCCGTGGGCGATTCTCCTGGTCATTGCAGCGATTGCCGCATTCTGGTTGCGGCGGCGGGGCAGAACGTAGCGCAGTTTACGAAGGACTTGCGCCGATTTCGTTCTCGATAGCAGGGAGCAGATGACGCGCGAGGGAGACAAAATCTTCGATCAGGAATGGCTTGGCGATATATCCGTTGACGCCAGCGCTCTGCGCATCACGTTGCAACTTCGGAGTATCGTATGCCGTGAACAGCACCGTCGGCAGATCGGGTTTTGCCCGTTTTATCGTTATAAGCAATGACAATCCATTCATCCCGCGCAAATTATAGTCGCTCATGACCAGATCATAGCCATGCTGATTGAACAATTCCAGTCCTTCTTCAGCGGAGTAGGCAATGTCGAGCAGGTACGGCATGCCAAGCGTTCGCAATCCAAGCGCAATGACGCTGGCGATCGTGCTGTCATCTTCGACGAGCAGGATGCGGAGTGGTTGCCTGACCATGGTGACGCCCCTCTTCGGTAGTCGAGACGGGTATGATGTGTGTCCTGGCGCGATGAAGGCGGGGATGTGATAATCTCATGCTACTTCTTTTTCTTGTATGGTACCACAGGAAAAGTAAAATACAAGTGACGATGTTCTCATATGTTTTCGTTCTCTGTCGATCCAGCGATTGATCCTGTTGATCTGGAAGTGTTCCGCAATCGTTGCGCCGCTATTGCCGAAGAAATGGGAGCGGCGCTCGGTCGAAGCGCACTCTCGACAAATATCAAGGAGCGCCGTGACTTTTCGTGCGCGGTCTTTGATGCTCAGGGGCGCATGGTGGCGCAGGCGGCGCACATTCCCGTGCACCTGGGGGCGATGCCGCGCTCGGTCGAAGCTGCGCTGGCGCGTGGCGTACTCGCTCCAGGCGATGTCGTGGCGCTCAACGATCCCTACCTCGGTGGTACGCACCTGCCCGATATTACCACGGTCGCTCCGGTGTATGCGGGCAACGTGCTGATCGGCTACACGGCGACGCGCGCTCACCACGCCGATGTCGGCGGTATGACCCCCGGTTCGATGCCGATGAGTCGTGAGGTGTACCAGGAGGGGTTGATCATTCCGCCAACCCTCCTGGTGCGTGGCGGCATCCCCGATGAGTCGGTCATCGGGTTGATCTGTCGCAACTCACGCACCCCCGATGAGCGACGCGGCGACCTGGCAGCGCAACTTGCCTGTCACCGCATCGGCGCACAACGCCTGGCGGAACTGGCAGAGCGTCACTCCCCTGCATGGGTGGCGCGCCATATGGAGGCGCTCCTGGCGTATGGCGAGCGCTATATGCGCGCAGTGATCGCGGCAATCCCAGATGGAACGTATACGTTCGAAGATATGCTGGACAACGACGGCGTTGACCCCGACCCGCTCATTATCTGTGTGCGCATCGACATCCATGGCGAAACCGCAATCGTAGATTTCTCAGGAACAGCAAAGCAGTGTCGTGGTCCGTTAAACGCCCCACGCGCCGTCACCGAGTCGGCAGTGATCTACTGTTTCCGCTGTCTTGGTCCGCCCGATATGCCGTTATCCGCAGGCGCCTGTGCGCCAATCAACATTCGTGTTCCCGAAGGGTGTATGCTGGCGCCGCGCCCTCCGGCGGCAGTTGCGGGTGGGAACGTTGAAACGGCGCAGCGGGTTGTCGATGTGGTGTTTGGGGCGCTGGCTCAGGCGTTGCCCGACCGGGTTCCCGCTGCTTCGGCAGGAACGATGAACAACTGGACGTTTGGAGGGGTTGCGTCGAATGGTGCATCGTTTGCCTACTATGAGACGCTTGGCGGCGGAATGGGCGCCCGCCCGACGCTTCCCGGTCTCAGTGGCGTACAGGTGCATATGACCAACACGCTCAATACGCCTGTCGAGGCGCTGGAACGGCAGTTCCCGCTCATCGTTCGTCGCTATGGATTGCGACACGGATCAGGCGGCGCAGGACGAATGCGTGGCGGCGATGGTCTGGTGCGTGAAGTTGAGTTCCGCGCGCCGGTGACGGTCAGCCTGCTGAGTGAACGGCGCGTCTACGCGCCGTATGGCTTGAACGGCGGCGCTGCCGGGTTGCGTGGACGCAATGTCCTGATCCGCGACGGTGAAGAGCGTCTGCTGCCTGGCAAAACGACCGTCGAGATGCTTTCCGGAGATGTTCTGCGCATCGAAACGCCTGGCGGCGGCGGGTTTGGCGCGCCTCTACGGTGACCAGACGTACAGGAAGAATGCCATGTCGCTGTACGGGTTGCGCCATTCGCGTATACGTTCGAATTCAGGGAAGCGCTGTTCGATGCCGAACGCTACAATCTCTTCGGCATCGAGCGCCATGTAGAGCGAGCGCTGCGCTGCCATGTCGCCGAGCCGCTGTCGGGCGTTGGTTGCCTGCATATCGATGTCAATGAACGCAACACGCGGATCATCGTTCAGATAGATCTTGGGTCCGAGGTGAATAAGGCGCGGTTGCAACGGGCTTGCCAGAATGATACTGCCTGATCGCTCCGCCTCGGTACGCAACTGGTGCACAATCTCTGCCATATGGTAGCCTGCTGTCCACGTTTCGACATATTGATGGCGATCAGTGGTCGTCAGGGGAGCATACGCCGGATTGCGGACGTACTGGAAGGCAAAGAAAGCGCCCCACAGGCACGTGATCAGCGTCAGCACAGCACTGATGCTGCGCAGGACTACGCGATGTTGTTGGTGTTGACTCAGACTCAGTCCGGCAGCAAAAAGGATGGGAACCCACGCGGGCAGGATATAGCGAGGATAGAGGACGCTCCCGATAGCGGCAAGCGCCAGACAGAACAGACCGGCGGAAAGGAAGAGAAACAGGTGCTGTCGGCGTGTCTGGGATGTCGCCAGACCAATGCCAGCAATCATGAGCGCCGACAGTGGCATGGCAATCGTGATCCACTCGCCGATTCGATACAGGTTTTGTCCCACACGCTCAATCTGGAGCATCAGATTGAGCGCACCAACTTTGTGGCTCTCAGCGCCGCCATAGTTGAAGGGTGCAAATGCAGCAGGCGCCAGCAATGTGACGATCAGCGCGGTGCGCACCATCTCCCACCGCCGATGCCGCTGCTCAGGCGGCATCGTGCGCATGAGCATGGTCAGAGCCGGGAGCGCGAACAGGAACACTCCAGGTAGTTTGACCAGACTGGCAAGCGCCACGAGTGCGCCAACCCCCGCTGCATGCCAGCGGTGTGGATTTGGCGTCCGATAGAGGCGGAGACTCAGCGCCAGTACAAAACTGGCAACGCTGGTGAGCATTGAGTCGGGAATTGCCAGCAGGTCGTGGACAATTGCCAGCGGTGAACAGATGTAGAGAAGACCGGCAAGGATGCCCGCCCGTTGATCGGCGACCATCTTGCCGCTGAGCCATAATCCGATGACGGTCAACCAGCCGCAGGCAACCGAGAGGAGCCTGCCGCTCACGAGCGGATCCAGAGGCAAATGCGCGAGCACAGCGAGCAACAGTTCGTGAATAAGTTTGCCGTCGCGAATGGTAAACAGGAATTGGTCGGGAAAATGTTGGGCGCGGAGGAGATATACCGCTTCGTCATTGAAAAGGGGAGGCGCCAGCAAGCCTGGCAGCCGCATGGTGAGAAAGAGTATGCAGAGCAAAAGGAGCGCGGATCGTTCGTTGCGTTCGGTGATATTTACGTCCATGTCACCATCGCCTGTATTTCGGATGCTGTCCCTGGTTTGTTTGTTTGCGTACTGTGCCGTATTTCCCGGTTCGGCTGTCACCGTTGCGCTGGATGCCGTTCCAGCGTGGGGTCTCTGGATGGGCGCTGCGATGCTGATTGTCCAGGGGTTGGCGGTTATCTTCTGGGCACTGGGGATGTATGGCGCGCGTGGCGCACTGGCAGTCGGGCTGGCGGCGGTACTGGCATGGGTGGTCGAGCATATCGGTGAAACGACAGGATGGCCGTTCGGTCGCTACCAGTATACCAGTATGTTGCAACCGCAGATACTGGACGTCGTGCCGGTTCCAATCACGCTTGCCTGGTTGATGGCAGGCTTCGGGTCGTGGCAACTGGCGCGCCTGACCCTGGGTGAGCGCGGTGGACGTATCGGGCTTGCAACGCTCACCGGTGTGTTGATTGTCGTGCTCGATCTGCAGATCGAAACGGTTGCCACGCTCATTAATGATTACTGGTTCTGGATCGATGGTGGTTCGTACTATGGTGTGCCGCCACAAAACTTTGCCGGTTGGTGGGTGGTCGGGTTCCTGATTGCGCTTATCATTGCGACAATTCTGCCCCGGAACGGCGAGAACGAGTTCGACCGTATGCCGCTGTCGCTCTTAGCGCAGCGCGAACGTATCGTCGCGTGTGTCTGGCAGTACGTACCCGCCCTGCTCTATATCCTGAGCAGCATCTTCTTCACTGCTGCGAACCTGGCGCGCGGGTATCCGCTGGCCGGTCTGGTTGGCGTGATCTTCCTGACAGTCGCTGTATGGATCGGCGCCACACGGCGACAACATCATCCCACACGCGGTTAGTGCCGCGTCGTCCGCGAAGCAGGGTGCGGTAGGCTTCCAGACGTTCTTCGTTCACCTCGTCGCGCAGTGCGTCGACTGCGATGGTCAGACGCGTCTGCACCAGACTCACGATCATCTCTTCGGGCAGTGTCAGATCGCAGGTATGGGGCGGACCCACGCGAATAAACGCTTCGGGGCGCTGTTCACCGCGAAACTCGTAGCGCAACGCGATGGGCCAGAAGATCACATCCCCCACCTGTCTGGCAATGCGTGCAACTCCGGGATAGACCTTCAACGGACGACGATCATTCGGCACGATCCGTCCCTGCGGCAGTATCCAGAGTATACGGTCGCGCCGTTCGCGCAGCAACCGACTGATGTAGGCAATCGACCGCTCCGCCTCGCCGGGGCGGCGCCGGTCGACTGAAAATGCGCCGCACCAGGTAAAGAACCGATACACGCGCAACTGCTTCTCTTCCATCATGATATAACTCTGGAACCGCTCGTTGAGCACGATCTTGTCCACCAGGAACGCCATATAGCCGTCCCACCATCCTGGATGGTTCATGTAGACAATAACCGGGCCCTCGGCAGGATGGGGAACAGGACCCTCAATGGCAATCCAGACCCGATCGAACATCGAGCGACAGGCGGGCAGCACCAGGGTGCGATAGATCAACTCCTTCCCCACTGCGTTGCGATTCGCAGGGATGGCAGGGGTAGCATTGCGCAGGACGGTCGCATGCGGTTCAGTGGTACGCATATGAAGCGCTGCGGAGTGTGAGGGTGTCGATTATAACGGTTCAATTGAATAATACCATATCCGGCT
>Ga0209018_1002833_pt1 | contig 11653 bp, 9 predicted proteins | sample YNPBryBLVA2012_FD_185814 | JGI IMG/M metagenome (GOLD analysis project Ga0209018, IMG submission 185814) | Anoxygenic and chlorotrophic microbial mat microbial communities from Yellowstone National Park, USA - YNP Bryant BLVA 2012 (SPAdes)... ...
TGCTCGATCTGGAGTTCCTGGCCTCGGGCACCAATCTTGTGCTCATCGGCAATCCTGGCGTGGGCAAGACCTTCCTGGCGAAGATCATCGCCTGGCGCGCCTGTCAGGCCAATCAGCGTGTGCTCTTCACCGCCGCCATGGATATGCTCAACCACCTGCTGGCTTCCCAGGTGGATCACTCCCTGGTCCGCAAGCTGAAGACCTACACCGAACCGGCGCTCCTCGTCTGTGACGAGCTAGGCTACCTGGCCTTGGATCAGCAGACTTCCAATCTCTTCTACCAGGTCATCTCCACACGCCACAGCCAGAAACGCTCGACAATTATCACTACGAACACACCCTTCTCCGACTGGGGGAACATCCTTTTCAATACCACCATCGCTACGGCCATCGCCGACCGGCTGGTGGAGAACTCCGAGATCTTCCTGCTGGGCGGCCCGAGCTTGCGCAAGCCCAAGAACCCCACTTCGCCGGCCGAAGCGTAGCGCCGGCTCCGATGACGCGCCGCGCTGTGATGATAACCCGGCCGGAGGAGTCCGCCGGCTAACTCCACAACGGCGCTGCCGAGGCGGGCGGGAGTTTCCGCTCCCGCCCTTTCTCTCTCCCGCATGTTTAACTTCAGCGCCAATCACCTCTTCCTCATCTCGCGGACGGAATACCCGCCGTACGCCGTGCTCCTCATGCAGGACCGCGATACGCAGCGGGTCTACCGGCTCTATGACTTCTCCAAAGCCCAGCTCCTCCGGCCCGGCGTGGCCTACTGCGTAGCGGGAAAGGTCAACAGCGCCGATAGACTCTACCTCGTCATCGAATCGGTCCGCCCGGACACGAAACATCGCCGGGTTTCCACAGCTCCTGTTCCTGCCGACGGCGCGGGAGGCCCCGAAATGCGCTAATCGGCCGCATGCTGAAATCCCGATCGCCCGACCGCCGACCCCACTCACGGCGGCCAGCGCACCCGTCTGCGCCGGCGCTTCAACCGCGGCCATTTCCGGCGTCAAAACCGCCCAATCTGCTGCTCTTTTAAACCGCCGTCAACATGCGGGGACCAGAAACTGAACGCGGCCCGCTCCCTTGGCTGCGTAGAGGTCTCCCAACGCGCCGGAAAGCGCCGGGCGGTCGGTGGTGGCATCGCCATCGTCATTGACGTCGCGGCCCAGAGTGACGGTGAAGGGCTCGCCGCTTCGAGCCTGGAGCAAACCGCCGAGCGACCAGCCTCCGGCGAAGCTTTGCAGGAGAAGGCGGCGGCTTCGGAACGGTACATCGATGGTGTGGGCAATCACCAGGTGATGACGGAAATCGAAGTCCGACCGCCCCCAGTCGGCCCGCAGAGGCCGGTCGACGAACTGCGAAGCGCCGCCTTGCACTCCCGCCACATCCGGATTCGCTCCCAGATTGACCAGGGACGGCGTGCGAACCCCGCTGGACGGCGCATCGGCCGACACATCGTCCAGGGAACGGCCGTAGGTGTAAGTGGCCTGCGCCTGGACGCCGCGGGAGGAGCGCCGGCTCAAGGTCAGTTGGAGCGCGTCATAGCGAGAGGAAGAGTAACTCCCGATCAATCGCTGGTCAGAGAAGCGGGGGTCGGGACGGAGCGGCTGTGGCACGGCTCCGGACCCGTTCGGCTCCAGCGCGCGAATGAGCCCCTTCGCGCGTGCGCCTACATAAGCCGCCGCGAGAGTAGTCGAGGAATCAAGCGCTCTCTCAATGCCAACGTGAAACCGCTGGGTCCGTGGATTCCGCAACGATGGGTCCAGCACCCAGACGGCGGGGATAGCCGGGTTCACCGGCAGCGGGACTCCGAGGCGAAACGGCAGCGCTGTTGCCTGGCTGGAGATCGCGTAGGGCACGTTGGTTACGCTGTTGTCGAACTGCCCCTGGAAGAGCCGGTCGTAATAGAGGCCATAGGCGCCGCGAACGACGGTCGTGTGCCGCCCGGCGATATCCCACGCCAGCCCGGCGCGTGGCTGCCAGTTGTTGCGATCGGGCGCATAGAGGGGCTGGCCTGGACCGGCCAGCGCCATCTGGTTGGCGGTTCGCCCAAATGTAAAAGGTGAGACCCCTGGAACCGGCCGGCCCGATTGGGTCGCGTAAAGGGTCGCGGCGGCGCCGTTCACCTCCCGGAAGACTCCGAAGAGGCTGTAGCGGACGCCCAGTTCCAGATGCAGGTCGGGGCGCAGTTGTCTGGCAGTGTTCAGGAAATACTCCTGCTGCGTGGACCGGTAGCCGCGCATGGTGGTGGTGGGGCCGCCGTTGGCGCCGAACAGGGTCGCCGACACCGTCGCAGCCACCGCCTGGGCTTGGCTGGCGGAGCTTCCCAGCAGTCCCGCGGGACCAACCAGCCCGTTGAACTGATAGACCGGGGTGCCCCAAAAAGACAGCCGCATGTTGAGGATCTGACGCCGGACATCCAAGCCGCTACGAAGCACCCAGCGGCCGAGACTCAGGCTGTGGTGCACGGCCGCTTGTGGAGAGGTCTGGAAGTCGTCGAACACCCCTGGCCGGAGGATGACGGGGTTGAGGGCGATTCCGGCGATGTTGATCCGCACTCCGAAGTCCGGAGAAACGCCGAGCGCGGTCAAGCGGGAATCAAGTCCCTCCGCCATTCCATTCCGGCGGGCGGAACGGTGCAAGCCGCCGCGGACTTCCAGCACCTGGCGCGGGGAAACGGCCCAAACGGCCTGCGCCATCGCCGACTGCCAGCGCGTTCGATGACGCATCTCGTCAAGGCGGAGTCCGGTCTCCCCGGCGCGGAGCTGATTGGGCCGCGCAAACGAGTAGCGGGCGGAAAGGGCCACGCTTTTCACGCGGTGATCCGTGCGAACGGTGACCGCATCCTGGTCGATATTCCTGGGCACCGCACCGCTCACCAATACCGTTCCGGCCTCTCCGTTGGCCAGATTTCCATCGAACAGAGCGGGAGCGAAGCCTGCGGAGACGGCCGCAGCGCGGTCGGCGCCGCTAAAAGCCCGCGTTTCGCCGATTGTCCCCAAGCGGCCGCTGAAGGCGCCGCGTTCGGCCAGGTACGTCCGGAAGAACCGCCCCAAGTCGCCTGGCATGCTGCCAATCAGCGCTTCGTTGGGCAGCGTCACCGTGGCGGTTTGCTGAAGACGTTGCCGGAAGCCCTCGTAGTTGACGAAGAAATGATGCCCGTTGCGGCGCAGCGGTCCGCCCAGGCTTGCTCCGAAAAGGTTCTGCCGGAATGGTGGGACCACGGACCGGCCGGAAGCGTCGAAGAAAGGCCCGTAGTTGAAGAAGTCCCTGGAGTCCAGCACGTCATTGCGGAAGTACTCGTAGAGCGATCCGCTCAACCGGTTGCCGCCGGACTTCGTGATCAGGTTGATCTGGCCGCCGGACCCGCGTCCGAAGGTGGCATCGGCGTTGCTCGAGATGGCGCGGAACTCCTGTAAGGACTCGGCGGGCACCAGCATCGGAGCGGCATCTCCCAGACCAGCCGCGCCGCCGCTGGCGGCCGGACCGTGAGAGAGACGCTCATCGTTCAGCCCCACGCCGTCCAGCACGTAGTTGTTCAAAGAAGGACGAGCGCCGCTGAACGAGAAGTTGTTCAGACTCGACGACGCTGCGCCCGCCGCTCCGGGCACGAGCAGCATCAGCTTCTGGAAGTTCTTCCCGTTCAGCGGCAGCGCGTCGATGCGCCGCGCCTGGACTACCGTGGACAGCTCGGCGGACCGAACCTGAACGGGCGCGGCGTCCCCGGTCACGTTGACCTCTTCGCGCAGTGCTCCCAAAGGCAGTTCCAGATCCAGCACGGCCGACTGGTTCACCGCCAGAACCAGCCCCTCGCGCGTCAGGACGGCGAAGCCTTCCTTTTCAGCCGACAACGAATACTCACCCGGGCTGAGACGCAAGAACAGGTAGTTGCCGCCCGGGTCGCTGATCGTTGTCGCGCCACCCACACCAACGCCGCGAAGAGTCAGCCGGGCTCCCCCCACCGGAGCTCCGCTGGGATCCGTCACTCGTCCGCCGAGGGAGGCATGGATGCTGGTTTGGCCCCATCCCCCGGTGGCGGCGGCCAGCAACAGTCCGGCCGCGAGCGTGAAGCGCAAGAACGTCCATTTCATCGGTCCGTGATCCTCCTGAAAACCATGAAGTACTGCCTCGAAAGAAAATCAAAACTCTCCGACAGCCGGTAGCCCGCGTCCGTGAACTCCCCCATCACCGTGCTTTCCCAGAGCCGCGCGCGCTCCAGCAAACCGATCGGGAAGGCGCTCTTGCGGCGGTCGATCACGACGATGCGTCCGCCGGGCCGCAACGCGCGGTCCAGCTTCGGATAATAGGCGCGACGCCCTGGCAGGTTGTGCAGCGCGTCGCAGAGAAAGATCGTGTCCACAGAGGCCGGCGGCAGGCGCGGATCGTCCGGAGCCGCCACGACGGTGTGGATATTGGTCGGGGATCCAGCGGCGAGAATACGCAGCAGCCGCTCGTCGGTGTCAACCGCATAGACGCGGCTGACGCGCGGCGCGATGCGGCGGGCGAAATACCCGCTCCCGGCGCCGACATCGGCCACGATCTCTTCCGGCCGGAAGCGCAATACCTCGACGACCCGGCCGGGCTGCTGCCAGGCTTCGCGGGCGGGGTCCTCGAGCCGGGCGGCGTACTCTTCGGCGGAAGCGGGCCGTTTATATTTCGGTGAGATGCGGTTGGAAACGGCCCAGAGCGCCGCGGCCGTCCCTACCGCCGCGCCCGCCAGAAGCATACGATATCGAGAAATCCTCATTGATTACTGCTAATGATAGCACCGTCTCAGTAGAGCCGAGCGGGACCGGCGGGCAGAAGCCGAGGGATCCGCAACGCGGCTCTCAGGCGCCCGGTTCGGCGGAAAACGCGCGGGCCGCTTCGAGTCCCATCAGGGCCGCGCCCAGCGCGTTGCCGACCTCGTAGTGCTCGGGAAAGACCACATCGACGCCGAGAGTCTCGCCGGCGCCGGCCAGCAGGTGGGGAGAAGCGGCGCCGATGCCGATGAGCGGGACATTCAGCCGCAAGCGGACGTCCAGCAGTCTGTGCGCGCTGCGGCGGGCGAGAAAAGCTTCCAGGTCGAGCCCTACTTCGCGGCGGATCACGTGGGTGAGAATCGAATCCGAGATCTTGCGCCGGGCCGCCGCGAGGACGTCCTCGCAGAACTGCTCCGGCGCCAGGCCCAGGCGGCTTGCCAGAATGCGGGCGCCCTCCAGAGCGGGTTGCCGGCTCCCGAGTTCCACGCGGCCGAGAACCCGAAGGGCGTCCGTGGGCGTGAAGCCGGCTCCCAGGACCAACTGGTGCCGCTTGAGCGTCTTGAGGTGAGCGAGGATGGTGATCAAGTCGGATGAAAGCGCGGCGCGCAACTCGTCCGCCGTGGCCGGGCCGCCTTCGAGCAGGTGCCGGAGGACTGCGTCCTGAGCGGCGATGGCGGCCGGGCAGCCGGGGGCGGCCAGAAAGACGCGGAGGTCGGCGGTGGCCGCGTTACCGGCATGCGAGAGGCTCAGTTCGGGGTGAAGGGCCAGGGGGCGCACGCGCTCGGCGCTCAGGCCGAGAGAACTGGAATGCACCCACACGGCGCTGTCGCCGCCGACGCCCACGGTGAAAGATTCCACGGTATTGACGTGGGTCTGCCAGCGCCCGATCAGACTCCCGTCGACGGTTACCACCGGCAGGCCGTCCTCGACCAGACAACAGATGTCGGTGGTTGTGCCGCCGACATCCACCACCAGGGCGGGGCCGTTGCGGTTCCGGGCGCCGAAGTAAGCGCTCGCCGCCGGTCCGCTCATGACGGTGGTGGCGGGGGCCGAGAGCGCCCCGGCCGCTTCCACCGCGCGGGCGTCGCCGCGAACAACCATGACCGGAGCGGCTATGCCGGCGGCGCGAAGCGACGATTCGACGCTGTCGAGGAATTGCTGCATCACGGGAACCAGGCCGGCGTTGATCAGCGTGGTGGCGGCCCTCTCCTTCAGGCCGAACTTCCCGCTGATCTGATGCGAGCAGAACACGGGCTTGGCATCGGGCATCCCCACCGAGCGGGCCGCCACCAGTTCGTGGGACGGATTCACCACGCTCATCAGCGAGCCGACCGCGTAGGCGTCGACCCGGGCACGCAGGTCTTCAACCGCGTCCGCCAGCGCTTCCACGTCGAGCGGTTCCTGCTCCGCGCCTTGCAGCGTGTGCCCTCCCCGCACGTACTTCACCGCTTCGGCGGGCAGATCCACATATTCGGGAAAACCGATCAGGATCAGGCCTACGGCGGCCCGTTTGTCCTCGACCACCGCGTTGGTGGCCAGCGTCGAGGAGACCGCCGCCAGTTCCACCCGGCGGGGATCGGCCCCGGAAGCCTCGAGGAGCGCGGCAAGGGCGGCGCCGATCCCATCGGGGAGATTACCGTGCGTCGTGGGACGCTTGGCGGTGGCCAAAACCCGGTTGGCGGCGGGATCAAGGATCACAGCGTCGGTGTAGGTGCCGCCGGTATCAATTCCGATCAGATAGCGGGGGAGGCCACATTCGGCCGGAGGGAGGCTGGCTCTTTCGGGCGGCATTCGGATAGCGAGACGACCACGATAGCACGGATGGACGCTATTGCGACAGTGGTCTCACTACCAAGCGCCTTCCGTTGCGCGCCTGGCGCCTGGCGCCGTGAATTGACGCGGCACAGCATGCAGGTTACACTTATAGGCGAAGTCATCCGGATCCTGGCGCTGCTGCTCGCCACCGTACTGATCGATGCAAGCATCGCGGTTTGTGAGCACTCCGCCAGAGCTTCGCACGAGAAGGGCTGTTCGATTTGCGCCCTGGGCCGGATGCCTTGCGGCGCGCCCTCGGCCGCGCCTTCTCTCCTGCCACAGCCCGAGGCGTCCGGAGAGGTCTGCTCGCCGCGTCTTGGCCGGCCCGTCCCGCCGCCGGCGCCGGCGCGCCCCGGCCGGTCCCCTCCTTCGCTCTCTTCCACCGTTTCGTGAAGCGCACCGGCCGCGTTTGAAAACGGCCGGCGCGAGCGGCGTCCATGCCCACAAGCCGGTCCTCGGCGTGAGGCCGGTAGTGTTGGCGCGGCTGCGCCATGGAAACACTTTGGGTCTAAGGGTGAGGAGATTTCATATGCGGATTCGTTTATTACTGTTCGTGATTGTTTTCCTGATGGCCGGCGTGTGCCAGGGCCAGGTTTCAGCGATCTATGGCAGTTTGAGAATTGCCGTGGTGGATGCGACGGAGGCGTCCGTGCCTGGCGCCTCCATCGAAGTCACCATGCCGGAGAGGAATTGGCGCCGGATCGTAGCAGGCGGCGAACCGGCGTATCTGCCGGCGCTGCTGCCCGGCGAGTAGCAGGTGGTGGTGGGCGCCGAGGGCTTCGAGCCGCAGGCGGCCAAGGTGCGGATCCTGCTTGGCCACGAAGCCGCGCTGCGGTTTGTGCTGAAACCGGGGGTGCGCCGGGAGGAGATCACGGTCACCGCCTCGGTGGGCGCGGTGGATTCCCACACGATTCCCGTGCATACCCATGTGAACGGCACGGAGATCCACGGGCTGCCGATCAACCAGCGCAGCTTTTTGGATTTCGCGTTGCTCGACGCCGGGCTCCAGCGCGACACCCTCCGGGTGCATGCCGTGGCCGTCACTTCCGGTTTCAACGTCATGGGACAGCGGCCAAGAACGAACTCGGTTCAATTGGACGGAGCCGATTTGAACGATGAGACCACCGGGGGCGTGCGGGGGAGCGTGCCGATGGAGTCCGTGCAGGAGTTTCAGGTGCTGACCAGCGGATACCAGGCCGAGTACGGCCGGGCCTCGGGCGGCGTGGTGAATGTGATTACCAAGGCGGGGGGAAACAGCTTCCACGGCAGCCTGTTCGCCTTCCTGCGGCATCGCAGTCTGGACGCCACCAACGCCTTCTCCCCGGTAGCGGATCCTCCTTACACGCGCACGCAGTACGGCGCCAGCCTCGGCGGTCCGCTGCAAAAGGACCGCACCTTCCTTTTCGCCGGTTTCGAGCAACTGCGCCGCCAGGAAAGCGGTTTTTCGCGGATCGGGGCAAACGCCGCGGCGCTGGGCCTGACGGCGCAGCAGTAGGCTCTGGCGGCCAGCCAGCCCTCGCACCCGGCGGTGGTGGCGGCGCAGCGCGGTTCGGCGATCGCGCGCACGGGCATCGACCCGGCGACAAACGCGCCCCCGGCCTACCGCGTCACGCCGCTGGATGGTCTGGGGGGAATCTACCCGATCAGCCAGCGCACGGGATCCTACATGGCGAGGCTGGACCACGAGATCTCGCCGTCGCAACGCTTGTCGGGGCGGCTCAGCTACGCGCACGACAGGTTGAGTTCGTTTGAGGCCCAGAACAACGACCAGATCTCCGGGCTGCTGGCTTTCCAACGGACGGCGGCTCTGACCAGCCTGGATCCCACGGCGGTGGTGACCCTCAACTCCGGATTCGGGCCGCAAACACTCAACGACCTGCGCTTTTCCGTGAGCCAGCGCAAGTTCGACATGACGCCGAATAGCCTGGGCGCGCCGGTGAACATCCCGGGCATCGCGTTCCTGGGGCGGGAAAACATTCTGCCTCACTACCGCAAGGAGAAGCATTTTCATGTGGACGACACGCTGACGCGGTCGGCCGGCGCGCACACCTTCAAGGCGGGAGGCGACCTGATGCTGTGCCCATCGACGGTGGACCGGCGGCTCACCAACGGACTGTTCACGTTCGCCGGGCAAGCGGCGCCCGGGGCTCCGGCGGGCTCGCCCGCGCTGACCGCTGTGCAGGCCTACGGACTCGGCCTGGCGTCGAACTTCGTGCAGCAGTTCGGCGATCCGCTGGCCGATGCCGGCAAGCTCAGCGCGGGAGTCTTCGCCCAGGACAGTTGGCGGCTGCGGCCGAGGCTGACCTTGGACCTCGGACTCCGGTATGACGTAGAGCGGGCCGATGAACGGGCTCCCGGCACAAACGCGATGCAGCCGGTATTCAGCAAGCTCAGCCTGCGGCGGTCGCCGCCGACCGACCGGAACAATCTTCAGCCGCGGGTGGGCTTCGCCTACCAGGTGCTCGGCGGCGGCCGGCTGACGATCCGCGGCTCCTACGGGATCTTCTACGACCGCCTGTTGAACCTGGCGACCTACCTTGCGGCCGTGGGCGACGGCGCGCAGATTACGCGCGTGATTCTGCCCGGCGCCGCTGCCGCCGCCGTCTTCCAGTCGCCGGCGCAGAAGCTGGCGGCCTATCCAGGGGGGGATCCGCCGACCGGCCTGATCGCTTTTTCGAGCGGGTGGCAGCTGGGCAACACCCAGCAGGCCAATCTGCTGCTCAGCAGCCAGGTGAAGAGCGGGCTGACATTGGATGCCGACTACGTGTGGGTGCGGGGGACGCACCTGCCGCGTTCGCGCGACGTCAACCCCACCGATTCGGCGCGCGCGGCCGCCTTCCTGGCCGCCGGCAATGCCCAGCCCGCTTTGCTGCGGCTGAACTTCTTCCGCGCGGCGGCGGAAGTCTCCGAGGCGATGGCCTTCGAAGGCAGTGCGGCCAGCACCTATCACGGGCTGCGTCTGGCGCTGCGAGGCCAGGTGAGCCCGGCGCTGTCGGTGAACGCCTCCTACACGCTTTCGAAAGCCATCGACGACGCCGAGGAGATCTTCCCGCACACCCGCGCCCAGGATATGCGTGATTTCCGCTCCGAGCGCGGACTGGCGCTCTATGACCAGCGGCAGCGTTTCGTGCTGGCCGCCATCTACCGCATGAGCGGCCTGTCGGGCACGGCCGGCCGGGCGCTGAACGGCTGGTCGGCGGCGCCGTATCTCGACCTGGGAAGCGGGCGGCCGGTGAACGTGCTGCTCGGCAGCGACAACAACCTGGACCAGGAACCGGGCAGCGACCGGCCTGACGTGGTCCCGGGGGGGGACGCCTGGCAGTTTCGCCACCCGCTTCGGAGCCTTCGCCGTTCCCCCTCTGGGGCGTGGCGGCAACCTGGGGCGCAACGCCTTCGTCGGACCCGGCTATGCGTCGTTCAACCTGCGCCTTCAGCGGGACTTCCCCATTGCCGAGCCGCTCCATTGCCAGCTCATCATGGAGGCGTTCAACCTCTTCAATCGAACGAACGTGAGGACGGTCAACCCGAACTTCCAGCGCGCCGGGGAGCCGCTTTCGGCCTTCGACCCGAGACAGATCCAATTCGCGCTGCGCCTGCGGTTCTGATTCATACTATGTTCAAGAGGAGAGACTCAATGAAAACCCTGACTCGTGCGATCACATCGATCCTGGTTATAGCGATCCTGCTGGCCCTCGCCGCCGGCCCGGCGTCGGCACAGGCCGGATCCAAACAGAAAGTCGTCGTTCACCTGACCCATTACACCGATAACCTCCACGCGGTCAAAATGGCTGTCCACCTGGCCTACATGATGCAGACCATGGGCGCCGAAGTAACCATGCTGCTGGACCTGGAAGGGGTCCGGCTGGCCGACACGCGGCAGCCCGGCGAACTGGTCTGGGGCAAGGGCGAGCCAATCTCGAAGGAACTGGCGGCTTTTGTGAAAGCGGGCGGGAAGATGCTGCTCTGCCCTCACTGTTCCGAACATACCGGCCTTACAGCCGCCAGTCTCCGGCCGGGAGCGCGGATCGGCCAGCACGGAGAACTGGCCAAGATTATCCTGGCCGCCGACAAGGTGCTGGACTACTGACGGCGGCGGCGACGGCGGCGGCTCCGGACCGGGCGCCGAGCCCGACGATGCGCAGGCAGGCATGACGCCAGGTACAGGTGCTTTCACGCGCGGAAGCGAGAGAGCGCTACGGGCGGGAGGATCCCGCGCTCGAAACCGCCTAGCAGAAGCGGATTGCCGTTCCGGCGGCACAGCGCCGATGCGGGCCACCCGGCGGAGGCAAGAGCCCTCCGCTCGAAATCAGGCGGGCGGCCACCGTCTGTTCACAGTGTGATCACCTGGTCCGGCGGCGATTGCGACAGGGCTTGGTACAGGTCCGGAAAACAACCGATCCGCACGCCATCGAACAGCTTGTCGGCAATTTCCCGCTCGTAGCAACACTGGTCACAGCCCATCAAGAGAATATTCTTCTCGCGTGCAACCTTCACCAGGCGTTCGCCCAGAGGATCGCCCTGCCTGAGAAGATAAGTATTGTCCTCGAAAAAGAACATTCCCACGACCTCGGCCCCGTGCCGGTTCTCTTCCAGTTGGGGCAGGATCATGCGGCCAAGCTTATAAGAGACGGTGTGGCCGGCCGTGGCAAATATGTAGGCAACTTTCATCAGCGTTCACTCCTGTCGGGATGGGATAGGTCTTCCGTCAGGGCATTCCGCAGCGCCGCCACCACCAGATGCGCGCGGTCCTGACGGTACACCGGAACGCCGCCGACGCGGCGGATCAGATCCCCGGCGTTCAGTTCCGCTGCTTCAACCACGCCAACACCGCAGGTCTGGCGGACCAGCGCCTCGCAATAGGCGATCAAGGCGGCGCAGGTCGTGCACCGGTAATCGATCCGGCAAACGCGGCCATTCTCAATTCCCAGGTGTATTTCCACCCGGAGGTTCTGCGCACGGTCCTCCGCCATTCCGGCTGCGGCCGGGCCGCGCCAGCGGGGGCGGGTTAACCCAAGTTCGTCACGAGAGCGCCCATAGGGCGGCTAAGTCGTTTAGAATCAGTTCAGGCTATCGCCGAGTCTGCACTACATTGGCGATTGAGTTCG